>Ga0070731_10000298_pt1 | contig 77881 bp, 83 predicted proteins | sample Coa_R1_2_FD_66448 | JGI IMG/M metagenome (GOLD analysis project Ga0070731, IMG submission 66448) | Surface soil microbial communities from Centralia Pennsylvania, which are recovering from an underground coalmine fire - Coalmine... | ecosystem: Environmental > Terrestrial > Soil > Unclassified ... | reverse complement strand
GGGCGCGTGGCTACCATGCTGCGGCTCGGAGGGGTGGCAGAGCGGTCGAATGCGGCGGTCTCGAAAACCGTTACCCGTCGTTCGGCGGGTCGAGGGTTCAAATCCCTCCCCCTCCGCTTCACCGAGTCGTCGGGTGATCGCTGCTCGCTGCGAGCGGTCGCCCTGTCTCACACCTCGATCGCGAGGCCCGGATCGACCGGGCGTCCCGGTATGTTCTGACCATCGGCGTGGCACTGTCCTCCGCACCGGCAGCAGTCGACGCGCCGATTCGTACCGAGGATTTGCGGAAGGTCTACGGGCACGGCCGTGATGCGGTCGTTGCGGTCGACGGACTCGATCTCGAGGTGACGCGCGGGGAGTTCTTCGGTTTGCTCGGGCCGAACGGCGCGGGGAAGTCGACGACGATCGGAATGCTGACGACGACGGTGGTGCCGACCTCGGGTCGCGCCTTCACCGCCGGGAACGACGTGCGCCGGAGCCCTGCCGCGGTAAAGCGGCGCATCGGTGTGGTCTCGCAGTCGAACACGCTCGACCGCTCGCTGACGGTTCGGGAGAACCTGTATTACCACGGTCGCTTCTTCGGCGTTCCGCGGCGACAGGCACGCCGTCGTGCGGACGCGCTGCTCGAGCAGTTCGCACTGGTGGACCGTGCAGACGCGATGGTCTTCGAACTCTCGGGCGGGCTGGCTCAGCGACTGATGATTGCGCGGGCGCTCGTGCACGAGCCGGAGGTTCTCTTTCTCGATGAGCCGACCTCCGGGATCGATCCGCAGACGCGCATCAATCTCTGGGGGATCCTGAACGATCTCCATCGTGCGGGGCAGACGATCCTGCTCACGACTCACTACATGGAGGAGGCCGATCGTCTGTGTGACCGGCTCGTGATCATCGACCATGGACGGGCGCTCGCCCTCGGGACCCCACAGGAGCTGAAGCGCACGTTGGGGGCCGACACCGTGATCACGTTGACCGTCGAGGGCGACCCCGCGCCGCTGGTCGACGAGGCGAGACGGCTGGAGGGCGTTCGTAGCGCGGAGCGCGAGGACGACGTTCTGCGGGTGCTCGCTCCGCGGGCCGAGGGGGTACTCGCCAAGCTGGTCAGCGCGGCCGCCGCGAACGGCCTGCACGTGCGGGATGCCTCCAGCCAGCCGCCGAGCCTCGAGACGGTCTTTCTCACCTTGACCGGACGCGAGTATCGCGAGTGAGCGACACGGCGAACACCTTCCTTGCGCTGCTCGCACGCGACCTGCGCGTGTTGCGACGGCAGTTCGGACAGTTCCTCGTGCGAACGATCATGCAGCCGCTTCTGTTCGTGTTCGTCTTCGCCTACGTGTTCCCGAAGATCGGGCAGGGCTTTCGCGGCGGAGCAAACGGAGTCTCCTTCACCACGGTGCTCGTCCCGGGCCTGATCGCGGTCGCGATCAATTTCCAGGGCATCCAGGCGGTCGCACTGCCGCTCGTGCAAGAGTTCAGCTTCAGCAAGGAAATCGAGGATCGCGTCCTCGCGCCTGTCCCGGTCTGGATGGTCGGCTTCGAGAAGATCGTCGCCGGCGCCCTCCAGTCGCTGATCGCCGCGGCAGTCGTCTTCCCGATCGTCTACCTGGTGCACGCGCACGGCGCTTCACCGACGGTGCACATCCACGACGTTGCTTTGTTCGTGCCGGCACTGCTGTTCTCGTGCGTCCTCGCGGCGGCGCTCGGCCTCTTCATCGGTACGGTCATCGACCCGCGAAAGATCACGCTGCTCTTCGCGGTCGTCGTGATCCCGTTGACGTTCCTCGGGTGCGTGTACTACCCCTGGGCGAGGCTGTCGCCTGTCCTCTGGCTCAAGTACGTCGTTCTCCTGAACCCGCTCGTCTACATGACCGAGGCCCTGCGGGCCTCCCTGACACCAGAACTGCCCCATATGCCGGTGTGGGGATTCATGCTCGCCCTGGTCGGCGGGTCCGCCGGCCTGACGCTGGTTGCTCTTCGGACGTTCAGCCGGCGCGTCGTGACCTGACGCACGACCGGCGAGTCGGCATACGCGGACCGAAGACCCGCTAATGGACGATCAGTACGTCGCGGTGAGCGCCTCGCGCCACACGCTCGCTCACGCTCCCTTCGAGCAGCCGCTCGAAGAAGCTCGCTTCGCGGGTACCGACGACGATCAGGTCGGCGTCGTAGTGGTCGGCGACCTCGAGGATTTCAGCCGCCGGCTGTCCGACGACACCGGCGAACTCGTGGGTCACGCCGCTCCCGGCGAACAACGACGCGATCTCGTCACGGTGCCGGTTCCAGAGCATCTGGTCGACACGCTGTTCCTGCGCCAGGTCATAGGTGTAGTACGGCTGCATGCCGAAAGCGCCCGAGACCGCGAAGTCGGGGGCCGGCGCCGGCGCTGCGACGTCGGCCACGATCACGCGCGCGCCGAACACTTTCGCGAGTTCGATTGAGCGCGCGAGGGCACGCTCGGCGGGCTGCATCCCGTCGTATCCGACGACGATCGTCCGAAGCCACGAATCCGCCATCAAACGAAAGCGTATCGTCGCGGGACGCACCGAATCGTTCCGATGCTCGGAGTCATTCGTCGCCGGAGGGTAACGTTTAGAGGTTCGTCGCCCCCGTGACCTGGGGAACCGCCGGTACCGATGCGAGTCGTTCCAGATACGGCCTCGCCTGGAGGCGCTCGAACGTCTCGCGTGCTTCGGCGAGGATCGGCGCCGCATGCTCTGCCCGTCCTTCGGCGGTGAGCCACTCGCCGTGCTCGAGCTGCGCAAGTGCGAGCGGGAAGGGCATCGCGAGACCGCGGAAGGAGGCCTCGGCCTGTGCGAATCTCGCTTCGACGTCGTCGTCTTCGCCGCGCCGCAGAGCGAGCCGGGCCAGGAATCGTGCCCGGTGCCCCGCGAGAAGCGGGGTGCGCTCCGTCGGGCGCATTCGCTCCCATTCGCCGAGGAATTCGACGACGCGGTCGAGGTCGTCGAGGTCGAAGGCGCACTCGATGGCCTCCACGAGGCTGAACTTGTAGAACGGGTGGCGGTTGTTCAACCAGTCGCGTTCCACGAGGGCGCGCTGGGAGACGGCCGCGAGTGCCTCGTCCGGCCGACCTTCAGCCCGTAGCACGGCGGCTTCGACCATTGCGTAGAGGACCCGGTTCTGCGCCTCCTCGGCCGTCGCCGCCGGGGCCGCCGAGTCCAGCCTACGGCGTGCCGCCTCGATCTCGCCCCGGTGGACGTAGACCATCGGCAATCCCATCAGGAGCGTCCAGGCATCGCCTCGTCCCTCGGGCATCTCCAGCTCCGATGCGAACTTCACGACCGCGTCCCAGTCGCCGAGCACCAGTTCGTCTCCGAGTACATGGGCGAGAAACGCGCGCTCGTAGTCACGATCGCCGCGTCGGCGCGCGAACTCGAGCCCCTCGGCGTCCACCTCGCGCGCCGCCGCGAAATCATCGCGTGTCGTCAGCTGGTAGGAGAGGTTGAAGAGTGAGCGAGCGTACGCGCGTGTGAGGTCGTTGTCGCGCGCGATCACGTGCGCGCGCTGGAGCAGCGCGAACGCCTCCTCGATGCGGCCGTCACCGTCGAGCAGCAAGTGCTTCGTGTTCAGTGCGTCCGAAAGCACGTCCGGCAGGCCGAGCGACTCGGCGATCTCGAGGGCCCGCTCTATGCGGTCTCTGGCCATGTCGACCTCGCCGCGGAAGAAGCGGAGTCGCCCGAGCTCGGCGGCGAGGGCGGCGAGATCGGCATCCGGCTCGTCGTCCGCCATCACGTGAAAGGACGCTTCGAGTCGATTCACGCCTTCGATGAGGTCCCCGCGCAGCCAGTACGCCCGGCCCAGGCGGGCTGCGACACGTGCGGCGTCGTGCGTTGCGCCGAGTGCCTCGAACAGCTCGATCGCCTGCTCGAGCGAGGTGAAGGCGGCATCGAGCCTGAACCCCTGCAAGGCCATGTCGCCGGCGCTTTCGAGTAGCCCGGCCCGCTCGGACGGCTCCGTCGCCAGCTCCGCCGCCTGCTCGTAGTAGCGCTGCGCCTCTTCGGTCGCCGCAAGCGAAGCTGCCCGCTCGGCCGCCTGGACGAGGCTCGCACGCGCCCGGGCTCCTATCTCGCCCGCGTCGGGCGCGTCGGGTGCCGCCCGGTACGCGTCCAGGTAGTGCGCCGCGATCACCTCGGCGATCTCCTGCTCGGCGGGACCCCACGCCTGTTCGAGATGTGCAGCCGCGGCGAGGTGGCGCTCACGGCGGTCTCGGCGAGCGAGGGTGTCGTAGGCCACATGCTTGAGCAGGTCCTGCAGGAAGCTGTACTGGCCGCGATCGGGTGCGCGAGGATCGGCCTGGACGCCGAAGATCTCCTTGCGAATGAGCGAGTTGAGGACGGGCTCCAGCGCGGGCTCGTCCTTGCCGGAGAGCGCTGCAAGGCCCGATCTGGTGAAGCGCTTGCCCAGCACCGACGCGTCTTGCACGGTCTGTCTCTCGGCCGGGTCGAGGCCGTCGAGCCGCGCCGCGATCAGCGCCTGGAGGGTCTCGGGCACGTCGAGCGTCTCGATCGACCCGACCGGGCGGTAGGTATCGCCGGCACGTTCGAGCAACCCCCGGTCGAGCAGCATCCGCACAGTCTCGACGGCGTAGAGCGGAACCCCCTCGGCGCGCTCGAGCATCTGGGCGCGGAGACCGGGCGGGAGCCCGGGGACGAGGCCGTCGAGCAGCGCTTCCATCGCCGGCGCGGCGAGCGGCCCGAGCGAGAGCGTCGTCGCGTTGCGGGCTCCCGCGAACCAACCCGGCCGACGCTCCGACAGCTCCGGCCGGGCAAGCGCAAGCACAAAGATGGGGTGATCACGCGCCCAGTCGAGTAGGTACTCGATGAAGTCGAGCAGGCTCATGTCCGCCCACTGCAGGTCCTCGAAGATCAGCACGGTCGGGCCCTGATCGGCGAGACGCTCGAAGAAGAGCCGCCACGCGGAGAAGAGATCGGGCCTGTCGGCCGACGAGCGGTCGGCAAGCCCGACGAGGTGGGCGAGTCGCGGCTCCAGCCAGGCCCGCTCGCCTGCGTCGGGCACGTGCTCGGCCAGCATCGAGCTCAGCTTTGCGAGCGCGATGTCGGGCGGCTCTTCATCGCTGATCCGCGCCCGCATGCGCAGCATCTCGGCGAGCGCCCAGTAGGCGACCCCGTCACCGTACGCCAGGCAGCGGCCCCGGTGCCACCAGACTGTCTCGAACAGCCCGTCGAGGTACTTCTCGAGCTCCCAGGCCAGCCGGGACTTCCCGATCCCCGCGATCCCGACGACCGAGACGAGGTGCGCCTTCCCCTCCTCGGCGGAGCTGTGGAAGAGCTCCTTCACGAGGCGCAGCTCGCGTGCTCGGCCGACGAACGGCGGCTCCAGACCCTCCGCCGAAAGCGCACCGCCGCGGCTCGCGGTGACGCGGAGAGCGCGCCAGAGGCGGGTCGGCTCCGCCTTGCCCTTCAGCTCGTGCTCGCCGGCATCCGCGAACGCGACCGCCGCTTCCGACGCGCGCTTCGTCGCCTCGCCGACGAGGACGGTTCCCGGCGCCGCCGCCGCCTGCACTCGCGACGCGGTGTTGACGAGATCGCCGGCGACCATCCCCTGGCCCGTCGCGCCGAGTGTGACCGCCGCCTCGCCCGTCGTGACCCCCGCGCGGGCCGCGAGGCCGGCCGCGCCGAGCTCCTCGCCGAGCGCCGCCACCGCCTCGACCAGGTCGAGCGCTGCGCGGACCGCGCGCTCGGCGTCATCCTCTTGGGCGACGGGCGTACCCCACACGGCCATCACCGCGTCGCCGATGAACTTCTCGACGGTGCCGCCGTAGAGCTCGATCAGGCGGCCGCACGTCTCGAAGTACGTGGAGAGGAGCTCCCGTACCTCCTCTGCATCGCGCGACTCCGACAGCGACGTGAAGCCGACCAGGTCGGCGAACAAGACCGACACCAATCGACGCTCTGTCACCGCCGGCTCAGCCCGCGGACGCGCAGGCGTCCCCGCCGCGATGACGGGCGTCAGCGGAGCACCACACTCACCGCAGAACTTCCGGCCGCTCTCGTTCATCGCGCCGCAGGCCCCACACACGAGCGCGAGCGCAGCGCCGCACTCGCCGCAGAACTTCACCCCTTCGCGGTTCTCTGCTCCGCAGCTCGCGCAGGCGACCATCTATCGAAGCCTAGAACGTCGAGGCACACCTCGCGAAGCGCGCGGACGCCTCGCCGGATCCGGACTCCGGGTCCATCCGACTGGTCGCCTAGCCCAGATGGGCCTCGCGCTCCCGGTCGTCCTCGGCGTCCTGGTCGGCCCCGCGGGCCGGGGTGACCTGCGGCAGGTCGTGGCCCTTCGGCTCGGGCGCGTCGAGCTCTTCTACCTCGCCGTAGCGCTGCAACTCGTCGCGTTCCCGTTTTCGTTCCTGCCCTGGACGACGAGCGACGCCGTGGCGACGACGATCTGGCTCGCGTCGTACGCGCTGCTTTTCTGCGGCGCGATCGTCAATCGGAGGATCACCGGCGTGCCTGTGATCGCCGCCGGAATGGCCTCGAACGTGATCGCAGTGGTGATGAACGGTGGGCACATGCCCGCACTGCCGCGGGCACTCCGTGCTGCCCACAAGCACTACACGGTTCACCTCAACAGCGCCGTGGGTGCGCACCCCCACCTGGGGTGGCTCGTCGATCGCTGGGCCGTACCTCGCTGGATCCCTCTCGGCAATGTGTACTCGGTCGGTGATGTCGTCACCGCAGCCGGCGTCGTCCTGCTCGTCGTTGCGGCGATGAAGCCACGCCTTCTCCCGTTCCAGGCGTTCCGCACTCGCATGCCGATGGACACCGCCCTCGGCCGTCGTTAGGGAAGCTCGAGCGTCATGCCTTCGCGGGCCAGCAGCGGCGGATTGCGTTCGCTGTCCGTGAGGTCTTGAGCATGCCGTTCGAGTTGCTCCAGGGCGTCGTCCGAGTGGTCCGGGTCGTGGTGGAACAGAAGTAGGTCGTCGGCGCCGACGGCGCGGTGGAAGGCGACTGCATCGGCGACGCTCGAATGTCCCCAACCGATCCGGGCTTCGTATTCCTGCTCGCTGTACTGGGCGTCGTGCAGGACGAGGTCGGCGTCTCGTGCGAGCCGGCCGGCCGACGTCCAGTCGAGCGACCGCCCGACGATTCCCGCGAGCGCCGGCTCGTGGTCCGGCAGATAGGCGAGGCTCGATCCTCTGGTCTCGAGCCGAAATCCCAGGGTCGGCCCCGGATGCAGCACGAGGTCGGACGACAAGGTGATGTCGCCGATGTGCGCCGGCGGCGCGGGAAGGTCGTGGAAGCTGACCCTGGCGGGGACGTCGCGGAAGTCGAGCGGGAAGAGAGGCGGCGAGAACGCGCGCAGAATCCGGTCGCGGAGACTCGACACGGTCGAGCGAGGCCCCCAGATCTCGAGCGTCACCGACTTGTCCCAGAGCGGGGCGAAGAAACGCAGGCCTTCGAGATGGTCGAGATGAAGATGAGTCAGGAAGAGCCGAACGTGTCTCGTGCCGCGTTCGACAAGGTCGAGGCCCAGCGGGCGAATGCCGGTGCCTGCGTCGAGAACGAGCGCGCTTCCGTCGTCCAGCATCACCTCGACGCAGGACGTGTTGCCCCCATACCTCGTCGTCTCGGGGCTCGGTGCGGCGACTGAGCCTCTGCATCCCCAGATCTTCAGGCGTAATGACACGGGTCGACTACGGGCGCCAGAAGATCACGATCACGCCCATGAATTCGTCGGCATGCGCAAACAGGGGAAAGGCGCTGACCTCGATCACCCGCTCGACCCGGTCGGCGCTGGTGACGGTGTACTGGAGGTGCGCGGGGCGGCGCGCGTCGAGCGCGATCTGGCTCGGCAGACGTTCCGGGGGCAACGGCTCGCCCGTCGAGGTGCGCGGTTCGAACCCGGCGAGCCAGTCGTCGAGCGGCACCTCGCCTACCTCGGAGAAGCGTCTGCCGATCACCACCTCTGCCGCCTCGTTGAAGAAGACGAGTCGGCCGTTTGCGTCGGTGAGCAGAGTCGGCGTCGAAAGGTTCGACGCGAATGCGCGCGCCAGGATCAAGACCAGCGGCTTCTGCTGCTGCGTGCTCACCAAGGCTCGCCGGCCCGAGCCTACAAGCGCGCGAGAGCGCAAGGTGGACGCGAAGGTCCGGGATCAGCGCGAGCCGCGATCCGGGCGCGGGTGCACCGTGTACGCGTGGCCCTCTACCTCGATCTGGGCCGGCCCGCGGTCGCGAAGAGTGACGTGCTCTTCGATCGCATCGAGTAGATCGAGCACCTGTTGATCGTCTCCGCTCACTTCGACGTGGACGAGATATCCGCCGCGTTCGTCCTCGCCCAGTGATGGATCGAACGCTGCCAGCGCCCCCACGATGGCCTCGGCCGACGCCGCCGACGGTGCCTCGATCGTGAGTGTCCGCATCCGGGATGAGGCTAACGGCCGGTCGAGAGACCGACCATCCCTCGTTCCGCGGGATCCAGTCGGGGCGCCCTCCACCTCACCGCCGCAGCCCGAATCTGCGGGCGTGGGGGAGGGTCAGCCCCACACCTCGGCAGCCGTCTCCACCACGAGACGGAGCTTCGCGATCTCGTCGTCGATCGAGAGCGCGTTGCCCTCCACCGTGGACGAGAACCCACATTGCGGGGACAGGCAGAGCTGCTCGACGTCGATGAAGAGGCTCGCCTGCTGGATTCTGCGCTTCAGTTCGTCCTTGCGCTCGAGGTCGCCGTGCTTGGTGGTGACCAGACCGAGCACGACGACCTTTCCGGACGGTACGAAGCGAAGCGGCTCGAACCCGCCGGAACGTTCGTCGTCCCACTCCATGAAAAAGCCGTCGACCTCGAGCTCGTTGAACAGCGCTTCGGCGACGAAGTCGTAGCCCCCCTCGGCCGCCCAGGAGGAGCGGAAGTTGCCGCGGCACATATGCGTCGTCACCGCGAGGTCGTCGGGCCGTCCGGCGAGCGCCTCGTTGATGTGGCGGATGTACTCGAGATGCTGCCGCTCGGGATCGCCGCCGATCGATGCCACGTATCCGCGCTGCCGAGGATCGTTGAGATAGGCGAGGCTCGTGTCGTCGAACTGGAGGTATCGGCAGCCGAGCGCACCCAGGCGGCGCACCTCCTCGCGGTAGGACGCGGTGAGGTCTGACCAGAAAGAATCGAGGTCCGGGTACACGGACTCGTCGATCGAAGCGCGACCGCCTCGGTAGTGGACCATGCTCGGTGACGGAATCGTCAGCTTCGGAACGGTTCGCTCGACCGTGTCCTGCAGAAACCGGAAGTCCTCGCCGAAGATCGTCTCGGACACTCCGAGCTTGCCTGCGACGTGGATCGCCGGAGGTGTGAACTCGACCTCGCCCGACTCGCTGAAGAACTTCACCGAGATGTGGCCCGGCGCCTGCTCGATCCCGTCGAGCCGGTAGATGAAATCCATGTGCCACGAGGCCCGGCGGAACTCGCCGTCGGTCGCGGCGCGCAGACCGACGTCCTCCTGCATCCGAACGACCTCGCGAACGGCCGCGTCTTCGACCTTGCGCAACTCCGCGGCGTCGATCCGGCCGGTCGCGAAGTGCTCGCGTGCCTGCAGCAGCTGTGGTGGGCGAAGAAGGCTGCCGACGTGGTCCGCGCGGAACGGCGGTGTGTCGCGCGTCGCCACGCCTGCAGGTTACGCCCGGTAACCCAGCTGCGCCGAGATCGTCTCGGCAGCGCGGCGGAGCCGCGAGCTGAGGCCGGCGACGAGCTCCTCCATCGACACCATCGTGCGGTGGACGGCCAGGTTGATCCCCGCCACGGCAGTGCCGTCGTGAGTAAAGATCGGCGCGGCGATCGAGCGTAGGCCGTACGCCAGCTCTTCGTTGTTGATGGCGAACCCCTTCGCGCGAACGTGCTCGAGCTCGGTCGCCAGCGCCCTGGCCGAGACGAGCGTGTTCGGGCCGCGCCGCGTGAAGTCGATACGCGCCAGCGCGTCGGCCCGCTCGGACGCGGTCAGGTACGCGAGCAGCACCTTCCCGAGCGACGTGCAGTAGGCAGGGAGCCGTGAGCCGACGTGCAGGTTGAGGTCGATATCGCGCTGACCGGTACGCCCGCTCCGGCACCGTTCGACATAGACGATGTCCAATCCGTCGAGCACGGCCATGTTCACCGTGTAACCCGTCTCGTCCGAGAGCTCGCGGAGGTGCGGCGCGGCGACCTCGCGCAGCTCCATCGAGTTGAGCGCGGAGAAGCCGAGGTCGAGCACGCGTGGGCCGAGCCGGTACTTCCGGGTCTCCGCGTCCTGGTGCAGGTAGCCGAGCGTCGCAAGCGTCGACACGTAGCGGTGCGTCGTACTCCGGCTCAACCCGACCTCGCGTGCGAGCTCGGTGACCCCGAGGAGCGGACGGCCCGAACGGAAGGACGAGAGGATCGCGAGCCCGCGCTCGAGCGACTGGGAGTAGCCCCCGTCGCGGGGCTCGGACGCGACCTCCATGACCTTGTTCTAATAAACGGAACAGCGTCTTGACAAGTGGACACGGGGCGGCATAGGTTCGGGCACTTTCCGCCATCCGGTCCCAGGAGGTCCTATGAGTGAGGAAACGACGGCGGGCGAGGGCGCGAAGCTCTCACGGCGCCAGCTCGTCAAGCGCGCGGGTGTCGGAGTCGGCGCCTTGGCGGTGCCGGGCATCGCCGCCCAGCCGATCTGGGCACGAGCGCGGTCGGAGGAGTCCGCCGACGCGGCCGGCACCATCACGATCGGCTTCGTCAGTCCGCTGACGGGCCCCGCCGCCGGCTTCGGCGAGCCCGATCCGTACGTGATCGGCCTCGCCCGGAAAGCGTTCGCAGGCGGCCTGACGGTCAACGGGACGCACTACACGGTCAAGATCGTCGAGAAGGACAGCCAGTCCGCTCCTGCGCAGGCGGCCAAGGTGGCCGGCCAGCTGATCAACGGCACGAAGATCGACCTGATGCTTGCGACGTCGACGCCGGAGGTCGTCAACCCGGTCGCGGACGCCTCGGAGGCGGCGGGCGTGCCGTACATCACCAGCGTCGTCCCATGGGAAGCGTGGTATTTCGGGCGCGGCGCGAAATCGCCGACGAAGTCGCCGTTCCGCTACGGCATCCATTTCTGCTTCGGCGTGAAGAACTTCTTCGACTCCTACACCCATCTTTGGCCGCAGGTGTCGACCAACAAGAAGGTCGGTGTCATGTGGCCGAACGACGCGGACGGCAATGCGATCCGCGCCGGGCTAGGCCCGCTTCTCGAGAAGGCGGGTTACACGATCGTCGATCCCGGCGCATACCAGGATGGGACGACCGACTACTCCGCGCAGATCGCGAAGTTCAAGTCGGAGAATTGCGAGATCTTCAACACCTTCCCGATCCCGCCGGACTTCGCCACCTTCTGGCGCCAGGCTGCGCAGCAGGGCTACACGAAGATGGTGAAGATCGCTCAGATCGCGAAGACGGGTCTTTTCCCGTCACAGGTCACCGCGCTCGGCTCGCTCGGCAACAACCTCGCGAGTGCGGTCTACTGGCATCCAACCTGGCCGTACAAGTCGTCACTGACCGGTCTCACCTCGAAGCAGATCGCGGACGGCTACATCGCGCATGCCCACAAGCAGTGGAACCAGCAGGCCGGTCCGAGCCTCGCGCTGTTCGACGTGGCGAAGGCGGCGCTCGTCCTCAGTGGGAATCCGAAGGACAAGAACGCGGTCGCTGCGGCCTTCAAGAAGATCCACGTCGAGACTCCGGTCGGCGTCCTCGACTGGCGGAAGAGCCGGCCCGGCGTGCCGTGGAACGTCGTGCCGACGCCGATTCCCGGCGGCCAGTGGGTCAAGGCGAAGAAATACAAGATCGACTTCGTCATCTGCGAGCACTCCGACGACCACCGCATCCCGATCGGCGGGCACCTGAAGGCGTACTAGAGCCGGACAGGGTCGGTTGATGGACCACGTCCTCGCCGCCGTCGGGGTCCGCAAGCGCTTCGGTGCCCTTGTTGTCCTCGACGGCGTCGACTTCGCCGTCACCGCGGGAGATGCGGTGGGCATCGTCGGTCCGAACGGCGCCGGGAAGACGACGCTGCTCAACGTGCTGGCCGGCTCGCTTCGCCCGGAGGGGGGCCGAATCGAGTTGCGGGGGGTCGACGTCACCGGGGCGGGAGCAGCCTCGCGCTGCCGGCTCGGGATCGGTCGCGCCCACCAGGTCCCGAGACCGTTCGGGAACATGAGCGTGTTCGAGAACGTGCTCGTCGGGGCCGCCACCGGCGGCGGCAAGCGCGGCCGTAAGGCGTACAACACCGTGGTCGACGCGCTCGAGATCTGCGCGCTGACCGGGTTGGCCAACCGCCGAGCAGAGAGCCTGGGGCTGCTGCACCGAAAGCGGCTCGAGCTCGCAAGGGCACTGGCGACCGACCCGGGTGTCCTTCTGCTCGACGAGATCGGCGGCGGCCTGACCGACGCAGAGGCGGAGGAGCTCGTGACGACGATTCGTCAAGTCCGCGACCGGGGGACCGCGATCATCTGGATCGAGCACATCGTTCACGTCCTCGTGCAGGTCGTCGAGCGGCTCGTCTGCATGGATCAAGGTCGTGTGATCGCGGACGGCGACCCCGCGGAGGTAATGCGGGACGCGAAAGTCATCGACGCGTACCTCGGGACAGCCGCATGAGTGCGCCGCCACTTCTCTCGATCCAGGGCATCGACGCGCGCCACGGATTGCTCCAGGCAGTGCGTAAAGTCTCCCTGGACGTCGGCGAGGGTGAGACCGTCGCACTGGTCGGCGCGAACGGTGCCGGCAAGACCACGCTGCTCCGGACGATCGCGGGCGCCCACCGGCCGTACGGCGGGCGGATCCTCTTCGAGGGGCGGGATATCACCCACATGCCGGCGTACCGGCGCACGCGAATGGGAATCGCGCTCGTGCCCGAGGGGCGCAGGCTGTTCCCCCAGCTGACAGTCGAGGAGAACCTCCTGGTCGCGGGAGCTGCGAGGAGGTCGGGAAGCTGGGGGGTCGACGAGGTCCTCGACGCATTCCCGCTGCTTCGGCCGTTGCGGGGAAAGCGGGCTGCGAGCCTGTCCGGCGGGGAGCAGCAGGCGACCGCGATCGGGCGCGCCCTGATGACGAACCCGCGCTTGCTCCTGCTCGACGAGATGTCGCTCGGGCTCGCTCCGGTTGCCGTGGAGGGGCTCTACCGCTCGCTGACGATGCTGATCGAGAGTGGTACGACGATTCTCCTCGTCGAGCAGGATCTCTCGCGCGCGCTCGGTGTCGCGAGTCGAGTCGTCTGCATGCTCGAGGGCCGGCTCGTCCTCCAGGGAGCAGCCGGTGAGTTGAGCCGCGAGCAGGTCACCGACGCCTATTTCGGGTTGAGGGCCGCGTCGTGAGCTGGGTCGACGCCGTGGTCCACGGGATCCTGCTCGGCGGCGTGTACGCGCTCCTCGCCACCGGCCTGTCACTGATGTTCGGGGTCATGCGGATCATCAATCTCGCGCACGGATCGCTCGCGCTCGTCGGTGCCTACATGACGTTCCTCGTCGTCGAGCATGCGGGCGGCTCCACCTACGTCGCCATGCTTCCGGTGCTGGCCGGAGCTCTCGTCGTCGGGTATGCGCTCCAGCGCACCGTGCTCGAACGAAGCTTGCGAGGAGGCGAGCTCGTCCCGTTGCTGACGACGTTCGGCCTCTTGATCGTCATCGCGAACCTCTTGCAGAAGTTCTTTTCGCCCGACGTGCGCGGGCTCGCCTCGGGAGGGATCGGAACGGCGAACTGGAGCGTCGGCGGCGGCCTCACGATCGCGTGGTTCGACGTGCTCGTGCTCGTCATCGCGGTTGGGGTGCTCACGGGATTGCACCTGCTTCTGCGGCGCACGCAGCTCGGACGCGAGCTGCGCGCGACCGCAGCGGACGCCGACACCGCGGAGCTGCTCGGGGTGAACTCGCGGGCGGTCTACGCGCGCGCGACGGCGATCGCCGTCGCGACGGCCGCCCTCGCCGGCGTCTTCTTCGCGATGAGGTCCAACTTCGACCCGACGACGGGTCCGACGCAGCTCATCTACGCGTTCGAGGCCGTTGTGATCGGCGGGGTCGGCTCGCTCTGGGGGACGCTCGTCGGCGGCATCGTCCTCGGAGTCGCCCAGACCGTCGGGGCCCAGATCGACGTCCAGTACTTCGCGCTCGCGGGCCATGTCGTCTTCCTGGCCGTGCTCACCTGCCGGGCGATGCTGCAGGCCGGCGGGTTGCGCGTCCTCGGGAGGCTGGCGGCGTGAGCGACCACGCCCTCGCTGCGACTCCACCGCGCCTCCACGTCGAGCGCTGGAACCCCCTTTCGGCTGCCTTCACCGGCGCGCTCGTGGTGACGGTCGGGGTACTTGCATTTGCGCCCGAGCTCTTCAGCCAGGGGACGCTCGACAACCTGATCCAGCTCTATTTCCTGGTCATGCTCGCGATCATGTGGAACGCGCTCGCCGGCTACGGCGGGCTCGTGTCGGTCGGGCAGCAGGCGTTCATCGGGATCGGCGCATACGCGGTCGTCTACCTGTCCGTTCAGCATTCGCTCAACCCGTACCTCGCGATGCTGCTCGCGGCGCTGATCGGAGGCGCGATCTCGATACCGATCGCCGCGATCGTGCTCTGGCTTCGCGGAGGTGCGTTCGCAATCGGCATGTGGGTCGTCGCGGAGGTCGTTGCCATCCTCGTGTCGCTCGATGCCTCACTCGGCGGCGGGACCGGGACGTCGGCGGTACTCGCGTTCAACTTGCGATACACGCCCGAGCAGCGGCTGCGCAACACCTACTGGTTCGCCCTCGCCGCTGCCGCAGCGCTCCTGGTCGTCCTCTTCCTGCTGCTTCGCAGTCGCCTGGGGGCGTCGCTCCAGGCGATTCGCGACGACGAGGAGGCCGCGGCGTCGGTCGGTGTTCGCGTGCTGCTCGGTAAAGGCGTCCTGTTCGTCCTGGCGGGGGCCGGCTGTGCCGCGGCGGGAGCGGTGATCGTCGCCTGGCAGCTGTCGATCCTGCCCCTCGGGCCCGACTCGATCTTCGGCATCAACTGGTCGGCCGACATGATCTTTATGGTCCTCGTCGGCGGCCTGGGGACGTTCGAGGGCCCGATCATCGGCGCAGTCATCCTGTACCTGCTCGACACCTACCTCTCGTCGCGCATGGGCATCTGGTACCTGGTCATGCTCGGCGGGGTGGCGATCGGCGTGGCGCTCTTCTTCCCAAGGGGGATCTGGGGAACGATTCAAGAGCGGTTGTCCGTCCGGCTGCTGCCGGTGGGCTACCGCCTTCGGGAGCGATCAGGAGGGTGACCGTCCCGGATTCAGTGAGAGAGGAGATCAGCATGGCGACCGCGACAACGCAGACGTACCAACATTTCATCGACGGTGCCTGGACGGACGCCGCCGAGGGCGGAACGTTCGACGACCGCGATCCGTTCACCGGCGAGACTGTCGCGACGGTCGCCGCCGGTGGAGCCGAAGACGCACGTCGCGCGATCGAGTCGGCGGCGTCGGCCTTCGACGCCTGGTCGACGACTCCGCCCGGTGCGCGTCAGGCCGTGTTCCTCAAGGCCGCGGACGCCCTCGAAGCGCGTCGCGACGAAGTCGTCTCGCTGCTCGCCCGGGAGACCGGCTGCGGCTTCGGCTTCGGGATGTTCCAGCTCGGATTCGTGCCGGGGCTGCTCCGGCAGGCTGCCGGGCTCGCGTACGCGCCGATCGGAACCGTGATCCCGTCCGACACGGGCGTCTTCTCGATGGGGCTGCGGCGGCCGGTCGGGGTGGTCGGCGCGATCGCGCCGTGGAACGCCGCACTGATCCTCTCCGCCCGGTCGATCGCCGCGCCGCTCGCGCTCGGCAACACGGTCCTCCTCAAGCCGTCGGAGTGGTCGCCGGTCGTCGGCGGACTGATCTGGGGCGAGATCTTCACCGAGGCGGGCCTGCCCCCCGGCGCGCTCAACATCGTCACGCACGCTCCCGGGGAAGCGCAGCCGGTCGGCGACGAGCTCGTCTCACATCCGGCGGTCCGGCGCCTCAACTTCACCGGATCGACCGCGACCGGCCGGAAGCTCGCCGAGGCGGCCGGACGCCACCTGAAGAGGATCGTGCTCGAGCTCGGCGGCTACAACCCGCTGATCGTGCTCGCGGACGCCGACGTCGACTACGCGGTCGACGCCGCGGCTTTCGGGGCCTTCCTGCACCAGGGTCAGATCTGCATGTCGGCACGGCGCATCGTCGTCGAGCGCCCGATCGCGGATCGGTTCGTCGAGAAGCTCGTCGCCAAGACGAGCGGGCTCAAGGCGGGCGACCCGAAGGAGATGGACACGATCATCGGCCCGCTGATCAACGACGACGCGCTCGCGACGGTGAAGTCACGTGTCGACGACGCGGTCGCAAAGGGGGCGAAGGTGCTCGTCGGCGGCGAAGCCGTCGGCCCGTGCTACGCGGCGACCGTGCTCGCCGACGTTCCGGAAGACGCAGAGCTGGCGCAGGCCGAGACGTTCGGTCCCGTGGTCGCGATCGACGTCGTCGACAGCGCCGACGAGGCCGTCGCGCGGGCGAACGCGACCAGCTACGGGCTCAGCTCGGGGATCATCACGACCGACGCCGACCGGGGCTTCGCGCTGGCCCAACGGCTCGACGCCGGCATCGTGCACGTCAACGACCAGCCGGTCGGGGACGAGCCGCAGATGCCCTTCGGCGGGGTCAAGGACTCGGGCTTTGGGCGCTTCGGCGGACAGGCGGTCGTCGAGGAGTTCACCGAGCTGCGCTGGATCACGATCCAGAGTGGGAGCCACCCATTCCCGTTCTAGCGCTGAAGGATGCGGTTCGCGAGCTCGTCCACGACGGGGACGTCGTCGCGCTCGAGGGCTTCACGCACCTGATTCCGCACGCGGCCGGACACGAGCTGATTCGTCAGGGCAGCCGGGAGCTGACCTTGATCCGGATGACCCCGGACATCGTGTACGACCAGCTGATCGGGATGGGCTGCGCGCGGAAGCTCGTGTTTTCGTGGGGCGGCAATCCGGGCGTCGGGTCGCTGCATCGCCTGCGGGACGCCGTGGAGCACGGCTGGCCCCGACCGCTCGAGCTCGAGGAGCATTCGCACGCGGGTATGGCCGCCGCATACGCGGCGGGGGCGGCGAGGCTCCCTTTCGGAGTTCTCCGCGGGTACCGAGGCGGCGATCTCCCGGCGCACACGCGGGTTGCGACCGTCACGTGCCCCTTCACCGGCGAAGAGCTCGCCGCCGTTCCCGCGCACCGACCGGACGTGGGCATCGTCCACGCGCAACGTGCGGACCGGCGCGGGAACGTCCAGCTCTGGGGGATCGCCGGCGTTCAGAAGGAAACCGTTCTTGCCTCGGAGCGCTCGATCGTGACCGTCGAGGAGATCGTCGAGGAGCTGACGCCCCGGCCCGATGCGGTCGTCCTCCCGTCGTGGACGGTGACCGCCGTGTGCGTCGCCCCGGGCGGAGCGCACCCCTCGTACACGCACGGCTACTACGACCGCGACAACGACTTCTACCGCGCGTGGGATTCGATCAGCCGTGAGCGCGAGCACTTCCTGGCGTGGATGCGACGCCATGTTCTCGAGACGGCGGACGTCGAGGACTACCGGGCGAGCCTGGCCGAGGCCGTCGTCGCATGAGGGCGGCTGCCGTCCGTCGTTTGGCGATCGGACCTGTCCTTTCCATCTGGCGTCTCAGCAGGCGTTTTGGCGGCCTGTGGAAAGTCTGTTGCACTTCTGTAACGTCGTTTGGTGTAAAGACGCGTCCCGAGCGCCGACGTCTGGTGGTCGCATGACCGGTTGGTCCGCGGACGAGATGATGGCCGTCGAGGCCGCCCGGCGCCTCGACGACGGGACGGTGTGCTTCGTGGGCATCGGGCTGCCCAGCCTGGCGGCGAACCTTGCCCGCCGCACCCATGCCCCGGGCTGCGTCCTCGTCTACGAGAGCGGGACGATCGGTGCGAAGCCACGACGCTTGCCGCTCTCGATCGGGGACGGCGAGCTCGCCGAGACGGCGGACGCGATCGTTTCCGTGCCGGAGATGTTCGCGTACTGGCTGCAGGGCGGACGCATCGACACCGGCTTTCTCGGAGCGGCGCAGATCGACCGCCACGGCAACCTGAACAGCACCGTGATCGGCTCGTACGACGCGCCGCAGGTACGACTGCCCGGCGGCGGCGGTGCGCCGGAGATCGCGACCTCGGTGCGCGACGTGTTCGTGATGCTGCGGCAGTCACGGCGGACATTCGTCGAGCGACTCGACTTCCTGACGAGCCGTGGCCAGAACGTGCGTGTGGTCGTCACGGACCTCGGCATCCTCGAACCCCGCGACGGCGAGCTGACGCTGACGAAGCTGCACCCCGGCGTGTCGGTCGACGACGCACGGGCCGCCACGGGTTGGGAGCTCGCTGTTGCCGGTGACCTTCGCAACACGGACCCACCGACCGACGCCGAGCTGGCCGCGCTGCGGGCGCTCGAGCCGAGGCAGGCGGCATGAGCGACATCGTCCTGCCCGACGACCCGGCCTTCGGCCCCGATGTCCAGGTGGACTACCCGGGGTACCGCTCGACGCGCTTCCGTGCCCCGGACCGTCCGCTCCGGACGTTGCCGGAGGAGCTCCACGCCGTCGACGGGCCCGTGTTCGGAGAGGACGCGCTCGGACCGCTCGACGACGACCTGACGCAGCAGCACGACGGCGAGCCACTGGGTGAGCGGATCATCGTGAGCGGCCGTCTGCTCGACGAAGACGGACGACCGCTTCGCGGCGCGCTGATCGAGGTGTGGCAGGCCAACGCGGCCGGTCGTTACCGGCACGAGGTCGACCAGCACCCGGCGCCGCTCGACCCCAACTTCTCCGGTGCCGGCCGCTGCCTGACCGACGACGACGGCGGCTACCGGTTCGTCTCGATCAAGCCGGGTTCGTATCCGTGGCAGAACCACCCGAACGCGTGGCGGCCCGCCCACATCCACTTCTCCGTCTTCGGCCCTGCCTTCTCGCAGCGGCTGGTGACGCAGATGTACTTCCCCGGTGACCCGCTGATCGAGTACGACCCGATCATCCACGCGGTGCGAGACCCGAAGGCCCGTGCGCTCCTGGTCGGACAGTTCGACCTCGAGCGCACCGAGGAGCAGTGGGCCCTTGCCTATCGCTGGGACATCGTCCTCGGCCGCGGCGGGCGTGGCACGACGCCGCTGGAGAACCGGTGACACTGCCGCGTACACCCTCGCAGACGGTCGGCCCCTTCTACACCATCGGCCTCTGTCGCCGGGCCGAAAATGCGCTCGACCCGGACGGGCGTGAGCTCGCCGGGATGCTGATAGACGGCGCGGGCGCGCCCGTCCCGGACGGCGTGGTCGAGCTCTGGGATGCCGAGGCGCGTCTGTGGGGCCGCTGCGGCACCGACTCGAGCGGCCGGTTCTCCTTCCGCGTCCGCGGCGACGCTCGCTCACTGGACGGCTACGTGTTCGCCCGCGGGCTGCTCAAGCACCAGCGCTTCCGAATCGAGGTCGCCGAGCTGAACGCCGAGGACGACGAGCTGAGGTTCGACATCCGGATGCAAGGCGAGAACGCGACACCGTTCTACGAGCCGTGAATCCCTTCGCCGCAATCTTCGTGCCCGACGAGATCGCGGAGGCGCTGACCGACCATGCCTGGCTCGAGGCGCTGCTCGAGTGCGAGCGGGCGCTCGCCAACGCCGAGTCGCTCGCCGGCGTCATACCCGCAGCGAGTGCGGCTGCGATCGCCGAAGCATGCGACGCCGCCGCCTACGACGCCGCGACGATCGCGGAGGCAGGACGCGGCCCCGGCAACCCGGTCCAGCCGCTCGTCCAGCAGATTCGCAGCCGTGTTGGAGAGGCGCATGCGGGCTACGTGCACCGTGGAGCCACGAGCCAGGACATCCTCGACAGCGCCTCGATGCTCGTCGCCCGGAACGTGCTGCGGACGATCGACGACGAGCTCTCGGCTCTGGCCGCGAGGTGCGCAGCGCTCGCTCACGAGCACCGAGCGTCCGTGATGGCGGCGCGAACGCTGCTGCAGCAGGCGGTGCCGACGACCTTCGGCTACAAGGCGGCAGGCTGGCTGCTCGCGGTGGTCGAGGTGCGCACGCGCCTGGCCGAGGTGGGCGAAGCGGTCCCGGCACAGCTCGGCGGGGCCGCAGGGACACTCGCCGCGCTCGGCGCCGACGGGCCGGAAGTCGCACGGCTGTACGCAGCGGAGCTCGATCTCCGCGAGCCGCTGCTGCCCTGGCACGTCAATCGGCTGCCGGTCGCGTGGCTGGCCGGCGCGCTCGCGGCAACAGCGGGTGTGGCGGCGAAGATCGCCGGCGACGTCGTGCTGCTGGCGCAGACGGAGGTCGGCGAGGTGAGAGAGGCCGACGGCGGGACTTCGTCGACGATGCCGCACAAGAGCAATCCCGCAGCAGCTGTGCTCGCGGTGGCGTGCGAACGCCACGCCCGCGCCAACGCGGCCGTCCTCCTCGAAAGCATCGCCGGCGAGCACGAGCGTCCGGCTGGCGCATGGCACGCCGAATGGCATGCGCTGCAGACGGCGCTCGCCGCGACCGGCGGTGCGGTCGGCGCGATCCTCCGCTCGCTCGCGGGGCTGACGGTCGACACCCAGCGCATGCGTGACAACCTCTCCGGGGCAACGCTCGCGGAGGCCGAGAAGATGGGGATCCACGGCGTCGCCCCCCAGGATTACCTCGGCGGCGTCGACACCTTCATCGACCGCGCCCTTGCGCGGTACGGGTCGTGACGGTCGTTCTCTGCGGGTCACTCGGATCCACCGCCCGCATGTGGGATCTGCAGCGCCCGCTGCTGCCGGACGCGGTGAGCGTGGAGTACCCCGGTCACGGCGAGGCTCCCCTGACCGCTGTCGACGGGATCGGCGGACTTGCCCGGCAGGTGCTCGACGAAGTGCCGGGCCGGTTCTCGTTCATCGGTCTGTCGCTCGGCGCGGCTGTCGGCGTCTACCTCGCCGCCGAGCATCCCGAGCGAGTCGAGAAGCTCGTCCTCGCCTGCACGTCGGCGCGGTTCGGAGAGCCGAGCCAGTGGCGAGAACGGGCGGCCGCGGTGCGAAAAGACGGCCCGGCCGTCATCGTCGACGCGGTGATGGCCCGCTGGTTCACGCCGGCGTTCCAGGACGTCGACCGATACCGCGAGATGTTCCTCTCCGTCGACGCGGAGGGATACGCACGCTGCTGCGAGGCGCTGGCCGAATGGGACGGATCCTCATTCCTGGGGCGGATCGACGCGCCGACGCTCGTCATCGCAGGAGCACTCGATCCGACGTCACCGCCCGAGCACGGCCGCGAGATCGCCGGGCGCGTTCCGGGCGCGAGGTTCGCGGTGATCGCGGACGCGGCGCACCTGGCGAACGTCGAGGCGGCAGCGACTTTCAACGAGCTCTTGGAGGAGCATCTATGAGCTACGAGGACGGGATGCGGGTCCGTCGGCAAGTGCTCGGCGACGACCACGTCGACGCGCGCAGGGCTGCGACGACCGATTTCACGCGCGACTTCCAGGAGCTGATCACGCGGTACGCGTGGGGCGAGATCTGGACGCGGCCCGGCCTGGACCGCAGGACACGCAGCTGCATCACGCTGACGGCGCTGATCGCTCTCGGCCACGAAGAGGAGTTCGAGATGCACGTCCGCGCGGCCCGCCGCAACGGGCTGACGGCGGACGAGATCAAGGAGGTGCTCCTTCAGGTTGCGATCTACTGCGGAGTGCCGACCGCGAACCGCGCCTTCGCGATCGCGGAGCGGGCCCTCGGAGAGGAGGAGCCCGAGTGACGCGGGCGGTCGTCCTGTCGGCCGCGCGCACGCCGATCGGCCGCTACGGCGGCGCACTGGCGGAGACGCGCCCCGACGACCTGGCGGCGCTCGTCGTTCGCGCGGCGGTCGAGCGCGCGGGCATCGACCCGCTCGAGATCGACGACGTCTTCCTCGGCTGCGCCAACCAAGCGGGAGAAGACAATCGCAACGTCGCCCGTATGGCGGTGCTGCTCGCTGGGCTGCCGGAATCGGTGCCGGGTGCGACCGTCAACCGCCTCTGCGCGTCCGGGCTCACAGCCGTGGTCGACGCGTGCCGGGCCGTCGTCGCGGGCGAGGGAGACCTGTTCGTCGCCGGCGGGGTCGAGTCGATGACGCGTGCGCCGCTCGCGATGATGAAAGGCGGCAAGCCCTGGTCGCGTGGAAACGTCGTCGCCTACGACACGCATCTCGGCTGGCGCTTCCCGAACACGCGGATGGAAGCACTGTTCCCGCTCGAGTCGATGGGTGAGACGGGTGAGAACGTCGCCGAGCGCTGGCACGTCTCACGTGAGGATCAGGATGCGTTTGCTCTGCGCTCGCAACAGCGTTGGGCGTCGGCGAACGACGCCGGCCGGTTCGCGGACGAGCTCGTGCCCGTCGGCGACACGGCCGTCGACGAGCATCCGCGTCCCGACACGACGCTCGAGAAGTTGTCCTCGCTGCGACCCGCCTTCCGGCCGGACGGAACCGTGACCGCCGGAAACGCGTCCGGTGTCAACGACGGTGCGGCCGCGCTCGTGATCGCCAGCGAGGAGAAGGCAGAGGCTCTCGGCGTCGAGCCGTTCGCCTCCTTCGTCGGGAGCGCGACCGTCGGCGTCGATCCCCGCGTGATGGGGATCGGACCCGTGCCGGCAGTTCGAAAGCTCCTCAGCCGGTTGCACGTGGACGTTGCCGACCTCGACCTCGTGGAGCTCAACGAGGCGTTCGCATCCCAGTCCGTCGCCGTCATCCGGGAGCTCGGTCTCGACGAGGAGAAGGTGAACGTCAACGGCGGCGCAATCGCCGTCGGACACCCCCTCGGGATGAGCGGCGCCCGGCTCGTCGTCTCGCTCGTGCACGAGCTACGGCGACGCCGCGGCCGATACGGGCTCGCGGCCCTCTGCGTCGGCGTCGGGCAGGGCCAGGCGGCGCTGTTCGAACGGTGAGGACACAGGTCGCGATCATCGGGGCGGGACCGGCCGGGCTGGCACTCGCCGCCCTGCTGCACGTCGCAGGCATCGAGTCGGTCGTGCTCGAGGACCGCAGTCGCGACTACGTGGAGGCCCGCATCCGGGCCGGTGTCCTCGAGCAGGGGACGGTCGAGCTGCTCGAACGGGCGGGCGTGGCGGAGCGCCTCCATCGCGAAGGGATCGTCCATGGGGGCATCCACCTCCAGTTCGACGGCGAGCGCCACCACGTGCCGATGGCCGAGCTGACCGGCGGGCGCAGCATCGTGATCTACGGGCAGACGGAGGTCGTGAAGGACCTGATCGCCGAGCGACTTGGTCAGGGCCTGGCGCTCTTCTTCGAGGTCGCGGATGTCGACCTGGACGGGTTCGACGGTGACAGCCCGTCAGTCCGTTTCGAGCACGACGGTGCGCGGCATCGCATCGAGTGCGACGTCATCGCGGGCTGCGACGGGTTCCACGGCGTTTGCAGGCCCGCGATCTCGAAGACGCTGCGAACGTTCGAGCGCGCATACCCGTACGCCTGGCTCGGCATCCTCGCCGACGCAGCGCCGTCGAGCGACGAGCTCGTCTACGCCCACCATCCACGCGGATTCGCATTGCTGAGCCTGCGCTCGCCGACCAGGAGCCGCCTCTACATCCAATGCAGCCCCGACGAAGACATCGGTGACTGGCCCGACGAGCGCATCTGGGAGGAGCTCGGACTCCGCACCGAGCTGACCGGCTGGTCGCTCAACGAAGGACAGGTCCTCGAGAAGGGCGTAACCGGCATGCGCAGCTTCGTGGCCGAGCCGATGCAGCACGGCCGTCTGTACCTCGCCGGAGACGCAGCACACATCGTTCCGCCGACGGGCGCGAAAGGTCTGAACCTCGCCCTGCACGACGTCCGCGTGCTGGCAGATGCGCTGATCGCGCACTTTTGCGACCACGACGACGCACGACTCGCTGCGTACTCGTCCGACTGCCTGCGCCGAGTGTGGCGCGCGGAGCACTTCTCGTGGTGGATGACGTCGATGCTGCACAAGGCTCCGAACGCCGACCCGTTCGAGGAGCGCCTGCAGCTGTCGCAGCTGCGATATCTGACGACGTCGGAGGCGGCGGCGAGGAGTCTCGCCGAGAACTACGTGGGTCTCCAGCGGATCTAGGGATCCAGGACGAAGGGAGAAGGAAGCGATGGAGCTCGGAAACTGGGAGACGGTCCGCGTTCACCTCGAGGACGCGATCGCGTGGGTCGAGCTGAATCGGCCGGACAAGCGAAACGCGATGAACCCGACGTTGAACGCGGAGATGGTCGACGTTCTGCAGACGCTCGACGCCGACGACGAGGTCGGTGTGCTCGTGCTGACCGGAGCGGGAGACTCGTTCTCCGCCGGGATGGACCTGAAGGAGTACTTCCGGGAGATCGACGCCCAGCCCGAGCACGTGCAGCGGCGCGTGCGCCGCGATGCCAACTACTGGCAGTGGCGGCTCTTGCGCACGTACCCGAAGCCGACCATCGCGATGGTCAACGGCTGGTGCTTCGGCGGCGCGTTCACGCCGCTGACTGCCTGCGACCTCGCGGTCGCAGCGGACGAGGCGACGTTCGGGCTGTCGGAGATCAACTGGGGAATCCCGCCGGGATCCCTCGTCAGCCGAGGCCTGGCCGAGACCGTCGGCATCCGCGACGCACTCTTCTACGTGATGACCGGGCGGACGTTCGACGGGCACAGGGCGGCCGAGATGCGGTTGGTCAACTTCAGCGTGCCGCGCGCCGAGCTGCGTTCGACGGTCGAAGCACTGGCGCGCGAGCTTCTCGAGAAGAACCCCGTCGTGCTGCGGGCGGCGAAGCTCGGGTTCAAGCACGCTCAGACGATGAGCTGGGACACGGCCGAGGACTACCTCTACGCCAAGCTCGAGCAATCGCAGTTCCTCGACAAGGAGCGCGGGCGCGAGGCCGGGCTCGACCAGTTCCTCGACGAGAAGTCGATCCGCCCCGGGCTCCAGACCTATCGGCGCGAATGAATCTGGCCGCCGCGGCCCAGCGGTTCGGCGAGCGGCCCGCGCTCGCGTTTCGAGGCGAGCGGATCACGTACTCCGCGCTGGATGCACTCGCGGACCAGACCGGCGACGCCGGCCTCGACGTGTTCGTGATGCCGAACGTGCCGGAGGCGGTCGCCCGCTACCACGGCACCCTGCGCAAGGGCGGCGTCGTCGTGCCGCTGAACCCGGCGCTCTCTCCACGCGAAGTCGCGCAGCGTGAGCGGCCGTTCACGCCGCGGGAGGGAACCGCCGTCGTTCTCTTCACGTCGGGGACGACCGGCGAACCGAAGCGGATCGAGCTCTCGCGGTCGATGCTCGAGCGGAACGCGGCCGCGGTCGCCGACGCCCTCGGGATCACCGCGTCCGACGTGGTGTTCGGTGCGGCGCCGCTCTCGCACGTCTTCGGCATGACCGGCTGCATGAACGCGGCCATCTACGCAGGAGCGTGCCTGGCGCTGCTCGAGCGGTTCGACGCGCGGGAGGCGCTCGACACCGCCGAGCGCGAAGAGGTGACGGTGTTCATGGGAGTGCCGGCGATGCTGGCGGCGCTGTTGCGGGCCTCCGACGAGACCGGGCGGGCGCCGACCTTCCGCATTGCTCATGTGGGAGGGGCGCCCCTGCCGCCGGATCTGCTGCAGCGCTTCGAGCGGCGTTTCGGCTCGACCGTGCTCGAGGGGTACGGGATGACCGAGGCCGGAGGCGCGGTCGCGGTCAGCCGTCACGACCGGCCGCGGAAGCCGGGCTCCGTCGGCCAGGCGGTCGCCGGCCAGCGCATCGAAGTGGCAGCGGACGGGGAGCTCGTCGTCGACGGCGTCGCGACCGGCGACATCGGCCGCGTGGACGACGACGGCTACGTCTTCCTCCTCGACCGCAAGAAGCACGTGATCCTCCGCGGCGGCTACACCGTCTACCCCCGCGAGGTCGAGGACGTCCTCTGTTCGCATCCGGGCGTGCGTGAGGCGGCGGTCGTCGGAATACGCGACGACGCGCTGGGCGAGGAGGTCGCGGCGTTCATCGTGGGCACTGCCGACCCGGAGGATGTACGGGCGTACGCGCGCGAACGGCTCGCCGGATACAAGTATCCGCGCGTGGTCGTCGTGCTCGATGCGCTGCCGCGTAGCGTGACCGGGAAGACAGACCGCCGCGCGCTCGTTCGGCTCGCCGCGGATCGCTGACGTCTTGCGACGTGGTCCCGGTTGCTAGCGTCTGCGCCGCGGCAGGCGGCCCCCATGGCCACGACCGACGACCGCCACACCGCCGAGCCTCCAACCGCCGGCGCAGCTTCGACCGGCTTCCCGTGGCGGCGTCCCCGTCGCGAGCGCATCGTGTTGTTGCTCGTCGCCTTCGCGACGCTCACGCCGGTGTACGTCGTCTCGAGCCAGGACCTTTCACGCCTTTGCCTGACGCGAGCCGTGCCGGCCGGCCGGCTGACGATCTCGCAGTGTGTCGGGAACGGCGTCGATCGTGCGCGCTACCACGGCGGCACGTATTCGGACAAGGCGCCTGGTATGTCGTTCCTCGCGGTGCCCGCCGCGACGATCACCCGTCTTCCTGCCCCGGCGGCATGGCACTTCGGTCGTGACCTTCATGTCTGGAGTGTTCGTGTGCTGACCAGCGGCGTCGCCTTCCTGATCCTCGTGTTCATGCTCGGGCGCGTCGCGGAGGGAATCGCTGCCGGCAGCGGCGGACTCGTCGCGGTCAGCTTCGCGCTCGGAACGCTTGCCGGAGGTCTGGCCGCAACCATGTTCGATCAGGTAACCGCCGCCGCGCTCGGCTTCGCGGCGTTCGCGCTCGCCTGGCGTGGCAATCCAGGCCGTGCCGGCTTGCTCGCCGGGATGGCGGTCACCGTCGAATACCAGGCCGCGCTGATCGCCGCGGCACTCGCTGCTTACGTTCTGTTCGCCCGATCCGACCACAGGCACCGGTACCTGCTCGGCCTGGTGCCGGGTGCCGCCGCACTCGCCCTGTACGACCGGGCGGCGTTCGGCTCTCCCTTCCATGTGTCGTACCGGTATGTCGCGAACCTGTATGCGCGGAGACAACATTCCGGCTTCTTCGGAATCTCGTCGCCTCACTGGCACACGATCCAGACGGTGCTCGTCGGTGATCGGGGGCTACTGGTCGCGAGCCCGGTCGTGCTCGCCGCGGGCGGAGGCCTCCTGCTGCTCGCGCGCCGACACCGCTGGGAGGCGGCGACCTGCGCGGCGGTCACGCTCTGCTATCTCGCGCTCGAGTTCTCCTACTTTCTTCCGTACGGCGGCGTCTCGCCCGGCCCGCGCTTTCTGATCCCAGCGCTTCCGTTCCTCGCGCTTGGGCTCGCGCCGGCCTTCCAGCGCTTCAAGACGATCAGCGGAGTCCTGGCCCTGATGTCGGTGCTTGCTTCGACGACGCTCTCGCTCACATGGTCGTGGGGGAGCACCCTCGGCTACCGGCAAACCGTGTGGGGCGAATTGATCCGCTCGCTCACGCGAACGCGCTCGCGTCTGCGTTACGACCTCGCGAGCAACCTCCTGACGTGGGCGGGGCTCAGTCCGACCGTGTGCGCTTTGGCGGTCGCGGTTTGTGCCTGCCTCGCCTTCGCGACTGCCGTGCATGTGCGATTGTCGTTGCCCGGTGGGCGCGCGCGGCCACGCCGGGAGCCGGAGCCCGCGATCGAGAGCAGCTCGTAGCTTGCGCGGGTCGCGATGAGAGCGGTGGAGCTGGTCTTCGCCGTCGGCTGGGCGGTGTTCTGGTTGTACTGGCTGGTGGCGGCGTTCTCGGCGAAGCGGGGCCGGATTCCCTGGTTACGTCAGCTGCGTATCCGAGCGGTGCTTCTGGTCGCCGTGGTCGTGTTGGCTCGTTTGGGAGCGTTTCGCGGCCACAGCCTCGACACGGATCCAGCCCGCGCGGGAATCGGGCTCGTCCTCTTCGGTGTCGGCCTGGGCTTCGCGATCTGGGCGCGCGTGCACATCGGCGCGAACTGGGGCACGCCGATGGCGCAGAAGGACGAGCCGGAGCTCGTGTGCAGCGGGCCGTACCGGCTTGTTCGCCACCCGATCTACTCGGGGATCCTCGTCGCGGGTGTCGGTACGGCGGTAGCACTGAGCTGGTACTGGCTGATCGCTGTCGCCCTGGCCGGCACGTATTTCCTCTACGGAGCGACGGTCGAGGAGCGTTATCTGACCACGCAGTTCCCGGAGACCTACCCGGCCTACAGGCGCTCGACGAAGATGCTCGTGCCGTTCGTCTTCTAGCTCGATGATCGTGCCGATCGTGCCGTTCCTCTACGTCTTGACCGGCGGCGACCTCTGGTGAGTTAGAAGGCGCGCGAGCCTACGCCCCCTGCCGTTCGGCGCAGGAGCTCGTTCCAGAGCTCGAGCAACTCGTCGACCGGGACGGCGAGGTTCGGGACGGCCACGGACAACTCGCAGCGCTGCGAGCCGGGATCGTCGGTTGCGACGAATCTGCTCGAGAGCCAGACGCGCGACTCACGCGTCAGCGCAAAGAGGGCGTCGTTCAAAGCCTCTGACGGCCTGTGGACGATCGCGTGCAGCATTGCCGCCTGTGGCGGGTCCGGCACGACCGTCACGTCGTCGATTGCTCCGAGCGCGCCGCCGGCGAGCCGCGCCCGTTCGACCAGCTCGGGCATGCGCGGCAGGCGTTCGTCCAGTCCGCGTTCGGCCGCGAGCAGGTACGGGTAGGCGCTGAAGAGTCGGCCGCCGTGCCGGATCTGCCAGACACGAGCTTCCTGGATCAGATCCTGCGGCCCCGCGAGGGCGCAGCCTGCCGGCGCACCGAGATCCTTGTAGAACGAGACGTAGACGGTGTCGAACAGCGCGGCGATGTCTGCGAGCGGCCGTCCGTAGAACGGCCCGCACTGCCAGAGACGTGCTCCGTCGAGATGCAGCGCTGCGCCGGCGGCGCGTGCTGCTCCGCACGTGGCCACAAGGTCTTCCCACGGCGGCAGCTGCCCGCCGAGGTCGCGCTGCGGCAGCTCGAGCAGCAGCACGGAGATCGGCTCCCGGAGCTCCGTAACGTCCCTTGTCTCGATCAGCCGCGTGCGCTCGCCGAGCAGGGTCGCCCGGAGTCCGTGCAGTACGCGATATGCACCCTCCTCATGGGCTTCCAGGTGGCACTGTGGGTGGAACGCGACGACGTCGCGTCCCTTCCGCTCTGCGTGGATGCGGAGCGCGATCTGCTGGGCCATCGTTCCGGTCGGCATCCAGACCGCCGCCTCCTTCCCGAGCAACGCGGCTACGCGACGCTCGAGGCGCTCCGCGAGCTCGCCGCCGCCGTATTGGTCGACGTCCGACCCGACCGGGCTGCGCGCCAGCAGCGCCTGCAGCACCGTCGCCGGATCGCGCTCGGGCCCCGCCTCGCCGAACGCGTAGCGCTCCGCCTCGAGCCACACCTCACGCCAATCGCGATCGCTCGGCATCGAGAGCGAGCATAGGCGCTCTCGATCGCCGCGCCTCTGCCTTGTCTGGCGGGACGAGCTGTAGAACGTTCCACCGTTCGGAGAGCTTGACTCTTTGGACGTTTCCGCGAGATGATCGCCGCTCTTGACGGAACGTTCCACGAGGATCGCCTCGACCTCTCACGGGCCGGTCACGATTCGCGACGTCGCCCGCCTGGCGGGGGTCTCCAAGTCGACCGTCTCCAACGTGGTCCGGGGCGTCCCGAACGTCTCGCATGCTCTGCGGGCAAAGGTCGAGGACGCGATCGTCGAGCTCGGCTACACGCCGAGCGCCGTCGCGCGGAGCCTCGTCGCCCGGCGCACGCGCGCACTCGGCGTGACGATCCCGAGCCTCGAGCCCTTCTACGCAGACGTCCTGCACGGCGCCGAGGCTCGGGCCGTCAAAGACGGCTACCACCTGCTGATCGGGAGCACGGAGCTCGACGAGCGTGCGCCCGAGGCGCTGCTGCAGCGGCGGGTCGACGGCTTCCTCGTCTGCGGCATTCTCGGTGCCGGCGTGATCGGGATGCTGGCCGGCTACGGGCCGGTCGTGCTGGTGGATCCGTCGCTCCCGGGTGCCGACTACGCCAGCGTCGGCGTGGATAGCTTTCTCGGCGCACAGCTCGCCGTTCGGCATCTCGTCGCACTCGGCCATACCCGCATCGCGGCGGTGATCGAGTCGGAGCTACCCGAGGAACGCACGGCACGGATCGCGGGGTTCCGGGCGGCGCTCGCCGAAGCCGGCCTGCCGCACGAACCGGCGTACGAGTTGCGGGACGTGCCGGGGCCCGGGGCGCGCGGGCCGGGCGCGCGGACGGCGGCGGTACGTGAGCTGCTCGCGCTGGATCCGCGTCCGACAGCGGTCGTCGCCGGTGACGACCTGGCGGCGATCGGCTTGATCGACGGATTCGAGACGCGCGGCGTCGAGGTTCCCCGTGACATCAGCGTCGTCGGGTTCGACGACATCCCCTTCGCGCGCGTGCGGCGGATCGGGCTCACCACCGTGCGGCAACCGAGTGTCCGAATCGGCGAGCTCGCTGCTGATCTGTTGATCGAACAGCTCGAGGGTCGCGACACACGGCCGATCGAGTCGATTCAGCGGCTGGTCGAGCCCGAGCTCGTGATCCGAGGGACGACTGGGCCGGCGAGAACATGAGCACGATCGCCGCTCCGCTACCCGACGAGGTGCAGCTGCCGGTCGCCCGGAGCCCGGCGCAGGACTTCTGGCTTCGTTTCCGCCACGACTACGTCGCCCTGGCGGCAGCCTGCTTCATCGTGTTCGTCGTTCTCGCGGCGATCGCCGGTGCGCCGCTCGTCGCGTGGGTGACCGGTCACCCGCCCGACCGCCAGTACGTGAACGGACTGACGATCGACGGGGTCCCGCTGGCGCCGTTCTCGCACGAGGTCGGTCCGGACGGGATCCACCAGAACCCGCACGGCCAGTTCTTCCTGCTCGGCACCGACAAGCTCGGCAGAGACATCTTCGTGCGGCTGCTCTACGGAGCACGGATCTCGCTGCTCGTCGCATTCGCCGCGACCGGAGCCGCGCTTCTGATCGGCGTCGTGCTCGGCATGCTCGCGGGCTACTTCGGAGGAATCGGCGATGCGGTGATCTCGCGTGCGATCGAGACGGCGATGGCCTTCCCGGCCCTCCTCTTCGCCGTCGGGTTGGCGGCCGTCATCGGCGCCGGCCTCACCAACGTGATCGCCGTGATCACGCTGTTCTCGTGGTACTACCCGGCGCGGGTCGTCAGGTCCGCGGTCGTCTCTCTGCGGAACGCGCCGTTCGTCGAGGCGGCGCACATGACCGGTGCGTCGCACTTCCGGGTCATGTTCCGACATCTGCTGCCCCAGCTCACGGCGCCGATCATCGTGTACGCGACCGGCGTCATCGCCGCGAACATCCTGTTCGAAGCCGGCCTGTCGTACCTCGGGCTCGGCGTGCCGCCGCCGACCCCGAGCTGGGGGCAGATGCTCTCCGACGGCGTCTCCAACGGCCTCTACCGGGTCCAGCCGTGGCTCGCGCTGATCCCCGGCCTGTCCCTCGCGGCGCTGATGCTGTCATTCCAGCTGCTGGGCGACGGGCTACGCGACGCCTTCGCAACCAAGTCGGCCGCATGATCAGGTACGCGACACGCCGCCTGATCGCAGCCGCCGTCCAGCTGCTGATCATCACGTTCGTCGCGTACGTCCTGTTCTTCCTGATCGCGGATCTGACCGGCGCGAATCCCGCACAGCGTGTCGCCGGGAAGGGCGCATCGCCGGCGCGCGTCCGCCAGATCGCGCACATCATGGGAACCGACCGGCCGTGGTACGCGCAGTACGCGCATTTCGTCTCGCAGCTCGTGCGCGGCAACCTCGGCTACTCCTTCCAGCGCCGCCAGCCCGTGTCGCAGATCGTGTTTCCGGCGGCCGGCGTCACCGCCTCGCTCGTGATCGGGGCTGCGGTGCTGTGGCTCGTGATCGCCGTCGCCGTCGGGCTCGTCGGGGCGCTGCGACCGAGAAGCCTGCTCGACCGCGTCCTGACGATCGGGGTCCAGACGTCGATCGCCGCGCCGGTGTTCTGGGTCGCGCCGATGCTCTCGTATCTCCTGGCGTACCAGCCGACGCAGGGAAGGCTGCTCGGCATCTCGCTCGGCCGGCGCGTGGACTGGCTCCCGATCGAGGGGTACGTCGGCCCCGTTGCGAACCCGCTCGAGTGGGCGCACCACCTGATCCTGCCGTGGCTCGCGCTCGCGATCGGATTCGCCGCACTATACGCGCGCTTCGTGCGCGCCTTCGTGCTCGAGCAGCTCTCCGAGGAGTACGTCAAGACCGCGCGTGCGAAGGGAGCGAGCGAGTGGCGGATACTCCGCAAGCACATCGGCCGCCTCGTCGCCCCCTCGATCGTCACGTTGCTCGGGCTCGACGTGGGCGTTGCGCTCGGCGGCGCGCTCTTCGTCGAGCAGGTGTTCGGCCTGCCCGGCCTCGGCTACGTCGGGTTGAGCTCGATCGAGAACCTCGACTACCCGCTGACCGTCGGGACGATCACGTTCGCCGCGCTCGTCGCCGTCGCCGCGAACGCCGTCGCAGATCTCGCCCAGGCAATCCTCGACCCCAGGGTTCGCGTCGCGTGACTGCGGACCGCCTCAGAAAGGGAGGTACGACGATGGCAAGCAATCACGAGGCGGGTCGCCCGCCTCGCCTCGTCGCGCTCGCGATGCTGTTCCTGATCGCGGCAGTCGCGGCGGGCGCCGCTCACGGCCGGACCGCGGCCGGGGGCAACAGCGCGCACTTCGCGATCCCGTCCGGCAGCATCGACCACCTCGATCCAGGCCTGTGGTACTTCGCGTCGACCTGGAAGCTGTCGCTCGCGACCTGCACTCCGCTCCTGACGTACCCCGATGCGGCCGGCGCGGCGGGCAAGCAGGTGATCGGCGGGATCGCAGGCCTGCCGAAGGTCACGAACGGCGGACGCACGTACACGTTCCAGATCAAGCCGGGACTGAGGTTCCCGAACGGCAAGCCGATCGACGCAGCCGTCGAGAAGGCGACGTTCGAGCGGCTGTTCGGCAAGAAGCTCGCCTCGCCTGCCGTCGGCTTCTTCAACGTGATCGCGGGCTCTCAGGCCGTCGCGGACGGCAAGGCGAAGCACGTCTCGGGCATCACCGCGAAGGGCAACACGCTGACGATCAAGCTCACCTCGCCGGTCGGCTCGTTCTCGAAGCGCATGACCGTCCCGTGGACGTGCCCGGTCCCGATCGGCTCCTCCGCCGCGCCGGTCGAGAACGGCTCACTGCTCGTCAGCGGTCCATACGTCGTCTCGAAGTACACGCCCGACCGGACCCTCGTGCTGACACGCAATCCCGCGTACAACGCGAAGGAGCTCGGCGACCGCGGCCACTTCGACTCGATCACGATCGACATCGGAGTCGACGCGTCGCAGGCCGAGCTGCAGATCAAGGCCGGCCAGCTCGACGGCTACCTCGACCGGCTGCCGGCGGCGAGCGTGAATCAGGACCTCCAGGACCCGACGCTGAAGGGACGCATCTTCCTCAACCCGACCCCGTCCGTGAACTACCTCTGGATGAACAACGACGTTCCGCCGTTCAACAACGTGAAGGTGCGGCAGGCGGTCAACTACGCAATCGACCGCAACGCCATCCTCCGCGTCTGGGGCGGACGCAGCCAGGGTCAGGTCACCGATCAGATCCTGCCCCCGACGATGGGCGGCTTCCACGACGTCCAGATCTACCCCGTGAACGGCGACGTCGCCAAAGCCAAGGCACTGATGGCGCAGTCGGGCATCAAGACCCCGGTGAACACCACGTTGCGCACGCGCAGCGACGCACCGGGGTTCCTCGAGATGGCGCAGGCCGTCCAGAGCGAGCTGAAGGCAATCGGCTTCAACGTCACGATCAAGTCGGCGCCCGACAGCGTCAACGGCGGCGTCATCTCGACGCGGGCCAACAAGGTGCCGATGGGCATCAACAACTGGACACAGGACTATCCGGACGGCGACGACTTCTTCCTGCCGTTGCTCGACGGTCAGAAGATCACGCCGACCAACAACAACAACTACGCGTCGTTCGACAACGCGGCCGTCGACAAGCGCATCAACGCGAACGTCCCGTTGCTCGGTGCGAAGCGTGATGCCGCGTGGGAGTCGCTCGACGTCTGGACGATGCGGAACTTCGCCCCGTGGGCGCCGCTGAACAACCCGACGTGGGTCGACCTGATCTCGTCGCGGCTGACCGGCTACGTCTACACGCCGGTCTACGGGCTCGACCTGACCACGTTGAGGGCGAAGTGAGCGGGCGCGGCGGCGACGTCGTCTTCGCACTGGGTGCGCATCCGGACGACATCGAATGCACATGCGCAGGCACCCTGGCGGCTCTCGCCCGCCGCGGTGTGGAGGTTCACGTCGCCGTCGCGACCGACGGATGGTGCGGCTCCTACGAGCTCACGGGCCCGGAGATCGCAGCCGTACGGCTGGAGGAGGCGCGGCGCGCGGCGGAGATCGCCGGCGCCGCGTCCTTCCACCATCTCGGCATGCACGACCAGGGAACGGAGGTGACGATCGAGCGGCGCCGCGAGCTGGTGAACCTGATCCGGCGTCTGAAGGTGACCGTGCTGCTCGGCCACGCACCGAACGACTACCACGTCGATCACCGCAACGCCGGCGAGCTCATCTTCCAGGCGCGCTGCGCAGCCGTGGTCCCCAACTTCGCGGACGAGCCTCCGCTCACGACGCCGCCGCACGCGGCGTTCATCGACAACGAGCAGGGGATCGCCTTCGAGCCGCACGTGTGGATCGACATCGGCGAGACGATCGACGTCAAGCGCAGGATGCTGTCCGCCCACGTGAGCCAGGTCGCGTTGATGAAGCGGATGTACGGCACGGATCTGGTGGACATGGTCGAACGACTCGCACGGATGCGCGGCGGCCAGCGGGGCTGCGAGTTCGCGGAGGCGTTCCGGGGCTGCGGCACGTTCCCGGAGCCGGACGGCGCACTCCGCTTCCTCGTGCGGACCCTGGAGGCCTGAGGTGCGGCCCGGGCTCTTCACCGACGGCCTCGCGCATCTCCCGCTGTCCCAGGCGGTGGCCTGGTGCGCCGCGCGAGGCATCGTCGATCTCGAGCTGGGAGTCGGCGGCTACTCGCCCGCGCCACACCTCGTCGACGGCGCTGCCGAGACGATCGCCGGCGGCGGCTGCCGGATCGCCGCGCTGAACGCGTCGGGCAATCCGCTCCACCCCGATCCCGATGTGGCGCGTGACCACGACGGAGCTCTCCGGACGGCGGTGGCGCTGGCGGCGCGCCTCGGCGTCGACCGGGTCGTCGCGATGAGCGGGTGCCCCGGCTCGGGTGCCCGGCCGGTCTTCGCCGGCGGCGCGTGGCTGCCGGACATGGAGGGTCTCTGGCAGCAACAGTGGGTGGCGATCGCCGAGTACTGGCGCGAGCTCTCCGGCTGGGCGGCGGACGAGGCGCCCGGCGTCCGGATCTGCCTCGAGCTCCATCCGGGAACGTCGATCTACAACCCGGCCTCGTTCGCGCTCCTCCGCGCGTTGGTCGGTGACAACATCGGGGTCAACCTCGATCCCAGCCATTTCTGGTGGCAAGGCATCGATCCGGTCGCGGCGATCGGCGCGCTCGGTGCGTCGATCGGGTTCGCGCACGGCAAGGACACTCTGCTGCATCCCGGCCTGATCGCGACGAACGGCGTGTTCGACTTCGCCTGGCCCGAACGCGAGCCCGAGAACCTGCCCTGGCATTTCAGCGCGGTCGGCGGCGGCCACCCGCTCGCCGAATGGGAGCGGCTGCTCGGGGCGCTCAGGGCGGCCGGCTACGACGGCGTCGTCTCGATCGAGCACGAGGATCCGCTCCTCACACCCGAGGAGGGGATCGAGACCTCGCTCGACGCGCTCCTCGAGGTGATCGGAGTTCGGGTCGGTACGGCGTGGTGACACCGCTCAGCGCATTCGACCCGCGCTGTCGACTCCGCCGTCGGTCGCGAGTATCGTCACCTGATGCCTCCGAACCTGCGCCGCTACATGCCGATTGTGCTGATCGCGTTCGTCCTGTTGTTCATCCTGCCGACGCTGCTGAAGAAGAAGAGTCCGAGCGCGACCGCGAGCGCGGGGACGACGTCGGCCAAGACGGTCGATGCGATGAACGTGATCGACAAGGGCGAGCAGCGCTACCTGGCGTTGCACGGGCGTTTTACGCCGCACGTCGCCGACCTGATCAGCTCTCGACTGGCGGCCGATCTCGCGGCGGGGGTGACGGTGCAGCTCGACGTCGGCAGTGACGGGCACCGGTTCCTTGCGCAGGTGGAAAGCGACGTGCTCAGCCTCGTCCGCGGTCGCAACGGGACGAAGGTGACCGCGCAGAGCTGCGTCGTCGTCAAGTCCGGCTCGGGCGTCGGCTGCCCGGCGCCGGCTGGGTAGGCCGAACCGCGGCTCGCGGTCACCCACCGACCACGTGTTAACCGGTCGGGAAGGGGCGGCCGTCGCGGGCAGGATCTCGTGCGGATGCGGGGAAGCGATCGAGCCGATGTCGGTCGCCCGGGAACCCGAGAAGGTCGCTGCTGCCGTCGACCCGCTCCGGCATCTGAGGCAGCACGGCCATCAGCAGGCGAGCGGTGCCTTCGGTTCCGGTGGGTTCGGTGCGGTCGCGGAGGCAGCGGCGCGCTTTTTCGGCACCCCCGGCTACATCCTCGGCCAGACGGTCGTCGTCGCCGCCTGGGTCGCCGTCAACACCGGGGCGCTCCTCAACCTCGTCCACTTCGACCGCTACCCGTACATCCTCCTCAACCTCGCCTTCTCCCTCCAGGCCGCCTACGCGGCACCGCTGATCCTGCTTGCGCAAACGCGCCAAGCCGACCGCGACAAGGTTCATGCCGAAGCGGACGCCCAGCACCGGGAGGAGCTCGCACAACAGCAACTCCGCCGGGCGGCCGAGCTCAAGAAACTCCTCGACCTCAACACCGAACTCACGCAGAAGGTCGATCGGCTGACCGCCGAGATCCACGCCGCCATCTGCCCACAACCGAGGACCGGCTAGGGCACCGGCTGCCCGGCGAGCGGCCTAGGACTTACATCGTCGGCGGTGTGTCGATGCAGATGACCCGCAGCAGGTTCGATGTGCTCGCGTTCGCCAGAAGATGAGGGCGCTCGCCCGGGTAGTAGGCGGAATCGCCGGCGGCGAGGGTGCGTGGCTCGGATCCCTCGAGTTCCAGGCGCAGCCTTCCTTCGAGAACGAGGACGAACTCTTCGCCGGGATGTCGCCCTGGTTCCGCAAGGCGCGCGCCCGGCTGAAACACGACCTCGAGCGGCATCATCTGGCGACTGGTGTCGGCGCTGAGCAGGTAGACGTCGACGCCTTCGGCGGCGGAGTGCAGGATGCGTCGCTCCGACTCACGGACGACTTGCGGGTATTCGGTGTGGGCGGCGAACGGCAGGAGGTCGGTGATCGAGATGCCGTAGAACTCGATCAGCCGGTGCAGGCGGCCGATCGTGATGTCGCTCTTGTCCTTTTCGACGAGCGACAGGAACGACGTCGAGATTCCGGCCGCGTCGGCGACGTCCGCGAGCGAGAGGCCGCGCGCGGTGCGCACCTTGCGCAGTGCGGCGCCGATGGACGACGGCGCGGTCGACGGGGCGTTGGTCATCTCTCGAGCTGTGAGGTGGCCGCTTCGACAACCCGTCCACCCGGCCAAAATACTGGACAGCCCGCAGTATACTGGCGCGTCGGCACGAGGTGGCAACTCAACGGCCTCGTGAACGTCAGATCGATTGATCAACCCCCACGTCAGGAGGGAGTCCACCTTGCCTCGTCTCGCCGTTCCGCGGTGGCGGCTCGTTCTGCCGTTGGCCGCCGCCGGAGCCCTCGTGTGCGCGGCCGCCGCGATAGCGGCGACGGCGCATCACTCAGCCGGCTCCACGCTCGTCATCGACAACTCGTTCACCATCAAGACGTCGGATCCGCAACGCGCGTTCGACCCGACCGCCTCGATCGTCGACCGTGCCATCTACGACACGCTGTTCACCTACCGTGGAAGCGACCTTGCACACCCCGTCCCGCTCCTCGTCTCGTCATGGAACGCGTCGAACGGCGGCAAACTGTTCGTCTTCCACCTGAAGAAGAACGTCCATTTCGCCAACGGTGATCCGCTCACCTCGGCTGACGTGGTCTTCTCGCTCAACCGGCTCATCAACCTGAAGGGCAACCCGTCGTTCCTGCTCTCGGCGACGAGCGTGAAGGGGCGTGGGAAGTACACCGTCGTGATCAAGACGTTGTCGCCGACGACTCAGCTGCCGGCCATCCTTGCCAACCCCTCGACCGGCATCGTGAACTCGAAGCTGGTCAAGGCGCACGGTGGAAGCGACGGCTCGAAGGCGTCGACGACGGACACCGCCGAGAACTGGTTGAACTCGTCGGCGTCGGTTGGATCGGGCAGTGGGCCGTACACGCTGCAGTCGTTCAGCACGACGTCCCAGGTCACGCTCGTTCCGAACAAGAAGTACTGGGGTGCGAAGAGGCCGGCGTTCAGCACGGTCGTGCTTCGCAACATGATCGCGCCCACTCAGCTCATCAACGTGCAGCGTGGCACCCACGAGATCGCGATCGACCTCTCCGCGGACCAGGCACAGACGCTGAAGAACAACGCCCATGTCAAGGTCTCGCTGCAACCGTCGACCTGGGTGTTCTGGCTGTTCGCGAACGACAATGCGCAACTCTCGACCGTCACGTCGAACAAGCACTGGCAGCAGGCGGTTCGCTACGGCCTCGACTACAAGTCGATTCTCTCGGTCGCCGGTCCGGGCGCCTACCAGACGCCCGGGATCATCCCGTCGATGTTCCTGGGAGCGTTGCCCGCCAAGGACGCGGTCAAGCAGAACGTCGCGAAGGCGAAGCAGGAGCTGGCGGCATCGGGCGATGCCGGCCAGACCGTCACGCTCGAGTATCCGAGCGACCTCACGATCAACGGTGTGCCGTTCACGTCGCTGGCCCAGAAGGTGCAGGCGAACCTGCAGGCGATCGGCATGAAGGTGCAGCTCTCGGGCGCGCCTACTGGAACCTGGCTGACCAAGTACCGCGACGGTCAGATGGCGTTTGGACTCTCTCTGTGGGGGCCCGACTACCCAGACCCCGCGGACTACCTGACGTTCGCGCCGGGGCAGCTGGTCGGACTTCGCGTCGGCTGGCCGACGGGCGCTGACCCGGCGGTCGAGAAGCTGGCGGCGCAGTTGCTCGTAACTACCGACCTGAAGAAGCGTGAGGCGCTTTATCAGCAGTACCAGCAGGACCTGAATGCGACGGGTCCGTACTTCCCGCTGATCCAGCCGACGCAGGTCTTCGTTGCGACGTCCGACCTCAAGAACGCCGTCTACAACGCGGTGTACTCGGTCGACGTGACGCAGTTGTCGCCGAAGTAAAGGCGAGCTCTAGCCGTTCGCGACGAGGGCGGTGGGATAGGAGTTCAGCTTCTTCCCGCCGCCCTCGTCGACCACGATGATGTCCTCGATCCTCACGCTGAAGCGGCCGGGAACGATGATCGACGGCTCGTCCGTGAAGGTCATTCCCGGCACCAACGGTGTGTCGTCCTCGGGTGAGAGGAACGGCCGCTCGTGGACGTTCATGCCGATGCCGTGTCCCATGCGATGGCGGAAATGCTCGCCGAGGCCCGCCTCCTCGATCGGTTTCCGGCAGGCTGCGTTCACGTCACGTGCCGGGACGCCGGGGCGGGCTGCGACGCGACCCGCCTCCTGCGCCGCAAGCATGACCGCGTACGCGTCGACATAGCCTTCGGGCGGCTCGCCGCAGACGATCGTGCGTCCGAAGTCGGAGCAATAGCCGTCGACGACGCCCCCGAAATCGAACATCACGGCCGTGCAGTCGGGGATGGGCTCGTGTCCGCTCGACTCGCCGGAGTCGAAGTCGTCCTCGCCGAGGCCGGTGAAGACGTGGGTTGTAAACGACGGGCAGCGCGAACCAGCGGCACGCAGCTCGTGCTCGACGGCCTCGGCGAGCTCGAGCATGGAAACACCCGGCACGACGAGCGGTGTGACCTGGTGCATCGTTCGCTCGACGGCCGCGATCGCGCGTTCGATTGCGGCGAGCTCCTCGTCGCTTTTCACGCGACGCAGCTCGTTGACGAGATGCGTTCCTGTGCGAAGCCGGTCGAAGCCGACCACCGCGCCGAGGTGGAGGAGAGTCTCCGCCCAGACGCGATCGCCGGTCGCGACAACTCCGCTGCCGCCGATGCTCGACGCGACCTTCGCGAAGATCGAAGGCCCGTCGTCCGTCTCATTGACGATGATCACGTCGCCGGCCGGTTCCTCGCGGAGATCGAAGGCGGCAAACATGCGCGGGAACAAGAAGACGGGGTCGGCGTCCGCGCGGAAGAAGGCTCCGGTGACCCAACCGTGCGCGTACGCGACCTCGCCGAAGTTCGGGATCTGCCGCTCGACGCCTGTCAGGTACTCGAGGTCGGCGGATGGTGCGAGGAACAGGGCGTCGACGCCCGCGTCCTCGAGCCGTTCGGCGAGCCGACGTTGGCGTTGTGCGTAGTCGAACACCGCGCGCGACTCTAGCCGAGCAGATCCTCGTGGTTGTGCACGCACAGCCAGCGCCCGTCCCTCCGCTGCCAGACCGACGTGTTGCGCACCCGCTGCTCAGGCTCGCCTGCGTCCGGGGCGTAGCGGACGAGGAGGAGGTGCCGGACGACGCCGATCTCGCCGTAGATGTCGATCACCGGGTCGATCGCGCGCAGCTCCAGGGGACGAGGTCCGTCAGGCGGACGAGTCTCCCGTAGTGCGTCGAGCTCCTTGCGTCCGCGGGCGAGCTGCTCTTCGAACGCGTCCCACACGGTTGCCTCGGGGTCGATCATCCGGTCGACCGCTGCTCGGTCACCGGCGAGAAAAGCGTCGTAGACCGAGGTCACGGCGGCCCACAGCTCGGCGTGCTCCGGCGTCTTCACGAATTACCGGAGCGTGCCGCGGGCGATTGTGTCTCCTCGCCCTCGGTCTGCAGGAAGCACGCCGCGTTGCGGCCGCCGCGCAGCGCGACGAGCGCAGGATCGTCTGTCGTGCAGCGGGCGAAAGCGTACGGACACCGCGGGTGAAAGCGACAGCCGCCTGGCGGTCGTGCCGGGTCCGGCACCTCGCCCGGGAGGCTGGCAGGAAGCTCGCCGCCGCCGTCGGCGCTCGGGATCGCGGCGATCAGCGCCTCGCTGTACGGATGTGCCGGCCTGGCCCAGAGCGACTGCGTCGCTCCTGTTTCGACGATGCGGCCGAGGTACATCACGCATACGTCGTCGGCGACGTGGCGCACGATCGCGAGGTCGTGCGAGATCAGCAGCAGTCCGAGCTCGAACTCACGTGCCAGGTCACCGAGGAGGTTGGCGAGCTGAGCCTGCGCGGAAGCATCGAGTGACGCGAGCGGCTCGTCGAGGACGATCACCGCGGGATCCGCAGCGAGCGCGCGCGCAATCGCGATGCGTTGTCGTTGACCTCCGGAGAACTCGTGCGGGAACCGAGACGCCGCGGTGATCGGCAAGCCGACGATCGTGAGGAGCTCTCGCACACGTGCGTCGCGATCTCGGCGCGCAAGCCTGGCGATCCCATCGCCGACCTGACTGCCGACAGTCCGCCGAGGGTTGAGCGACGAGTAGGGGTTCTGGAAGACGAGCTGGAGGCGGACGAGCCCGGCAGCACGAGCACGCCGTGTGAGCGCGACCACCGGCGCGCCGTTGAACGTGACCGTGCCGGCCGCCACCGGAACGAGCCCGACTGCCGCGCGGGCAAGCGTCGATTTTCCGCAGCCGGACTCACCGACCAATCCGACGACACGGCCCGGCAGGACCGAAAGGCTTGCACCTGCCACGGCGCGAACGGGAACACCGTCCCGACCGTGGTAGTCGACGACAACGTCGCGAAGCTCGAGCCCGCTCATCCGGCAAACGGATCGACGTGACAGGCCAGTCGCCGTTCCCCGACGGGCGACAGCGGCGGAACCGTTTCGCGGCAGATGTCCTGCACGAAACCGCAGCGTGGATTGAACGCGCAGCCCACGGGAATCCGGCCCGGCGTGGGCGGCATCCCCGCGATCGCGACGAGCTCTCGGCCCTTTGTGCTCTCGGGATGTGGCAGCGCATCGAGCAGCGCACGTGTGTACGGATGGCGTGGATCACGGAGAATCTCGTGCCGCCTGCCCGACTCGACGACCCGCCCGGCGTAGAAGATCGAGACACGGTCGGCAATCGCCGACATGACGCCGAGATCGTGCGTGATGAGCACGACCGACAGCTCATGCTCGCGCCGTAGCCGGTCGAGGAGGCGCAGGATCCCTGCCTGTACGGTCACATCGAGCGCGGTCGTCGGCTCGTCGGCGATGAGCAGTCGCGGCCGGCAGGCGAGGGCGATCGCGATCGCGAGCCGTTGGCGCATGCCGCCCGAAAATTGATGCGGATACCGGCGCAGCGCCGCTGCCGGGTCCGGTATCCGTACGTCCTCGAGCAGCTCGATTGCCCGCTTCCGGGCCTTGCCGCGATCGAGTCCCAGGTGCAGTCTCACGTGCTCGGTGAGCTGCCGACCGATCGTCAGCATCGGATGCAGGGATGTGAACGGGTCCTGGAACACGATCGCCAGTTCGCGGCCGGAGATGCGTCTGAGCTGTCTGGACGGCATCCCGATCAGCTCGTGCCGCCCGAAGCGGGCGCTGCCTTCGACCCTTGCGCCTTCGGGCAGGAGTCCGAGCAGGGCGAGCATCGAGATCGTCTTGCCGCTGCCGCTCTCTCCGGCGATGCCGAACACCTCGCCCGGCTCGACGGCGTAGTCCACTCCGTCGACGACCGTGACGTGACCCGCGGGCGTGCGCAACCGGACGCGGAGCCCGGCGACGGCGAGCATGCTCACGACTCGGCTTCCTCGATGCGACGGGCTGTGCGCGGGTCGAAGACATCGCGCAGGCTGTCGCCAAGGAAGTTGAAGGCGAGCACGGCTGTGAAGATCGCGAGGCCGGGGAACGTGCCGATCCACCACCACTGGAAGTACTGCGTTCCTTCGGCGACCATCGATCCCCATTCGGCCTGCGGGGGCTGTGCGCCAAGGCCCAGGAACGAGAGGCCGGAGAGCAGCAGGATCGCGTTCGCGAGGTCGAGCGTTGCGAGAACGAAGATCGGGCCGGCGACATTCGGCAGCACGTCCCGGAAAAGCGTCCGCCGGCTCGTTGCGCCGAGCAGCCGTGCGGATTGGACGTATTCGGAGTCACCGACGGAGAGGACGAGCCCTCGTGAAACACGGGCGTATGACGGCCAAGCGACCACGACGATCGCGAGCGCAGCGTTGAACAGCCCTCTGCCGAGCACGGCCGCGACGACCATCGCGAGGATGATCGGGGGGAAGGCGAACACGAGATCGGCCAGCCGCATGAGGACCCCGTCGGCGATTCCGCGGAAGTAGCCGGCGACCGCCCCGACGACGCTGCCGATGGTCGCTGCGAAGGCGACGAGGGCCAGCGCGATCGGCAGTGACACTCGCGAGCCGTAGATGACACGGCTGAGAACGTCGCGCCCGAGCTCGTCCGTACCGAAGAGGTGATGTATCGAGGGCGACTGCGAAGGCGGGTAGATCTGGGCAAGCGGATTCGAGGGCGCGATCAGGGCCGCGAAGATCGCGATCAAGATCCAGAGGCACGCGATCGCGACGCCGACGATCGCAAGCGGCTGGCGCCACTCGGTCGGGATTCGAATCCGGCGGCGTGGACGAACCAGGTCGACCGCGACGTCGCTCATGTGATCCGTATCCGTGGGTCGATGACCCCGTAGAGCACGTCGACGATGAAGTTGATCGTCACGTAGACGACCGCGACGAAGATGCTGACGCCGGCGATTGCGGGGACATCGAGGTTGACGGCTGCCTCGTACGCGTATTGGCCGACGCCGGGCCAGGAGAAGATCTTCTCGACGAGGACCGCGCCGGTGAGCACGTTCGCGAACACGAGCCCGAGTACCGTGACCACTGACGGTAATGCGGCGCGTAGGACATAACGCACGACGACGAGTCGCTCCGGCAGACCCTTCGCACGGGCTGCGCGGACGTAGTCGTTGCCGATCACCTCGAGAACGGCGGAACGTGTGAAGCGCGTCAGGAGGCTGACGTTGAACGCGGCCAATACGAGCGCCGGCAGCATGAGGTGATGCAACGCCTGCCAGAAGAGCGACCAATCGCCTGCGAGTAGCGCGTCGACCGTGTACAAGCCGGTAACGCTCGGGGGAGGCAAGGTCCCGGGGTCGAGCCGGCCGGCGCCGGGGAACCAGTTGAGCTTGTAGAAACCGACGTAGAGCGCGACCAGCGCGATCCAGAACGTCGGCATCGAGATCCCAGCGAGCGAACCGACGCGGAGCGCATGATCTGTCGGACGGTTGCGGCGGAGTGCGGCGAGCACGCCGAACGTGACGCCGACCAATGCTGCGAACAACACCGAGTACACCGCGATTTCCGCAGTCGCCGGGATGAACTGGCCCAGGTCGTGCGTGACCGCATCATGCGTCAGCGACGACTGGCCGAGATCACCGTGCAGCAGGTGGTCGAGGTAGAGGAGGTAGCGCTGCGGGAGCGGCTTGTCGAGCCCGTAGTGGTGCTTGAACGCCGCGACGGCAGCCGGATCGCCCGCGGCCTGCTCCCCGAGGTTCGTCGCGACGGCGTTGCTCGGCACGAGTTGGGTGAGGACGAACGTGACGGCCGTGATCCCGAGCAGCAGCAGCGCCAGGGCCGCAAGTCGCCGGAGGACGAAGCCGGTCAGCCCGCTGACACGCCCGAATCTCCGCGTCCGCTGGGCCGGCGGAGCCTCGGCGATGGCGGTCCGGACTGTCGTCACGGGGCGTCCGATCGTACCGGCACTCCACGCAGGTCAGGGAGAACGCGATCGCAGAGCAGCGCGACGCCGTCGGCCGTAGTGAGACCCTGTGGCGTGCCGAACTCGATCCGGTCGGCCCCGGCGTCGGCGAGCTCGCGAGCCTTTGCGGCGACTTCGGCCGGCGTGCCCGCGATGACGAACTTGTCGAGCGGGGCCGGCTCGCCCGGCGCCAGATCGATTGTCGGGTCGAGCTTCGCCACGACGTCCAGGTACATCTGCACTTCGGCGCGCGCGTGCTCGCGTGCCGCGTCTCCGTCGTGGTCGACCACCGTCACGGCACCGACGACGATCCGAGGCCCATCCGGGCCGAGCCACGACCGCATGAGGCGCACCATGTCGGGATTTGCGCAGCCGCCGATCTTCACCTCATCGGCGACGGTCGCGGCGAACGCGGCAGTGCGTGGGCGCCAGGTGCCGATCATGAGCGGTACCTCATTCCGCTGCGGTTCGTACGCCAGCCCGGCTCCTGCCGCGAGCGTGAAGCGCTCGCCGACGAATCCCGAGCGGTCACCGGCGAGCAACCGGTGCACGATCGCGACCGCTTCACGCAGCCGTGTGAGCGGGCGCCTCTCCTCGAGCCCGAGCTGCTCGAGCCACGAGCCGGTGACGAGACCGAGGTACGCACGCCCCGCTGATGCAAGGTCGAGCGCCGCGATCTGACCTGCGATCTCGACCGGATGGAGCGTCTGCGGGTTGAGCGCGGCGGGACCGATGCGAACGCGCTTGGTCGCGCGAGCGATCGCCAACAGCGGAGCGATGGACGGCTGGAAGAAGAGGTCGTGGAAGACGGAAACGACGTCGAAGCCCGATTCGTCTGCGCGTCGTGCGAGCAGCTCGTATTCCGCGAAGCTCTTGTTCGACTGGAGGCCGAGCCCGAGCTCGAACGTCCTCAGGTCAACTCCTCCGTCTGCATCGTCCGCTCCCGTATGCGCTCGATCCGCATCACGACGCGCTCGTCGGGGTCGGGACAACACACAAGCGTGTCGCGCTCGAGCCAATCTGCCTCCGGCAGCCGGCGCTGCTTCGCCGGCAGGAGCGGAAGGACGGACTGAAGCGCATACAAGCAGAAGTGACGGCCGGCGGGGATGCGCAACCTGCTCGACTCCGTCAGCTCGAAATAGTCACCGACTGCCAGCCCGCAGACCGACCGGCCCTCGATTCGTTCAACGGTCACGCGGAGGTCGAAGAGCCGCATCTCGGTCATACCGCCCGAGAATAGCCCGCTCGCGGACAGTTAGATCAACTGGGGCTCGGCAACCAGCCGATGTTCGTCGAAGCGGTTCGCGTCGAGAACATCGAGCACCGTGTCCCGGTCGCCGAGCACAGCGTCGACGACTATCCGGGCGACCGCCGGAGCGATCATGAAACCGTGGCCGCTGAATCCGCACGCCACGTGCAACCCCTCCCGGTCGCCGACCGGCCCGAGCACGGGTTGGTGGTCCGGCGTCATGTCGTAGACACCCGGGACGAGGAGCGAGAAGGCAACGAACTCGAGGCGGGGAAGAAGGCGACGAACGCCGCGGCGGATCGTCGCCTGCCAGCGCGGGCGTCCCTCCGCAGGGTCACCACGAGCAGCGAGATCGCTCGCCAACACACGCCCGTCCGCCAGTTGCTTCGCCGCGAACGAAAGCTCTGGCGCCACGACCAGCGGATCGAGTAGCCGCTCCTCGATCGGCGCGCTGAGGAAGAGGAATCGATCCTCTGGTACAAGCGGGAGGCGAACGCCGAGTGAGTGCACCAGTGCCGCGGTGGCCATCCCGGCGGCGACCACGACCACGTCGGTCTTGAGCACGCCGTCGTCTGTTGCGATCCGCCAGCCGTCGCCGTCCGGGTGGATGCTCTCGACTCGTGCCTTGCGAACCGGGACACCCTGAGCGAACGCTTCGACCACAGCCTGTGGCCGGTCGAAGTAGCCGTCCTCCTCACACCACGCGGCGCCGACGATCTCCGATGTTGCGAGGCCCGGGACGATCGCCGCCGCCTCTTCGTCCGACACGAGCCTCGACGGTACGCCCGCCTCGTTCTGAACACCGACGTTTGCCGCGAGCCGCTCGTACGTTGCTGAACTGTGGGCGACGAACATGTACCCGCACGACTCGAACCGAAGAGCGACTCGCGAATCGAGTCGATGCTCCACATCCCGCCAGAACTCGATCGATTCGCGAGCGAGACTGCAGGCGATCGACGTACCCCATTGCTGCCGCACTCCGCCGGGCTGGACTCCGGACGCGCCCGCTGCGATCCCGTCGCGCTCGAGCACCAGCGGTCTGAGCCCACGGGTCTGCGCCTCCCGCGCTACGGCCAGACCGATCACGCCCGCGCCGACCACGACCAGCTCCACGCCTGCATTCTCGCCCCTGGGGCAGACCGCTGCCCCTGGTGGGCTATGACCAGACGAGCTGCGCGACGCGGGCGAAGTTGCCGCCGAGGATCGCGCGAACGGCATTCGCCGGGTACCCGCGTGCGAGGAGTTCGCGCGTCAGCTCGGGCAGCTGGAGAGGGCTCACGAACCGGAGCGGGAAGAAGTCCGCGTAGCCCGAACCGGGCGGGAACGTATCCCGATGCTCGCTCAAGTAGGTGTTGAGCTCGGCCTGGTCGAAGACGTAGTCGAGGCCGATGCCGACATGCTCCGGGCCGACGAGCTCGACCGCGTAGACGACGGCACGAGTGAGTGCCTCGGTGCTCGCGTCGTTCTCGCCCAGGAAGATGCCGACCCCGTTGATCCCGACGACGCCTCCCGTGGCAGCACACACGCGCATCAGATCGTCGCTGACGTTGCGTTCGTGACTGCGGAGGCCAAGTGGTACCGAGTGGGAGAAGATGACAGGGTCCTGCGATTGCTCGCACAAGTCGAGGACGGTTCGGCGGGAGCAGTGCGTCGCGTCGACCAGCATTCCCAGGTCGTTCATCTCCGTTACCAGCGCGCGGCCGAAGTCGGTGAGCCCGACCTCGGGGTCGTCGTGGCAGCCCCCGCCCGCGCGGTTGCGCTGGTTGTACGCGATCAGTGCCGTGCGAACACCGAGAGCGTGGTACGCGGAGAGGAGCGACAGCTGCCCGTCGAGAGGCTCCGTCCCCTCGAGGTCGAAGCTGACGGCGAGGCGGCCTGTTCCTTTCGCCGCTTCGACGTCCGCGTAGCCGTCGATGAGCACGTATTTGTCGCTGCGCTCGAGGAGCCCCCGTCGGAACGCAGCCGCGATCTTCAGCGTGTCGAACGGAGAGGTCAGGTCGAACCCGACGTTGATCGAGACGACATCGACGCCGGCCTGTCGATAGAGCTCGAGCTTGTCGACGGCGGTCTCGTCGGGTCTGAGCGGAAGGCAGCCGTGCTGATCCCAGACGAGCGCGTCGGAGTGCAGGGTCTGAGCTTGGGCCGGGAGGGCAGGGTCGGCGGGAACGGTCAGCAGACCTCGAGGTCGGGGTCGTCGGATGTTACGAGTGTTCAGCTGCTCGGGTGTGATCGGGCCTCACGGCACCGCGTGCAGAGCGCGTCGCCTTGGAGCCGCGCCCTACGCCGCGGTACTCAGCGACGCTGCCTCGAGCAGCCCCGCGAGCTCATCCGTCGCCGCCTGGTCGAGCGGCAGCAACGGGGCGCGTACCGGGCCGGTCGAGTCGCCGACGATTGCGCAACCGGCCTTGACCGCCGCGGCGTACATCTGGCTCTCGAGGAACCTGCACAGCGGCCACAGGCGCGCCCATAGCTCGCGCGCGGCAGGGAGGTCGACGTCGTCGATCAGCAGCCGGTGCAGCTCGACGCACTGCTCCGGGAGGATCGACGCCGCCCCCCACACGACCGCTTCTGCTCCGGCGGCGAGCGCGGCGAAGGTGAGCGTGTCCCAGCCGTTCAGCAACGTCGGACCGTCGGTCTGGATCAGCTCGGTCGCGGCTGTCGCATCACCGCCGGTGTCCTTCAGCGACGTCACGCCGGCTTGTTGCAGTTCCCGGAACTGGTCGGCAGTGAGCCTGACGCCTGTCGCGGACGGGATGTTGTAGTACATGATCGAGATCCCGATCGCGTCCCCGACGGCCTGATAGTGGGCGAACAGCGCCTGCCAGGGGAGCGGGTCGTAGAACGGCGGCACGATCATCACCGCGGCGGCGCCGGCCTGCTCGGCATGAACGCTCAGCTCCACCGTCTCCCGCGTCGAGAGCGCACCGGTGTGGGGAACGACGGGCACGCGGCCGGCGGCTGCGTCGATCGTCGCCTCGACCAGCCGGCGCCGCTCGGCATTCGTGAGCGTGGTGAACTCGCCGGTGCTCCCGCCGGGGACGAGACCGGCGACGCCGCCCGCGATCAGCCGGTCGACGTTGGCCGCGAGCGCATCGGTGTCGACGGCGCTTCCGTCTTCGGTGAACGGGGTGATGAGCGCGGGCAGCACTCCGTGGAACTGCTCAGACATGAGTCACCTCTCGGATGTGGGCATCGATGCGTTCGGCGGCCGCGAGCCCGGTCTTGGCGGCCGCCTCCATGTTTCCCAGCTCGGCGAAGTAGTCGCCCGCCAGGTGCAGGTTCTGATGCGGCCCGAGCGGCCCCTCGAGCAAGGGCTGAAGACGGCCGCGGCCGGGATGGGCGTAGACGTTGCCGAGCTCCCAGCGCTGAACACGAGCCTCTGCGATGACGCCGCGCGTCTGCGGATACAGCTCGTGCAGATCGGCGAGGAAGCGCCCGACGATCACGTCGTCGCTCTCGCGCATCAGCTCGGCGGCGCCGTGGGCGCCGGCGAACAGCATCAGCGTGCCGCCCGGTCGTCGCGCCTCGCCCGCGCGGAGCGCGTGCGCCTGGTTGATGAACATGTCGAAGACTCGACCCGGCGTCGCCATCGCGTAGACGTCGTCATACGGCATCGCCGTCTTCTCGCTCGTCTCCACCGCCACGGTCAGGAAAGCTCCGTACGTCATCTGCGCCAGCGCCGCGCCGGCGTGCTCGGCGATCGGCGCGACGAGCGGCGCCGCATGAGGTGCCTGCGCCGCGACGATCACGTGCTGCGCGCGAACCTGCTCGCCGTTGTACTGCACGACGAGCTCTCTGCCGTCGGCGTCGATCGCGTCCACGCGACTCTCGGTCTGTGCGCGGTCGCCGAGCGCGCGTCCGAGCGCGGCCGGCAGCCGTCCGGTTCCACCGACGAGGTTGCGCGCGAGCAACGAGCCCTTGCCGCCCCAGATCAGCGCGAACAGCCCGATCCCGCAGCCCGCGGACAGCTCGTCGAGCTCCGCGGTCGCCCGATGCGCGGCGCAGGAGAAGATCTCGCGCGCAGCATGCGGTAGCGGCCCGAGGAAATCGCCGAACGTGCGGTGGTCCTCGAAGTCGTAGCGGCGTTCGAGCCTGTGGTACCGGCCGACGGCACGCATCACCTTCAGCCCACCACGCGCGAACGCAACTCGGTCCCGAAGCGACAGGGGCACGCGGAACGGATACGTCTCGACCCGGCCGCCGGTGAGCAGCGTCGAGCCGACCGCGAGCCCCATCATGCTGCCGGTGACAGGCACGGTCTCCAGGCCACATTCCCGCGCCATCTGATCGACGAGCGAGCCCGGCGCGGGGAAGAGGTGCGCCCCGTAGTTGAGCCAGTAGTCCCCGCAGGCGTCGGAGCGCATCCGGCCGCCGAGGCGATCGCCCGCCTCCAGCAGCAGGACGTCCCGCTGACGGAGCCGCCAGGCTGCCGAGAGCCCGGCGATCCCGCCGCCGATCACCACCACGTCGCGCGTCATACGGGGCATGATCCTCGACGTCCGAGACACAAGGTAGGCTTCATTACTTGGATAAAGAAAAAGCTGAACCTTTATCTCTGCAGCAGATCCGCTGCTTCTGCGCCGCCTTCGAGCTTGGGTCGTTCACCGCCGCGGCACGGGCGCTCGCCGTCTCCCAGCCGGCCGTCGCCGAGCAGATCCACAAGCTCGAGCAGAAGCTCGACGCCGACCTCTTCGTCCGTGCCGGGCGCGGGGTGGTCGCGACCGAAGCCGGGCGCGCGTTCGCCGAGCACGCGGCGAACAGCCTTCGCGCCGTCGAGGACGCGGCCGCCAGCGTGGGGGAGATCACCGCGCTGCGCAGGGGCACGGTCGCGATCGGCATCTTCGCCGAGCCGTCCGCGTGGCAGATCGAGCGGCCCGTCACTGCCTTCATGCGACGGCATCCCGATGTCTCTGTACGGCTCGTCGGGCGCAACTCGTCCGTCGTCGTCGAGCACATGCGGCGCGGCGAGCTCGCAGCCGCTGTCATCGTGCTGCCCGTCGATGACGAAAACCTCGACGTCCGCCCGCTCGTGCGCGACGAAGTCCTCTACGTCAGCGCCTCCCGCGAACGGACGCGAGAGCCCGCCACGATCGAGCAGCTGATCGGCAGATCGCTCGTCTACTACGACGCCGAGACCGGCGACAACGACCCGATCCGCCGCCAGCTCAGCGAGCGCGCACAGGCGATCGGCATGCGCCTGCGGCCGAAGGTCGAGGTCGAGCTGAAGGACATCGCCCTCCAGCTCGTCGCCGCCGGCATCGGCGACACGTACCTGCCGAGCGCGTACACACGCGCGCCCTACTACCCCGCCAAGCTGCGCACGACGTCGTTCGACCCGCCGCTGTACGACACCTTCGCGATCATCACTCCGACCGGCAGACGGCTGACGCCCGGCGTCCGAGAGCTGCTGACCGACCTCGAGACGCACATCCGGACGATCGCCGAAGGCTTCGACCGCTCGCGCTGAACCTACTCCGGAACGTCGGGGACGAGGGCGAGCGTGCTCAGGATCCGCCGCGTGCCGGCGGGATGGTGCGCGGCGTCGCGGTCGCCGATGTACTTCTCGAAGACTTCTTCCAGCTCGGCTGCGAAGGCGGAGGCCTCGGTCTCTGTCAACCAGAGGTACGAACGGCGCATCGAGCCGACCTTCTGCCAGGCATCGCTCTCGTGCGCCTCGACGGCGGCCCAGCGGCGGAATGCCTCGGCGAGGTTTTCGAACGCCGTCGTCGTGATCACGTCCGTGAACCCGCGCGCGCCGGAGTCACCGGTCTTGACCGACAGCGAGCGGGCGCACGCGCGCCACGGCCGCTCGCGCGCGTCGCCGCGCGTCTCCGCGCGTTCGACGACGCCCCAACGCTCGAGCGCCCGGAGGTGGTAGCTCATCGCGCTCGGCGTGAGCCCGGTCAGCTCGGCGAGCTCGCTCGCCGTTCGCTCGAGACCCTGGTAGAGCTCGTCGACGACCGTCAGCCGGGCGGGGTGGGCGAGGGCGCGGAGAGCCCTGGGGTCGCTGAGGACGACCTCCTCGCGCCGCCTCCCGCCCGGGGGGCTGGTTCGCTTGCGGGCCATCGTTCGAAGATCTTAGGCTCTCGCGTTGACAATGTGAAGCATCTGCTTCAATATTCTGAAACAGATGCTTCAGGAATTGCAGCACTCGGTCTGGCGGCACCGCGATCTGCGGCTGATGCTGTCCGCGCAGGCGGTCAGCGCCTTCGGCGACGACCTGGCGCTGATCGTGCTCATGCTGCGGGTCTTCAGCCATGGTCTGGGGCCCTGGTCGATCACGGGACTGCTGCTCTGTGCGGCGGTACCGGTCGCGTGCCTCGCGCCGGTCGCCGGCCGGTTGGTCGACTCCGTCGCATTTCGCACGCTTGCGACCGCGACCGCAGCGTGGCAGGCGCTCTGCTGTACGGCGCTCGCCTTCGCAGCACCCGTCTGGTCGACGTATGCGCTCGTCCTCGCGCTCCAGATCGGGCAGGTCGTCGCCGGTCCGACGTGGCAGGCACTGCTCCCGGCGGTCGTGGCGCCGGACGAGCTCGGGAGCGCGGTGAGCTTCTCGCAGGCGACGAGGCAGCTCGCGGCCGTCGCCGCGCCTGCGGTAGCCGGGCTCGCCGTCGGCACCGTCGGCTACACGCCGCCGTTGCTCGTCGATGCGGCCACCTTCGTCGTGCTGGGCATTGCAGGTCTCGGAGTTCGGACCAGCCGCGTGCCGGACGCCTCCGGGGAGGAGGGAGCCGGGTCGAGTGCGCCGTTCGCGCTCCGCTCGGATTCGCTCCTCTGGCCGCTGGTGGTCGGCGTCTGCGCGCTCGTGCTGGTCGGCGGTGTCACCAACGTCGTCGAGGTCTTCCTGATCCGTGGATCGTTGGCCGCGAGCGCGACCGTCTTCGGTCTGCTCGCCGGACTGTTCGCGGCGGCGCTCGTCGCTGGGGCGCTGGCCGCAGGCAAGGGGACTGCCGACGGCGCCCGTGCGCTCCGCGCGGGCGGAGCCGCGCTCGTCGTCGCGCTGGCGCTCGTCTGCGGCGGCCTGGCTCCGACGGTGTGGGCGTTCGCACTCGCGTGGGCAGTACTCGGGATCGCGAACGGGGCGCTGAACGCGGACGTGAGCACGCTCGTGCTCAAGCGGGCGCCCGGATCGTTCCGCGGCCGAATCCTCGCGCGCGTGAACGCGATGGTTCGCAGCGCCGAGATCGGCGCGCTCGCGATCGGCGGTGCCGCCGGCAGCCTGCTCGGCCCGCGCGCCACGTTCGTCGCCGGCGGCGCACTGATGGCAGTGGTCGCGGCAGGACTCTTGTTCCGGATCCAGTCGCAGGTTTCTGCTCGCGCACCACGCGCGTCGGGCATCTGGGACGGCCAACGCACGTGGAAGGAGGAGCGAACGTGATCGATTACGACAACGAGGGTCGCCTTCTGATCGCGAAGGAGCGCGTCGAACGAATCGCCGCGGACTACGGTCGCACGCTGCGGACGATCAGGTCGGGGACTCCTGGCCGGTCGACTCCTGCTCTTCCTGTTCCTGCTCGGCCTGTCTGGCCGGGGAGCGCGGTTCTCTCTCGTCGTCGCGATCCGGCTCGGCCGGATCGCTCGCGGCAGTCTCGCTCACTAGCTCTCCTCGTCGGCCATTTCGGCCCTCCGTCGTAGGCGTGGTCGCCCTCCGCTTCCCTTGCCGGGCCGCGCCAAACCGACGACGCGCGCGGCGCACCCGTTTCCAGGCCCGCCCCGTTTTCTCTGGAGACCAAGACTCAGGAGGTGAGCGCACGATGGGTGATCGGACACAGCGGCTGAAGGGGAAGGCGAACGAGGCCGCCGGCAAGGCCAAGGGCGCGGCCGGCTACCACAGCGGTAGCGGCAAGACGGAGGCAAAAGGCGCGGGCCAGACATTGAAGGGGCAGGCGCAGCAGGCGACCGGCAAGGTTCGGAGCAAGGCAAAGAAAGCAACGCGCTAGCCGGTCGGGCATGGCCGGCTCGCTCAAATCAAAGGTCGTCGGCGACCTGGTGGTGAAGCCTGCGGTCAAGCGGCTGTCGGGTCGACAGCCGACTCGCCGCGAGGCACTGGTCGCCGCCGTCTCCGTCGCCGTCGGAACGGGAAGCGTCGTCTATCGCCTGTTGCGTACGGGCGCTGCAGACACATCGAGCTAGACGCCCTAGGCTTCGCGGCCCACGCCGATGAAGCTCGCCGCGGTCGTCTCACTGCTCGTCGCGCCGGTAGTCGTCGCGTCGGCGTCCCCGCGGGCGGTGCTGCTCGGCCGCTCGTGGCAGGGGCGGCCGATCCGTGCGGTCGAGGTCGGCAACGCGTCGGGCACGCGAATGCTGGTCTTCGGCTGCATCCACGGCAACGAGACGGCCGGGATCGCGATCGCCGACGCGCTCGAGCGTCTGTCGCCCCGCGACCTCGATCTCTGGATCGTGCCCGACCTCAACCCTGACGGTGTCGCGGCGGACACGCGCCAGAACGCGCACGGCGTCGATCTGAACCGCAACTTCCCGTGGCGCTGGCGGCCGATGAGCGGCGTCTACGAGTCCGGGCCGCACCCCCTTTCGGAGCGTGAGGCGCGGATCGCACATGCGTTGATCCTGCGCCTGCACCCGCACGTGACCATCTGGTTCCACCAGCATCTGGACATGATCTGGGCCTCGGGCGGCGACCGGCGGATCGAGAAGGTGTTCGCGCGCGTCTCCGGGCTGCCGTATCACCCGATGCCGCGGCTCGCCGGCAGCGCGATCGAGTGGCAGAACGCAGCCCTTCACGGCACGACCGCGTTCGCCGCCGAGCTGCCCTCCGGTCGGGCGACCGCCCAACAGGTCAGGCGTTACGTGCGGGCCGTGCTCGCGGCGGGACGCGCGCCGTAGTCGAGACTCGCGAGCACGCCGTTCAGCGCCCGTATGCGTGACTCGCTCGCGGCCCGCGTGACGACGTAGAGGCAGAAGCCGCGCCCGGCTGCCGAGTAGAACCGCTGGAGCCCGAGCTGCCCGGGTGTGGGGCGGACGAGAGCCCGCTCGCTCAGGTGCTCCGAGCCGAGGCGCGTCGGAGGCGAACATGCGAAGAGGCCGCGCGCGAGCTCGGCGGGCCTGAGCGCGTACTCGGTGAGCGCCAGGAACAGCGAGTCGACGGGCATCGCGGCCGTCGCCGTCGTCCCGAAGTCTCCGTCGGTGTGCGGCAGCGGAAAGCTCGCGAGATGAAACGTCGGCTCGCCGCCCTGGTGGACGAACGCCCGCGCCTCCCAGCCGCGGGGAACGTCGAGCGAGATGCCGAACGCCGAGAGCTTCGTCACAGCGTCGCTGCCGCGACCGCTGCGATGACAACCGCCTGGGCGGCGAGCGCGAACGTTCTCGCAGCCGGCTCGAGGCGGTGGAGGCGGCCGTGGAGCGCGGTCAGCCGTGCGGGAGAGTCGACGCGCGCGGCGACCAGCACCGTCGCGCCGCGCAGCAACCCGAAGACGCCGCCGATCGCGGCACCCGCTGTCACGCTCGGCGCGAGCGCCGCGGCGGCGAGCGTGAGATAGACCGCGGCCGTCGTGACGATCGTCGAGACGCCGACGCCGAGCTGCGCCCCGAAGCCGAGCCCGTACACCCAACCGCGGTAGCGGCCGAGCCACGACTGGTCGACCTGCCGGCGGTGGGTCGGCAGGCGTCCGAGGAGCTCGATCGTCGCGCCGAGAGCTGCGATCCCGAGCAGGAGGTCGAGGCGCTCGGCTCTGCCGAGCGGCAGCGCGCGTCCCGCCGTTGCGAGCGAAGCGCCGAGGACCGCGCCCGCCCCGGCGCCGCCGACGATCAGGGCCAGCACCGTGAGCCACCAACGCTGTCGCCGGCTCCGCTCTCCGAGCGGAGTGATGCTCGCGAGCATCGACTCGCCTCAGGGCGACCATGTCGAGCGTACTGCGGCGATCGCGGCCACCGTCAGCCCGACGACGAGCTCGGTCACAGGTCGCCGTCCCGCTGCGGATGGAGGCTCGGATGGCCCGGAACGATCCCGGCGGCGGCGAGCGCGGCGTCGATCCGCGGCAGATCCTCGCGGTCGGCGATCGCGTCGGCGACCAGGCTCGCGACCTGCGGCCACGCGGTGCCCGAGCCTTCACCGGCGACCGCGCCGTGAATGACGTGCACGAAGTACGGACTGCCGGGCACCGCGTACGCGTCCCAGGCGGAGGTCGACATGACGACGTCGACGAGCGGCTCGAGCGGCCGGAACGTGCGCAGGCGCTCGACGTCCCGATCCTTCGTGACGACGACGAGGCGTGTGCCGCGCGGGAGCGCACGGATCCCTTCCTCGACAGTGTCGATCAGCCGCCGACAGCTGGTGCAGCCGCTCGAGAGAAACGCGAGCAGCAGGCTCCCGGAGCAGGTCGCGACCCGGCGCGCCCCGCCCGACGGCGTGGCGCCGGCGAGATCGGGTGCCGCGCGGGCTCCCGGTGCGGTCTCGGGAGGCGGCACCGGCGATGCCGGATCGAGTGCATCGAGGCGCCGCAGGATCTCGGCGTGGCTGCGCAGCAGTGCGATCACGAACAGCGTGAGCAGCACGAGCAGGACCGTCTCCGCCGCGACGAGTGCCGTCACCAGCCGAACTCCTTCGATTCGCCGCCGAGGCACGGCGCCTCGTGTGCGCAGGTGAGGTTGTCCTGCTTGTACGTCGAGTTGCAGTTGAACTCCGCCACCGACGCCGGGTGCTCGCAGACGATCACGCGGCAGACGACTTCCGTGAGCGCGGCGATCTGTGTGTTGCACTGGCCGTAGCGGAAGACGTTGCAGCCCACGCGGAAGCGGTCGCAGTCGCCGGTCGCGCAGTGACAACCGCCCGGGATCTCGTGCCCGGGGAGCCGGTTGCAGTCGAGGTAGTAGCGGACGCCCGTGTCGGAGCAGAGCTGCCGTCCCCGGTAATCGGTGCACTTCCACCAACCGCCGACGAACGCGTAGGGCGGACACATGTTGAGGCGCCCCCGAGATCGTGCAGCAGAACTCGGTCCAGCCGTCCGCGCAGCGACCGGCCAGGCAGTGCGCCGGGCGGATGATCGCCGCCAGGGCCGTCTGCGGCCGCAGCAGGTAGCGGAGCGGCGCGACGGCGAGCGCCGACCCCACGGTCGCGGTGCGCACGAGGAAGCCGTGACGCGAGGTGCGCGCTTCGAGGCGTGTGGACAGGCGCTCGACGAAGCGCGTCACTCGGCCGGCCTCCGGTACGCGGAGAGCGCGCCGGGCAAGAGCTCGATACCGGCGACCAGCATCCACGCGGCGGCGGCGGCGGCGATCCAGACGACCGCGCCGGCGCCGTGCGTGAGCGCCGCGAGCGGACGCGGCGTGTCGAACGCGGATGCACCGCACACGAGCGCCAGCGCGACGTCGAGCACGACGTGCACGCGGGACGGCGGCGTATCGGCGGAGCCGAGGCAGCCGCAGGAGGTCGTCACACGGGCGCGCAGCTGGAAGGCGACGAGCGCCGCGAAGCAGAGATAGAGAGCGGCGGCGACGACCGCACCCGGCCCGGGCAGCGCTATGACAAGCACCGCGACACCGAGCTCGACGACCGCGCCGGCGCGGACGAGCTGCTCCGGCACCGCGAGCGCCGCGGCCGCCGGCGCCGGTTTGCGCAGCTTCGCAACCCCGGAGATCGCAAGCAGTCCCGCAGCGGTGAGAAGGAGCGGAAGGAGCACGGACGGCATCACGACGTGACGGTCACCTCCAGGGTCGTCGTGGCGCTGCGGCCGAGCGCGTCGGTGACGGTGAGCGACACGGTGTACGTCCCCGGTGCGGCGTACGTGTGTGAAGGCGCGAGCCCGGCGGCCCGGTCGGTGGTGTCGAGCACGTCGGCCGCGCCGCTTCCCGGATCGCCGAAGTCCCAGTGCCAGTGCACGATCGTCGTCCCTTCGTCAGTCGTGCGGTCGGCGAGCGCAACCGGCTGTCCGGCGACGGTCTGCGACGAAGTCACGGCGGCGGCCGCGGTCGGTCCCGCGGCGAGGGTGTAGACGAGAGCCCGCGACGGCGTGGGGCGGCCGGCGGCGCTGACGTTGAAGACGCGATAGCAGTAGCTGCCCGGTACGAGCGGCGTCTGGTCGATCGCCCAGTGGATTCCCGCGAATCCCGCCTTCGCGTAGACGATCGTCGCGTCGCCCGCGGCGACGTCGGTACGGGTTGGACAGCGCCCCGCGGTGCGCAGGACCACGGTGCGCCGGGCATTCGCCCGCCGGGGCTGCGCCCAGTCGATCCGCGGCCGCGGACCGACGGTGAGCCGAACGTCCGCCGCCTCCAGAGGCCCCGCGTAGAGAGCACGCGCGAGCGCCGCTGTTCGCGGGTCGACGAGCCTCGGCAGCCACGACGGCGGCGCCGACCGCGAACAGCGCGACGGGAGCGCGAACGTCCGACCGTCGCTGGAGCCCTTGCTGTTCATCAGCGAGCAGGCGCGGTCGTCGTCGCCGAGTCCGAGAACGCGGCCGAGCTCGTGCGCCACCAGGAGCGGCCGCACCACCGAGGGGCACGAACGGACGACGACACGCGCGCCGAACCGCTGGAAGCCGGTCGGCGCATGCCCGGCCACGCCCGACAGACAGCGTCCCGCCACGAACACGATCTGGACGCTCGCGTACCCCTTCTGCGCCGGAACGAACGTGACGCCGAGGCCGAGCCGGTTCCAGGCCGCGGCGGCCTCGCGAATCGCGTCGTGATATCCGTGCGCCCCGGTCAGGTCGCGGTAGCCGATCGCGGCGCCCGGCCAGGCGAGCGGCGCCGACGCCGCGGCCGATCGGGCGAGCATGCAGGGGGCGAGCACGAGCGCGACGACGACGGCTCTCATCTGTCGCCCGGCTGTCTATCGAATCCCAGGTGCGCTGCGCGCCGGTTCGCGGGCCGGCTCGTACGGCCGCGCCTGGAGCGCAACGGCGATCAGGACGATCGCGCCGCCCGCGAGCGTCGCGGTTCCCGGCTGCTCGGAGAGGGCGATCCACACCCACAGCGGCCCCAGCACGACCTCGAGCAGCGTGATCAGCGCGACCTCCGCAGCGGGGATGAGCCGGGCGCCGACCGTGAGGAACACGAACCCGAGCCCGATCTGGCCGACTCCGATCAGCACGAAGAACACCACGTCCCGGGCGCTGACCGAGCCGGGGGAAGCGAACGGCCCCGCAACGAGCAGGACGAGGGCCTGTGAGAGACATGTCGCCGGAGCCATCGAGACGTCGCGACGGTGACGCGTGATCACGAGGATCCCCGCGAACGCCGCCGACACCAGAAGCGACAGGCCGAGGCCCAGGGCGTTCGGCCGTCCCGGGCCTCCGACCATGACCGTGACGCCCGCAAGGGCGATCGCCATCGTCAGCCAGGTCCGCCGGGGCGTCGGCTCGCCCAGCGTTCGCGCGAGGAGCGCGGCGAGGATGGGCGCCAGCGCCTGCGTGAAGAGCACATTGGCGACCGATGTGTGGTTGAGCGCGACGATGAACGCCCCCGAGGAGACGGCCATCAGTCCGGCGATCGCCAGGCCCGCCCAGCCGATCGCCCTGAAGCTGCGGACGAGCCGTCCGCGCCGGCGGACCGCAACGTAGAGCAGAAGCGCGAGCAGCGCGAACAACGCCCTCCCGGCGACCTGGGTCGCAACTCCGACGCGAAGCTCCCGCTGCAAGAGCCCTGCCGAGGACCACGCGATCGCGGCCAGGGCGACGAACAGCCGGCCCCTGCCTGCGTCCGAGGTGTGACCACGAGTCACGTCTGAACGCGCGTGCCGAGCGCAAGCATCAGCGCGGCTATCGAGGCGAGGACGGCGAAGGGCGCGACGAACGAGCCGGTCGCGTCGCGCAGCGCGCCGAGCACTGTCGGTGCGAGCGCCGACGTCGTGTAGCCGACGCCGAGCATGAGCGCCGTCAGCGCCGCGATCTCCGCAGGTGCCGACGCGACGTCGAGCGGCAGGGTCATCACGGTGGTGAAGAGGATGCCGGTCGTGACTCCGAGCAGCACTGCCCACGCCCACGCGCTCGGCGTGTCGGTGGCGATCAGCGCCGTCCCGGCCGTCGACGCCGCTGCCGCGGCGCAGATGTACACCCGGCGCGAGGCGCCGCGCTGGTTGGCGAGCGCGGTCAAGAGCCCGACGACGAGGGCGACACCGTTCAGCAATGCAATCAGCGCGCCCCCGGCCGACTGGCTCCAGCCGCGGTCCACGTAGGCCTCCGGCAGCCATGCGTTCAGCCCGTAGAAGATCGACGACTGGAGTCCGAAGACGCCCGCGAGCTTCCACGCAACGGCAGTGCGCAGCGGCAGCGGCGCGCGTGCGAGCAGTCGCGGTGTCCGGTGGCTCCGCCCGAGCCAACCCACCGCGACGACGATCGCCGCTGCCGAGAAGACGACCAGCGCGAGCCGCCAGCTCCACAGCAGCGCAAGCGGCACTGCGACGACGGACGCGACCGTGGCTCCGATGTTGATCCCGGCGGTGTAGGCGCCGGTGCCGATCGCGACACGTTCGCCGTGCTCTTCCTTCACGACGACCGGGAGCAGCGTCCCGGCGAGCGCGATCCCGATACCGATCGGGATCGTCAGGGCGAGGACCAGCGCGGCACCGGGCGCGAACGCCCGCGCGACGCCGACGACCCCGACGGCAGCGAGCGAGAAGCCGATCGCGCTCCGCGAACCGAAGCGGCGCAAGAGCGACGGCGCGAGCGGCGCGAAGACACCCATGCACAGCACGGGAATCGTGGAGAGCAGGCCGGCGACGGTGTGGGAGACACCGAGCGAGGATTCGATCCGCGGCAGGAGCGGCCCGATGCCGACGATCTGGGGGCGGAGCACGACTCCCACCAGGAAGAGCATCGCGAGCGCCGGCACGAGTTACATCGATGCGAGCGCGACGTCGACGAGCACGCCGGCGTTGCGGAGCAGCGTCGAGAACGGGCAGCCGGCATCCGCGCGCTCGAGCGCCGCAACGACGGCCGCGTCGTCTGCGCCCTCGGCCTCCGCGCTGATGCGCACGTGCGACTCCACGATCTGGTGCCCGTCGCCCTCGACCTCGTCCATCACGATCAGACACGAAGAAGACAGCCGTCCCGGCGGCGTCCCGGCCCGGCTGAGCTCGGCCGCCACCGACATCGTCAGGCACGCACCGTGCGCGGCGGCGAGCAGCTCCTCCGGGCTTGTCTTGTCCGCGTCCGCCGCCCGCGCGATCCGCGCCGGCAGTGAATAGGGAAGAGCCGTGAACGCGCCCGTGGCGCCGGTGATGGTGCCGCTGCCGCGCGCGGCGTTCCCTTCCCAGGTGAGCTCGGCGGTGCGCTCGATCCTCGGCACGTCAGTCGTGTCCTTTCGGGACGGCGGCCGGCGTGCCGTCGGGGTAGTAGGCCTCGGCGGGGGAGCCGGCCGGCCGGAACACGCCGAGCACCCGCATCTCGCCGTCCTTGGTGTTGGCGAGACAGTGCACGAGCGTGCGCGGCAGGTGGATGCAGCTGCCCGGCCGCAGCGGCGCCTGCTCGCCGCCGATCACCAGCTCGCCTTCGCCCTCGAGCACGTAGATCACCTCGTCGTACTCGTGGAAGTGGTCGGGCGCCCGGCCCGGCGGGATCAGGCCGACGAACTGCGTGACGGATCGGCACCCCATGTCGGGCGTCGGCCCCAGGAGGAACGAGCGGCCTGCCGTCGCCGTCCCGCGCTCGGCGGCGCCGAGATCGACCACGGCGTGTCCCGAAGACGGCTCGGGGTCGTGCACGAGCACCGACAACGCCCGCGCACCGCCGAACGCTTCCCATGCCGTGCCGCGCGCGGCGAAGATCGCCGTTCCCGGCCCGACGTCGTGCGACTCTCCGTCGAAGGAGACGGAACCTCGTCCCTCGAGCACGTACAGGACTTCGTCGTCCTCGCCCTGGTGCCGCTCGCCCTCGAGCGACACGAGCCGCTGCCTGAACTCTTCGACCTCGAACAGCCTCCCGTCGGGACGGTCGTCCGCGTGCATCGCGTAACGCATGTCGCCAATCTAGGCCAAGCCGCATGACCAGCGTGGCCGTCGGCCGGATAATTCACGGAGCTCATGGACGCACCTACCACCGTCGCTGCGTGCCGTTCGCGGTTCCCGGTCTTCGACCACCTCGTCTACCTCAACTCCTGCTCGCAGGGCGCTCTCTCCGACGCCGTGCGCGCCGCCTACGTCGACTACCTCGACGGCTGGGACGAGCGCGGCGCCCCGTGGGACTACTGGGTCGAGCGCTCGGAGGCGGCGCGCGCGACATTCGCGCGGCTCGTCAACGGTCAGCCGGAGGACGTCGCGGTCACGACGTCGCTGTCGGCGGGGGTCAGCGCGCTCGCGTCGGCGATCGACTTCACCGCGCGTCCGAAGGTCGTGATCAGCGACTACGAGTTTCCGACGATCGGGCAGATCTGGCACGCGCAGCAGCTGCGCGGGGCGGAGGTGCACGTCGTCGAGCCAGAGCGGGTCGAGGAGGCGATCGACGAGCGGACGGCCGTCGTCTCGGTCACCGCCGTCTGCTACCGGAACGGAGTCCGCCTGCCCGTCGAGGAGATCGCGCGGATCGGTCACGAGCGAGGCGCGCTGGTGCTGCTCGACGCGTACCAGGCCGTGGGCTCGTATCCGCTCGACGTGGCCCAGCTCGGCGTCGACGCTCTCGCCGCCGGCGTCCTCAAGTACCTGCTCGGCTCGGCCGGCCTCGGCTTCCTCTGGGTGCGGCCCGGCCTCGCCCGTGAGCTCGTCCCGACCGAGACCGGCTGGTTCGCGGACAGGGACATCTTCGAGATGGACCACCGCCGTTATGCGCCCGCGGAGACTGCGCGACGTTTCCAGTCCGGGACGCCGCCGATCCCCGCGATCTACGCGGGCATCGCCGGCATGGAGCTGATGATGGAGATCGGGATCGCAGAGACGCGCGCCCACGTGAACGCGCTCAACGAGCTGTTGATCGCGGGCGTCGAGGAGCTGCGTGGGACGGTCGTGTCGCCGCGCGATCCCGAGCGCCGGGGGGCGCTGGTCTGCGTCGCCTCGACTGACTCCCCGCGACTGGTCGCCGCGCTCGCCGAAGACGGGATCGTCACCTCGGAGCGCGACTCGAACGTGCGGATCTCCGCGCACGCCTACAACGTCGAGGAGGACGTCGATGCCGTGCTGGCGGCGCTCGCACGGCATCGACACCTCCTCCGCTAGCTGCTCAGGACCCCGGTGCTCGCCCTGGTCCGTTCGAGCTCGCGGCCGCCGTGCCGTGCGAGCTCGCGCCGGAGGTCAAGCCCGGAGTGTCTCCCATCGCGCACGCAACTTGCATTCGCGCCGACTGACATTTTATAAAACCCCCCAGAGATGCTTCTGCGCGAGGTGGCATACGCACGTCCGTCGTCCCTCGCCGAAGCGCTCGAGCTCCTCGAGGCTGATCCTGGTGCGCGTGCGCTCGCCGGCGGCCAGACGCTGATCAACGTGATGAAGGCGCGGGCGGGATCGCCCGACGCGCTGATCGACCTCGCGGCGATCGACGAGCTGCGCGGAATCGATCTCGGCGCCGACGGGACGCTCGAGATCGGCGCCATGACCACCTACTCGGAGTTGATGGCGTCGAGCGAGGCGCGTGCGCGGCCGATCCTCGCCGAGGTGTGCGCGCAGATCGCCGACGTGCAGGTGCGAAACCGCGGCACGATCGGGGGGAATGTCTGCACGAACGATCCGACGAACCACCTGCCGCCGCTGCTGGCGGCGGTCGGTGCGGAGTTCGTGGTCGCCGGACGGGACGGGCGGCGTGTCGTCCCGGCCGCCGACTTCTTTCTCGGCGTCTACCTGACCGCGGTGGGGCCGGGCGAGGTGCTGACGTCCGTGCGCGTTCCGGCGGGCCGGCGCGACGGATTCGCGGCGGTGACGCTCGGCGTCGACGGGACGTGCATCGTCTCCGCCGCCGCGTCGCTCAACGGTCGCGTGCGGGTCGCTTTGGGGTGCGTCGATGCGGTGCCGGTGGTGGTCGAGCCTTCGTCGACGGACTCGGCGGCCGTGCTCGACGCAGTGCGCGGCGCGAGCTTCGAGCCGCCGTCCGACGTGCACGCCTCGAGCGACTACCGCCGCCACCTGGCGGAGGTGCTCGCCGCGCGTGCGGTCTCCGAAGCGGAGGGCCGCTAGATGAGTGTCGCGACGGGGAAGACGATCACCGTCACGATCAACGGCGAGACGTACGAGCGCGACGTCGAAGCGCGGAAGCTGCTGATCCACTTCATCCGCGACGACCTCGATCTCACCGGCAGCCACATCGGCTGCGACACCGGCAACTGCGGCGCGTGCTCCGTGATCGTCGACGGCGTGCTCGTGAAGAGCTGCATGATGTTGGCGGTCCAGGCCGACGGCGCCACGATCGAGACGGTCGAGGGGCTTGCCGAGGGCGACCAGCTCTCGAAGCTCCAGCAGTCGTTCAGCGACATGCACGCGCTGCAGTGCGGCTACTGCACGCCGGGGATGCTGATGAGCGCCACTGCACTGCTGCGCGCGAACCCGCATCCGAACGACGCGGAGATCCGGAAGGCGCTGCAGGGGAACATCTGCCGCTGCACCGGCTACTGGAACATCTTCGAGGCCGTGAAGGCGGCGTCCGAGTGAGCGCCACCGAGACCGTCGAGGTCACCGTCCCGGTCGTTCCCTGGTCGGGGCAGAGCGTCCCGCGCAAGGAGGACAAGCGGCTCGTCCAGGGCCAGGGCGTCTTCATCGACGACATGAAGCGCCACGCGATGGGCTATCTGCACTTCGTCCGTTCGCCATACGCACACGCGCACATCACGTCGATCGACGTCTCGGCCGCGGAGGCGCACCCCGGCGTCTACGGGACCCTGACCGGCGAGGAAGTCGCGTCGTTGACCGATCCGTTCTTCCAGATCGCGTCGGTGCCCGGCGCGAACGTGAAGGACTACGCGCTCGCGGTCGGCAAAGTCCGTCACGTCGGCGAGCCGATCGTCGCCGTCGTCGCCGAGACCCGTGAGGCGGCGCGCGACGCGTCGGAGCTCGTCGAGGTCGAGTTCGAGCCGATCGACGCCGTGACCGACGCGCGGTACGCCCAGGACGACGGCGTACCGACGATCCACGAGGACTGCGGCGGCAACCTGATGTGGCACGGCGTCTACGAGTGGGGCGACCTCGATGCGGCGTTTGCCGAGGCGGACAAGGTCGTCAAGATCGACGAGCTCCACTTCCATCGCTTCAACTCAACGCCGTTGGAGTGCGACGGGGCACTCGTCGAGTACAACCGCGGCACCGGGCAGTGGACGCTGTACACGAACAACCAGTTTCCCGGCTTCGCCGCGATCATGATGGGGCCGGCGATGCGGTCGGGGCTCGACAAGCTCCGCTTCGTCACGCAGGACATCGGCGGCGGCTTCGGCAACAAGATCACGTCACATCCGCAGCTCGTCGTGTGCTGCCTGCTCGCGCGCAAGCTGAACCGTCCGATCCAGTGGACCGAGTGGCGCACCGACTTCCACCTGTCGATGTCGCACGGCAACGAGCGGTGGTTCCTCGCCACCGAGGTCGCGGTCAAGAACGACGGCACGCTGCTCGGGTTCCGGACGCGAGCGCTGGACGACGCCGGCGCCTACCTCCGCTACGAGCCGCTCGGCGGCGTCATCTGGGCGCAGGTCACGCCGGGGATGTACAAGTGGCGCCACATCCGCGTCGACTTCACGCAGGTGGCGACGAACAAGGCGCCCGTGTCGCCGAACCGCGGTTACTCCCGGATGCAGCACCTCTGGTTCACCGAGCGCGTGATCGACATCGTCGCGCACGAGCTCGATCTCGACCCGGTCGAGGTACGGAAGCGGAACTACGTCACCGTCGACGACATGCCGTACGAGACGCCGAACGGCTGCGTCTACGACAGCGGCGACTACGCGCGCATGCTCGACATCGCCCTCGAGCTGGTCGACTACGGGTCGGTCGCCGAGCGGCGCGCGGACGCGGAGGCGCGGGGCAAGCTGCTCGGGATCGGCATCGGCTCGACGCTCGACTCGGGCACGAACAACTTCGGGCAGTCGCGGCTCATCAATCCGGAGCTGCAGTTCTCGGGGAACAACGAGGTCGCGACCGTCAAGCTCGACATCTTCGGCGAGATCGTCGTCACCCTCGGCACGACGCCGCAGGGCCAGGGTCACGAGACCACCGCGGCCCAGGTCGTCGCCGACATCCTCAGGTGCTCGGTCGACGACGTGCACGTCCGCGCCGGCCACGACTCGTACTGGAACTCGCATGCGGGCTTCTCTGGGACGTACGCGTCGCAGTTCGCGGTCACCGGTTTGAGCGCCGTGAAGGGCGCGACGGAGATGCTCGCGGCTGAGATCAAGAAGCTCGCGTCGGCGGTGTTCGGCGGCGTGCCGGTCGAGGCGTTGGAGCTCGCGGACGGCGGCGTGCGGATCAAGGAGAGCCCGGACGCGTTCCTGCCGTTCATGGCATGCGGCGCGATCATCAACGCGAACAACGCGGGACTGCCGGACGATCTCGACGTCACGCTCAACTGCCGCTACGTCTACCGGCCGCCGTTCCAGGTGCCGGACGTGGAGACGAAGTTCGGGAACCTCACGCTGACGTACGCGACGCAGATCCATGTCGCGGTCATCGAGATCGACCCGGAGACCGGCTACTACGACATCGTCGACTACGCCGCCGTCGACGACTGCGGCAAGCGGATCAACCCGCAGATCGTCGAGGGGCAGGTGATGGGCGCGACGGCGCAGGCGCTGGGCGCCGCCGTCCACGAGCACTTCGCCTACGACGAGGACGGCAACCTGCTCACCCCGAACTTCTACGACTACCACGTGCCGCATGCGCTCGACATGCCGCCGCTCAGGACCGGTTACGTCGAGAGTCCTTCGCCGTTCACGCCGCTCGGCACGAAGGGGATGGGCGAGGGCGGAGGCGCCGGGATCCACGCGGTGTGCGCGGCGGTGCAGGATGCGCTTCGCCCGCGGGGCGGCGCGATCGTGTGGGACAGCTGCAACCCCTACCACCGCGTCTGGCAGATGATCCAGAACCCCGCCGAAGCCGGCGACAAGGTGACGGTGGAGTCGGCGTGAACCCTCGTCGTTTGGCGTCGGGACTCGTCCCTTCCGCCACGCCGATTTACAGCGGTTTCGCCGACCTGTGGAAAGTCTGTTGCACTTTCGTTACGTCGTTTGGAGTGGAGACAGGTCCGCGGTGAACGTGTCCGGTGAGCGCACGTTCGCTGCCTCCCGCCACGCGGTCTGGAAGGTGCTCAACGACCCCGCGTCGATGGCGCGCACGATGCCCGGCGTGGAGAGCTTCGACGTCCACGACGACAAGCGCTGGACGGCCAACGTCAACATCCCGCTCGGGCTCGGCGGCCTGAAGCTCAAGGTCGACATGGAGAAGGTCGAAGAGAACGAGCCCGAGCACGCTGCGCTGCAGATCAAGGGCCGCGGCGTGGGGGCGATGCTTTCGATGAAGACGTCGTTCGACCTCGCCGAGGTCAACAGCGGCGGCACGGCCATGAACTGGGCTGCCGACGTTCGGATCGCGGGACCCGTCGGCTCGATGGGCCGGCGGGTCCTGCAGCCGATCGTCAACCAGCAGGTGCAGCACGTCCTGGCGGCGCTCGACCGCGAAGTCCAGCGCTCGACCGCTGCGTAGTGCCGCCGCCCTTCCGCGTCGGCGTCATGCAGCTCACGATGGAGCCGCTCGACGACATGCTCGCGTCCGCGCGTGCCATGGACGACGCGGGCATGGACACGATCTGGCTCGCCGAGGCCTACCCGTGGTGGCGGAAGCACGGGATGGAGGCGCGTTCGTCGACCGTCGTCTCGGCGCTGATGGCCCGCGAAACGAAGCGGCTCACGATCGGCTGGGGGGTCATCGCCGCCTCGACGCGCCACCCCGTGCAGGCTGCGATGGACGCCCGCGTCGTGCAGGAGGCCGCCGGTCCCGGCCGCTTCATCCTCGGCTTCGGGACCTCGAAGATCTTCCTCAACAACACGAAGTCACAGACGACGAAGACGCTCGGTCCGATGCGCGACGCCGTCGAGATCGTCCGCGGCGTGCTCTCGGGCAAGCGCTTCGAGTACACCGGCGACACGTGGAGCGCCGACGTTCCTGCGCTCGCGGACGACGCACGCTCACCGCGCGAGGTGCCGCCGGTCTACGTCGCCGCGACCGCCCCGAAGATGCAGGCGCTCGCGGGCGAGATCGCGGACGGCTGCCTGACGCCGTCGATCACCACGCCCGAGTTCGTCCGCTACACGCGCAAGAACGTCGCCGCCGACATCGACGTCGGCTGCACCGTCGTCGCCTCCATCCACGAGAGCGACCGCGACCGCGGCCGCGATGGTGCCCGTGAGATCGCCGGCATGTACCTCGCCAACAAGGTGCAGAACATCCAGGGCGCCGCCGACACGCTCCTCGAGCTCGCCGGCCTGACACAGGAAGAAATCCGGCCCGTCGCGGAGGGGATGGAGCGCGGCGGCCGCCTCGCGGCGAAGGAGCAGGTGACCGACGCGATCCTCGACAAGTGCAGGCCGATCGCCGGCACGCCCGACGACTGCATCGCCGCGATCGAGGAGTACAAGGACGCGGGCTGCAGCCACGTGATGCTCGAGCTGTGGGGCGACGACCGCCACGAGCAGATCCGACTCTTCGGCGAGCGCGTCCTGCCTCACGTGCGATGAAGATCGACCGCAACCGTCTCGTCGCGACCGCCGGCTCCCTGGTCGACGTGCACAGCTTCACCGGCGACGAGGAGGCGATGGCGCAGCGGATGGTCGAGCTCTACGAGGAGCTCGGCCTGCAGGTGCAGTGGCAGCAGGTCGAGGACGGCCGCGCGAACGCGCTCGGAACGTGGCGAGGGACCGGCGGCGGCCCGACGCTGATGTTCAACGGCCACATGGACACGTCGTACTCCGGACGTGAGCCGTGGCTCAAGGATGTGCCGGGCTTCCAGCCGCAGTCGTTCGTGAAGGACGGCCGGCTCTACGGGCTCGGCATCTCGAACATGAAGGGCGCACTCGCCTGCTACGTCGAGGCCGTGCGCGCGCTCCAGGAAGAGGGTGTACGTCTCCGCGGCGACGTACTGATCGCGGCGGTCTGCGGCGAGATCGAGAAGACGCAGCAGGGTGATGCGCAGGGAGCGCAGTACCGCGGCTACGCCGCCGGCTCGCGCCACCTCGTCTCGCACGGGGGAGTTGCGGACATGTGCCTGCTCGGCGAGCCGACGGAGGGCAAGATCGTGCTCGGGCACTTCGGCGCGCTCTGGCTCCGCATCCGCACGCACGGCTCGTTCATCCACGCCGCCTTCAGTGAGGGGAAGCGCGACCAGAACTCGATCCTGCGCATGCACGAAGTCGTCGCGGCGGTGCAGGAGTGGATCCCGACCTGGGAGGACGACCAGGCGAACGGCTACCGCGGTGCCAAGGCGATCGTCAACGTCGGCGCGATCGACGGCGGCTTCGGCTGGCGCGTCTCGCGCACGCCCCATCACACAGACCTCTTCCTCGACGTCCGCGTGCCGCCGACGAAGCCGATGCCGCAGGCGCGACGCGAAGTGCTCGAGATGGTGCGCACGCTCGCCGAGCGCTTCCCGGACTACGGGATCGAGGGCGAGGTCTTCGTCACCGCGCCGGGGAGCGAGATCGACGAGGGCCACGAGCTGATCGCGGCGGTCGACACGGCGCACGAGGAGGTCTTCGGCGAGCGCCCGGGGAGAGACGTCACGCGCTGGTTCAGCGACGCGTCGGTCTTGACGCGCTACGGGATCCCGACCCTCAACTACGGCACGTCGACCGGGCTGATGGACGTCGAGCTCGGCGAGAACCTCGACATCGACGGGCTCGTGAAGACCGCGCAGACGTACGCGCTCGTCGCGCTGAAGGTCTGCGGATGAAGCTCGTCACGTACGACGACGGCAAGGTCGGCCATGTCGACGGCGACGAGATCGTCCGGCTCGACGTTCCGACGATGTGCACGTACTTCGAACGCGGCGGCGCCGACGAGACGCGCGAGCGCACACCGCTCCTCGACGCCAAGCTGCGCGCGCCGATCGTCCCGAAGAAGTTCTTCCACACCGCCGGCAACTTCCGCGAGCACGAGGAGGAGTCGAAGAACGTCGACTGGTCGCACGCGATCGCGCCGTGGATCAACTTCTTCCAGAACGTGGACGCGATCGTCGGCCCCGACGAGCCCGTGATCTATCCCGAGCACCTGACCGAGGAGCTCGACTACGAGCTCGAGCTCGCGGTCGTCCTGAAGAAGCCCGGCAAGTGGTTCTCGCCCGAGGAAGCCGCGGACTACATCGGCGGCTACGTGATCTTCAACGACATCACCGCCCGCGACATCCAGCGCGGCGAGATGCGCTCGGGGGTCTTCAGCTTCTGTAAGGCGATCGACACGTTCTGCCCGCTCGGCCCCTGGATCGTCACGCCCGACGAGATCGTCGATCCGCACGACCTCGCGATGGAGCTGCGCGTGAACGGCGAGCCGCGGCAGGAGTCGCACTCGAGCCGGATGAGCGTGACGATCCCGGAGATCCTCTCCAACTTCTCGGCGCTCGGATACTCGGCGGGCGACGTGCTGTCGACCGGCACCGTCGCGGGCGTCGCCGGCTTCAAGTCGGAGGAGGAGCGGCGCCGCCTGTACCTCAAGCCCGGCGACGTGATCGAGGCGGAGATCGAGCGCATCGGCATCCTGCGCACACCGGTGATCTCGTGGCAGGACGGCCACGGCGAACCGGCGCCGCCGCGCATCCGCCCCTGGGGCGACGCGTGACCTGGGCGAAGGACGACGCGAAGCTCGAGCGCGTCCGCTCGCTGATGGCCGACCAGGAGCTCGACGCGATCGTCGCCCGCGCTCCCGACAACGTCCTTTATCTCACCAACTTCTGGGGCATGAAGGGCTACGACGCGTGTGTGTTCCCGCGCGACGGAGAGCCCGTGCTCATCTGCCTCGAGGCTTCCGAGGAGGACGCGGCCCGCACCGCCTGGACGAGCGACGTGCGGCTGGTGCGTGGCTACGCCGACGACGATCCGCGGCCCGTTCCGGCGCGCACGCTCGACGCCGCGCTCGACGTTTCGCGCGGGTACGGCCGCGTGGGTCTCGAGTTGTCGCTCGGCACGCAGGCCTCGGACCGGATGGTCGGCGAGCCGACGACGTTCACGAAGGCCTGGTTCGACACGTGGCCGGATGCCGTCGACGCGACGCCGGTCCTCAATGCGGCCCGCGCGATCAAGACGGAGCAGGAGATCGAGCGGATGCGGCTCGCGAACGAGATCTGCGCTGCGGCGATGGAGTACGTACGCGCACAGCTCCGGCCCGGGATGACCGAGAGCGAGGCCGCCGCGCTGTGGCAGGGCTACGTGCACGGCGCCGGCACCGGCTGGGAAGGAAAGGTCGAGCTCGCGCTCGGGTTCTCGCTGGTCTGGTCGGGCGTCGGGATCAAGACGTTCACCGCAACCGGCGACCTGCCGGTACAGGAGGACGAGCCGACCCTGTTCGAGATCTGGGTCTGCGCCGACGGCTACTGGTGCGACCACACGAAGCTGCTCTGCCCTGGCGAGCTGCGAGCCGAGTACCAAGAGCTCGAGTCGGCCCTGCTCGACGTCTACCGCGACGCGATCGACCACTGCCGGCCGGGCGCTTCGCTCGCGGACCTGGACCGAATCGTGCGGGCAGGGATCGCAGAGATGGGGTATCCGGGCCAGCCGACGCACCCGGTCTGCCACGGTGTCGGCGCCCGGGCGCACGAGCCGCCGTACGCACATCAGGCCGGCGGCGGCGAGGTGGCCGCGGGGATGGTGCTCGCGATCGAGCCCGGCTGCTACTGGCCGGGCGGCGGCGGGTTGCGCGTCGAGGACAACTTCCTGATCGGCGAGGACGGGGCGGAGCAACTCTCGTCGTTCCCCGACGGGGTGGTGTCGTGCGCGACCTGATCTGGACCGGCTCGCTGAACGACCGGTACGCGATCCGCGGACGCGTCGGGCTCTACGACACGACGCTCCGGGACGGCGAGCAGACGGTCGGCGTCGTGCTCGGCGCGGAGGACAAGCTCGAGATCGCCGAGCTGCTCGACCGGCTCGGCATCGAGCGCATCGAAGCCGGCTTTCCGCGCGTCTCCGCCGACGACCGGCGGGCGGTCGAGCTGATCTCGAAGGCGGGGCTGAACGCCGAGATCTGGGGCTTCTCGCGCGCGGTACCGGCCGATCTCGAAGCGCTCGTCGAGCTCGGCGTCCGCTTCTCCGTGATCGAGTCGCCGATCTCGGACCTGAAGCTCGAGGCGATCGGGGTCTCGCGCGAGACGATGCTCGAGCGGATCGCGAATGCGATGCGGTTCGCCGCCGACCACGACATCCACGCCGCATTCTTCGGCGTCGACTCGACCCGCGCCGACCGCGAGTTCTTCCGTCAGGTGTACGAGACGGCGGTGGAGGCGGGCGCGAAGGAGGTCGTCGTCGTCGACACGCTCGGCATCGCATCGCCCGAGGCCGTGACGGACCTCGTCGGCGCCACCGTGCAGTTCGTCGACGGGTTGCCCGTGCACTTCCACGGCCACAACGACTTCGGGCTGGCGACGTCGAGCGCCGTTGCCGCCGTGCGCGCGGGGGCGAGCTGGGTGCACGGGACGATCAACGGCATGGGCGAGCGCGCGGGCAATGCGAATCTCGGAGAGGTCGCGCTCACCCTGCGCGCGCTGTACGGCGTCGAGACGACCCTGCGCCTCGACCGCATCCGAGCCGTCGCCGAGCGCGTACGCGAGCTGTCGGGCTATTCGCTGGAGCCCTGGAAACCGGTGACGGGCGAAACGCTCTACCGTCGCGAGTCGGGAGCGGTCGCGAGCCAGTTCCACGACCCGCCGTCGATCGAGCCGTATTCGTCCGAGCTCGTGGGTGCGCAGAGGTCGATCGTGCTCGGCAAGAAGAGCGGCATCGACTCGATCCGCATCAAGGCGGACGAGCTCGGGCTCCACGTGCCCGAGGAACGCCGTGCCGAGGTGCTCGAGGCGGTGAAGAAGCTCGGCGCGCAGAAGCGCGGTCTCGTCACCGACGACGAGTTCAGGAGCATTGTCGGCTCGGCGTGAACACGCGTCGCACGACGCCGTCGTCGTCGGCTCGGGCGTCAACGGCCTCGCGTGCGCGGCGCTGCTCGCGAAGGCGGGTTGGGACGTCTGCGTCCTCGAGCGCAACGACTGGTTCGGCGGCGCGATCCGCACCGCGGAGATCACTGCTCCCGGCTATCTGCACGACGTCTTCAGCGCGTGGCATCCGCTCTGGGTCGGCGGCCCGGCGCACGCCCAGCTCGGCGACGACCTCGCCCGGCACGGGCTCGAATATCTGAACACCGACTTCCCGACGGCGACGCTTTTCCCCGACGGCGAGAGCGGGTTCCTGGTACGGACGGCGGAGGGGAACGCGACCGAGCTGGGGGAGGAGTGGCACGGGGTGCTCGGCGGCTTCTTCCCGAACGCCGACCTCGCCTTCGGGATCCTCGGCACGGAGTTGTGGTCGCGGCACGGAGCGGGCCTCGCGTGGAAGGCGGTGCGCCGCCTCGGGCGAAACGGCGCGCGCGACTTCGCCGGGCGTCTGCTCGTCTCGGCGCGCGACTGGCTCGAGACCACGTTCGCCTCGCCGAGGGCGCACGGGGTGCTGGCGCCGTGGGTGCTGCACACCGGGCTCGGCCCCGACGCGGCCGGCTCCGGGTACATGGCGGAGGTCATCGGGGTCGCCGTGCAGGAGGGCGGGATGCCGATCCCGCGCGGCGGCGGCGCGAAGCTCGCCGACGCGCTGGTCGCGTACATCCGCGAGCAGGGCGGAGCGTGCGAGACGGCAGCGCACGTCGCGCGCGTCGCGACCGGCAGCGTGCGGACAGCGGACGGGCGCACGATCCGCGCACGGCGGGCGGTGGTCTGCAACGTGACGCCGACGCAGCTCTACGGCGACCTGCTCGGCGGCGAGCCGCCGCCGTACCGCTACGGCCGCGCCGAGATGCAGATCCACTTCGCGGTCTCCGAGCCGCCGAAGTGGGAGGGAGACGAGCGCCTCGGCCGCACGGCGATCGTCCATCTGACGCCCGGCCTGGACGGCGTCTCGCGCGCGGTCAACGAGGCGGAGCGCGGGCTGCTTCCGGCCGAGGCGACGGTCGTCGTCGGCCAGCCGTTGACGATGGACCCGAGTCGGGCGCCGGACGGCGCGGGACTCCTGTGGATCCAGCTGCAGGAGCTTCCGTGGCACGTGAAGGGCGATGCGGCCGGGGAGCTCGACGTGGGGGACGGTTCGTGGACGCCCGAGCTGCGCGAGCGATACGCCGACCGCATCCAGGCCCGGATCGCGGAGCACATTCCGAACCTCGAGAGCTCGATCGTCGCGCGTACGTGCCTGTCGCCTGCCGATCTGCAGGCGGCGAACATCAACTTCGTGAACGGCGACCCGTACGGCGGCTCGCTCGCGCTCGACCAGAACTTCCTCTGGCGGCCGCAGCACAGGACGCCCGTTCCGGGAGTCTGGCACGTCGGCGCCTCGACCCATCCCGGGCCGGGCCTCGGCGGCGGCTCGGGCGCCCTCGTCGCGGCGCAGCTTCTGAGAAAGAGCAAGCTCGCGTTCTTAGGACGTCGCTACGCGACGTCCATGTCAGAGGTCGTTCCAGAATGAACCTTGTGTCGCCTGGCGGCGCTGGGCGGCGCGATGCGGCGTCCTCAGTCGCGTCCATATGCACTGCATATGGACGCTTCCTGCGTCCTTGCCTCGCGGGCGCCCAGACGCAACCCAGTCGACGAAGGACATTCTGAAACGACCTCTAAGAACGTTTTCGCTCGAAGATCCCGCGGCCGCCGAGCTCGGTCTCGAAGATCGCGCTCGCGAGCTCGAGGTGGTCGTGCAGCGCCTGCGCCGCCGCCGCCGCGTCGTGCTCGGCGCAGGCGGAGAGCAGCCGCTCGTCGAACTCGCGGTGCCGCTTCTGCGGCTCGCCTGCGGTCGCGAGCAGCGCGGGCCGGTAGCGCTCCGAGCGGTGCCATGCCGGGCGGATCAGGGCCACGAGCCACGGCGCCTCCGACGCCTCGTACAGCGTGAAATGGAACTTCGTGTGCGCCCGGAGGGTCCCGCGGACGTCGCCCGCCGCGCTCGCCTCGTCGAACCGCGCGAGCTCCGCCGCCGCAACCGCTGCCTCGGCCTCGGTGAAACGCTCCGCTGCGCGCCGCACCGCCAGCGACTCCAGCGCGAGCCGCACCTCGAACAGGTCCTGCAGCTCGTCGATGTCGAACTCGAGCACCCGCGCGCCCTGGTGCGGCACGTGCTTGGCCAGGCCGAGCGCCTCGAGCTGCCGGACCGCCTCGCGGATCGGAGAGATGCTCATCCCGAGCGAGCGCGCCAGCTCGTCCAGCCGCAGCGGCGTGCCGGCGGCCAGCTCGCCCAGGATGATCGCCTCGCGCAGCTGCTCGAGCGCGTACTCCGCCATCGTCCGGTGGCGCATCCCGCTGTCCGGGGCGGTCGTGCTGATCGGCATGAGGAGAGGACGCTCGCACAACCCTTGATCAGATGTCAAACGCCGTGAGAGGATCGCGGCCGTGACGCCGCGGTTGTCGGTCTCGGAGATCACGACATTCCGGTCGACCTTCGCCGACGACGTCCGCGCCTACGAGGAGGCCGGCCTCGACGGGATCGGCGTCTGGGAGCTGAAGCTGCCCGACGGCGGCGATGCCGAGTGTCTCGAGCTGTTCGAGGCAAGCGGTCTCGAGTCGGCCGCCGCCGTCCCGACCATCCCGTCGATCCTGCCCGCGCCCAGGCTCGGCGGCCCGACGGACCCCGCCGAGCGGATCGACGCCTACTGCAGGTCGCTCGAGCGGCTCGCGCCGTTCGCGCCGAGCGGCGTCGTCCTGCTCACCGGGACCGCGCAGGGCCGAGACCCGGACGAGGCACGCGCCGTCGTCCTCGACGGCCTGCGCACGATCGCCGCCGAAGCGGAGCGCCACGGCCTGCGGATCGCGCTCGAGCCCTACCAGCGCGAAGGCGGCGAGGAGTGGACGATCGTCTCCTCGATCCCGGAGGCGGTCGACCTGATCGTGGAGGCGGGCGACCCGCCCGCGCTCGGTCTCCAGTTCGACGTGTGGCACCTCTGGAACAATCCGTCGCTCGTCGACGCCGTCGAGGCGGAGATCGACCGGTTCGCCGGCGTGCACATCTGCGACTACAGAGACCCGACGCGCGGCTGGTGCGACCGCGCGCTCCCCGGTGACGGCGTCGCGGACGTCCCCGCGATCCTGCGCGCGCTCGACGCGGCCGGGTGGGACGGGCTGTACGACATCGAGATCTTCTCCGACGACGGCACGTTCGGCAGCGAGTACCCGGACTCGCTCTGGGCGGCGCCGCCGGAGGAGACGCTTGCACGCGCGCGGGCCGCGTTCGAGCGGTGCTGGAACCTGACCCCCCAAGAAGTCGAGGAGGCGAGATGATGAAGAGACGCGGCCCCCGCGTGGGGCTCGTCCTGGTGGTCGTCGCGGCAATCGGCGTCGCCGTCGCGGCGACCGCGGCCGCGCGTACGACCACGCACGAGGCCGCGCCGATCGTGATCGGCTGGGCATTCGACAGCAAGGGCGCAATGGCGCCGTTCGACGGGCCGGCGCTCGCCGCGGCGGAGCTGCGCGTCAAGCAGTGGAATGCGAAGGGCGGTGCCGACGGCCGGAAGCTGGAGATCCGGACGTGCGACACGCAGGGCAACAAGGCGCCCGTGGCGAAGGCCTGCGCGCTGAAGCTGATCAGCGGCGGCGCGAACATCATCTTCACCACGTGCGACGTGGACCTTGCCGCGCCGGTCGTGCAGGAGGCGATCAACCGCGGCATCCTGGCCGTCGCGCCGTGTATCGGAACCGACCAGATGGGGCCGAAGCGTTTCGGGCCGAAGGGCAAGCTCGCCTTCAGCTTCGGCAACGTCGCGCAGGACGAAGGCTCTGCGATGGCACAGTACGCGTGGTCGAAGGGCTGGCGCACCGCCGCGCTCGCGACCGACAACGTCATCGTCTACTTCAAGGACGTCGTCGAGGCGTTCAAGGCACGCTGGTTGGAGCTCGGCGGCAAGATCGTCGACCAGGAGACGTACCAGGATCCGACGTTCGGCGGCAACAACGTGCAGAACGCCGTCAGCCGACTCAACATCGTCAAGGCGGACGTCATCGTCACCTCCACCGCCGGCGCCTACGGCGCGCTCGGGCCGTTCATCACGGGCCTGCGCACGCTCGGCAACAACACCCCGGTTCTCAACTCGTGGGCCGGTGACGGCAACTACTGGTTGCCCAAGAGCCCGCCGGTGACGAACTACTGGTTCGTCACGTACGCGTCGGTGTTCGGCGACGACCCGAACCCGGCCGTGAACAAGCTGGCGAAGCAGGTGCACGCCGCGACCGGCGGCTTCATCGCCGGCTCGGCTGCGATCGACGGCGTGGTAACGGCCGTCAAGCGGGCACACGGCTCGACCGACGGAGCAACGCTCGCGGCCGTGATGCAGAAGTTCAAGGGCGTGCCGACGCTGTCGGGCAAGGTGAGCTTCTCCGCGAAGCTGCACACCGTGTTCGGCCGGCAGTACCGCGTGATCGAGATCAACAACAACAAGCCGAAGCTCGTCGGGCTCGTCGTCGCCAAGGTCGTCCCCAAGATCTAGGGACCTCCTTGGCAGTCGGTTCGACGCAGCTCGAGGCGGAGAGGAGGCCCGGAGAGACCCTCCGGGCCTCCTCCGTGTCGCGGGCGTTCGAGGGAGTCCAGGCGCTGCGAGGCGTCACCTTGACGCTGCGGCGCAGCGAGGTCGTCGGGCTGATCGGGCCGAACGGCGCCGGGAAGTCGACGCTCGTCAACGTCCTCAGCGGCTTCGACCGTCCAGACGAGGGAACCGTCGAGCTCGAGGGGCAGGACGTCACCCGCTGGTCGCCGCACCGCCGCGGCCGCAAGGGCCTCTCGCGGACCTTCCAGCACAGCCACGGCTTTC
>Ga0070731_10000297_pt1 | contig 77929 bp, 75 predicted proteins | sample Coa_R1_2_FD_66448 | JGI IMG/M metagenome (GOLD analysis project Ga0070731, IMG submission 66448) | Surface soil microbial communities from Centralia Pennsylvania, which are recovering from an underground coalmine fire - Coalmine... | ecosystem: Environmental > Terrestrial > Soil > Unclassified ... | reverse complement strand
TCGCGGTGCTCGGCACCACGATCTCGCCCTACATGTGGTTCTGGCAGGCGAGCCAGGAGGTCGAAGAACGCGAAGCGATCGGCGAGCGCCGCCTCTGGCAGCGGCACGGTGTGAGCCGCCGAGAACTGGCCTACGCCGCCTGGGACGTCGACGTCGGCATGCTCTTCTCCAACGTCGTCATGTACTTCATCATTCTCGCCACCGCGTCGACCCTGCACCGCGCCGGCCACACCACTATCACGTCGGCCGCCCAGGCCGCGGAGGCCCTACGGCCGCTCGCCGGCTCGCTCGCGACATGGCTGTTCGCGATCGGCCTCGCGAGCGCGGGCTTGATCGCGATCCCGGTGCTGCTCGGCTCCGCCGCCTACGCCGTCGGGGAGCTGTTTGGATGGCGCACCGGCCTCGGCGAGCGGCCGGGACGGGCGAGGGGATTCTACGCGGTCATCGTCGTCGCGACCGCCGTCGGCATGCTCATCAATTTCACGGGCATCAACCCAATCGACGCGCTGTTCGTGACGGCGCTGATCAACGGCTTCATCACGCCGCCGATCCTGGTGCTGCTGATGCTCGCGGCCAACAACCGCGCGATCATGGGGACGCGCGTGAACGGCCCGCTGCTCAATACAATCGGCTGGGGAACGACCGCGGTGATGACCGCCGCCGTCGTCGGCCTCATTCTGACCTGGAAATCCTAGCGCCGCGCAGATCCGGCGCGGCCGCCGCTACTCCAGTCGGATCTCCTCCCCGATGCCCTTCGCCTGCGCGCGCGCGTAGGCAAAGCGCGCGGTCGCGACGTCCTCGACCGCCATCCCGAGCGACTTGAACAGCGTAATCTCGTCCTGACTCTCGCGGCCGGCGTGGCGGCCGGCGAAAACCTCGCCGATCTCCGCGACGATGTGGCGCTCCGTGATCGCGCCTTCACGGATCGGGCCGACGACGTCGCCGGCTTCGGTCATCGCCGCCTCCCGCGAATCGACAAACAGCCGGGCGCGGCGGACGGCGTCGGTGGCGAGTTCGCGCCAGTCCGGCCGGGCCGCGCCGACCGCGTTGAGATGCGCGCCGGGCGCGAGCCAGGCGCCCTCGACGACAGGCGTCGTGCTGCCGCTGACGGTGCAGATGACGTCGGCGCCGCGCACCGCGTCCTCCGCCGACGCGGCGACCGCGACCCGCACGCCGAATCGCTCCCGCATCTCCGCCGCGAAGCGCTCCGCGCCCGCCTGCGTCCGGCTCCACGCCCTGACCTCGGAGGGCGGGCGCACCTCGCGCAGCGCCTCGACGTGGCTGCGCGCCTGCACACCCGCGCCCAGGATCGCGAGCACGCGCGCGTCCTGGCGTGCGAGCCGGTCCGTCGCGGCGGCCGAGACGGCCGCCGTCCGCATCTCCGTGATGAGGCGCCCGTCCAGCACCGCGCGCAGCGCGCCGGTCGCGGGATCGAGCAGCAGAATCGTCGCGAGGTGCGTCGGCAGCCGGCGGGCGGCGTTGTTCGGGTAGAAGGCGACGGCCTTCAACCCCAGCGCTTCCTCTGATTCTCCGGCTTCGCCCGGCCTGCCGCCCGGCGCGGCCGGCGCCGGCGGCGCGAGATATGCCGGCATCACGCCGAGGAACCCGCCGTACCGCGCGACCGGCGTCGTCGACCGGACGGGCTGCACGGCGCCGCCGGTGCTGAAGCTCGCGAGCGTGCGGGCCATGAGCGGAATCAGCTCGCGCATCGCGAGCAGTTCGCGGAGATGGGATTCTCGCAGCAGCAGGGCCATCTGTCGCACCCGTTGTAAGCGTCGTGAGCGGCCGGCACCTTGTTCGGCGGTCGCAACGGGAGGTCCCCCCGAATGCCGGTTCGAGCCGTCACCTTCGACGTCTATTCGGCGATGTTCGACACCGTGGGCGGGCTCACCGGCGCCCTGCGCGCGTTTTTCCACCAACGCGGCATCGCCGCGGACTCCGCGGCGGCGGCCCGCGCCTGGCGGAGCGCGCACATGAGCTACCTGCTGCTCGCGAACTCGCTCGACCGGGAGCCGGCGTCGAACCGCGCGGCGATCGAAGCCTCGCTTCGCTACACCCTGCGGGGACCGGCCCCGGAGATCGTCCCCGCCGACATGGCCGCGCTCGTCGGGGCCTGGGAGCGCCTGCCGGCCTGGCCGGAGGCCGCGGAGGTGCTCGCCGAGGTGCGCCGGCGCCCCAGCGCGCTCGGCGTCCTGTCCAACGGCGATTACGGCATGCTGGGCGCGCTCATGCGGACGTTTCCGGTGCGGTTCGACCGGATCGTGTCGGTCGAGGGCGGCAAGTTCAAGCCGCATCCATCGGTGTATCGAAAGACGCTCGCGGAGATGGGCGTGTCCGCGGAAGACCTGCTCCACGTCGCCGGCTCACCGAGTGACGCCGCGGGCGCGACCGCGGCCGGCCTCCGGACGATCTGGATCAACCGCGCCGCGGACGCGGTCCTCGACCCGCGGTTCGCCCCGGCGCACCAGTCCGCGGATCTACGGGGGATCCTGCCGCTCCTCTAGTGCCGGGCGAGCGCGGCCGTCGCGAGCGCGCCGAGCGTTCGCAGACCGCGTTCGATCCGCGCGTGCCAGTTATGCCCGCAGCTCAGTCGCAGGCAGTTGGCGTACCGGCCGCCGGCCGAGAACACGTCCCCGGGCGCGAAGCAGATGCCCTTGGCGAGCGCGGCGTCGAACAGCTCACGACTGCGGAGCGGCTTCGGCAGCTCCAGCCACAGGACGAAGCCGCCGGCGGGCCGCGAGACCCTCGTCCCGGCGGGAAACGCCTGGTCGATGATCCGCAGCATATGATCGATGTTGTTGGCAAACGTCCGCCGCACGCGGCGCAGATGACGGTCGTACCCGCCCGACGAGAGAAACTCCGCCAGCGCCAGCTGCGGCAGCGCCGGCCCGCAGAGCGTGAACCCGAGTTTGCGCTCCAAGATTTTCTGCATGTGGCGCCCCGCGGCGATCCAGCCGACGCGGTATCCCGGCGCGAGGGTCTTCGAAAACGAACTGCAGTACAGGATGTTGCCGGACGGCCGGAGCGCCATGAACGGCCTGGGACGCTCCTCGCCGAAGAAGATGTCGCCGTAGATGTCGTCCTCGATCAGCGGCAGCCCGTGTTTCGCCAGCAGGTCGAGGACCGCCGCCTTCTTCGCGTCCGTCATCGTGCAGCCGAGCGGGTTGTTGAAGCTCGACGCGAAGAGGCAGGCCGCGATCGCCCCGCGCTCGAGCGCGTCCCGCAGCGCCGGGACCTCGACGCCCGTCGCCGGGTCCGTCGGGAGCTCGAATGCCCGGAGATCGAGCGCCTCGATGATCTGGAGGAGGCCGAAGTACGTCGGCGACTCGATCCCGATCGCGTCGCCCGGCTTGGCGACGGCCTTCAGCGCGAGCGCCAGCGCTTCGGTGCAGCCGCAGGTGATGGCGATGTCCTCGGGCGAGAGCGCCTGGCCCCAGCGCAGCGCGCGGCGGCCGATTTCCCGGCGCAGCCGCGGGTCGCCCTTCGGCACCGTGTACGTGTTGCAGTCGACGCCCTTCGTCCGCGCCGCCCGGGCCAGGAAGCGGTCGAGCCGCGCCGACGCCAGCAACTCGGCACTCGGGATGGCGCACCCAAGCGGCACCAGCTTCGGGTCCGCGGCGTGTTCCAGCAGCTTCAGCACGACGCCGGACACCGCGACACTCGCGGCCTTGGCCGGCGGTTTGGAGGCCGTCGGCAGCTGACGCGATACCGGCTGCCCCGTGGCGACGTAGAAGCCGGACTGCGGCCGCGCCTCGAGCACGCCGCGGTCCTCCAGCAGGCGGTACGCCTGCAGCGCGGTGGACAGGCTGGTCTCGCGCTGCCGGCTGATCTCGCGCAGCGACGGCACCCGGGAGCCCGGCGCAAGCGTGCCGCCGGCGACGAGACCGGCGATGAAGCCGGCGAGCTGCTCGTAGCGGCAGAGCGGCTTCTCGCGCACGCGCGCCCTCCCGGGCCGTGGAACTGTTATGGCCACAACTTCAGTAATCTGTATCTGTTATCCTCGCGCCGCGCGCGCTAGAATCGCGGTGCGGGGACGTGCGAACGGAGGTGCGGCGTGCCCTACCAGGCGATATGTCAAACTGCTGCTGATCGAGCCGCGCGGCGTCCGGAATACCTGGCACGAGGGCGGCGAACGGACGGCGCCCAACGATGTCTGGATTTGACACGGCGATGAGCCGGCGCCGCTTCCAGCAGGTCGACGTGTTCACGACGACGCCTTACGCTGGGAACCCCGTGGCCGTGGTGCTCGATGGCGAGGGCGTGACGCAGGAGCAGATGGCGCGGTTCACCCGATGGACGAATCTGTCGGAGGCGACGTTCGTCCTGCCGCCGGCCCGGCCCGAGGCCGACTACCGGGTGCGCATTTTCGCGCCGCTCGGCGCGCGCGGCGCCGCGGCCGCCGAGCTTCCGTTTGCCGGACATCCGACGCTCGGGACGTGCCACGCCTGGCTCGCGGCCGGAGGCACGCCGAAGCAGAAGGACGTGGTCGTGCAGGAATGTCCCGCCGGCCTGGTGAGGATCCGCCGGGGCGCAGACCGCCTGGCCTTCGCCGCTCCGCCGGTCATTCGAAGCGGACCCGTCGACGAGGATCTCGTCCGGCGCGTCGCGTCGATGCTGCGCGTCGACCGGGCCGGCATCGTCGAAGCCGCGTGGTGCGACAACGGTCCGGGATGGGTCGCGGTGTTTCTCCCGACCGCCGACGCGGTGCTGGCGCTCGAGCCGGGGACGGTCGATATGCCCGTCGGGGTCGTCGGTCCCTATCCGAACGGTGCTCCGGCGGCGTTCGAGGTGCGGGCCTTCTTTCCGAAGCAGGGCGCCACCGCCGAAGATCCGGTGACCGGCAGCCTCAACGCGTCGCTGGCGCCGTGGCTGCTCGACAGCGGCCGGGCGCGGTCGCCGTACGTGGCGAGTCAGGGCACGGCGTTGGGCTGCAGCGGGCGCGTCCACGTCGAGCGCGACAGCGAGGGGACGATCTGGGTCGGCGGCGGCACGATCACGTGCGTGAGCGGCCACGCGAACGTGTAAGGCGCGCGATCGTATGGCGTGTCCGGGAAGGGCACGCCCACCGCTCTCCGAGGGTTACGCGCCCGTCCCGCCCGTCGCCGGCCGCGCCCCCGCCGGTGACGGCTCCGGCGACGCCGGCGCAGGCCTACGGCGTGAGCCAAAGCGTCCCGCCTGGCTAGTCCCCGGAGGGGGCGACGCCGACGCCCGCAAATACTCCGTCACCCCGCCGATCCGTGTGACGAGACGGACGAACGAGGGAAACCGCCGGCCCGGATCGTGGGCCACAACCGGCGCGGAGAGCCGGTAGAGTCTGCCGTTCGTCTCGAGGTCGCAGCCGCCGGCCGCCAGCACGTTCTGCACCCACTCGCTGCCGCGCCCATAGGTCAGGGCGATCACGAAGCCGTCCGGGACTTGAAACACATTGACAGGCGTCCGGTAGAGACGGCCTGTCTTCCGGCCGCGATGGATGACGATCGCGAACCCGGGCGCCCGCCCGGCGAATCGCCGCGTCAGCCGGTTCGTGACGGCGCGGTTGAAGCGCGCGACCGATTTCCGGCGAAACCGCACCAGCAGAATGAGACTCAACATCGCCGCCGGGATCACCGCGAGAAATGACAATCGCCGCATGACGGGTCTCCTTGCCGGGCCTTCGTCTTCTACTTGTTAATTAGGGTGTTCCGCAAAGAGCGGCCTTACACACGCAGCGCGGAGAAGAATCTTTGCAGCAGCTCCCGGCATTCCGTCTCGCATACCCCGGCCGTGACACGCACCGTATGGTTGAAGCGGACGCCGTGGAAGAGATCGATGACGCTGCCCGCGGCCCCGGCCTTGGGATCCGCGGCGCCGTACACCAGACGGTCGACGCGGGCCTGCAGCAGCGCCCCGGCGCACATCGGGCACGGCTCGAGGGTGACGTAGACGCTGCAGCCGGTAAGACGCCAGCCGCCGAGGTGCCGCGCGGCCTGCCGCAGCGCGAGCAATTCCGCGTGGGCGGTGGGATCGCGGTCGGCTTCGCGCCGGTTCTGACCGCGCGCGATGATCCGGCCGTCGCGGGCGATCACCGCGCCGATCGGCACGTCCCCGAGGATCGCGGCGTCGGCCGCCTCGGCCAGCGCCGCGCGCATGAAGCGTTCGTCATCGGGAGACGACGGGGGACCCGGTGTGGGGCCGGCGGTCACTCGCTCGGGTTCGGCATCGGCGCGCCTTCGGCGGCGAGGTGCAGCGCCTGCAGGCCGCCGAGCAGCGCGGAGACCGCGTGCGCGATCTTGCGGGGACGGTCTTCTTCCACCAGCTCGTCCTCTTTGAGCACGACGCTCGACTGCACGCGCGCGCTGTAGACGGGCGGCGCGTCTTCGGTGGAGAAGTGCTGCTGCAGACTGATGCTCGGCACGCCGGGCTCCGCGCCCGCCGGCATGATCGCGCGGCGCAGCGCTACGACGTCGGGCGGCACGAGCAGCCGGTCCATCGTCGCCTCGGTCAGCAGCTCGCCGAAGACCTGGACCTCTTCGTGCACCGTGCGCGAAAACTCGACGCCCTCGTCGTATTCGGCGATGTGCCGCCCGAACGACAGCGCGTCGACCAGGAATCGCAATTCGGCCCACGGCCAGGCCGACGTCTGGGGCGTGTCCGCGGGCGGCTCGCTCTCGAGGTGCACGACGTAGCGGTACTCGCGGCTCATGTGGTCCACGTCGACGAGGAACGCGTACCCGGACACGACCAGGTGGTTGTCCTCGAGCGCTTCCGTCAGACGGCCGGCGAACTCGTGAAACGGATCGTGGTAATCGAGCCGGCCGGCCATAACCTAGGAGCGTCCGGGAGCGGGAAGGCGGACCGCGGCGTCGCGAAGCCCCTTCACCTGCGCCTGCGCAGCCCGCAGCAGCAGGCGCCCGATGCCGTCGAGCATCAGACCCGCGCCCAGCGGCCGGTAGGTCTCGACGTCCTGCGGCTCGAGGGCCAGGATCCCGGACAGCGTCTCCGCGTCCTTCGCAGCCCGAAGAATCCGGCGGATCGCGTCCTGCACGTCGGGATGGCGCATCTGGCCGGGATAACCGAGGCTCGTCGACAGATCGTTCGGCCCGATGAAGATCATGTCGAGGCCGGGGACGCGGACGATCTTCTCCACCGCATCCAGGCCGCGGCGCGTCTCGATCTGCACGATCGACAGCACCGCCTCGTTGCTGGCCGCGACGTGGTCCGCCGCCGGCACGATCCCCCAGCCGGCCGCCACGGTGTTGCCGGCGAGGCTGCGCCGGCCCGCCGGCGGATAACGGCACGCCGCCACCACGTCCGCCGCCTGCTCCGGCGTCTCGATTTGCGGCACCATGACCCCGAGGCAGCCGCTGTCGAGCATGCGGAGAATCGTCTTCGGGTTCGCGTCGGGCACACGCGCCAGCGGCACGATGCCGGTGGCGCGGCAGGCGCGGCCCATCGCCTGCACGGTTTCGACGTCGAGCGGCCCGTGCTCGAGATCGATCAGCACGCAGTCGTAGCCGGCGACGCCGATGATCTCGACGACTTCCGGTGAGGGCAGCGCGCAGATGGTGCCAAAGGCTGCTTCGCCCGCGCGGATCTTGGCTTTGACCGGGTTGCTAAGCATTCGGTGAATTCCTCCCACGCTCTGTTCCATTCGGCGCGGGAGAATTCCCCTCTGCGGCCGCGCTACGATCTCCCGATCAGCACCCCGGCGAGGAAGACCAAGCCGCCGCCGACGATAACCTGCACGATCGAGAGCCAGAAGCTCAGCCTGAAGTAGCGGTAGCGGATGAGCGCGATCACGACCAGCTCGATGCCGACGACCATGTACGCGACCGCGAGCGCCAGGCCGAGATGCGGGATCAGGAACGGCAGCGCGTGGAGGATGCCCCCGATGAGCGTCGCGACGCCGGTGATCATGCCGCGCGCGAACGGATGCCCGCGGCCGGTCAGCTTCCCGGTGTCCGACAGCGCCTCCGCGAACCCCATGCTGATGCCGGCGCCGACCGCGGCGGCGGTGCCGACCAGCAGCGCGGTGTGCGGGTTTCGCGTGGCGAAGGCGCTCGCGAAGAGCGGCGCGAGCGTGGAGATGGACCCGTCCATGAGGCCAAGCAACGCGGGCTGCACGACTTGAAGGAGATAGCTCGTGCTGCGGGCCTCGATCGCCGCCAGATCCTGCTTGACCCCCGGGATCGTCAATTCGCCCCGAACCTCAGGCATCGCGCGCCCCCTCGGTTCGCCGCCCTCCGGACGCCTTCGTGCCCGAGCGGCCTCCTGCGCGGCGCGACTGGGCGCGGCACCGAGGGCAAACCCCGTGGAGCTCGAACCGGGCGGATCGCACATCGAATCCCGCGCGCACGGCGGTCCTCCGCTCGAGGGCCTCGAGCCGCGGATCGGCGATGTCGGTCACTCCGCCGCAGCGCTCGCAGACCAGATTGACATGGCGTCCTGCGCGGCCGTCGTACCGGCGCACGCGTCCGCCGACCTCCTGGACGAGCCCCAGATCGGCGAACAGATCGAGCGTCGCGTACACGGTCGCCCGGCTGACCCCCGGGAACCGTGCCCGCACGGCGGCGTGCACCATCTCCACGCTCGGGTGCGTAGTGCGGCCGACCACAGCCTCGTAGATCGCCATTCGCTGCGGGGTGAGGCGGCCCCCGCGGGCGCGCAGCAGTCCTCGCAGCGGGGTCCACCGCGCCCCGGCGGGCCCCCGCGCCTCCGCGGGAGGCACGGCCGCTACTGTCTGAACGTGGTTCTTATTAGGAATCATTACAAATAACTTACACGGGCGGTCCGCCGCTGTCAACACGGGGCGACAGGGACGCCCGCGGCGCGGGGCCAAGTATCTTTCCGGCAGGCCCGCCGGCCGAGACGTGTCCGGCCGGCGGCGATGGTTCCCGGAGGTGACGGATGCGCCTGGTGACATTCGCGGCGCGCGGCCAGACCCGCGTCGGGGCAGTGGAAGGCGATTGGATCGTCGATCTCACCCGCGCGGCCCGCGCGCACTACGCGGCCCGCGGCGTCTCGCGCCCCGGGGCGCGGGCCCGCGCGCTGATGCCGCCGTCGATGACACAGGTGCTCGTCGGCGGGGACGAAGCGCTCGCGCTGGCGCGGGAGATCACGGCCGAGACCCGGCGGGCGCTCACCCACGCGCCGGAGGCGCGCGCGCTCGAGAGCGACGGCGTGGTCTGGCGAGCCGGCGACGTCCGCCTGCTGCCGCCGGTGCCGGCGCCGCCGAAGATCCTCTGCGTCGGACGCAACTACGCGGAGCACGCGCGCGAAGGCGGGGGCGAGCCGCCGACGATCCCGATCTATTTCGGCCGGTTCCCCCACAGCCTGCTCGGCCCCGGCGAGCCGTACGTCCTCCCGGCCGTGAGCGAGCAGGTGGACTACGAAGGCGAGCTCGCGGCCGTCATCGGACGCCGCGGCCGCGATATCCCGGAGTCGCGCGCGCTCGAGTACGTGGCCGGCTACACCGTCTTCAACGACATCTCCATCCGGGATTTTCAGCGCCGGACGACCCAGTGGATGATCGGCAAGAACTTCGACCGCAGCGGGCCGCTGGGGCCGGCGCTGGTCACCCGCGACGAGGTCCCGGACCCGCAGTCGCTCACCCTCACGGTCGAGGTGAGCGGCGAGCGCCTCCAGGAAGCCGGCACGAACACCATGATCTTCCCGGTGGCCTTCCTGATCGCGGATGTCTCGCGCGCGCTCACGCTCGAACCCGGCGACGTCATTGCGACCGGCACGCCGAGCGGCGTCGGATTCGCCCGCAAGCCGCCGCGCTGGCTGCGCGCCGGTGACACCGTGCGGATCTCGATTACGAAGGTGGGCGTTCTCGAGACGCCGGTGGTCGCACAGGACGGATGACCGTCCGGTCTCTCGGCGCGCTGCTCCTGCTCGCGATCGTCTGGGGCGGGTCGATCCCGCTCACCAAGCTCGGGCTGCGCGACATCCCGCCGCTGACGCTGACGGCGCTGCGGTACCTCACCGCGGCGCCGTGTTTCCTGTGGCTGCTGCGGGGACGCCGGCTGCCGCCGGCGGGAGTCTGCGCCGCAGCGGCGGGCCTCGGCCTGCTCGGCATCGGCGTCGGCCAGGTCTCCCAGACCCTCGGCGTGCGCCTGACCCCGGCATCCGTCGCGACGGTCGTCTCGGCCCTCATCCCCGTCCTGGTCGTCGCGCTCGCGGCGGTTCGGCTCCGGCAGCCGATCGGGGGGACGCAGGTGGCCGGTCTCGCCGCGGCACTGCTGGGCGTCGCCCTCGTCGCCGGGGGCGATCCAAGAGCTCTCGCGCCCCTGCACGCTGCGACCCTCCGCGGCGTCGCGCTGGTGCTGCTGTCGTCGGTCGCGGTGGCACTGTACTACGTCTTGAGCGTCGAACTGATCGAACGGTATTCAGTGCTCACCATCGCGGCGATCAGTTCGCTCGCCGGCGCGGCGGTGCTCGCCCCCGTTGCAGTGTGGGAGCTCGGCCACGCGCCGATGCGCCTGACGGCAAGCGCGATCGCGGCCGTCCTGTACCTCGGGCTCTTGGTGACGGTCGGGGGATTGTGGGTCTGGTTCGGGGCGCTCATGACGCTGCCGGCGCGCATCCCCGCCGCCCTTCAGTATCTCCAACCCATTGTCGGGGTGCTCGCGTCGGCGGCGCTCTTTGGCGACCGCCTCGACCGCTGGTTTTGGACCGGAACAGCGCTCGTCCTCGCCGGCATCGCGCTGAGCGCGGGAACCCGGACCCGCCCCACCGCCCGGCCGGGCGTGGCGGTGACCCGGCAGCCGGGTATAAATGAGTCAAGTTCCGCCTGATTTCGAGCGGCAGGTTTGCGGCGAGGGCGGGACCGGCAACGCCATGCAACTCCGCCCGGACATGGTCGCCGGCCCCCACCCTCGCCGTACTTTGTGGCGGCATTCGCGCGCGGTCCGCCTGGTGTGTCGCCGGCAAAGGGCCGCCCGGCCGATCCGCCGAATCCGCCCCTCATGATGCCGATCCGTCCGATGTTGCCGATCCGTACGCGTCCGCTTGCCGCGATCCTCACCGCGGTGGCGCTCTGTCTGGTCACCGGCCTCGCCGCGCCCGCGTCCGCGGACTTGACCGTCAAGGGCGACGCCGCGGCGTGGCGTGAGGTCGTCGCCGCGTACGGCAAGCTCAACGGCCTGGCGGGATACCGGATGAAAACGACGATGCCCCAGGGCAGCATGGTGATGGAAGTGGCGCCTGGGAGCGGCGCGATGCATTCGACGATGCAGAGTCAGAACGGCGACGCGGAAGTGATCGTGGTCGGCGGCCAGTCGCGGATGCGGACGACGATGTCGGGCGCGCCCTCGGGATGGCGCTGCGTGAACCTCCCCCAGATGCCGCGGCTCAGCGACCCCACCGCCTTCCAAGGCACGGTCGACATCGCCCGCGCGCCGGACGCGGCGATCGACGGGCAGCCGATGCGCGTCTACCTCTACACGATGCAGGGGGGGGCCGGCGGACCGATGGGCGGGGCGGTCGGCGTCAAAACGACGCTTTACGTCGGAAGCGACAACGGCCTGCCGCGACGCGTCGTCCTCGCCATGCCGCGCGGCGATCAGGCGCTCGATTACTACGACTACGGCGCGCCGATCCAGATCACGCTGCCGCCGTGCGCCCCCGGATCGTAACCGCGTCCCCCGAGTCGGGCCCGGGGACGCTCGTCGCGAGGATCACGCGCTAGGGGGGCGGGAACACCGCCTCCGGCGCGACGCGCTCTTTCGGCAGCTCGATGAACTCCACGATCATGCCGAGCGCGTTTTCCGTATCCATGTACGCGAAGGCGCCGTCCCCGTGCAGGCCGTGACCGCCTCCGCTCTGCAGCACACGGACGCCTGACTTCGCGGCCCCAGCAATGGCGTCGTCGATCGAGGGCACGATAATGCCGATGTGGTGCAGCCCCGGTCCCTTCTGCCGGAGGTGCTCCGTGTAGATGTTCTCCTGGGAGAGCGGTTGGATCAGCTCGATCGTGACCTCGCCCATCCGCGCGAGCGCGAGCCGCATCCGATAGTCCTGGGGACGCCCGCGATAGGTCATCCGCTTTACGAGCGGGGCTTGATAGGTATAGATGCGCCAGGGGCCGATCCCGAAGCGCTCCCAGTACCGCCGGACGGCGGCGTCGAGATCCTCGACCACGAGCGCCACCTGATTGATCGTCTGCCCGGCCAGCATCTCGTCTCCCTCCTTCATGCGATGAGGTCTTCGCACCGGCGCCGGACGCCCGCCGACGCTCTCGGCAGCGCGAAGGCTAGTCGGGGGACAACCCAAGCAATGCCGCGAGGCGCTTTCGATCGAACCCGACAACCACCTCGCCGTCGACGACCGTCACGGGCGTGGTGGCAAGGCCCAGTCGTTCGAGCTCGGCCATCGCCGCCGGATCCTCGGCGACGTCGCGGGCCAAGTACGGAACGCCGTGTTGGGTGAGGAACTCCTCGACCCTGCGACAGAAAATTCAGCCCGGTTGGTTGAAAACCGTCACTGACTTGGCCACAATGCGCCTCCTTGCGCTCAAATCCAGTCGGGGCCGATTCGCCGGCAGCGGGCGAGGTAACCGCACCGCTCCGCTGAGAGGTCCTTCGCGAGGCCGATGAGACGTTCCACGCGCTCGTCCGCCAGCCGGTATGCAACGTGCCGTCCGCGCCGCCGTGCCGCGACAAACCGGCACCACTTCAAGCAGGCCAGGTGATTGGACAGCCGGCTCCGCGGCGCGCACATGATCGCGGCCAGGTCGGCGACCGTCCGCTCCCCGTCACGCAAAATCTCCAGCACGCGAAGCCGCGTGGGATCTCCGAGCACTCGAAAGTATCGCGCCCGGGCCGCGAGCGCCGGGCCCGGCGCACAGGCCTCCTGATGCCTGACGGCCGACCTCATGGCTTGACTTATAACAGGTTTTCCTGTTAGCGTCAAACGCACCGGACTGCCGCGGGAGGCGATGGCTGTGACGGATCGAGAGAGCCGGGTGCGGACCGCAATCCTGAGGCGCGCGCTCCTCGGCCGGGACACGGCCGGTCCCGCGCTTGCGGAAGCCGCGGGACTCTCCCCCGCGGATGTGAGCGCCGCGTTGACCGCGCTGCACGATGCCGGGGCCGTTTATCTCCGCGACGGGGCCGTGATGGCCGCATATCCGTTCTCGCTCGTACCGACCGAGCATCGCGTCGCGCTCGGCGGCGTAACCGTCTACGCCAACTGCGCCGTCGATGCGCTGGCGGTGCCGCCGATGGCGGATGGTGAGGCGCAGATCACGTCGGAATGCGGCCACTGTCGCGGGCCGATCGTCGTGTTGATGCGGGGACCCCGCATTCTCGGGTCAGAACCGGCCGCGCCGGTGGTCTTTTACCCGGCGAAGGAGTGCTGTCTTCCCGGACCCGCGGTACTGACGCATTGTCCGCACATTCAATTCTTTTGCGGCGAAGACCATGCCGCGCGCTGGCAGCAGACGCACCTGGAACACTGGGGCACCGTCTTCGATCTTGCCGGGGCGGCGGAGTACGCGCACCGGCACTTCGCCGGCGTCATCGACATCCTGCGCCCGCGGTAGGCTCGCTCGCCGAGACACACAGATCTTGGAGCAGCGCCGCGGCGTCCGCGGCGCGATCGGCCCAGAAGCCCGCCGCGGCCCCCATGACACCGCCGTGGGCGGCGTGACGCACCGAGCACGCCCGCGCTTCGGTCCCCAGCCAGCCGAGTACGGCCTCGGGCGCCTGCGACAGCAGCGCGGCGAGCGCGAACTTACGCTCCCCCACTCGGAGGCCGAGTTCGAGCTCCCGCGCCGCCCGTCCGAGATCGGCGCGCGTGAGAATCATGCCACAGCGCACGGGCGCCAAGAGACCGGTGATGAATGCCTGCGATCCTTCCCGGCGCGGATCCGGAAGCGGCGGCGCGTCACGCAGGTGCGCCGGCATTGGAGCGGGGCCCGAGCCGGAGGGCGCGGCGTCGCGGGCAGTCTCCTCGGCGAGTGCCGCGCGAAGCAGACCGGCCCACGCGCGGTACGCCGGCGGAGCCATGGCCTCGACTCGATCGAGGTAAGGCGGCAGCCACGAGACGAGATGCTCGTGACGCAGCGCCGAGCGGGCCTGCCGCCACAAGAGGCGCCGCGCCTCGTCCCGCTCCTCCGCCTCCCGGTCAATAAGTCCCGCATACAGCCCGAGGAGGGCCGCGAGGTGATCGGGCTCCGCCGGCGGGGCGAGGCGCAGGGCCCGCCAGAAGCCGGCGACCCGGTCGCGCGCCTCACCGCCCAGCATGCCCTCCGCGCCCAGGTAGACCGAGGCGTAGGGATAGAGATGCAGCACGAAGAGATCCGTGAACTGGGAGGCATCGGGAACACCCGGGAGCCCGAGCGCCTCCCACACCCGCGCGTGGCCGTCGTCCGGCGGCTCGCAGAGGACGCCGAGCGCCCGGAAGATTTCGGGGGACGACGCTTCGCTCGGAGCGCGCGTCGAGAGATTCATCGCCGGTTGGCTCACACGCCCGCGCGCACGGGCTCTCCTGCCGGCGGCGTGCCGGCCGGCAGCCGGTACGCCTCCCGCGTCGGGCGGAGGGGGCGCATCAGCCAGTAGGGACGCCGGGTCCCGTCCGGCGAGTGGCGGTCCGCCGGCCGGGTCAGCGCCAGCCACTCGCGGAAGACCGCCGCGGACTTCTGCGTGTCGACGGCGATGTCGCCGTACCGGTCCTCCGGCCCGGCGGGCCGCACGCGCACGGCCTGGTGCCAGCAGTGCTGGCCGGAGATCGGATCGGGATGCACCGGAAACGTCAGGTTCTGGTGGACGCCGACGTCGGTCCACCAGATCCGCAGCGTGTCGCGGTCCGACGACGCGTACGGTCCGGTCCCCGCGCGGCGGCGCATCGTCCAGCGGCTGCCTCCGCCGTCGCCCGCGGCGCGGTCGAGCGCCACGGTCGCCATCAGCTGCCGCTGGCCGTGGTCGTGGATCTTCCACCGCCCCATGTGGTGGCTGCACGCGACGACGCCGGGCCGGATGCCTTCCGTGACCCAGGCCTTCACGACGAAATAGCCGATCTCAGTCTCGACGCGCACGAGCCCGCCGGTCGCGACGCCGATTCGCGCCGCGTCGGACGGGTGGAGCCACAGCGGATTCGTATGCGCGATCTCATCCAGCCATTTCGCGTTGGCGCTGCGCGTGTGGATCTGCACCGGCAGCCGGAACGTCGAGATGAGCGGCATCTGGTCCGGGGCGAGGCGCTCCGGATGCACGTGGCTGCGCGGGTACGCCGGCAGCGCGAGCTCGGGCCAGCCCCACCGCGACATCGTCGGCGAGTAGAACTCGAGGCGTCCCGACGGTGTGGGGAATCCGCGCCGCACCACCCCGTCGATCTCGACGCCGACCGCGCGCCGGCCGTCCGCGTCGGGATCCGGCATGCCCTGCGGCACCACGTTCGGATTTGGGGGAGCGGACGCGCGCGTGTACGCGCGGCCGAACCGGTCGACGCGCACGTCGTCGAGCTCGGAAGCGGGGACGGGCCGATCGTACAGCGGGCCGAGGCCGCGGGCGATCTCGAAGGCGCCGTACCGCCGCATATACTCGAGCGGCGTGCAGCCCTCGGCCGCCGCGCGCTCGGGCAGGCCCGGTACCGAGTGCTCGAAGATGTACGCGTAGTACTCGTCGATTCCGAGCTTCTCGCCGGGGTGCTTCTGCGATTCGAAGTACTTTCGGATGCCGAGTGCCCCGTCGGGATCGACGCGCCAGGACAGCTCGATCCAGAACTCGTTCTCCTCCCAGACCTCGCCGGGGTTGACCTGGCGGGTGTCGGTGACGCGCTCGCCGAGGCGCTCGCGCGCCGCGCGCAGCACCGGCTGGCGGAAGCCGACCCACTGACCGTCGTACTGCTCGTAAGAGTGCAGGTCGTGGCGCTCCGAGGCATGCCCCATCGGCAGAATGTAGTCGGCGAAGTACGCGGTCTCGTTCCAGGTCGGCGTGAGCGCGACGTGCAGGCCGATGAGGCGCTCGTCGGTGAGCGCCTCGATCCATGAGAAGCCGTCGGGGTTGGTCCACACGGGATTGTAGACGCGGGTGAAGTAGACTTGAAGCTTCCCGCGGCCCTCGCGCAGCAGATGCGGCAGCAGGAACGACATCTCGTTGACCGCGAGCGGATACTCGCGCGGCCAGGTTAGCTCGTTCCAGGCCTTCGGGTGGGACGGGACGTAGATCGGCTTCGGCACGAACTTGTTCCAGGCGTTGGGGTAGGTGCCGCCCGGGGTCGCGATCGCGCCGAGCAGCGCGTTGAGGAGAAAGAGCGTGCGCGCCACCTGCCAGCCGCCGAGATTGCCCGCGGCCGCGCTCCGCCAGGTATGGGTGGACAGGCGCGTCCCGGCGTCGGCGACGACGTCCGCGATCTCGCGCAGCGTCCCCGCGGCCACCCCCGACTCCCCTTCCGCGAACTCGAAGGTGTACCGCGCGTAGACCGTGCCGAGGATCTCCTCGAAAGTCTCGAACGTCTGCGGCCGGTCCGGGTGCTCGGCGGCGAGGTACTCGCGCCAGTTCCACCAGCGCCGCACGAACTCGCGGTCGTACCGCCGCCCGGCGATGAGGTGGTGGGCGATCGCGAGCAGGATCGCCGGCTCCGAGCCGGGCCGCGGGGCGACCCAGTAGTCCGCGTGCGTCGCCGTGTTGGAGAGACGCGTATCCATCACGATGAGCCGGGCGCCGGCGTGCTTGCCCTCGATCACGCGCTGCGCGTGCGGGTTGAAGTAGTGGCCGGACTCGAGGTGGCTGCTGATCAGGAGGATGACACGGGCGCTGGCGTGGTCGGGGCTCGGCCGGTCGAGGCCGAGCCAGTAGTGGTAGCCGGTCCGCCCGCCGCTCGAGCAGATGTTGGTGTGGGTGTTGTGGCCGTCCACACCCCACGCAGCGAGCACCCGCTCCGTAAAGCCGTCTTCGCCGGGCCGCCCGACGTGGTACATGACCTCGTTGTGGCGGCCGGAGGCGATCGCGCCTCGGATGCGCGACGCGATGTCGTCGAGCGCCTCGTCCCAGGAGACGCGCACCCAGGCGCCTTCGCCCCGCGCGCCCGCGCGCTTGAGGGGGTGGAGAATGCGGTCCGGGTCGGTGATCTGATTGAGCGTGGCCGGGCCCTTCGCGCAGTTGCGCCCCCGCGAGCCCGGGTGCTCCGGGTTGCCCTCGAACTTGCGGACCTGGAACGTCTCGCGGTCGACGTACGCGAGGAGACCGCAGGCGGATTCGCAGTTGAAGCACGTCGTCGGCACGAGCATGTACCGTTTCTCGACCCGGCGCGGCCACGCATGCGTGTCCAGCTCGACCCAGTCGTCCCAGCGTTCCTTCGGCGGAAACGCCGCGAGGTGGACGCGGCTCGGCCCCGGATAGAACGTCTCACCGCGCGCGGCGGCGGCTTCACGCGCCGCGCTGACGCGGCGGCCGAGATCGTCCAATTTCATGCGAGCGGCACCGCCTGTCCCGCCTGGACGTAGGCGTGATCGTACGCGAGCAGCCCTGCCAGCGACAGCACCGCGGCGAGGGCGCCCGTCGCGAGCGCGGACGTCCCGCCTGTCACCGCGACCACGGCGGCCGCGACGACGCCGAGGACCGTCAGCGCGATCCCGGTCGAGAACACCCGGCGGAACCGGCCACCGGTCAACTCGTGCACCGCCAGGCGCGCGTGCGCGGTTTCCTGCCGGCCGGCTCGCGGCCCGCCGGCCTCCACCCACACGAACGCGAGGTGCGTGAGCCCGGCGCCGGCAAGGGTCACCGCGAGCGGCCGGATCACCGTGGGGTCGAGCCAGCCGGCGCACGGCAGGAGCGCCGCCGCGCCGGCCAGGAGCGCCTGGAGCGCCAGGTGCGGCGCGAGCCACGGGCTCTCCCACAGATCGCGGGCGCGCGCCTGCGCGAACAGATATGCGGTGTAGGCGGCGGTCAGCACGGCAGCGACCAGTCCCGGCAGCGCGAGCCCGCCCTGAAGCGCGGACCATCCCGCGGCGCCGGCAACGAGATGGAGCGCCAGCACCAATCCGTATGCCGCGATCAGAAACGCGCCGCGCACGAGCCAGCTCTTCCACTGCGGCCGCGTGAAGATCAGATAGAACCGCTCCGGATGCTTGAGGTCGGCGACGAGCAGCACGCCGGTGACGGCCAGGAACACCGCGGCGAGTGCGGGCGCCCCCCACCGCCAGAGCGCGCTCGTGCCGCGCAGCAGGCCCGCGCCGAGGAGCAGCACCGCGATCAAGTACGCGCCCGCCGCGACGCTTTTCGTCCAGGTGTAGAGGCTCACGCGCCAGCCCCACGGCGCCTGGTGCGGCAGATCGTAACTGAGCAGCGCCGCGGCCTGGGACGAGGCCCACCCGTCCGGCGCGCCCGACGTCACGCCGCCGTTCCCGTTGCCCTGCTCGCTCCACATGAAGAGTCCGCCGTCCGGACGCCGCGCCGCCAGCGGATCGAGCGTCGCGTCGCCGGCTCCCTTGTAGTAGAGCTTGGGCAGCGTCCGCTTCTCCGGCTTGCGCACGCGAACGGGATCTCCGTGCACGATCTGCGCCACTTTGGAGGCCGGATCCTCGACGTCGCCGACCAGGATCGCCTCGGTCGGGCACACGACGACGCACGCGGGCTCGAGGCCGACGTCGAGGCGGTGCGCGCAGAAGTTGCACTTCTCCGCGGCGTGGTCGTCGGGGTTGATGAAGATCGCGTCGTAGGGACACGCCGCGATGCAGGCCTTGCACCCGATGCAGATCGACTTGTCGAAGTCGACGATGCCGTCCGGCCGCCGGTACATCGCGGACGTCGGACACGGCGAGACGCACGGCGCGTCGTCGCACTGGTTGCAGCGCGTGACCTGGAAGGCGCGCCGGGCGTCCGGAAAGACGCCCACGTCGACGTATTTGACGTAGGTGCGGGTGACACCGAGGGGAACGTCGTTCTCGGACTTACACGCGGTCGTGCAGGCGTGACACCCGATGCACCGGGTGTGATCGATGACCTTGGCCCACTTCACACCTGCAGGTTCGCCAAGACAAAGCGCGGGGCCCTGCCGCCCGGGTGCGGATTATCCCGACGATACCCGCGGTAACGGGACCGGTCCCCTCGACGTCGTAGTGGAGTCGAAATGCCCGGGCCGGCGCGCGCCGCGCGCCCGCCCGGAGATGCCTTCTACGAACTGGAAACGAGCGTGCCGCGGCTCGGCTACTCGCCTCCCGCAAGCGCGCCGACGGGCACCGGCTCGCCGCCCACCTCGTCCCAGATCCTCGTCTTGTTCGTCTCCGGCAGGAAGAAGCCGCCGACGATAAACGACAGCAGCGCCGTGCCGATCGGCCACCAGAGACCGGCGTAGATGTTGTGGGTGGCCACTGAGATCGACGCCGCGATGACCGGCGTGAGCCCGCCGAACCAGCCGTTGCCCATGTGGTAGGGCAAGGACATCGACGTGTAGCGGATCCTGGCCGGGAAGTACTCCACCAGGAACGCCGCGATCGGTCCGTACACCAGCGTCACGTAGATGACCTGGATGAAGACCAGCAGCACGAGCACCGGCATGTTGCCGGCGTTGGCTTTCAGCCCGTGGTAGATCGGCAGGTACGTGAGCGCCGCGAGCAGCAGACCGGCCATAATGACCTTCTTCCGGCCGATCCGGTCCGACAAGCCCCCGAAGACGAGGAACAACGGCGTCGCCAGGGCGAGCGCGATCGCGACCGTGACGGACGGACCAATGAAGTCCGCCTTCGGAAAGACCTGCGTCTGCAGGAACAGCAGCACATAGAACTGGCCGGTGTACCAGACGGTCGCCTGGCCCGACGTCGCGCCGAACAGCGCGAGGAGGATCATCTTCCAGTTGCGGCCGCTGCCGAGGCTCTCTTTCAACGGGTGCTGGGATGACTTGCCCTGCTCCTTGAGCCGCGCGAACAGCGGCGCCTCCGCGAGGCGCATCCGGATATACATGGCGAGGAGCAGCAAGAACGCGGAGAACAGGAACGGCAGCCGCCAGCCCCAGGCCCGGAACGTGGCATCGCCGAGCCACACCCGGCAGAGCAGCACGACGAGGAGCGCCAGCATGAGCCCGATCGTCGCCGTCGTCTGGATCCACGCCGTGTAGTATCCGCGTCTCGCGTCCGGGGCGTGCTCCGCGATGTACGTCGCCGCGCCGCCGTACTCGCCGCCGAGGGCGAGGCCCTGAACCAACCGGAAGAGCACCAGCAGCGTCGGCGCGAGAATGCCGATCGCCGCGTACGTCGGCACCAGGCCGGTCAGCGTCGTCGCGACGCCCATCACGCTCAAGGTGACAAGAAATGCGTATTTCCGCCCGACGAGATCGCCGATCCGTCCGAAGACGACCGCGCCGAACGGCCGGACCACGAAGCCGGCGCCCCACGTGGCCAGCGAAAGGAGGAGTCCGGCCGTGGGATTGGCTTTCGGAAAGAACAAACTGCCGAAGAATACCGCGAGGCTCGCATAAATATAGAAGTCGTACCATTCAATTACGGTCCCAGCGGACGAGGCCAAGATGATCTGCATGAGGCTCAACTGCTTCGTGCCACCACTTGCCATTGCCGGTGCATGTGCCGACATTCGCCACCTCTTTCCGTTTTCTGACGTCGGGGTCAGTGCAGCGGACGCGGTGTCCTCACCGCGCGGGGATGCGAAGGTGCGGCTAATTTCGCCAGCCATTCGCCGGGCCGGTAAGTTTCCCTTCCGGCCGGCCCGCGCTAGGCCAGGCGGTAGATCCCCGAGGCGACCTCCGGAAACCGGCGGTACACCTCCCCGTCGTGACCGGGACAGATGCGGCTCTCGTCGCCTTTGGCGAGGTCGCGGATGCGGGCCATCGCGTCCAGGCACTCGGGGATGCTGTTGATGTGGACGGCCGGCGGGGCCCACTCTTTAAGGTTCCGGTACGAGGTCAGGGCGTCGTTGGCGAGCACGAAGGGCCCGGTCGCGGCCTCGACGACGACGATCTGCATCCCCGGCGAGTGGCCCCCGACCCACTCCAGCCGGATGCCCTCGAGCGGCTGCGCGTTGCCCTCCACGGTGCGGAGGCGGCCGCTGCTGCGGAGCGCGTCGAGATCTTCGGTGAAGCAGTCGCTGATGAACCGGCGGACCCAGCCGTCGCGGCCGGCGCCGCTGGTCCAGAACTCGAGCTCTCGCCGCTGCACCCAGAACGTCGCCCGCGGCAGCCATCCCTCGAGATCGAAATGGTCCCAATGGAGGTGCGTCAGCACCACCGTCTCGATCGATTCCGCGGACACGCCGGCGGCGTCGAGCAGCTGGTAGCGCGTCCGCGGGACGGCCTCCGCCGGCAGGCCCTTGAGCGCCGCGAGCCGCGGCGTAAACCCGGTGTCAACGAGCACGGGACCGCCCGGTCCCCGCAGCAGCCAGAGGAAGTACGCGGATGAGGTCGTCCCGGTGCCGGCCGGGTGCAGGTACAGGCGGGTAGACCAGTCCACCTCCCTCGCCCCGGGGCTCAACGCCAGGATTTCATAGGTCGCGGCCATGCGTCCCTCCATATAAGTGCGGCGACGGCACAGCGCGTGTCGCGGAGTGCGCCGTCGGGCGAAGTCGCGGCACTCCTTCCACGCGCGCGCGCGGCGCTCCCGTCAGACCGAGGCGATGCCATCGACGCCGTTGAATCCGGTGCCTCGATGGATGCGCGCACGCTCGTGCGGTTCGACCGGCGCCCGATGGCGGAGCTGCGCGCCGGATTTCGCTGGCGCATCCCGGCCGAGTACAACATCGGCGTGGACGTCTGCGACAAGTGGGCCGGCGACCGCGGCCGGGTCGCGCTCGTCGACGCGAACGCCGACCCGCCGCGCCCCTACACCTTCGCCGAACTCCGGCAGCGCTCGAACCGCTGGGCCAACGCGCTCGCCGCCCTCGGCGTCGGGCCGGGCGACCGTGTCGCGATCGTGATGTCGCAGCGGCCGGAGACCGCCCTCGCCCATCTCGCCACGTATAAGCTCGGCGCGGTGGCCGTGCCGCTCGCCACGCTGTTCGGCGAGGACGCGTTGGAGTACCGCCTGCGCGATTCGGGCGCGCGGGCGGTGATCCTCGACGGTCAGGCGGCGCCCCGCCTCGCGCGCGTTCGCGACCGGCTGCCGGACCTCGCCTCGATCATCGCGGTCGACGAGGAGGCGCGCGCCGTTTCCGGCGCGCTCGACGCGGCGGCGCTCGAGGCGCGCGCCGGGGACCGGCTGACGCCGCGGGCGACGCGGCCGGACGATCCCGCCGGCATCCTATACACGTCGGGGACGACCGGGCCGCCGAAGGGCGCGGTGCTGCCGCACCGCGCGCTGATCGGGCATCTGCCGGCGTTCTGTCTGTTCCACGATCTCGCGCCGCAGCCCGGCGATCGTCTGTGGTCGCCGGCGGACTGGGCGTGGATCGGCGGCCTCTTCAACGTGCTGCTGGCGGGCTGGCACTACGGCCTGCCGGTTGTCGCGTACCGGCAGACGCGATTCGATGCGGAGCGGGCGTTTTGGCTGCTCGACCGGTACGAGATCCGCAACGCGTTCATCTTCCCGACTGCGCTCAAGCTGATGCGCCAGGTCCCGGCGCCGCGCCGGGCCGACACCGTGCGCCTCCGGTCGGTGTGCAGCGCGGGCGAGCCGGTCGGCGAGGAACTGATCGCCTGGGGCCGCGAGGCGCTCGGGGTGACGATCAACGAGTTCTACGGCCAGACGGAGATGAATCTCCTGACCGGCAACTGCGGCGTGGTGCAGGCGGTCCGGCCCGGCAGCATCGGCACGCCCTATCCCGGCCACCATGTCGACGTGCTCGACGAGACCGGGACGCCGGCTCGGGCCGGCGAGGTCGGCGAGGTCGCGGTCCGGCGGCCCGACCCGGTGATGTTTCTCGGCTACTGGAACGACCCCGCGGCGACGGAGCGGAAATTCCGCGGCGACTGGGCGCTCATGGGCGACCTCGCCGCACGCGACGACGACGGCTACCTGTGGTTTACCGCGCGCAAAGACGACCTCATCAAAAGCGGCGCGTACCGCATCGGACCCGGCGAAGTCGAAGAGTGCCTGCTGCGCCATCCCGCCGTCGCCATGGCCGCCGTGATCGGCGTGCCCGATCCCGAGCGGGGGCAGAACGTCAAAGCGTTCGTCTGCCTCGCGCCCGGCCACGAACCGTCCGCGGCCCTCGCATCCGCGCTGCAGGAATTCGTCAAAACCCGCGTCGGCTTCCACGCGTATCCGCGCCTCGTCGAATTCGTCGCGGAGCTGCCGCTCACCACGACCGGCAAGCTCCAGCGCTACGTCCTGCGCGCGCGAGACCAGGGCGCACCGGCGCAAGGGACCGCCCCGACGGGGCGAGAATCGATTCGGTAGCCGGCGTTCCGACCCGGACGTCCTCCTCGAGGTGAAGCCGTGGCCCTGACGATCGTAGGTCAATCCCTGCCGCGCGTCGACGCGCAGGAGAAACTGACCGGCCGGACGGTGTTCACCGCGGATCAAGATCTGCGGGGACTACTGCACGGCCGGCTGGTCCTGAGCCCGCACGCGCACGCGAAGATCCGGCGGATTCCGGTCGAGGCGGCGAAGGCCGTTCCCGGCGTGGTCGCCGTGTTCACCGCGGCGGATCTGCTGTACGGCGACGAGACGCCCAACGCGCGCGGCCGCTGTCTGCTCGCGCGCGGCGAAGCGCGGTTCCCCGGCGAGCCGGTGGCCGCGGTGCTCGCCGAATCGGAAGGCGCCGCCGCGGACGGCGCGGCGCGGCTGGCCGCCGCGATCGAATACGATGCGCTTCCCGCGCTCATCGACCCCACGGCCGCCGCCGACCGGTCGGCGCCGCTTGTCCAGCCGGGCCTCTCGGGCCGCAGCTCGGAAGCCGGCCTCCACGCCTCGGTGGCGGTACAGGAACAACAGGAAGAAACACCCGGCAACGTGGCGAGCCAGGTCAGGTTCTCGCGGGGCGACATCGAGCGCGGCCTTCGCGACTCCGCCGTCGTCGTGCGGCGCACGTTCCGCACGCCGATCGTCCACCAGGCCTACATCGAGCCCCACGCAACCATGGCGCAGTACGACCGCGCCTCCCGGCGGCTGACGGTGTGGACGGCGACCCAAGGCCTCTTCTACACGCGCGAGCAAACCGCGAGTGTGCTCGGACTGCCGGAGTCCTCGGTCAAGATCGTGCAGATGCCGGTCGGAGGCGGTTTCGGCGGCAAGATCCTGCTGCTGGAGCCGATCGCCGGCGCCCTCGCCATGGCGTCCGGCCGTCCGATTCGTCTCGTCCTCACCCGGGCGGAGGAGTTTCAGACCGCGACGCCCGCGCCGCAAACGATCCTCGAGGTCGCGCTCGGCGCCGCCCGGACCGGCGAATTCCACGCACTGCAGGCGCGGCTGCTGTTCGATGCCGGCGCGCTGCCGGGGGCACCCGTCCCGATCTGCGCCCTGCTGATGGGCGGCGCGTACCGGGTGCCGCATCTCGATATCCGCGGGCGGGAAGTGCTGACGAACAAACCGCCGCAGGGCGCGTATCGTGCGCCGGGATCCGTGCAGGCCGCGTTTGCGATCGAGTGCCTCGTCGATGAAGTCGCCGCCGCCCTGGAGCAGGATCCGCTCGAACTGCGGGTCCGCAACGTCTCGCAGGAAGGCGATCCAATGCCCAACGGCGAGAGCTGGCCGCGAATCGGGCTCCGCGAATCGCTGCTGGCCGTGCGCGAGAGCCGGCTCTGGCGCGAGCGGCCGAAGGGAGGCCGGCGGGCCGGTGCGCGATCCGCCGACGGCACCCTTGCGGGGACGGGGCTCGCGGTGGGGGGCTGGCTCGGCGGCCTCGAGGCGGCGAGCGCGTGCGTGCGTCCCAATCCCGACGGCACGGTGCACGTCGTCGTCGGGTCGGTCGACATCAGCGGCACCGCGACGGCGCTCACGCAGATCGCCGCCGAGACGATCGGCGTGCCGGTGCAGCAGGTGCGGCTCGTCCCCGAGGACAGCGACGGCGCGCCGCAGTCCGGGATGTCGGGGGGCAGCAAGATCATCTACACCGTCGGCTCCGCGGTGCAGAAGGCCGCGGCCGACGCCCGGCGGCAGATTCTCGCGCTCGCGGCGAAGCGGCTGGAGGCGGCGGAAGCCGATCTCGACATCGTCGACGGCATCGTCCGGGTGCGGGGGGTGCCCTCGCGCGCGGTCGCCGTGGCCGACGTGATCAAGATGACGTCCGGCTTCGGCGCCCAGCACGCGCCGGTCTTCGGCGTGGCCTCCGAAGCGATCACGACCCGCTCGCCCGGGTTCGGGGCGCACGTCGCCGCGGTCGACGTCGATCCGGACTCGGGGCGCGTTCGCGTCAGCGGCTACGCCGCAGCCCAGGACGTGGGCCGCGCGATCAACCCCGCGCTCGTGCGCGGCCAGATCCAAGGCGGCGTCGCGCAGGGCATCGGCTGGGCGCTCTTCGAGCAGATGGTCTACGACGAGGCCGGCACCCTCACCACGGGCACTTTCGCCGACTACGCGCTGCCGCGGTCGACGGACGTGCCGCCGGTCGACGTCCATCTCGTCGAGGTGCCGTCGGCGCGCGGGCCGTTTGGCGCGAAGGGCGTCGGCGAGCCGCCGGTCGTGCCGGTGTCGTCCGCGATCGCGAACGCGATCGCGGACGCGAGCGGAGCGCGGATCGACAGCCTGCCGATCACGCCGCAGCGCGTCGTCGCCGCGCTCGCGGAGCGGCGCCGGTAGGAACCGCACCAAGGCTCACAAGGTCTGGGGGAGCGCCGTGGCTCACGCCAAAGGCAGATCGGTCGCGGCACGCGTCCGTCTCGTGCGGGTCCAGGTGGCGGCGGCGCTCGTGCTCGCCTTGGCCGCGCCGCTCGGCGCTGCCGCGAATCCGTTTGACGGCACGTGGCAGGCGCTGCTCGTGGTCAACGGCATCCGGTGCGCCGTGAAACTCGTCATGTCCACCGGGCGGCGATGCGCCGAATCGATTCAGTGCGGCGGCTACATGACATGGCAGTCGGGCACGTATGTGTTCGCCAACGGCACGCTCGTTCGCACCGTCGTCGACTGGGAGCCGAAGCAGCGGTACGTGCTGGACAACGGCTACACCGGTCACTACGAGGGCAACGCGAAACCGCCCGGGGGATCGTTCCGGGTCGCGTTCACCTCACCCAACACGATGGTCTGGCGGGACGTGCAGTTCGGCGGCACCGTCACCTACCGGCGCGCACCGCGCTAGGCCGCGCGCTTTGCAGTAACCCTGCCCCTAACGCTCGCCCCCGCGCCGCAGCGCCGGGGAAGTGAGCACCGCCGGATTCAGCACCCGCTCCGGGGCGTCCAGTAGAAATGCCGCCACGTCGGCGGCCGCGTCCCGGTAGAAGATCTCGTAATTCTCGCGCGTCACGTAGCCGAGGTGGGGCGAGAGCACGAGGTTATCGAGCGACAGGAACGGGTGCCCCGGCGGCAGCGGCTCTTCGTCGAAGACGTCGATCGCCGCTCCCGCGATCGCGCCGGCGCGCAGCATCTCGACGAGCGCCGTTTCGTCGACGATCGGTCCCCGCGAGGTGTTGACGAGGTAGGCGGTCGGCTTCATCCGCCGCAGGCCGTCCGCGCCGATCAATCCCCTCGTCCGGGCGCTCAGCTGCAGGTGAATCGTCACCACGTCGGACTGCGCCAGCAGCTCCTCTTTCGTGACGCGCTCCGCGCCGCACTCCGCCGCGCGCGCGGCGGTGAGGTTCTGGCTCCAGCCGAGGAGGCGCATGCCAAAGGCGCGGCCGATCGCGGCGACCTGCGACCCGAGCCGGCCGAGGCCGATGACGCCGAGGGTCTTGCCGTGGAGGCCGGCGCCCAGCGACGTCTGCCAGCGGCCCCCGCGCGTCGCCCGGTCCTCCTGCGGGATCCGCCGCACGGCCGCGAGGATCAACGCCCACGTCAGCTCGACGGTCGGCGGCGCAAGCCCCTCCGTCCCGCAGACGACGACGCCGAGGCGGGTGGCCGCTTCGATGTCGATCGACGCGTTGCGCATCCCGGTCGTCACCAGCAGACGCAGCCGGGGCAGCCCGGCGAGGATCCGCTCGGGGAACGGCGTGCGCTCGCGCATCGCCACGATCGCCTCGAAGGGCGCGAGCCGCCGGAGCAGCGCGGCTTCGTCGCGGACGTGATCGCGGAACGCTTCGACCGCGGCCCGCGGCCCGAACGCGGCCCAGTCGGCCAGCTCGAGGGCCACGCCCTGATAATCGTCGAGCAACGCGACCCGAAAGGGGTCAGCCACGTCCGCCGCTCCACGTGAGATCGCGGTCGAGCGGCCAGATCGGCCGCCGCACGTGGGCGAATTGGAAGCGGTCGAGGTTCGGGTTGGCCGCGCCGGGCGCGTCGACTTCGATGATCGCGTGCGTGATCGGCTCGAAGTCGGCGCGGAAGTGCCCGCGCGACTTGATCACGAGCAGCGGCTCGCGCTCGGGCTCGATCCCCGCGACGCGGAAGAACCCGCGGTCGTTCGCCGCGTGCCGCACCGACGTGACCGCGATCTTGAGCCCGCCGGCGTCGATCTGCGCGGTCGGCCCGCAGCGCATCTTGCGCCCGCGGACGACCGGCCCCGTGCCGACGAACTCGCCGTCGCTGAGGTACGCCACGCGTCCTGTGACTTCCACCGGCGCCCCGAACGCCTCCGGCGCCACCTTGCCCCCGACCCGGAACGTGGCCGTCCCGCCGAGCCCCACCTGCCCCGCCTGGCGCGCGGTCTCCGGATCCCACACGCACGCCACGGCGCCCTGCGCGCGCCGGCGCACCAGCTCGCGGAGCAGCTCGGTCGTGTCGCCGGTGCCGCCGCCCCCGGGGTTGTCGGCGACGTCGGCGAGCGCGACGGGCCTGCCGGGACGCCCGGCGACGAGACGCAGCGCGCGCTCGACCGCCTCGGCAACCGGCGGCAGCGGCTTGAGAAACGCCTCGCGCAGTTCCCACGCCCGGCGGCCCATCGCGTCCGCGCACTCGCGCCCGGCCGCGGGATCGGTCGCGGTCACGAGCACCGACGTCCCGGCCTGATCGAAGTCCGCGTACGGGAAGCCGCCGAACACCGACACGTCCACGATGTGCGGCCGGCCCTCCCACGCCCGCCCTTCCTCGAGCAGATCGTGCATCGGGCCCTCCGCCGTGCGCATGTTGATCGTGGGCGGCAGCATCGGGGGTTTCGCGATGCAGACCTTCGGGCGCGGCAGCTCGCCGCGGAGGATCCGCGCGAGGCAGCGGGCCGCGTCGACACCCCGCTCGTACGGATCGACGTGCGGGTTGGTCCGATACACGAACACCCCGTCGACGCTCTCGCAGAACGGGGCCGTCATGTTGCCGTGCAGATCCAGCTCGACGATCACCGGGACTTCGGGTCCCACCGCGGCCCGGACGTAGCGGCAGATGTCGCCCTCGGCGTCGGGCGCGCCGTCGGAGCACATGGCCCCGTGCAGATGGAGCAGCACGCCGTCGACCGGCCCCGCGGCGCCGAGCCGCGCGACGAGCCGGTCGCGAAGCGCCGCGTGCGCGGCGGCCGCGACGTTGCCGGACGGGGTCGCCCCGCCGGCGAGCGTCCCGATAATCTGCCAGCGCTCCCCGGACGCCACCTCCAGAAACCCGCCGAGCCCCGTCTTGGCGCCGGTGTGCTCGCGGACGAGGGCGTCCCCCTCGAGGATGCCCTCCCCTTCCTGAAACGAGGCGAGCGTCGTCGGGACCGGCGAAAACGTGTTGGTCTCGTGCGAAATGCGTCCGATCGCGATCTTCGGCACCGCGGTCACACCTCGCTGCTCGTCGCGTTAGGTCGGAATAATCGGCAGGATCACGCGCGACGGCCGTCCCGCGTCATGGAAGACCGCCTGGGTGGCGGTTTGGTGGGCCTGGTCGAGGCCCAACGGGCCGCCGGTGTTGGGATTTACGTCGAACCGAGGAAAATTCGACGACGAGACGTGCAGGCGGATACGGTGCCCACGCTTGAAGACGAGGCTCGTCGGATACAGCGTGATCGTGAACTCGTAGGGCCGGCCGGGCTCGAGCAGCTCCGGCCGCTCGCGGTTGTCCCGGTAGCGCGCGCGGATGATCGAGTCGCCGATGTTGAGCTCGTAGCCGTCCGGATAGTCGGGGTTGGGCGGGTAGACGTCGATCAACTTCGCCGTGAAGTCCGTGTCGTGCGCGGAGGACGCGGCCCAGAGATGCACCTCGACGGTGCCCGTGACCTCGACGTCGCGCGCGAGCGGCGGCGTGGAGAACACGAGCACGTCGCGCCGCACCGACAGGGGGAGGCGGTCCCGCGCGCCGTAGACGTGGGGACCGCCGCGCTGGTCGAAGCCGCCGCCCGGCATGATATCGTAGCCCACCGAGATGTTGCCGCCGATCGTCGGCACCGGATCCGCTGGATCGAAGACGAACCGCGACGGCCCGGCCCCGGCGGGCGGCGAGTGCGGGGCCAGCCCGCCTCCCGGCTGCAGATAGAATGGCGTGTACTCGGTGCGCGCGGGCGGCCATTCGCGTTCGGTCCGCCAGCGGCCGCCGACGTCGAGCTTGCCGGAGCCGGGGACCTTGCGGCCGGAGCCGCCGCCCATGACGAAAATCTGCACCGGCGGGTCGTCGAGCACGCCGTTTGCCCCCTTCGGGGACAGCACCGCGTCGAACCACCGCAGCCGGAATTGGTCGTAGCCGAGCGGCGCGTCGGGCCCGAATTCGGCGTCGCCCGAATAGGCGAGATCGAGGTTGGCGCCGCCGTGGATCCACGGCCCCATGATGAGCCGGACGGGCCCCTTCTTGCGGCGGCTCAACTCGACGTAATTGGTCACGGTCGAGCGCGCGTACGAATCGTACCACCCGCCGCAGAAATAGACGGGGACGTCGGCGTGGCGCTCGTACAGGCCCTCGATCGAATACCCCGGACGTCCGGACCAGTACGCGTCGTAGTCCCCGTGCTGCCAGATGTCGAGCAGCCAGCGCTCGTAGGACGGCACGTGCCGGAGGGGCGTGAGACCCGCCTTCGGCGGCAGCTGGGCAAGCCAGGACCGGATCTCGCCCCACGCCTGGTTCATCGCGACGCGCGTGGCGGCGTCGGAGGCGGCCTCGTGCGACGTGAGCGCCATCATGAACGAGTAGAGCGCGAACCGCACCTCGAGCGCGCCGCCCTGGCGCATCGAGGCGGTGTGGTAGTTGTGAAACCCCATGCTCACGAACTGCGCGGCGAGCCCGGGCGGATCGAGCGCCGCGAGGCTGGTCTGCGTGCACGACGAGTAGGACAGGCCGATCGTCGCGACGCGGCCGTCGCACCACGGCTGCGCGCGCACCCACGCGACCGTCTCCACGCCGTCGGGTCCTTCGTTGCCGAACGGGTAAAACTCGCCCTCCGACTCGAATCGGCCGCGCACATCTTGTACTACGACGGCGTAGCCGTGGCTGGCGAAATACTTCGCGGAGAGCACCAGCGGCGCGCCGAGCTTGTTGTAGGGCGTGCGCTCGAGGATCGCCGGCCACGGGCCCGGGGCGCCGGCCGGCAGGTAGACGTCCGCCGCGAGGTGCGTCCCGTCGGAGAGCCGCATCGTGACGTGCCGCTCGCAGGCGACCGGATGCGTCGGGGTCGCCCAGCCGGCGCCCGGCGGCGCCCCGTTCCGCGGAGACGGGCTCATGCGCCCCACGTCTCCCGCAGCACGCGCACCCAGTTGCCGTGCGCGAGCTTCGCCAGATCGCCCTCCGTGTGGCCGCGCGCGCGCAGCGCCGCCATGAGCCGCGGCAGCCCCGCGGCGTCCCGCAGCTCCGCCGGCATCGTGGCGCCGTCGAAGTCCGAGCCCAGGCCGACGTGATCGATCCCCATCCGCTCCGCCATGTACTCGACGTGGTCGACCATCCGCGCGATCGGCGTGTCCGGGGAGCGTCCGCCGTCCTCGCGGAGGAAGCCGACGTGATAGTTGAGCCCGGCGATGCCGTGGCTGTCCTTGATCGCGTCCATCTGACGGTCGGTCAGGTTCCGGGCGCTCGCGGAGAGAGCGTGCGCGTTCGAGTGCGTGCAAATCAGCGGTGCCCGGGAGATCTTCGCGACGTCCCAAAAGCCCTGCTCGTTGATGTGCGACAGATCGATCATCACCCGCCGCGCGTTGAGCTGCCGGACGAGCGCGCGGCCGAGATCGGTGAGTCCCGGGCCGGTGTCCGGGCTGCTCGGGAACTTGAACGGCACGCCGGTAGCGTACCGGTTGCGCCGGCTGTGCGTGAGCCCGACCGAGCGCACGCCCGCGGCGTAGAAGGTTTCGAGCGCCCGGCCGTCCGGGTCGAGGGGCTCCGCGCCCTCGAAGTGCAGCAGCATCGCGAAGGTCCCCCGGTCGAGACACGACTGCAGCTCGGCCGCCGTGCGCACCGCGGCCACCTGCCCGTCGGAAGCGGCCACGACGTGCAGCAGCCGTCCGAGGAGATCGACCGCCTGCGCCTCCGCGTATTCGAGCGGCATCGGCTCTGGCCACGTGCGCTCATCCGCGTAGCGGCTCATCGCGGATTCGAGGGTGGCCGCCCGGGACCGGACGTCCTCGGCCGGCGGGGCCGGATCCGGAATATACACGGCGAAGAATCCGCCGCCGAGTCCGCCCTCCCGGGCGCGCGGCAGATCGATGTGGCCGGTCTCCGACCGTTCGAAAAACGATCGGCCGGTCTTCATCATGCTGAGGACCGTGTCGTTGTGCCCGTCGAAGACCAGCGGGTCGTTCTGCCTCCGGGGCGTCATCGGTTCCGCTCCTCCTTCCCGGTGGACCGTGCCACCGGGTTGTCGGGATATGAGCACCAGTCACTCCAGCTTCCGGGGTAGAGACGCGCGGCCGTAAGACCCGCCTCTTCCATCGCGAGCAGATTGGCGCACGCGGTAACGCCGGAGCCGCAGTACACGACGACCTCGCCGCCGCCGAGCCCGCCGAACCGCTCGGCCAGCGCGGCCCGCGGCTTCAGCCGGCCCTGCGCGTCGAGGATTTCGGTCCACGGCAGGTTCACCGCGCCCGGAACGTGGCCGGCGACCGGATCCAGCGGCTCGACCTCACCCCGGTAGCGCTCGGGGGCGCGCGAATCAACGAGGTGCGCGCCGCCCTCCGCCGCGATGCGGCGCACGCGTTCGACGTCGACGGCCAGTTCCCGCCGCGGGTGCGGGACGAACCGGCGGGCCGCGCGCGAGGGAATTTCCCGGCTCACCGGCTCGCGGGCGGCGACCCACGCGGGCCACCCGCCGTCGAGGACGTAGACACGATCGTGCCCGAGATAACGCAGCATCCACCACAGGCGCGCCGCGGGCGTGACCCCGGCCAGCGGCGTGTCGTACGCGGCGACTGTGACGGTACCGTCGATGCCGAGCCGGCCGAGCCGCTCGCAGAACGCGTCGCGGTCGGGCAGCGGGTGCCGGCCGCCGTGCGCCTGCTTCGGACCGCTGAGATCCCGGTCCAGATCGAGATACACCGATCCGGGGACGTGCGCCTCGCCGTAGGCGGCGCGGCCGGCCTCGGGCTTCGCGAGGTCGAACCGGCAGTCCACGATGACGACGGCCGGATCGTCGAGGTGCCGGGCGAGCCATGGGACATCGATGAGATTGCGGCGCTCAGTCATAGGTGGTTGACACGCTTCGGCGCGGGAAACGGTCCGTCCCGCACCCGCGCCGGGCCTGCCCTGTCTCCGCAGGACCTCCGGCCGCTTCGGAGCCTCCTGCAGGGCCGCGGCCACGCCCGAGACGAACGTCCCCGCATGCCGGCGGAGCCCTGGCACGGCATTTTCCCGTACCTCGTGTCGCCGGTCGATGCGGAGGGGCGGGTGCGCACGGACGTCCTGACCGGGCTGGTCGACCATCTCGTCGGATGCGGCGTGCACGGGCTCAGCCCCCTCGGCAGCACCGGCGAATTTCCGTACCTGACGGCCGGGCAGCGCGTGGAAATCGTACGCACGGTGGTTGAAGGGGCCCGCGGCCGCGTGCCCGTTGTCCCGGGCGTCGCGGCCTACAGCACACACGATGCGATCGAGCAGATCCGCCTCATGCGGGAAGCGGGCGCCGACGGGGTGATCCTGATTCTGCAAACGTACTTTCCGCTGGCCCGCGAGGGCGTGATGTCGTTCTTCGAGACCGTGGCGGACACAGCCGGGTGCCCGATTTGCGTCTACACGAATCCGCGGCTGCTCGGATTCGACCTCACCCCCGACCAGATCATCGCGCTCTCGCGCCTCCCGAACATCCGCTACGTCAAGGACGCGTCCGGCGAGACCGGCCGGCTGCTCACGATCCTGAACCGGACCGCGGGACGGATCGCCGTCTTCAGCGCCTCCGCGCACGTGCCGCTGCTGGTGTTCCGCCTCGGCGGCGTCGGCTGGATGGCCGGCCCGGCGTGCCTTGTGCCGGCGGCGTGCGTGCGTCTTTATGACCTCGCCCAAAGCGGACAATGGGAAGACGCCGAGCGCCTGCAGCGGCGCCTGTGGCCTGTCAACGAGGTCTTCCAGCGGCACGGGCTCGCCGCGTGCGTTAAAGCGGGGCTGCGCCTCTTGGGATTCGACGCCGGCGACCCGATCCCACCGCAGCGCCCGCTCGCAGACACGGCGATCGACGAAATCCGCGAGGCCCTCGCGGGCGTGGGCGGCTGAGGCTACCGCTTGGCCGCGTTTGCGGAAAACTCGGGCGCCCCACCGGTCACCCAATCGTCCTTCGCCACGTCTTCGAAGACCACCTGACACGCTTCCCGTGTCGTTCCGCCGATCGTGATCAGCGCCTCGGTGATGGCTTCGGCGATCCGGCGCTTCTTCTCGGTCGAACGTCCTTCGAACAACGTCACTCGAACAAACGGCATGAACGGCCTCCTCCACGGCAGTGGTCGGGCGACCCGGACTGCGGGGCGTCTGCTACCACAGATACAACGCGCCGCCCGGGCAGGCCTGTCCCGCCCGGCTTTCGTGCGGGCCGTCGACGAAGGGTGCCCGGGGCCCGCGGCGAACGCTCGTCTCACCGAAAACGTCACCTAGAGGCGGAGGCCACCTCCGATGCTCCGGCGGCCCGAAGAGAAGGTCAAAGAACTCAGCGAGATCACGATCAAGTCCGACACGCGCGACATCCTGTCGCACGCGACGATCCAGGCCGAGGCGCTCGAAGATTATTTCCTCGTCGACATGGACGCGCACGTCACGGAAACGCAGTTCTGGCCCGAAATCATTAACCTGATCGACAACGACGTGATCAAGCAGATGGGCCAGGCGATGATGATGCGGCCGGGGCCCTCGACGGCGCTACTCAACCAAATGCCCGGCCTGATGTTTCAGAACGTCTACGGGCGCATCCCCCACCAATTGACCCTGGCCGAACCCGTGGATGGCGCCGGGTGCCACCACCTCACGGAGCTGATGCGCCGCGCGATGGACGCGATGGGCCTCGACTACCAGGTCGTTTTTCCAACCCCGATGCTGGTACTGGGAATGCATCCCCAAGATGACATCGAGGTCGCGGTCGGCCGCGCCTACGACCGGTGGCTCGTCGAGCGCATCCTGCCGGAGGACGAGCGGATCAAGGGCCTGCTGTACCTGCCCTTCAATACGCCGAAGGCCTGTCTCGACATCGTCCGGGACTTCGGCAGCGCGCCCGGTGTCATCGGCTTCACCGTCTGCGCGACCCGGAACAAACCCGTCCACCACGACTCTTATATGAAGCTCTACGCGATGATCGAGGAGACCGGCAAGCCGCTGACCTTCCATTCCGGCTACCATTGGGGCGACCCGTCCTTCGCGCAGCTCAACCGGTTCATCTCGATGCACAGCATCTCGTTCGTGCACTACAGCCTGATCCACGTCGCGAACTGGGTGATCAACGGGCTGCCGGAGCGCTTCCCGGGGCTCAAGATCGTGTGGGTGGAAAGCGGCCTCGCCTGGATCCCGTTCATCATGCAGCGGCTCGACCACGAGTTCATGATGCGGGTCTGTGAGGCACCGGCGCTCAAGCGTCCGCCGAGCGAGTATATTCGGGAGATGTACTTCACCAGCCAGCCGCTCGAGAAGACCAACATGAAGCTGCTCCAGGCGACGTTCGAGGCGATCAACGCGGAGACGCAGCTCCTCTACGCGTCCGACTGGCCGCACTGGGACTTCGATCCGCCAACCGCGATCACGACGATCCCGTTCCTCAGCGAGCAGGCGAAGCGCAACATCCTCGGCCTCAACGCGGCCCGGGTGTTCAACCTCGAGGTCAAGCGGACCCGGCCGAAGGCGCGCGACGTGCTCGCCGGACGGCAGGAGGCCGCGGAGCGGCCGGAAGTCCTGCGGCAGACAGGGGACCGCGTCTGATATGGCGGGCGACGCGCACGCGGAGTTCGCCGCGGCGGCGGGCGCGTTTGCGGCCGCGGCGGAGCGCGCACTCGCGGGCGGCGCGGCGTCGCAGCTGGCCGCCGGCGACATCGAGCGGGCCATGAACGCCGCGGTGAAAGTCTACGCCGCGAAGACGGAGGCTCTGGCCGGGGAAACGCCCGCGCCGCCGGTATCGGCGGACCGGGTGACCCCGACGGAGGTGGTCGTGGTCGTGAGCGAGATGCTCCGCGCGGTCGACGTCAGCCTGTTCGACCTGGCGATGTGGTACCGCCGGCCGGCCGGCGGCCCGCAACCATGAAATTAGAGGCGCCCGAGGCAGCCCGATGAGGGAAGTCTTGATCGGGCGGGTCTCGGAGTTTCCCGATTCGGGCCGGCAGATCGTCGCCGTCGATGACGCCGAGATCGGCGTGTTCTGTGTCAACGGCCGGTTCACGGCCTTCGAGAACGTGTGCCCGCATCTAGGAGGACCCGTCTGCCAGGGGAAGATCATCCCGCGCGTCCAGGAAATGGTCGGGGAGGATAAGACCAGCCTGGGCCTGTCCTTCTCGAAGGATCAGACGAACGTCGCCTGCCCGTGGCACGGCTACGAGTTCGACGTCGAGACCGGCCGCCACCAAGGCAACTCCCACTTGCGGCTGCGCGCGGTTAAGATCGAAGTCGTCGGCGGCGACCTCGTCGTGACGGTGCCGGAGCGCACGCGCGAACGGATCGCGCGCGCCCGCCCGGCCGGCGGGCGGACCTCGGACTAGTTTGCGGCAGGGCTACCCGGCGGCCGGCGCTCCCGATCTGCTCAGTACGTGGGACAGTGGAGCGCGGTGGCCGTGTTCGCGGTGAACCCGCCGAACGATATGAAGGCCGGCGCGAGGTAGCAGAACTGCCCCGGCTGATAGACGGTCAGCGCCTGCACGTAGGCACCGCCCGGCGGCACCGTCAACAGTAGCCCGCGTTTGTCGTAGAGCCAGTACTGCAGACCGCTCACAAGCGCGTTCAGGATCGGCGGGCCGTAGGTCTGCTGGACTGAACGGACCGGAAGGCTGAACGGGAGTATGCCCTGATTAATGCAGTGCTGCGGTATCGGGACCGGCCACGACCGCAGGATGTTGAGGCCGGCGACCACGTTGTCCCGTCCGAGAACGTCGAGACCGTTAAACCGCATGTGGGTCCACTGGTGGCCCCGCAGGCGGCGGTTCTCAACGAGGGTCGCCCGGCCGTACCACTGCGAAATTTGACCGAGCGGGATTCCCAGCTGCACCGGCCCAAGGCTGACGCCCGGGACGAAGGACCCTGCGGGATCGCACCAACTCTGGCTGTTCGGGTTGTCGTCCGCAAGCGCCGCCGGTCCGCTCGGCCAGAGAACGGCGGTTAACGTCACTGCTACGATGGCCACGACGAGTGATCGCATGCGAGAGCCCCCCTCAGCGCCATGGACGCCTGCAATCTATGCTACCCGATTCATTCCCCAAACGGGCCCGCCGCCTACTTAACGCGGGCGCTCAGCCCCCGGTTCCCCGGCCGCCGGCGCCGTCTCTATTAACGACGGCCGGGCCGGGGCGGGTTCCCTGCGCCGCGCCGGGTTTGATGGCGGCCGGCCGAACCCGCGGACCCCGGCGCACGTTCTTGAATTATGATTGTGAAGAAGGCGGCCCGCGGCCGGCCGGCTGGGAGAAGGCGATGTTCGCAACCGGTCTGATCTCGTTCCTCGTGCTGACGCTCGCCCAGATTCCGACGCTGTCCGGAATCCCGGATCTCAGCACCCATAAGGAAATCAAAGTAGCGGTCGAGATCAAGGCGTCCGCCGACACTGTCTGGCACACCCTAACCAACTTTCCCGCGTACGACATCTGGAATCCCTACATCTACCCGGCTTCCGGCGAGCCGATCGCCGGACGGCAGCTCGATTTGACGCTCCGGGGCCGTACCGTCATTCATTTCCAGCCCACCGTGCTCGTCGCCAAACCCGGCGAGGAGCTCATCTGGGGCGGGAAGGTCCCCCTCGGGGCGGTCCAGCGCGAGGTAACGTTCGAGATCGTGACGCTGGAGCCCCATCGAGTCCGGTTCACCGCGATGGAGCGGTTTCGCGGTGTCCTCCTGCCCCTCGCCGGGGGTGTCACCCGCGATGCCGCCGCCGGATGGCAGGCCATGGCGAAGGCCTTGAGAAACCGCGCCGAACTGCTGGACTTCTCTCCGCCCTCGAACCCCGTCCCGCACCGCTAGCGCGTCACACGACCGCGCCACCCCCGGGCGGGCACCCGAACGAGTACGCCCAAAAACATGTTGGGGTGAGCCGGAACGGCGGAATAATGTGAACACCATTTAGACAACAACGACAACCGCATACGGGACGACGGGCGAGATGCTCTCCGACATCGCGCCCCGGTCAAGGCCAGGCGGCATCGACAGACGCGACCGGGCGGAACTGGACGTGAGGCTGATGATGGCGCTGCTGAGTGTGATCGTGCTGGTGGCGGTACTCGTCGGACCGGCAGGTGCGCAGTCGGTCTACCAAAACGACGACCCGACCTATCCGGTCTTCGAAGTGAACACACAGACCGAGGCGCATACGGCGACGACGTGGGCGGAGCACGCGGCGCAGTCCATCGCAAAGATTGCGGCGTCGCCGACCGGCAAGGCGGTCCAGGTCGCCGTGGGGCTGTACAACGTGCTGGTGAACAAGTCGATGCCGGTCACGTCCGCGAACATCGGGTTCTAACGCGGCCCGCCCGGCGGTCTGTCCCCGCGGCGCCCGGCCTGCGGCCGGGGGCGGGGACGTTACAGCCGGCGCAGCCGAGGATCGAGCGCGTCCCGCAGGCTGTCACCCACCACGTTCAACGCCAGCACTAGTGTGAGGATCGCCAGCCCCGGAAAGGTCGAGATCCACCACTGCACGAGATAGTCGCGGCCGGACGCGATCATGGACCCCCACTCCGGAATTTGCGGGGGCGGCCCGAGGCCGAGGAAGCTGAGCGACGCGAACGTGAGAATGGCATGCCCGACGTCGAGCGTGCCGAGTATCACGATCGGCGAGACGATGTTGACCAGGATGTGACGGCTGAAGACGCGGAATGTGGACGCGCCGACCGCCCGGGCCGCTTCGACATATTCGCGCCCCCGCGCGGCCAGCACGAGCCCCCGGGCGAACCGCGCGTAGGACGGCCACCACGCCACCATGATGGCGATGACCGCGTTTCGGATCCCCGCCCCCAGGGCGGCGGAGATGATCATCGCGAGGATCACCGTGGGGAACGCCAGCATGAGGTCGGTGACGCGCATGATCACCTCGTCGACCGCGCCGCCCGCGCCGCCCGCGACGCTCCCCACCAGCGTTCCGAGCAGCACCGCCAGCGCCACCGCGGCCATGCCGACCGGGATGGAAATCCGCGCGCCGTAGAGCACGCGGCTGAGGATGTCGCGGCCGAGCGGATCGGTGCCGAGCCAGTGCGCCGGTCCGGGCGGGGCGAGGCGCTGCGCGATATCCTGCGCGAGGGGCAGCGCCGGGGCGATGAGCGGCGCGGCTGCGGCCGCGACGAGCCACGCCGCCACGACCACCAGCGCCCCGACGGCGAGCGGCGAGCGGACGAACGGCCGGGGCAGCAGCCGCGCGGCCCGCCGGGCCCATGGACGGGCGACCGCCGCGGAGGCCGCACCGCCCCGCGTAGAGGGGGTGACCGCCACCGCCGTCAGCCCATCCGGATCCGCGGGTCGGCGACCGCGTAGGCGACGTCGACCAGCAGATTCGCGAAGACGTACACGGAGGCCACGACGATCCCCACCCCCATGATCGCCGGGAAGTCGAGCGACGTGGCGCTGCGGAACGCGTACGATCCGAGGCCCGGCCAGGCGAAGACGGTCTCGGTGATGACGGCGCCCGAGAGCAGCCCGCCGAAGCTCAGGCCAACGATCGTGATCACCGGAAGCAGCGCGTTGCGCGCGGCGTGGCGCAGCGTGACCCGCAGGGCCGGAAGTCCCTTGGCGCGCGCGGTCCGCACGTAGTCCTCGCCGAGCACGTCGAGCATGCTGCCGCGCATCATGCGGGTGATGACCCCGATGCTGTAGGCGGAAAGCACGAGCGCGGGCAGCACGAGATGCGAGAGCGCATCCCGGGCGACGTCCGCCTCGCCGGCGAGCAGGGCGTCGATCACGACGAAGTTGGTCACGGCCGGCGGGCGCGAAAGACGCGGGCTCAGCTGGCCCGCGGACGGCGCCCACCCGAGCCACGCGTAGAAGATCAGCAGCGCCACCAGCCCCAGCCAGAACACCGGCATCGAGACCCCGATCAGCGACCCGCTCCGGCTGATCTGATCGACCGCGGTGTCGCGGCGGACGCCGGCGACGATGCCGAGCGGAATGCCGACCGCGAGGCTGATCAGCATCGCGGCGAACGCGAGCTCCACGGTCGCAGGGAGATCCTGCCCGAGATCGGTCGCGACGGCCTGATGCGTCGAGATCGACGTCCCCATGTCCCCGTGCAGCAGGCGCCACACGTAGATCAGGTACTGCTGCGGCGGAGACCGGTCGAGCCCCCACTGGTGGCGAAACGCGGCGACGACCTCGGGATTGGCGGCCGCCTGTTCGCCGAGGTTGGCCGCGACCGGGTCCGCCGGCACCGCGTGCGAGAGCACGAACGTCAGCAGCGTGATCCCGACAAGCATCACCGGCAGCAGCAACACACGCCGGCCGATGTAGACCGCGAGGTTCACGGCGCCCTAGGTGCGCTTGACCGTGAAGAAGTCGGTCCCCCAGACGCTGTTGAACGTGACGCCGCGCAGGTCCGCACGGTAGCCCCAGGGCAACGCCGGCGTGAACAGCGGGATGTACGGGCCGATCTCCAGCAGACGCCGCTGGGCCTTCTGTAAGAGCGCAACCCGGGCGCGCGCATCGGCCTCCTGCTCCGCCTGGTCGCCCCAGTGCGCCAGTTCGCCCGCCGCCGCGCTCGCCGTCGCCGGCCAGCGCAGCCGCTTGCCGACGAGGCGCCCCGGAAGGTACACGAGGAAGTCGGTCGCGTCCGGATAGTCGGCGACGTAGCCGCCGAAGAGCGCCGGGGCCTTGGCCGCCCGGTACTCCCCGAGCGCGACCGCGCCGGGCAGTCCGTTGAGCTCCACCGTGATGCCCACGGCGGCGAGGTCGGCCTGGAGCTTCTGCGCCATGATCGGGTACTGGATGCCGAACGACGTCTGGTCGCTCGCGTAGTTCATGCGGCCCCGCGGGGAGGCGATGCCGGACTCCCGGATCAGGGCCTTCGCCCGGTCGCGGTCGGTCTTGACGGCCTCCCGAGGGTCGAGCGCGCCCGCCAGGTTATTGGGAATCACGCCGGCCATCCGTACCGCGCCCGGCCCCGCGATCTTCAAGATGCCGTCGTAGTCGAGCGCGTAGCGGATCGCCTGGATGATCTTGGGATTGGCCAGCGAGCCGCTCAATTCGGGATCCGTGTTGACCATCATCACGAACGAGGCGGCGATCAGACTGTTCTTGATCGTCACGCTCGGCACGCGCGAGAGCGTCTGCGCGTTCGAGAGCCCGAGCCCGGTCGCGACGTCGAGATCGCCGCGCTCGAGCCCGAGCGCCTGCGTCGAAGCTTCGGGGATGTTCTTGATCACGACCCGCGCGATCGACGGCGCGCCGCGCCAATGCCGGGGATTGCGCGCGAGCACGACTTCCTGATTCGGCGTGTGGCTCTCGAGGATGAAGGCCCCGCCGCCGAGCGAATGCGAATTGAGGTACCCCTCCGCATGGTCCCGGCTCGCGGCGTCGGGGCCGGCGTCCGCGCCCTGCGCGGCCGCCGTCTTGCTGTCGACGATCCCAAGGGCGCCGTTCGACAGGATCGGGATGATCGACGGCTGGGGGTCCCGCAGCCGCAGCACGACCGTGTAGGGATCGGGCGCTGTCACCGCGGCAACGTTGTCGAGGAAGAACGCCGGGTTGGATTTCAAGTTCATCACCCGTTCGAACGACCACTTGACGTCCGCCGACGTCAGCGGATTGCCCGACGCGAAGCGGATGTCGCGCCGAAGCGTGAAGGTGTACAGGCGGCCTCCTCCGGTGACGTTCCAGGACGCCGCCACGTGCGGCCGGGGGTTCGAGAGGTCCTCGCCGTTCAGGGTCACGAGCGCGTCGTACGTCGCGTGGCAGATCATCTCGCCGAGCGGCTCGAGCGTGTGCCCCGGATCGAGGCTCCGGATGACGTAGCTCGGCGCCATCACGACGGTGTCCCGGGACGACGCGGCGGCCCCGAGCGCCGTGGTCCCGCGCCGGAGCGCGCCCATCGCGGCCGCCGCCGCGCCGGCGGCCGCCGCCGCGACCAGATTCCGGCGGGTCAGCGTGCCGCGCGCCGGCGCGACGTCCACCGCGGCCGGCCGCTGTGATTTCACCGTGCCCTGCGTCATCATGGCCCTCCCGTTGGTCATGCCGTCTTCCGGATTGCCGCGAGGTCGAGCGCCCACACGCTGTTGTAGGAGACCCCCGCCACATTGCTCCGGTGGGCGAATGGGATCGCCGGCTGGAAGAGCGGCACATAGGGCCCGGCCTGGACCAGCATGTGCTCGAACTGCTGCAGCATCGCGATGCGCTTGCGGGCGTCGGGTTCCGCCTCCGCCGCATCGGCAAGCGCGGCGAGCCGCTGCGCCGCCGGGCTCGCCGAGGGCAGCCAGCCCGCGCGCTTCCCCACGACCCGCCCCGGCGCGTAGACGAGAAAATCGCTGGCGTCCGGATAGTCCGCCGCCCACCCCCAGCATCCGAACTGGTCCTTGCCGGCGCGGTAGAGGGTCAGGGACGTCACGTTCGGGAGGCCGTCGAGCGCCAGGTTGATGCCGACGCGGGCGAGGTCGGACTGGATCTTCTGGGCGATCAGCGACGTGGGAATGCCGAACTGGATCGCGTCGCTGGAATACTGAAACTTGCCCGTGACCGCGGCCAGGCCCGATTCCTTGAGCAGCGCGCGGGCGCGCGCGAGATCCGTCTTGGCCGCCTCCCGGGGATCCAGCGATCCGGGCATGAGCGTGGGAATGACCCCGGCGAGCCGCGCCGCGCCGGGCCCGGCGATCTTCATGATGCCGTCATAGTCGAGCGCGTAGCGGACGGCCTGCTGGACCTTCGGGTTCGAGAACGGTCCGCCCACGTCGGGGTTGTTGTTCATCAAGATGTAGAACGTCGTCGCGGCGGGCGTCGCCCGCACAACGACGCTCGGCACGCGGCGGAGCGGCTCTTCCTGGTCCGGTCCGATCGTCGAGGCCACGTCGATGTCGCCGCGCACGACCTGGAGAGCCTGGGTGACCGGATCCGGCACGTGCCGGATCACGATCCGCTCGAGACGCGGCGGGGGACCCCAATACCGCGGGTTGCGCGCGAGGATCAGTTCCTGCGACGGCGTGTAGCTCTGCAGCGTGAACGGCCCGCTGCCGGCGGAATGCTGGAAGAGGTAGGGCTCGGCGTGATCGCTCGTGTTCGCGCCGGCGCCGGCGTCGCCCCCGTTCTGGATCAGGAGGCGGCTGTCGAGGACCGACAGGCCGGGATGCGACAGAATCGGAACGAGGTCCGGCTTGGCCGCCTTGGTGCGGATCACCACGGTGGACGGGTTCGGCGCGTCGATGCCGTCCACGCCGTCGAAGAGAAACAGCGTATTCGCCTTGAGGTTCAGAATGCGGTCGAAGCTCCACTTCACGTCGGCCGACGTCAATTCGTTGCCGCTCGCGAAATGCACGCCGGACCGCAGCGTGAACGTGAACGTCCGGCCGTCGGCGCTCGTCCGCCACGCCGTGGCGAGCACCGGACGCGGCGTGCGCAGATCCTCGCCGTAGAACGTCACGAGCGTGTCGCAGCACGCCTTCTCGACGCTCATGCCGTTGACTTCGATCGTCCGGCCCGGGTCGAGCGTTCGGAACAGCGCGGCGCCGCCGACGATGAGCGTGCCTCGCTCGCCCGCGGCCGAGGCCGCCTCGGCCGGTCCGGGGGCGCCGAGCGCGCGGCTGCTTCCGGCGAGCAGCACCCCCGCGCCGAATCCGCGAAGCACCGACCGGCGGCTCACCCGGCGCCCGGCCGGCCTTCCACACGAGTCCGTACGCGTCATAGAGGCCTCCCGCAAGAGTATCGTGGGCCTCTGCTTCGACGCGCGGGCCGTGGAGCCCCTACGAGCGAAGGTGCGCCATTGGGAGCGGCCTACTTGGCGGTGCCCACGAGGGCCCCGGGGCGGCGCCCGCCGAAACTCTCTGCCCATGACGGTCCTGCTGGACGAGCGACTGCCGCGAACCCTCGAGGGTCTGCTGTCGCGCCTCGAGCGCGAGGCCGCATCCGGCGACCGGGTCGAGGCGTGGCTCTTCGAAAGTGCCGCGCGGCGGCGGGCGGCGGAACGCCGCCTAGCCGAACGGGGCGTCCCCGCGGTGCTGCGCAGCGCGTACAAGCCGCTGGTGCACTTCTTTCTCGAGGAGGCGGACGCCGGTACGCTGCGGCGCGCAGCCATCCGCTACCCGGTGCGCGACGGCGCGTCCGAGAAGCGCTTTCGCCTCGAAGCGTATCCCCTCGCCGCGCTGCTCCCAGGCGTGGACGTCCGGCTTCTTCCCTCGCCCGGCGCGTGCCACTACCAGGTCGATCTCGAGCGGCGCGGCGGCGGCACCGAGATGCACCGCGTATTCGCGCCGAACCGGATGCGGGAGGACCATCTCGGCGAGCGGGTCCTCGCCCCCGCGGGGTGGCTTCGGATCACGGGAGCGGGCGAGGATCGGCCGCGCGTCGATGAACCGATGGCCACCGAGTACGAGACGATCTTTCACCGTGTCCTGAGCGCGGTGCGCGGCCGCGACTGGGGGACGCGCGAACCGTATTTCGAGCAGCTCGTGATCGACGCCGAGATCCCGGACGTCGACGAGCCGCTCCCATACGGCGACGAGTGCCTCAGCACATGCGAGGCGCTCCACGAAGACCTCTACTTCTCTATCTTGGAATACTTCAAACATCGGGCGGGCCGCCCGATCGACGACCGGACGACCCGGCCCGGCCAGATCGTCCCCGACATCCATCAGGGGGCGGAAGCGCCGCGGGTGCGCGTGACCCTCGAGACGCCGGCGGTCGAGCCGAACCGCTCAGGACCGCCCGCGCGGCTCGAGTCCGCCGCCGGCCCGCTCGCGCTCTCGGAGATCTGGGACGCGACCGCGGCGCTCGGGGGACAGCCAATCTCGGCGCAGTCGCGGCAGGGCCGCCCGGTTCGCGGCGTATACCGGCCGGGCCGCCGTCCCGCGGTCGTCGTGACGGCCGGACAACATGCCAATGAAACGACCGGCGTCGTCGGCGCCCTGCGCGCGGCCCGGCGCCTCGCGGAAGATCCCGGCGCCTCGTTCGCGGTGATTCCGCTCGAAAATCCCGACGGCTACGCGCTGCACCGCCGCCTCTGCCGGACCAACCCGCGCCACATGCACCACGCGGCGCGCTACACCGCGCTCGGCGACGACCTGCAGTCCCGGACGCGCGAACCGTGGCACGAAAAGGCGGCCCGGCTCGACGCGCAGCGTCTGAGCGGTGCGCGCCTGCATATCAACCTCCACGGCTACCCGGCGCACGAGTGGACGCGCCCGCTCACCGGCTATCTTCCGCGGGGATTTCAGACCTGGTCGGTCCCCAAGGGCTTCTATCTCATCCTGCGCCACCACCCGTCGTGGGCGCCGCGCGTCCGGGGATTTCTCGACGCGCTCACGGCGCGGCTCGCGGCCGTTCCGGGTCTCGTCGAGTTCAACCGGTCGCAGCTCGCCGCGTCGGCGCCGCATACCGGGGAGCGGCCCGATCCCGTGCTGCACGAGATCCCCTGCCAGATCACGGAAGACGAGACGGCGCCGTTTCCGCTCGGACTGATCACGGAGTTCCCGGACGAGACGATCTACGGCGATCTGTTCGTGCTGGCGCATACGGTTCAGATGGAGACGGTGCTCGCCGCGGAGACGCTCAACGCCGAGATGACCGACCCATAACACGGCGTGGGGCCACCGCCGTCAGCCGCCCCGCGTGAAAAATTGCACCGCGCGCTCGTGTTTCTCAGCGGCCGCGCGCGTCTTGAAGGTCCCGAGATTGCGCCGCCTGCCGGTCTTGGGATTGGGCTTTCTCGAGTAGAGGCGGTACCCGCCCGATTTGAGCTTCCGGATCATGACGCGTCTCCGATCGGTGAAGTCGCGGTGCCGGCATTCACCTGCAAGATTTCCCGCGTCCGCGGGCCGCGAAACAACCCCAAAGGTGGCGCTTGCTGAGATGCCGAAGGGTGGCGCGCCATGCACGCCGGCGGCGCTGCGCGCGATCCCGTGTACGTCGGGCAGGTGCTCGAGCCGCGCTATGCGTTCGCGTGCCGGGAGGAATTTCCGCATCTGCGCGACGTCCTCGTCGCGCACGTGCTGATGCTCCGCCGCCGGCACCTGCTCGACCCGGGCGCCGCGGGGGAGACCCTGCGCGCGCTCGTCTCGCTGACGGCCGCCGACCTGCCGCCGTACGACCCGCGCTGGGAGGACCTGTACTTCGTGATCCACGACCGCGTGGACACGGCGACGCGCGGCCGCGGGGAGTTTCGTTTGGCCCTGAGCCGGAACGACGCCGGGGCCGCGGTCGCGCGCCTGATGCTCCGGGAGCAGACGCTCGACGTCATCGCCGCCGCCGACGGCGTGCGCGGGGCGGTGATCGATCAGGCCGAGCGCCACCGCGCCACGCTGATCATGGCGCACACACACCATCAGCACGCGCAGCCGACGACCGCCGGCCACTATCTGCTGGCCGCGGCCGCCACGCTTGCCCGGTGCGCGGACCGCTACCGCTGCGCGCTCGACCGGCTGAACCGGTCGCCGCTGGGCGCGGTCGCCCTCACGACGACCGGCTTCGCGATCGACCGGCACTACGTCGCCGCGCTGTTGGGCTTCGACGGCATCGTCGAGAACAGTTACGACGCCGTCGCGGCCGGCGACTACGTGTGCGAGCTCGCGGGCTGCCACGCGGTGCTGGCCACGAGCCTCAGCCGCGTCGTACACGACCTGCTGTTCTGGGCCGGCTCGGAGATCGACGGGCTGCGCCTCGCGCCGTCCTTCATTCAGATCAGCAGTCTGATGCCCCAGAAGCGCAACCCGGTGGCCCTCGAACACATCCGCAGCGCGCTCAGCCGCCTGCTCGGGGAGTGTCTCGGCGTCTGGGCCTCGTCGCACAACACGCCGTTCGGCGACATCAACGACCCGGTGGAGGACCTCCTCCCGCCGCTGACCGCGTCCCACCGCGAGCTGCGCGGAACGCTCGACCTGCTCCGGGCCGTCGTCGCGCAGGCGGAGATCCGGCCGGAGGCATGGGCCGCCGCGCTGCGCGGGACGTTTGCGACGAGCACCGAACTCGCCGATACGCTCGTCCGCGAGGGGGGCCTGCGCTTCGCGGATGCGCACGCGGCGGCCGCGCATCTCGTGGCCGCACGGCGGGCGCGGGGAGAGGATTTCGGCGGCGTCCGGCCGGAGGAGGTCGAAGCGGCCACCGAAGCGGCGGCGGGCCGCCGCGTGACACTGTCCAAGGAGGCGCTCGCCGCGGCCCTGGATCCGGCGGCGTTTGTCGCGCGGCGCGACGTCGAGGGCGGCCCCGGGCCGCGCGCCGCGGACGTTATGCTGCAGTCGGCCCGCTCAGCGCTGTCGGACAGCCGCGGCCGGACCGACGCGGCGCGCGCAAAGATCGCGGACGCCCGGGCGCGGCGCGAACAGGCCGTGGCCGATGCGCTGGCGGCGCCGTCGCGCTCGGGCGACGACGGCCGGCCCGGCGGCCGGGCACCATGACCGTTGAGCCGGCCGGCGTCACGGGGGACGGAAGGTCGACACCACGACAGAGGGAGGCTCGGACGATGGGCAGGACGATGCTGAGAACACTGATCGCGCTTGCGCTGGCGACGGCGCTCGGCGGCGCCGCGGCGGCGCAGGCCCAGCCGGCGACCACGATCACGTACTGGCAGTACTACTTCGAGAGCAAGGTCAAGCTCATGGATGCGCTGATTCCGCAGTTCGAGCGGCAGAACCCCGGCATCCACGTGGTTCAGGAGACCTTCCCGTACGACTCGTACAACCAAAAGGTGGCCAGCGCGGTCCCCGCGGGCCAGGGCCCCGACGTCGTCAACCTCTTCTATGGGTGGCTCCCGCAGTACGTCGGGAGCGGATACCTGATCCCGCTGCCGGCCAACGCCTTCCCCGACGCCCAGATCGAGCGCGACTTCGTGCCGATGGTCAAGGCCGCGAAGTTCGACGGCAAGTACTGGGCGCTGCCGACCGCGGTCCGCACGCTCGCGCTGTTCTACAACCGCGACATGTTCCGGCGCGTCGGAATCCGGGCGCCCGCGACGTGGGACGAGTTTACCGCCGACGCTCAGCGGCTGACCGAGCGGGATGCCCGGGGCCGCATCACCACCGAAGGGTTCGGCATTTCTCCGGACGGCCAGGACCATCAGCTGATCCGCGAGGTCCTGTTCCGGCAGTGGGGCACCGCCCCCTACAGCAGCGACGGCCGCAAGGTCACGTACAACAACGCGCGCGGCGCGGCGGCCCTGCAGTGGTACACCGATCTCGTGACCAAGGACAAAGTCGGCGTGATCGGCTTCTTTCCCGGCGGCAACGGCTACCGCGACGCGTTCGTCGCGGGCAAGGCCGGCATGATCGTCGACGGCTCGTTCGCGATCGGCTCGATCCGCTCGGCCGCGAAGTTCGACTGGGGCGTGGCGATGCTCCCGCGCCGGACCGCCGGCGGGACGCCGGGCAACTTCGGGTCGTTCTGGGTGCACGGGCTGACCCGGAAGGCCGCCGGCGCGCGGCAGGCGGCCGCGGTCGCGTTCCTCAAGTTCATCACGTCGCCGGACGTGCAGCGCACCTGGCTGCAGCAGGTCGGGGAGATCCCCGCCGCCAAAGCGCTGGCCTCGGACCCGAAACTCGCACAGGATCCGGTGTACGGCCCGTTCATCTCGAGCCTGCCCTTTGCGCACGCGACCTTCTTTGTCGACGAAACCGCGCAGCGGACCGTGGTGCTCGACGCGATCAACGAAGTGGTGCTCAATCACACGGACCCCAAGGCCGCGCTGGACCAGGCCGCGGCCAAGGAGCAGAAAGTGCTCGACGACTTCTGGGCGAAGCAGAAGCACCCGTAGGGCCGGTCACGGCTTCGGCGCGCGCGGTGACGCGCGCGGCTCGTCGGTGGCGCTGAGCGTCGCGCGGCCGCGCACCCCTCCGCGGCAGACGCGCCTCGGGCTCGGCGCGCGCCGCGCGCTGTGGGCGTACGCGTTTCTCGCGGTGCCGATGGCGTTCTTTCTCGCCATCCGCATCGCCCCGGCGCTGTCCGCGCTGGCGATCAGCCTGCACCGGTGGAACATCCTCAGCGCCGAGCAGCCGTTCGTCGGCCTGGCGAACTTCCGCGAGATCGCCGCCGACCCGCTGTTCTGGAAGGCGGTCCGCAACACCATCCGGTACGCCGTCGTGGGCATCCCGGCGCAGATCGCGCTGGGGCTCGGCGTCGCCCTGCTGCTGCGGCGCATCGTCCGGCTGCGCGGCTTCTTCCGCGCGCTCTACTTCGTTCCGTTTGTCACGCCCGTCGTCGCCGCGGCGTGGGTCTGGCAGTGGATGTACTCGCCGCAGTTCGGGCCGCTCGGCCGCATCTTCGACGTGGTGGGGCTCGAGATTCCGCCGCTGCTGCGAACGCCCTCGCTCGCGCTCTACGCCGTCACCGCCATGGTGGTGTGGGAGTATCTGGGTTTTCAGATCGTGATCTTCCTCGCCGGCCTCAACGCGATCCCGGGCGCGTACTACGAAGCGGCGGCCGTCGACGGCGCGGGGGGCTGGCGCCTGTTCCGCCACATCACCGTCCCGCTGCTCAACCCGACGCTCGTCTTCTCGACCGTGTACGGTACGATCATCTACCTGCAGTTGTTCACGCAGGTGCTCAACATGACGTTCGGCGATCCGGGCGGGCCGCTCGGCAGCACGGAGACCGTCGTCCTCTACGTGTACACGCAGGGCTTTCAGCGGTTCCACATGGGCCAGGCCGCGGCCGCGACCGTGATCCTGTTCGGCGTGATCATGGTCATTTCGCTGGCGCAGCTCACCGTGCTGTCCCGCCCGGTGGAGTACTGATGGCGGGCCGCGCGTGGGCCACGGCCGGGGCGTACCTGGCGCTCGCGGCCGGCAGCGTGCTGGTCGTCTTTCCGTTCGCGTGGATGCTGGCCACGGCGCTGAAGGGGCCGCGCGAGATCTTCGAGCTGCACTTCTGGCCGCACAGCCCGACGCTCGACAACATCCGGGAGGTCCTGCTGCGCACGCAGTTTCCGCGGTGGTTCGCGAACAGCCTCGGCGTGGCGCTCGCCACGACCGCGAGCGTGGCGTTCTTCGACTCCCTCGTCGGTTACACGCTGGCCAAGCTGCGGTTCCCCGGGCGGACGGTCGCGTTCGTCGTCATCTTGAGCACGCTGATGATCCCGACCGAGATGCTGGTGATTCCCTGGTACACGATGAGCGCGCGGCTCGGCTGGATCAACACCTACTGGGGGATCATGTTCCCCGGCCTGTTCAGCGCCTTCGGCGTCTTCCTGATGCGCCAGTTCATGACCGGCGTGCCCGACGAACTGCTCGACGCCGCGCGCATCGACGGGCTGTCGGAGTTCGGCCTGTTCACGCGCATCGCGCTGCCGTTGGTGCGGCCGGCGCTCGCGGCGCTCTGCATCTTCACGTTCCTCGGCAACTGGAACGCCTTTCTGTGGCCGCTCATCGTGATCCAGACCCCCGCGATGCGCACGCTCCCGGTCGGGATCGCGCTGTTCAGCGGGGAGGCCGGCTCCTCTTGGCACCTCATCATGGCCGCCTCCGCGCTGGCCGTCCTGCCGGTGCTCGCGGTGTTCGCCGTCCTGCAGCGCCAGATCATCGAAGGGGTCGTGCTGACGGGCCTGCGCGGCTAGGGACCCGGGCACTAGGGGCGGGCCGCGCACGGCTCGAACCAACCGCCATGACCGGCCGCATCCCTGTGCTCGACTGCCACGCGCACTTTCCGGTGCGCGACGGACGCGACGCGACGCGCGAGGCCTACGTCGCCCGCCACGGCGAGGCGAAGTGGGAGACTGTTTCCGGCTGGCTCCGCGACGACCAGCGCGGCTGGCGCCGGGCGTGGGGCTTTCCCGATCCCGAACCGCCGGGGACGGACGACGAGATGGCGCGGCGGTGGGCCGCGGAAGTGGACCGGCACCGCCTCGTGCGCGTCGTCTTCGTGACCGGCGGCGGCAACGAGCGGCTGGCGAAAATCGTCGCGGCGCATCCGGACCGGTTCGCCGGCTTCGCGCACCACGATCCGTTCCGGCCCGACGCCCCGGCGGAGCTGGAGCGCGCGGTGCGAACGCTCGGCCTCCGCGGCTACAAGCTGATCGCGCCGCTGTTGTCCGGAAGGCTCGACGACGAGCGCCTCTATCCGGTGTGGGAGACCGCGGAGCGTCTCGGGATCCCGGTCCTCATCCACTTCGGGCCGCTCCGCTACCAGGGGATCGTCGCCCACCCGAACATGAGCCCGCTTGTCCTACAGGACGTGGCCCGCGGTTTCCCGGGCATTCCGTTCATCGTGCCGCATTTCGGCTGCGGCTACCCGCGGGAGCTGCTGCACATCGCGTGGGTCTGCGGCAACGTGCACGTCGACACGTCCGGCTCGAACGAGTGGATGCGCTGGATGCCCTACCCGCTCACGCTCGAGGGACTGTTTCGGATGTTCCGCGAGACCGTGGGGCCCTCGCGCATCCTCTTCGGCACCGACTCCTCATGGTTTCCGCGCGGATTTGCGTCGCGCTACCTCGACGACCAATACCGCGCCGCCTGGACCGCGGGCTTCACGGACGAGGAGATGCGCGCCGTTTTTGCCGGCAACGCGGCGCGCCTCTTGCGGATCACCCCGCCGTAGGCCCGCGCGGGACGCACAGGCCGGTTTCCTTCGTACAATCTATGCAGGCGATGCAGGCCGGGGCCCCGACCGCCGGTGGGGGTGGTGCGTGGAGATCTTCGAAATCTTGGATGGCCGCCTCTATCAGAGCGGCGCGCCGCAGGAAGCCGCGGAGTGGGGCTCGATTCACGCCCGCGGCATCGACGTGGTCGTCGACCTCTTCGGCACGCTGGACCCGGGCGTGCCGACGGCGCCCAATTCCATCCTGTACATCTTCTGGCCGATCGAGGACGTCGACGCGCTGCCGGCGCTCGGGATCTTGAACACCCTTGTCGACGCGGTGGTGCGGCTCATTCAGCTGGGCCACAAGGTGCTGGTCCACTGCCACATGGGCAAGAGCCGGTCGGGCCTGCTGAACGCGCTCGTGGCGATGAAAGTCCTCGGCATCAGCGGGGCCGACGCGGTCGACCTCGTGCGCAGGCGGCGTCCGGACGCCCTCGGCAACGCCGTGTTCACCGCGTACCTCCGGGCGCTGCCGGCGCCGCCGGGCCCGCCGCCGTCGAGCGCGGCGCGTACGCCATGAACGTCAAGACCGTCAAGCGCGGCACGCTGTGGGCGGCGATTCTCGGCTCGTGCATCGTGTTCTTGGACTCCACCGTGGTGACGGTAGCGCTCCCGCGCATTGGGCGCGAGCTGCCGGCGCATTTCCTGGGGGTCTTGGAAGGGCAGTCCTACGTCTACAGCGGGTATCTGCTGGCGGAGAGCGCGTTTCTGATTCTCGCGGGCGGCCTAACCGACGTCTACGGCCGGCGGCGGATGTTCCTGGTGGGGCTCGTCGCGTTCGGGATGACGTCGCTTCTCAGCGGGCTCGCGCCGACCATGGAATGGCTGGTCGTGTTCCGGGTGCTGCAAGGGGTGGCCGGCGCCATTCTCGTTCCCGGCTCACTCGCGCTCATCACCGCCACCTTCTCCGGCGAGGAGCAGGGCCGCGCGTTCGGCGTATGGTCCGGCGCCTCCGCGGGGCTCGCGATCCTCGGTCCGTTCATCGGCGGCCTCCTGGTGGACAGCGTGTCGTGGCGGGCGGTGTTCCTGTTGAATGTCCCGCTCGTGCTGACGGGGCTTTGGGTCACCGCGCGGTACGTACGCGAAACCCAACATCTCGAGGCGTCGAAGGGCTTCGACGTGTCGGGTACCGTCTTGACGGCGCTGGCGGTCGGCGGGCTCGTTATCGGCACCATATCGGGAGAACAGCGAGACTGGCACAGTCCGGCGGCGTTCGCGGCGCTCGGCGTCGGCGCCGCCGCCGCGGCGCTGCTCCCGTTCTGGATGCTGCGCGCCCGGAATCCCCTGGTTCCGCCCGCGCTATTCCACTCGCGCAACTTCACGGTGACGAACCTCTCCACCCTCGTCATCTACGCGGCGCTGTCCGCGACGTTCTACTACCTGACGCTCTTCCTGCAGGGAACGCTCGGGTACTCCGCTTCGGCGGCCGGCATCGCGACGATCCCGGGAGCGATCTTCATGGCGCTGTTCTCGCCGAGGTTTGGGGCGCTCGCGGCGCGCTACGGTTCGCGCTGGTTCATGGCGGCCGGCCCGGCCCTCATGAGTATCGGGGTCCTCTGGTTCGCGCGCCTCCCCGCGGGCAGCGCCGCTTGGGCGCTGCGGCTGTCCGACGCGGGGACGTTCGCGCCGCCCGCAAGCTACTTTACCGACATCCTGCCCGGATTGCTCATGTTCGGCATCGGCGCGATGCTGATGGTCGCCCCCCTCACGGCGACGCTCATGGCCTCGGCGCCGGTCGAGCACGCGGGCGTCGCGTCCGCCATCAATACGGTGATCTCAGATGTCGGGCCCCAGCTCGCGGTCGCCGGCCTGTTCGTCGCGGTGACCGCCTATTTCTATGGCGCGCTGGCGGCGCACGGGCCGGACCCGGGCATCGCGGCGGCGGTTGCGCGCCACGACGTCACGGCGTTCAACCCGCCCGCGGGGCCGGTGCCCGAGAGCGTTCGAGACGCCGCGCGCGCCGCGTCGACCGGTGCGTTTCATCTGGTGATGCTGGTCAGCGCCGCGCTGCTTCTCTGCGGCGCGGCGATCAACGCCGTGGGAATCCGGACGCCCGTCTCGCCGGTGGCGGCGCGAGTGGCCTCGCCGGACCCCTCGTGGCGCCGCTACTGCCACCTGGCCGTCAAGCAGACAGCATCGCCGCCCGCCCGGGGCGCGGCGACGTCACATCCCACCTGAACTTGGGAGGGCCCCCGCCTCGCCGGAGACGGGGGCCGGAGGCGCAGACCGGGCTCGGCCGGCGATTACATGTGGCCGTGCTCGACGGCAAGGATCAGGTTCTTGTTCGCGTCGATGAGCATCTGGATGGTATTCGCCATGTCGTGCAGCATCTTCATCATCGCTTTCTCATTGGCGGTCATCGGCATCTTGCTCATCGAGTCCATCTCCATCATCATCTGCGAAAGGGTCTTGGCGGCCTGATCGTTGGCCACTTTGGCCTTGTCGCTTTCCGGCGACGCAAAGGCGCTGTGGATCTGTCCGAGCGGGCCCGCCATCAGCAGGCCCACGAGCATGATCACGGCCACCTTCTTCCAGTGCTTTCGCATGTATCACCCCCTGGCGCAATTTGTTGCACCTCCAGGGTATCGGCGGCCAATAAAGCGTCGATAAGGTTCGTGTAAGGTTTGTGCAATGACGGGATGAACGCGTTGAGGCCCGGAGCGCCGGGCGCTCCGGGCCTCAACGTCAGATCGCAGCGGCGCTTTTCGGCGCTACCGCTCGTGCACCACCGAGCAGCCCCGGTCCACACTCCACTCGCCGTTGGTGCAGCGGTAGTAGCGGTGACCCTGGTACGTGTAGGCCCGATTAATTGGATACTGGGCCGGCAGCCAGGCCGGCGCGTTGCCGGCCGGATAGTAGCTGTACCCGTAGGGCGAATAAACCGGCTGAGGCTGCGCCGGGTAGTAATTGTAGCCGTACGGTGAATAGACCGGCTGGGGCTGTGTGTTCTGGTGCCCCACCACGTAGCCGATGAGACCGCCGAGCAGCAGCGCGCCGATGCCGATCGCGACCGGCGAGGAGAGGATCGAGCCGGACGTCGACGGCGCAGCGGCCTGCGACGTCACGCTAATCTGACTCAGGTCGAAGGCGTTCCCCGTCGGGACGAGGACCGCCGTCGCGGACGCGCCGGTGTATGACTGCAGCGAGCAGAACGAGGTCGACGCCCCGTTGACGGAGGCAACGGTTTGGTCGGTGGCCTGGAAGGTATCGCTGCCACCCGCCGTGGAGAGCGTCACCTGCCCGTTCTGGCAGTCAACGGATTGAATGGTCCCCTGCACCTGGACCGGCTGGACAGTCTGGGCATTTCCGGTGCCGGCGAGGGCGAGGCAGGCGAGCAACACCGAAACCGCTATCGCAGTGACGTGCCGCATGGTCCGTTCCCCCTTATGCACCCAACCCATTTCGAATGCCGTGCGAATCGATTACCTTCAAAATACCGCTGGATTACGAACGTCTTGTGAAGGCACGATGTGAATGTCGTGGGAAACGAAGGGGTCTAGCGGCCGTCCAGGACTCGCCCGCGCCCGAATACGCCGCCGAGCACGTCGACGATCTCCCGCTCGACGACGGGCGCCGTCACCTGCCTGAGGAAATACTCCGCCCGCTTCCCGGACCTGTCCACGCCCGCCGGAAGTTTCGAGGCGCTCCCCGGACTCGCCACGCTCTGCCGGACCGTGATCCGCGTGTCGAGCCAGTCGCACACGAAGGCGACGTACGGCGTGCTCGTGGACGTGAACAGGGACCGTTCGATGCCCGCGGGATACACCTGCATCGTGACCTGGGTGTTCCGCGGTCGCCGGTCGACGTCAGTGTAGGCCTGTGTCGTGGCAATCTGGTAGTCGTGGCCGCGGCGGCGCAGCGCGGCCCCGACGTCTTCCATCGTCGGACGAATCGTCTCCTCGATCAGCCGCTCGAACTCCCCGATAAACGCGTCGTGCCGCCGGCGGACTGCTTCGTGCCGCTTACCCTCTTCCGCGAGCCGCTTCTCGTACCGCGTCATCAAGGTCTCCAGCCGCGCTCGGGTCTCTTCGCGCACCCTTCACCCCCTCGGCGCCGGGGCTGTTCCCTCTGCCTTTTGCCCTATTCCCGGACGTGCGGACGCTCTCAGCGACGCGCGATCCGCACCGCGGTGCCGCGCTCGAGATCGACTGCGACCCCGTAGTCGGTCCGCGCGCGCTCGACGGAGACATAGCCGTTCCGCACGTCCTCCAGCACGCGGGCCGGATCGCGCTCCGACGGCGGCCCGTACCCGCCGCCGCCCGGCAGGCCGAGCGTGACTTCCGTGCCCGCGGGCAGAAGTGAGCGCGTCTTCGGCCGGACCGGCGCCGCGGGATCGTTCGTGGTGACGGTCCCGGGCCGGCCGGCCGCGCCGCCGAGCAGACCGGGCGCGGGGGACGCGATCCGCTCGTACAGACCCGAAAAGAGGAACGGCCGGTCCGTGCGGACGCCGATCTCCTGCACCTGGCCCAGCCCCCCGCGAAACTTCCCCGGGCCGCCCGAATCCTGGCGCAGCTCCCGCCGGCGAATGACCACCGGCGACAGCGCCTCGATCACCTCGACGGGCGTGCCGGCGATGCCGCTCGGAAAGGCCGTCGCCGACAGGCCGTCCCGCGTGGCCAGTGCGCCCGTGCCGCCGGCGGAGAACCACACGTACGTGAACGGCGCGTTCCGGCGCGGGTCGTGGCCGAAGATCTGCGTGTCCCACAATCCGTCGAAGCCCGGCGCCTTGACGCGGTCCGGCAGCACCTGGGTCAGCGCGCCGAAGATCGCGCTCGGCAGGAAATGGCCGACGAGGTGTCGCCCCGCCACCGCCGCCGGAAACTTGGCGTTCAGAATCGAGCCTTCCGGCGCCGTGACCTTCACCGGGCGGAAGCTGCCTTCGTTGTTCGGCACGTCGGGCGAGATGACGCACTTCACGGCATAGGTCGTGTAGGCATGCGTGTAGTTGAACGCCACGTTGATCCCTTGGCGCACCTGCGGCGACGAACCGGTGTAGTCGATCTCGAGGTCGTCGCCCCGGACGGTGACCGTCACGGCGATGTGGACGGGCGCGTCGAATCCGTCGCAGGTGAGCTCGTAGCGGTAGGCGCCATCCGGGAGGGCCGCGATGCGCGCGCGCATCGCGGCCTCGGACCGCTCGACGATGACGTCGGACAGCTGCTCGATGTCCGCGAGCCCGAACTCGGCGAGGAACGCGAGGAGCTGCTGCCCGCCGATCTCGTTGCCCACCACCTGCGCGTGGATGTCGCCGAGCACTTCCTTGGGCGTCCGGACGTTGGCGCGCAGTAAGTCGAACAGCGGCGTGTTGGGCCGGTCGCGATCGAACAGCTTCATGACCGGGATCTGCAGGCCTTCCTCGAAGATCTCGCCCGCGTCGGCGGAGAGGCCCCGGCCGCCGATATCCAGCGCATGACAGGTATTGCCGAAGAACGCCACGAGCCGGTCGCCCTGGAAGACCGGCGTCATCACGGTGATGTCGTTGAGCTGGGAGGCGGTCTTCCAGGCGTCGTTCGTGACCAGCACGTCACCGGGTCCGAGCGTGTCGAGCGGAAACGCCGCGAGAAAGTGGTGCATGCTGGTCGCCATCGAGTTGATGTGGCCCGGCGTCCCCGTCACCGCCTGCGCGATCATGCGGCCGCGCCGGTCGAATACCCCGGCGGAGATGTCGCCGGCCTCCCGCACCACCGACGTGAACGACGTCCGCATCAGCGCCGCGGCCTGTTCGTTCACCACGCCGACCATCCGGTTCCAGAGCACCTCGAGGAGGATGGGATCCATCATGACGCCGGCTTGGATTTCAGGGTTGCCGCGCGCCCCGTGTCTTCGATGACGAGGTTGAGCCAGTTGTCGATCCACGCCCGGGCGTCCGGTCCCACGACCACGGTCGATTCGCGTTCCTCCACGATGGCCGGCCCGGCGAGTTCGTGGCCTGGAGCAAGACGGTACCGGTCGTAGACCGGCACCTCCGCGAATCCGCTGCGTTCAGGAAGATACGCGGGCCGCCGTGTCTTGAGCGCCGCCGACGGGTCGCCCGAATCCGAGGCGGCGGGACCGCCGGTCTCGGCCGGCAGCCGCAGCGTGGGTTTCGGCCCGTGCGCGGCGACCCGCCAGCTCACCACGTCCACGGCCACGTCCGGGGCGGTGTGCCCGTAAATCGCCGTGTAGGCGCGCTCGAAGGCGTCGCGGAGCGCCGCTTCGGCGCCGGGCCCGAGCGGTACCGGCGGCAGGGGCACGCGGATCTCGTGCCCCTGCCCGCGGTAGCGCATGTCGGCCCACCGGCGAAAGCCGATCTGATCATCGGCCACCGTCGTGGACAGGATCCGGCGGCCTTCCTGCTCCATCTCGCCGACGGCGGCGCGGACGGCGGTCCATTCGATCGACTCGACGCCGGTCGGGAGCGTGCGCACGAAGTCAAAGACGAGCGGCGCAACGAGAAACCCCATCGCCGACGCGACGCCCGCCCCCAGCGGACACACGACCGTCGAGCACCGTAGGATTCGCGCGAGGCGATGGGCGTGCACCGGACCGGCGCCGCCGAAGGCGAAGAGCGGAAAGCGCCTGATGTCCTTGCCGCGCTCCACGGCGTGCACGCGCACGGCCGAGGCCATGTTTTCGTTCACCACCTGGTGGATACCCCACGCCGCCTGCACGGGATCGAGCCCGAGCGGCCCGGCGACGCGCTCCTCGATCGCGCGCCGCGCGGCCTCGCGGTCGAGGCGCAGCCGGCCGCCGAGGAAAAACTCGGGGTCGAGGTAGCCCAATATCAGGTCCGCGTCGGTGACCGCCGGCTCCGTGCCGCCGCGGCCGTAGCACGCCGGGCCGGGATCCGCGCCGGCGCTGTCGGGGCCCACCGTCAGGAGGCCGAGACCGCTCACCCGCGCGACACTGCCCCCGCCGGCGCCGATCTCGATCATCTCGATCGCCGGCACCTTGATCGGCAGTCCGCTGCCGCGCTTGAAGCGATACACTCTCGCGACCTCGAACTCCGGGGCGGTGAGCGGCTCGCCCCCTTCGACGAGACACGCCTTCGCCGTGGTGCCGCCCATGTCGAAAGACAGCAGATCGGGACGTCCCGCGAGCGCGCCGTGGTGCGCCGCGGCGAGCGCGCCGGCCGCCGGACCCGACTCCACCACGCGGATCGGGAACCGGGACGCCGTCTCGACCGAGCAGATGCCGCCGGTGGACTGCATGATGAACAGCGGCCCGCCGATGCCCATCCCTTCCAGGCGCTCTTCCAGCCGGCTGAGATAGCGCGCGGCAAGCCCCTGAATATACACGTTGGCCGCGGTGGTGCTCGTGCGTTCGTATTCCCGGATCTCCGGCACGACTTCGTGGGACAGGGCGCAGGCCCACTCCGGCGCGGCCGTCCGGATCAGCCGCCCCACGGTCTGTTCGTGCGCGGGCGCGCGGTAGCTGTGGAGGAAGCAGACGGCCACCGCGTCAATGTGTTCGCGGCGCAGCGTCTCGACGAGGCGCCGTACTTCTTCCAGGTCGGGCGCCGCTTCCACGGTCCCGTCCTCGAGAACTCGCTCGCCGAGTTCGTAGCGGAGATACCGGGGCACAAGCGGCGCCGGACGTTCGATAAACAAGTCGTACATATCGTAGCGGTGCTCGCGGGCGATTTCGAGCGCGTCCCGAAACCCTCGGGTCGTGATGAGGGCCGTACGCGCCCCCGTGCGTTCGATCAGTGCGTTGGTGAGCAGCGTGGTGCCGTGCACCACCGCGCTCACCTCGCGCGCCGCGGCGCCCGCCGCCTCGAGCAGGTCCCGCACGCCCTGCACGACGACGCCCGCCGGGTCCGCGGGCGTCGTCAGGACCTTGCCGACCTGAAACACTGTCCCGAGATCGTCGAGCAGAATCAGATCGGTGAACGTCCCGCCGATGTCGACGCCGATCCGGAGGGTCGCGGGCATCCGGCGCCGGCTAGGCGCGGCGGGGCTGCGCCGCGGGCTTCAGGACCGGCTGCCGCCGGCCGTGATTCACCGCGAAGACGGCGGCGATCTCGAACAGCAGCTGCGCCGCCACGATCGAGGTGACGTCGTTGGTGTCGCAGGGAGGCGACACCTCGACGAGATCGGCGCCGACCAGTTGGAGGCCGGCGAAGCCGCGAATGATCTGCATCGCCTGCCAGGTCGTCAGCCCGCCGATCTCCGGCACGCCCGTGCCCGGGGCGCACATCGGATCCAGTCCGTCGATGTCGAACGTGAGGTAGACCGGCGCGTCGCCCACGGTCGCCCGCATCTCCTCGACGATCGGCTCGACGCCGCGCCCGTGGATCTCGTCGGCGGTCACGAGGTGGTAGTGCTCGCGCGACCAGGCGAGGTCGTCGGGGTAGAAGAGGCTGCCGCGGATGCCGAGCTGCACCACCTTGGACGGCACGAGCAGGCCGTCCTCGTGCGCCCGGCGGAAGGGCGTGGCGTGCGTCAGCCGGGCGCCGAACTGCGTATCGTGCGTGTCGGTGTGGGCATCGATCTGGACGACCCCGACCGGTCCGGTGTGCCTGGCCACCGCCCGCAAGATCGGATACGTGATGCCGTGGTCGCCGCCGACGGCGATCGTCCGGCACCCCGCCGCGTAGATCGCGTCGAACTCCCGCGTGATCGAATCGTAGGTCTTCTCGATGTCGAACGGCGTGGTCAAGACGTCGCCGTAATCGGCGATCCGGATGCGTTCGTGCACCGTCACCTCGTGCACGGGATGGTGCAGGCGCACCGCGCTGGAGGCCGCGCGGACCGCCCGCGGCCCGAGCCGCGCGCCGACGCGGTACCCGGCGCTCGTGTCGAAGGGCACCCCGACGTACGCCACGTCGAGCTGCCGCGGATCGGACACGTGGGGCATGCGCATGAACGTCGCGATGTTGCCGTGCCGCGGATACACCATGCTGTCGACCGGCTTTGGAAAAGTCATGCTTCGCGCCCCCTCGATGCGGAGATGTGCGCCTCGGCTCCGAATTCAGCTCCGGAGACGAAGCCCCTTCGGGTCGTACAGGGGCTCGCGGGACACGGTCGCGGGGTGGCGCCCGCCGAAGTACTCGATCTCGAGAGACGTGCCGGGCGCGGCGTGACTGGGCGGCAGATAGCCGTACGCGATGCCGCGGCCAACCGTGTAGCCGTAGTTCGCGCTCGTCACGTATCCCAAGACGCGCTCGCCGTCGAGAATGGGTTCCTTGCCGAGCACCACCCTCCCCGCGTCGTCGAACGTCAGGCAGCAGAGCGTGCGGGCTAGACCCTGCGCCTTGATCCGCAGCAGGGCCTCACGGCCGTGAAACTCGCCCTTGCCAAATTTCACGGCGAACCCGAGTCCCGCTTCGAGCGGATTGTGCTCGTTCGTGATATCGGCGCCCCACAGCCGGTAGCCCTTCTCGAGCCGCAGCGAGTCGAAGGCCCCGACGCCGAGCGGCACGAGACCGTGCGGGCGGCCAGCTTCCCAGAGCGCGTCCCACAGCCGCAGGCCGTACTCGGTGTGCGCGTATATCTCCCATCCCATTTCACCAACGTACGAAACGCGGAGCGCGAGGGCAGGGATGGTGTGGAGCGTAATGGCGCGCGCCGCGAAGTACGGAAACGCCTCGTTCGACAGCGCGTCGGCACAGACGGCGCTCAACACCGCCCGGGCGTTCGGTCCCCACAGTCCGACGCCGCAGTACATCGATGTCACGTCCGTCACGCGGACGGTGCCGTCTACCGGCGCGTGCCGGCGAATCCACCCCAAGTCGCGCGGGCCCACGGCCCCGCCGGTCAGGACCAGGAAGCGGTCCCGGTCGAGGCGCGTCACCGTGAGGTCGCACATGATACCGCCCCGATGATTGAGCATGGACGTGTAGATGACTCTGCCTTCGGGCTGATCGATCTTGTTGGCGCACAGGCCCTCCAGAAAATCGAGCGCGCCGGGCCCCGCCACTTCGATCTTCGTGAACGGCGTGAGGTCGAAGAGCGCTGCGGCGCTGCGGGTGGCCAGGTGCTCGGCGCCCTGGATCGGCGACCACTCCCGCGCCTCCCAGCCCGCACGGTCGGGAACGCGCCGGCCGTTCAGCAGCCGTTCGTTCCCGGCAAACCATTGGGGACGCTCCCACCCCGCAGTCTCGAAGAACACCGCGCCCTGCTCGACCTGGCGGCGGTGAAAGGGGCTCACGCGCAGACCGCGGGGCTGCTCCATCTGCTGGAGCGGATGCACGATGTCGTATACCTCGCGGTACTGCTGCACGGCGCGGGCGCGGACGTAGGCCGGCGCGAGCGCGTGCGCGGGGAAGCGGTTCAGGTCGCATTCGTGCAGGTCGAGGCCGGGATCACCTTCCGCCATCCACTCTGCGATTACTTCACCGACGCCGCCGGCGTGCGTGATCCACACGGCCTCCGCGACCCAGAGGCCGCGGACGTCGGACGCCTCACCGAGCAGCGGGAAGCCGTCGGCGGTGAACGAGAACAGGCCGTTGATGCGGTACGGCAGCGCGGCATGGCGCAGCGCCGGGAGCAGGTCGGCGGCCGCCTCCTCCGCGGAGGCGAAGTGTTCGGGTGTAAACGGCATGACGGCCGGGTTCGGGAGCGCGTCGGGATCGACCGGCAGCGGCTCGTGGCGGTACGAGCCGAAGCCGTAGCAGTCGGCGTGCTGACGAAAATACATCGACCGGTCCTGGTGCCGCAGAATCGGGTGGGCGACTTCCCGGGTCTCGCCGCTGAGCTCGGGGAGCGGCGCGGTACGGGCGTACAGATGCTGCATCGGCTCGAGCGGCACGGTGACGCCCGCGAGACGGCCGACCCGCGGGCCCCAGATGCCGGCGCAGAGCAGCACCTGTTCCGCCGCGATACGTCCACGACGCGTCGTGACGCCGCGTACCCGCCCGGCGCCGGCGTCGATCGCGGTCACGGGAGTCCCACCGTGGAACTCGACGCCCCTCGTTTCGACGAGGCGCGCCATGCGCTCGCAGGCGCGCACGGCCTTGGCGATGCCGTCATCCGGCACGTAATACACGCCGAGGATCTTGGATTCGTCCAGCAGCGGCAGCCGCTCGCGCGCCTCGGCGGGGGACAACAGAGCGCTCTCGAGCCCCCACGCCTTGCCGAGCCCGCGCCGGCGCTTGAGCTCCGCCCATCTCGCCGGAGTGGCGGCAACTTCCATGCTGCCGGCGGCATAGAAACACGGCTCGCCGTCGCCGCCGAGCCGCCCGTACAATGCGACGGTTCGCCTGGCCAGCTCCGTCATCGTTCGGGAGGGATTCGTTTGAAACACGAGGCCGGGGGCGTGGCTTGTGGATCCTCCGGTTTCGAACAACGGCCCCTGGTCCAGCACGACGATGTCCCGCCAACCCTTCGCGGCGAGATGGCAGGCGGCGCTGCACCCCACGATCCCGGCGCCGATAATGACGAGCCGGGCGTGCCCGCGCATGGCCGGCCGCTACGGGGTCTTGGCCATCAGCCCGTAGAAGGCGTCGACGCTCGGGCCCTGCACCGCCAGTTTGCCGGCGGAGTAGCCGCCGTCGACGCAGAGCACCTGCCCTGTCACGAAGCGCGCGCGATCGGACGCGAAAAACAAGACCGCGTCGGCGATTTCGTCCGGCGTGGCGAGCCGCCCGATCGGCACCTGCGCGACGAACGCGCGCTGATACTCGGGCGTCTGCTTCGAACGCGAGATCCCGGAGATATCGGTCAGCCCCGGGGACACGACGTTGACGGTGATGCCGTGGGGCCCCATCTCCATGGCCATGACCCGCGCCAGTTGAATTTCGCCCGCCTTCGACGCGGCGTGAGGACCGCCGGTGACGCGGGCGTTGTTTCCCGACGTCGACCCGATCAAGATAATGCGCCCGCCCTGCCCCTGCGCGATCAGCCGGCGGCCGACCGCCCGGCTCAACACAAAGGCGCCCCGCAGCTGGACATCGACCTGCAGATCCCACTCGTCGTCGGTCAGGTCCACGATCTTCTTGTGCACACCCACCCCGGCGCCGTGCACGAGAATATCGACGCGCCCGCAGCCTTCCACGACGCGGTCCACCATGGCGTTCACCTGCGCGCTGTCGCGGACATCGGTGCGGATGAAGCGGACGTCGCAGCCGAGTTCGGCCAGCTCCCGGACACGCGCCTCCGCCCGTTCCTCGTCGACGTCGGCGATCACGCCGCGGGCGCCCTCCCCGGCAATCCGCCGCACGATCACGCCGCCGATCCCCTGCGCCGCGCCCGACACGATCACGACCTTGCCCGCAAACTCGCCGGTCATCGCCGTCCCCCTCGTCAGCTGATGGCGTCGCGCTGAAGCGGCGCCGATCCCGCCGCAGGGTCTTGTGGCACCGATCCAGAAATTCTCCACTGAAGACTGCCGGTGATCTATTAGACCGCCCTCGTTGATGAACCTGCCGGGCCGCACGTTGGACCCCCGGTTCCCGATCACTCGAGCGAAGGACGTCGTTGCCGTCCGTGAGTCCTGGGCGACTCGCGTTCCAGGAGCACAACGCCCGCCGGCGGCCCGACCAGTTGCTCCACCATGTCAAGGAGGGACCAGACAATGATGCCGCCGCACAAACGGGTGGCCCTCGTCACCGGCGCGGCGCGCGGCCTTGGCTGGGGAATCGCGCGGGCGTTTGGCCGCGCCGGAACGCGGGTGTGCGTGACCGATATCGACGACAACGAACTGGCGCGCTGCGGCCGGGACCTGGCCGCGGACGGCGCCGAGTTTCAGCCCTACGTCTTCGACGTCGCCGACCTCGCGGAGTGGAGGCGGGTGGTGAAGGACGTCGTCGATCGCTGGGGCCGATTGGACGTCGTGGTGCACAACGCGATCTACATGCCGCTCGTCACCTTCGAGGCAACCACGCCGGCGGAATGGTGGCGCCAGATCAACGTCGGTCTCGGCGGGCTGTTCAACTGCGCGCATGTGGCGTGGAATCAGATGAAGGCGCAGGGCGGGGGCCACATTATCGGCATCGCCAGCGGCTCGAGCATTCGCGGTTATCGGGAAGAGATCGCGTACTGCGCGATCAAGCACGGCGCCGAGGGATTCGTCAAGGCGCTGTCGCTCGAAGCCCGCGCCTGCAATATCGCCGTGAACGCGATCGGCCCCGGTGCCCGCATCAAGCCGACGCGCATGACCTGGGCGGAGTACGACCGGGCGCCGGCGGAGGTCCGAGCCGGCTGGGCCGACCCGGTCGAACTCGGCAAGGCCTACGTGTGGCTCGCCGCCCAGCCGCCCGGCCGGTTCAATGGATATCGCTTCGACGCCGCCCCGCTGGTCCGGACGCTCGCCCGCGAGGGAGCCGACTTTGAATTCGCGCCGGAGAAGGTCACGCTGTATCCGGACGATTTTCGAGCGCGCCAGCACTGGTACGAGGAGCAGGCCGACCAATGACGGATACCCGAGGAGCCGCCGACATGGATACCATCTATGACGCGTTGCGCTGGCACGAAGTCCAAATCACCGGGCACGCCGCCGCACGGCACATCCCCCTCACGTACGGCGAAGCGGGGACGGCCGGTCCCCGCGCGACCCTCATCGCGGGAACGCATGGGGACGAAGGGCCCTGGTCCGCGCTGGCGATCAAGATGTTGTGCCGGAATCCGCGGGCGAAGCTCACCGGACGCCTGCGCGTCATCTTCACCGCCAACGCGCTCGCGGCCGAGGTCGAACGGCGCAATTCCTGGATCGATTCCCCCAACTCGCTCGACCTCGACGCCTTGTTTCCGGGCAACCCGGAAGGATCGCACTCCGACCGCCTCGCGGCCGTCATCGCCCCGCTGGTCGCGGACAGCGACGTGGTGATCGATCTGCACGGCGGGGGCACGTGGTGTGTCAACGCGTTCGTCAAACGATTTGAGGGCTCCGAGCAGCTTGCCGCCGACCTCGGGGGGCCGTTCATCAGCAACGCCCCGAACAAGAAAGGCGGGCTGACCACCTACGCGCGCTCGTTCGGCGTCAAAGTCGCCAACGTGGAGGTCGGCGGGCGTTCGAGCAAAGAAATGTATTGGGCCGAGCGCAACGTCAAAGGTCTCGAGCGCGCGCTCTGCAACCTCGGCGTCCTGGCGCTGGATGCCCCGCCTGCCCCCGCTGAGAAAGCCGTGGATGTGGGCCCGACGAAAGCGCTGCGCGCCAAGACGGGCGGGATTTTCGTGCCGGCATTGCGCGAAGAGGCCGTGGGCACGATCGTCCCGATCGGAACCGAGCTGGGCAGGATTCTCGACCTGCACACCCTTGCCGAGCTGCAGGTGTTCACCGCGCCGTACGAACAGACGGCGATGATGCTGCTGCGTCCGCAAATCTGCACCGTTGAGGGATCCGCGTTGATCTACGTCGCCGCAGAACCGGTCTAGAGGACTCCCTCACTGCCCGTCTGCGGTCGTCAGATCGCCCATCATGTACCCAAAGTCCCCGGGATTGATGCGGCAGGGGACGGGCCGGATGAGGACGGTGATACTGCGTTCGAAGGGCGCCCGGAGTGTTTCCAGCTCCTTGAAGGAATACGGACTGAACGTACGGCCCAAAACGGTCCCTTTGGGAACCTCCGTGTGGAGTGTCGTGACCTCCGGCAGCAACAGGCCGCCGGCACGTGGCCGCAGGGTCGTGAGGGCGTTGAGGACGATCTGCGTCGGGGGCGCGGTGGGCGGTTCGGGGAGCATCCCGATCTGCCGCATCACGTTGATGAGACCGGCCACCCCGCGCCGCACGTAGTCGGACTGGTCGATGCCTCCGCCTCCCAGCTCCACCGTGACCGTCGGGATTCCTCGCCCCACCGTGTAGGACGCCGTGGAGCCTTGGTAGCCGTATCCGGCCGGCGGCCGGAACAGCACCGTCGAGCCGAACGCCCTCGACAAGTTCTCCGCGTTCGCGAGATACACGTAGTCAACCGTGGCGTGCGCGCCGCCTGCGTGCAGATCAACGTAGTAGTCCACCCGGCTGAGGAACTCTGCCACGAGCACCTCCGCGAGTTGGTGCGTCAGAAACCCCTCGCCGTCTCCGGGAAACACACGGTTCAGATTCTGCATGTCGAGCGGCGTGTGCCGTGTGATGGCTTCGTAGGCGAGCGGATTGGCGACAGGCACAACCAGGAGCCGGCCTTTGAGCCGCGCCGGTTCCACTTGTTGCAGGAAACGGTAGAGGATCTCGGTCGAAACCTGCTCGTCGCCGTGCAGACATGCGGAGAGACCGAGCGTCGGCCCCTCGCCCGCCTGTCCTCGGAGCTCATGGATCACGACCTGCAGTTCGGCCCCGCTTGCCAGGGTGGCCACCGGAACCACCTTCGGTTGGGTGATCAACGCCACTGTCTTCCTCCCTAGTCTCGGCGTGGGAACCCCGGCGACCGGTCGTTCCTACATTTGCCGTCCCCCTTTGATTCCAAACGTCTCGTACAGGACGTCGCCGAAAAAACTGAAGACAAGGACGGTCACAAACATCGCCAAACCGGGAAACGTCACCGTCCACCAGTAGGAGAAGAAGTACGGACGTGACGTGGCAATCATGCTTCCCCACTCCGCCGTCGGCGGCTGGCTGCCCAATCCCAGAAAACTCAGGCTCGCGGTCAGCAGGATGGCGTAGCCGACGTCCACCGTCATCCGGGACACGATGATGCCCCAGCACTGCGGCAGCACGTGCCGAAAGAGGATTTTCGCATCGGAGACGCCAACCGCGTGCGCCGCCTCGATATAGAGCATCGCTTTCACGGTCAGCACGCGGCTGCGAATCAACCTCGCGTACGTGGGCCACCAGACGATCGCGACCGCGATCACGGCGTTGCGCAGGCTCGGGCCGAGAGCGGCGGTAATCGCGATCGCGAGCACCAGGCCTGGGAACGCCAGGAACAGATCGGCGAGGCGCATCAGGATGTCGTCGATGACCCCGCCCCGGTACCCGGCGACCGACCCGATCAAGATCCCGAGCACCATGGAGATCAGCAGGACCATACCGGCGGCGGCGAGCGAGACCCGAGTGCCCCAGATCGTCCGGCTGAGGATGTCTCGGCCGGTCTCATCGGTTCCAAACCACACACCCGCCGACGGCGGCTTGAACGCCTGCGCGAGGTTCAGGGTATTGGGATCCGCCGGGGCCAGCACGGGTGCGAAAATACCGGTGGCGACGATGACCGCCGCGGCGATCCCCAGCGCCGCGGCCGGGACGTGCCTTGCCCGCAAGCGCCTCGCGGCGCCGAGGCCGGCGCGGGGAACCGCGCGGCTACGCGCCGTGACCGCCATCGGACGGCTTCACGTGTGCATCACTGATATTTGATTCGCGGGTCCAGCCATAGGTAGAGCGCGTCCACGAGCACGCTCATGACGAGAAACGCTACGGCCAGCACGACAGTGACGCTCATGATGGCGGGGAAGTCCAGGGTCTTGATCGATCCGACGGCGTAGCGCCCGATCCCCGGCCACCCGAAGACGACCTCCACGATCACCGTGCCGCCGAGCAGAGCACTGAACTGCATCCCGAGCGTGGTGATGATGGGAATGAGCGCGTTTTTTAGCCCGTGCCGATAGACCACCAAGAAGCCGGACAACCCCTTGCTGTGCGCCGTGCGGATGTAATCTTCTCCGAGCACCTCCAACATGATCGTCCGGGTGAGCTTCACCCCGACCCCTAACCGGGAGGCGACGGTGGCGACAACGGGCAGCGCAAGGTGGCCGGCCGCGGACCACACCGCCGGCCAGTTCGCGGTCATGACGCCGTCCACCAGATACAGGCCGGTCATCCGGACCGGAGGCGACACCAACGGATCGAGCCGGCCCGTCGCCGGCAGCCAGCCGAGCTGGCGGTAGAACGCAAATTGGAGCAGCATGCCGAGCCAGAACGACGGCAGTGCGACTCCCGCGACGCTGAGCGCTCGAATCACGTAATCGCCGGGTCGCCCCGGGTTGACCGCGGCGATGATGCCGAAGGCGATCGAACAGGCTGTATAGACGATCATGACGACGACCGCCAGTTCGGCGGTCGCGGGAAGGTACACGTCCAGATCTTCGTGCACTGGCCGCTGGGTCTGAATGGAGCGGCCAAAGTTGAAGGACGCCAGGTCGCGCAGGTACGAAACGTACTGGGCGGCGAGCGGCCGGTCCAGCCCCATCGACTTTCTGAGCGTCTCAACGGCCTCGGCGCTCGCCTCGGGGCCCGCGGCGGCCCGGGCGGGATCGCCGGGAATCAGCCGTGTCAGACAAAACGTCATCGCGGTAATGCCGAGCAGCACAATCACCGCCCAGGCACCGCGTGCAATCAGAAACCGCCACGACATTCGCTGCCTCGCGCGGAGGCGACGCCGTCCGCGTCATCCGGCCCAGGATGGCGGCCGGCGACCGGTCAGCTCAACCACACAGGGTAGAACTGAAAGACCCCGCTGTAATCGAAGGGATGATACAGATAGTTCATGACGCGCTCCCGGACCGGCTCGACGATCGGCGTCGCGAAGGCCAAAAAGACCACGGGCTGATCGTCGATCACGAGGCTCTCCGCCTGGCGCCACAGTGCGATCCGCTTGTTGGGATCGCGCTCCCGTTCCGCCGCATCGAGACGGCGATCCACCTCGGGGTTCTGGTACCAGGCAAAGTTATAAGGTTTCCCCGCGCTGTCGCTGCCGAAGATTTGGCGAATGTAGCTGCCCGCGTCGGCGGTCAGCGGGGACTGCGTCAGGTGGGGCCCGGAGAGCGGGGCCGTCTCGAGCTTGGCGATCTGCGCGTAAAACACGCCGGGCGGCGGCGAGTAGAGAAGGCTCGCGTTGACGCCGATCTCCTTGAGGGATTGCTGAAAAATGAGCCCCATCTTGCGCCCCTGCTCTTCTTCTTGGTTCACGTCGAGTGCGGTTTCCAGGCCCCGCGCGTAACCGGCCTCGGCCAGCAGCTTCCGCGCCGCGGCTACATCCCGTCCGACTTTCGGCCGTGCCCGATCGTACCCGACAAACCCGGGCGCAAGGAACCCGTTCGGCACCTGCTCGTTGCCGTAGTAGACGTCCCGCAGCGCGTCGTAGTTGAACGCGAGTGCGAACGCCTTCCTGACCCGTTTGTCGCGGAGCGGCGAGTTCGGTTTTTGCACATTCATCGGGTAGAAGAACGTCCGGTAGGTCGGACTCTTCACCAGTTTGACCCCTGGAAGCTTGGCCAGGTTCTCGGGCGGCTCGTCCGGACCGATCGAGTACAGGTTCATCATGTCGACTTCGCCGCGGGCGAGCATGAGCTTCTGCGTGCCGGCGTCGGGCACGATGCGAATCAGCACGCCGTCGACATGCTGGGCGGGCCAACCCTTCCAGTACGGGGAGTGCCGCCGCAGGGCGATGAACTGGTTCTTCTCAGCCTGCGACACGGCGAACGGTCCCGTGCCGTTGATGTTCGCCGCGAACCACGCCCGGCCGTCGTCGGCGTCCGCGGCGTGCGCCTTGCCGTGCACGAATATCTTGGACAGGCCGTAGATGAAGGTCGCCGACGGCTGGAGCAGTGTCACCCGCACGGTCATCGGATCGACGATGTCGATTTCCTTCATCTGGCGGAGGAAAATCGCCGGGCCCTGCGCGATCTTCTTGACCCGGTCGAACGAGCGCTTGACGGCTTCCGCGTCCAGGGTGGACCCATCGTGGAATTTCACGTTTGAACGAAGCTTGAACGTGTAGACGGTGAGGTCCGGCGAGATCGTCCATGAGGTGGCGAGGGCAGGCATGAGGTTCGCCGTCCCACGCTGGTACTCGACCAACCCCTCGTACGTGTTGACAAAGATGCGGTAATGAGGGCCGGCGACGCCGATCGCTGGATCAAACGTCTCCGCGTAGAACTGCAGCGCGACGTTCAAGATATTGCCGCGGCCCTGGGCTGATGTCGGCCGAGTCGGCACCGCCGCCGTTGCGATTCCGACAGCGGCGGCCGCAGCACCGGACTTAAGGAGAGTCCGCCGCGTTAGCCTCGATTTGTGCGGCAGCGATTCGGATTTTCTCACAGCGGACTTTCTGCAGCCGTTATCATGACGTGCTCCCCCGCGCCCATTGACCTCCACGGAGACCGCGGTCCCGCCGTCAGTAGTTCGGGCGACGTGGAGCAACCCCTCCTCGGGCCGCGGTGGATGCGATGGCAGGAAGGTTCACGCCTGCAATCCTCGTTCTTGCGCTTCTGCTTTTTTGTCTTCGAAGGCTCTCGTTCAGGGTCACCGCTGCACGAATCAGCGTCCTGAAAGCCTTCTCGTCAATCTCGTCTCCCTCATGGATGACAATGGCGCGCAAGAGATTGCCTTCGAGGCCGGCGTTGAAGAGGCCGTTCGGGTCCTTGAGAGAAGCTCCCTTGGCGAAGGTCAGCCTCACGTGGTTCTTGTAGGTCTCGCCGGTGCAAATGATCCCGTCGTGAGACCAGACCGGAACTCCAGCGGGGTTCGACGGCTTCTTCCATTTCCGCTCCTCGACCGCTTCGGGGTCGGCTTGCTTGATGAGCGCGCGAAACCGCGACAGCGTCTTTCCACGCCAGTCGCCTTGGTGCGAGGTGCGCTCCTTTTTCTTCACCGTCATCAAACTCTTCATGCACCGGTCCTCTGGGTGCCTTTTCCCTCTGTCTTTATCAGTTCTTCCCTTCATCGTCTATCTCGTGGAGGGCTTTCATTTTCCTTGATTCGCGGGTCCTAACGCGGGCGGCATTCTTAGATGCTCCAAAACCATGACCTGCCCCCTGTAAAGTGGTCCATCCGAAATGAGACGCGCCTCCGTGGTTGAGCTGCTCCCCAACCTTGGTCCAGTCCTGACCTGCTCTGCGGCGCCTGCTGAAGTCGCCGTCACTGCGTCGCGGCCGCCAGCCATCGAGCTGCGAACACCTCCGGCGGGGATCGTCTAAGCTGGAGTGCGGTCTCGTTTTGTTGTACTCCTCGCGCCACCCCGCAATGACGTCCCGAGCCTCAGCCACGCTGCCGAACCAGTGTTGGTTGAGGCACTCATCCCGCAGCCGTCCGTTGAAACTCTCGATGTAAGTGTTCTGTACCGGTCGCCCCGGGGCGATGAAGTCGAGCTGGATGCCCTCCCGGTGGGCCCAGGCATCGAAGTGGCGAGACGTAAACTCCGTGCCGTTGTCTAGCGTCAACACCGCCGGCTTCCGTCGTTGCGCGATGGCCCCGTTGAGGGCCGCGGTCACGGCGTCTGCTGGCAGATGGGCGGCGACCTCGACCCACACGCACTCCCGGCTGAAGTGATCGAGCACGGTCAGGATCCGGATGCGCTGCCCCGTGGCCAGTTGATCCGCCATGAAGTCGATGCTCCACTGCTGATTCACCCGCCCGGGCGCCGGTGGGAGGACCCGGAGCCGTGCGGCCAGCTTTTTGCGGTGTTTGGTGCGGACGGCGAGGCCTTCTTCCCGGTACACACGGAGCACCCGCTTGTGATTGACGGTCCAGCCTTCACGCCGCAAGAGCACCCAGAGCCGCCGGTAGCCATAGCGCGGCCGGCTCATCGCCAAGTCGCGGAGCCGCAGCCGCAGGGCGGTGGCCGGGTCCCGTCGCGGGCGATACCGCTGGGTACTCCGCGGCCAGCCGAAGGCCCGACATGCGCGCCGCTCACTCACCCGGTACCACTCGGTGGCTCGGTGGATCACGTCGCGCCGCACGGCGGGCCTCAAAGTTTTTTTCGGAGCACGTCTTGCAGCATTTGCTTATCGAGTGAGAGCTCGGCGACCATTTGCTTGAGCTTGCGGTTTTCGTCCTCGAGCTGCTTCAGCCGCGCCACTTCGCTCACGGACAGCCCGCCGTACTTCGTGCGCCAGGCATAGATCGTCTTCAGGCTCACGCCGTACTTGCGGGCGACCTCCCCCACCGGGGACCCCGGCTTCCGCTTGCTTGACCGCATAGACGATCTCGGTCTCCGTGAACCGCGATTTGCGCATCCCAGGCCCTCCCCAAAGGGTAAATTTTGAACCTGGGACTGGACCACCTTTTGGGGAGGACGTCAACGTCAGGACGTGGGTCCGGACAGGAGACCACACTGTTGCGTTAACGTTGCTCTTCATCCGGCACAATGCGGCGGGCGATTTCATCGGCACGAGGAAAACCCGGGCGACAGTAACGCTGAACGCGAAATTCGATGGGTTCACCGGTTCGGGAAAGAGTGAGCAATTCGACGCTCAGGGGATGTCGGTTCAATCGTACAACTTTACGGCGCGGGGAACGCGCATCCGCGTCGAATCCCCGTGATGAGTGTCAGGCGGGACGGGCAGTAGCGATAAGAAGGGCGAGAACGAGTCAGAACCTCTGACCCGCTCCCGCCCAATCTTCAAGGAGAACGAAGGGGCGAAGGGCCCCTGGGCTTGATGTTTTGGTTCAGGCAAAAGAAATTAGTGGGATCGTAGGCGGTTTTCAGCGCGACCAGTCGCGCGTACCGATCCTCGCCGTACGCGGCTCTGACACGGTCCTCCCCTTCGTCGCCGAGGAAGTTCACGTACACGCCGCCGGTGGACAGCGGCCGCAGCGCTTCCGAGAATCGGCGCGTCCACGCGACTTCGGCCTCGAACCCGACGGCGCTCTCGCACACCGCGTTGATGTTAACGCTGTACTGTGCCGTGCGCCCACCATACGCGGTGGCGTTCTCCGCGGTCCGAGCGATGGCGCCGCCTAACTGGAACAGGATCGTGTACGAACGGCGGGACTGGGCCGCCCACCCGTGGCCGAGCATTACGTCAATCGTGTCGTCACTGAGGCCCGGCAAGTCGTGGGATTTCCAGTAGTAGTGGAGCCCGTGTGGAACGGTCGCATCGAACATCGCCTGGTGCGCGGTGTATTGCATCGGCCGGATCGCATCGACGGCCGGGGGCCCAAACGCACGTAGCGGGGCGAGCACCCGTTCACCGTCCCCGATCGGCCCGGCGTAGCACGCGGCGATGCTGAGAACCGGCGCGCCATGAAGGCGTTCGGGGATAAACGGCAGCGCTGGTGCATGCCTCAGTGCAACGATCGTCGTGAGTTCGTCCGGCGCCCCGGCGGCAAAGTCGCGATAGAAGCGCAATGCGTCGCGCGTCTGCTCGTCGGTGTACAGCACGACGCCGGCGAGGACGGTGGGGCCCACCGGGTGGAGCCGGAATTCGAACGACGTGACAATGCCGAAGTTTCCACCCCCGCCCCGGACGCCCCAGAAGAGGTCCGAATGCTCTTCGTCGCTCGCTGTGACCAGCCGCCCGTCCGCCGTCGCCACGTCCGCAGACAGAAGATTGTCGCAGGTCAGTCCGTGCTTGCGCATAAGCCACCCGATGCCGCCGCCCAGCGTGAGCCCGGCCACCCCCGTGTGCGTAACGATGCCCCCGGGTGCTGCGAGACCAAATGCCTGCGTCTCGTGGTCGAATTCCCCCCAAAGCAGCCCCGGCTCGGCCCTCGCCGTCCGTCGTACGGGATCGACGTGCATGCCCTTCATCGGCGAGAGGTCGATCACAAGACCACCGTTACACGTGGCCGTCCCGGCAACGTTGTGGCCGCCGCCCCGCACCGCTGTAAGCACGCCACGCTCCCGGGCCGCCCGCACAGCGCTGAGGACGTCGGGTGCGCCGGTGCAACGGGCGATCAGGGCCGGACGCTTGTCAATGGCGCCGTTCCAAATCCGGCGCGCCGCATCATAACCCTCATCGCCAGGCCGGAGCACCGCTCCGCGAAAACCGGGTCCAAGTTCCCGGACAGGATTCGCGCGCGCCTCTTTCGGCGGCGCCCCCCGTGCTGCGGCCTCGGTCATGCCCCCGCGCCCCTCGCCGCCGCCTCTCGCACAGCCGGCGCGAATGGGCTCCACTGCAGCCACCGGGGGAGGACGCGGGTCAGGGCCGGCGGTCCGTCGACTTCGATCAAGCCCTCCCGCGTCGCGGCAATCCAGGTCGTTCGGCCCAGCCAGACCTTATACAACGCGGCGAGATCGGCGCCGACGTACAGGTCGCTGTCAAAACCGGGATCCGTGAGGCACAAGGAGACCTCGGGCTTCTCGATCACCAGCCAATGGGGGCGAGGACGTTTCATCCCGCGGAAGTCGAACCGGATCACCACACGCCGAAGCGGCACCAGCGCGAGGTCGATACGCCGGCGCATCCGCCAGAGGAGGAGCGCCGGATCAAGTTCGTCCGGCCTGGGATCTCCGAATGCCCACTTGGCGCCCCACTCCCCCAGGCTCTGGATGACCGCCCTGAGCTCCTTACCGGCGCCGGTCAGATAGTATCCGGCGCTCGCGCCATCGGATGGGGTCCGACGTTCGACGATGCCGGCGTGCTCGAGCCGCCGCAGCCGTTCCGCCAAGAGCGGCCGCGAGATGCCGGGGAGGCCGCGGTCGAGATCGTTGAACCGATGAATCCCGGCCAGCAGTTCCCGAATGATCAGCGGCGTCCAGCGATCCGCGATGATTTCGATCGCCCGCGCAACCGGACAATATTGGCCGTAAGGCTCCATGACCCGATTCTTCCACAACGCCCGACCGCTGACCAGTTCTGTTTTTACACTGGCACGCCGAGCGAGGAGAACCTACGATGCGGGCGTGGCGGGCCGCCTTTGACGGGCCGCCGACGCTCACACCGCGCTCGACCATGCCAGCGGAGTGATCCTCAGAGGAGGCAGACCGATGGAAATCAACAGACGGACATTTCTGACGCGGGCCGGCGCCGGATCGGCGGCCCTGGCGGCGCTGCCGTTGCTGCTTCAGGCCGACGAGCAGCGTGCGCGCGCAGAAGACATAGGCTTTAGACCTGCGGCGCTGCTCAAGAGCTCCACCACCGACACGGGGCAGCCGCTTGAGTTTCCCGCCGGTCCGAACGAAATCACGGCATTCGTCGTCGAACTCGCGCCGGGCGGAAAGCACGACCGTCACCTTCATCCGGTCCCGATATTTGCCTACGTGCTCGAGGGCACGCTCACCCTCGCCGTCGAGGGGCATGGCGAGAAGACCTATCCGGCCGGGACGGCCCACCTGGAACCGGTCAACACCTGGCACATGGACCTCAACCGGGGACAGACACGCGTCAAATGGGTCGCGGTGTTCATGGGACAGAAGGGAAAGCCGTTCGTGATCTCGGGGCCCAAGCTCGGCTGAGAACGCATATAGAGCATCGGTCCATGAGAACAAGGGAGGCCGTTTCTCAGCCTCCCTTGTGTCTTGCTGCCGTCCAAGTTGCCAGTCTCCTGACTTCTTATTCCAACTCGAACCCCTCCCACTTCCACCCCGCGATGCCCCCCAGCATCTTCTTCACTTTTCGATTGAGGCGCGCGAGGCGCACGGCCGCTTTATCCGCTCCGTTGCAGTGGGGGCCGTCGCAGTAGACCACGAAGGCGACGCCGGCAGGGAATGCGGCGAGGTTGCGCTCGACGATTCGGCCGTGAGGCAGGTTGATGGCTCCGGGGACGTGGCCGGCGGCATAAGCTTCCGGGCTGCGGACATCCAGGAGGACGTAATCGGGCTTGCCGGACTTCAGGTCCTCGTGGACATCCCAGCAGTCGGTTTCGAATTCGAGCAGTTTTTCGAAGTGTTCGAGGGTTGTCATGGGATTACTTTCGCACGCCTGGGCGGCCGGGTCGAGAGGCAGAAATGCCAATATGTGTTAAAATCCTGCCATGGCGCTCCGCGATCCGCGCAAGCTTGCCGCCATGGCGTATGACGGCATGGGCACATTCGAGCTGGGAATCGTTTCGGAGGTGTTCGGGCTGTCCCGGCCGGAGCTGAACGTCCCCTGGTACGAGTTCCGCGTGTTCTCCCTGGACCGCACGCCACTGCGGGGCACCGGCGGGATTCGCGTCCAGGCGCCGCATGGGATGGGTGTGCTGCGAAGCGCTGGGACCATCATCGTCCCCGGCTGGCACGTGGACGAAGCTCCGCCCGAGGCGCTACTCCGCAGACTGCGGGTGGCGCACGCGGCGGGGGCGCGGCTGGTTTCGATCTGCTCCGGCGTCTTCGTGCTCGCGGCCGCGGGGCTGCTCGATGGCAAGCGGGCCACCACGCATTGGCGGTATGCGGACCGGCTGGCCGCGCGTTATCCACGCATTCAGGTGGATGTGGACCGCCTATATGTGGATGAGGGCAGCATTCTCACTTCGGCGGGCAGTGCGGCGGGGATCGACCTGTGTCTGCACATTGTGCGGCGGGACTATGGGGCGGAAGTTGCGAACTCGGTGGCGCGGCGCCTGGTGATGCCGCCGCATCGGGATGGTGGGCAGGCTCAATTCGTGGCCGAGCCGCTGCGGGACCGGCGCGAGGAGGGCCTGGCGCCGGTGCTGGCATGGGCGCAGGCGAATCTGGCGCGGGCGCTGCGGGTGGACGATCTGGCGCGGCGGGCCGCGATGTCGCCGCGGACCTTCGCGCGCCAGTTCGTGCGGCAGAATGGCACGACGCCGCACCAGTGGCTGATGCATCAGCGCGTGCTGGCGGCGCAGCGCCGCCTGGAGAAGACGGCGGAGAGTATCGACCAGGTCGCGGCGGCAGTGGGCCTGGAATCGGCGGCCACGCTGCGGGTTCACTTCGCGCGCGCCTTGGGGATTTCGCCGGCAGCGTACCGGCGGCGCTTTTCCACGGCAACGACTGGGCGGATTGAGGCTGAGAAGAGGTTCATTCGACCGCCGAGCCGCGGAGGACTAAGGCTTGGCGGGCCCGGAGGGAATTGAACCCCCGACCTGAGGCTTAGGAGTCCCCTGCTCTATCCACTGAGCTACGGGCCCGCTGGATTTCCATCATACACCATCCGCGGCCTTATCCCGCAGAGGAAGTCACAGAGGAACTTCAGCCCACATGGTCCCGGTCGCGTCGGTGTAAAGCGAGTCGAGCTTGATCGCGCGGAACTCGGGATCCCGGCTCAGCGTATCGAAGTGCGCGAACGACTCGATATCGTAGATGAAGAGACGGTTCGGGGTGCCGGAGATCGTCGACGCGTAGTAGCGAAAGTTCTTCCCGCCGTGCCGCTCGACCACGCTGCGCAGCTTGCGAAGCTCCTCCTTGGCCTGCTCTTTCTTGTCCGGGTGAATGTGAAAGCTCAGATGAACGATCACCCCACACCTCCGCTGGACGCCGTCCTTTGATTACGTGGTTGCGGAGGTTCGGCGCGGGCGGCCGCCGCTCCCCCGGCGGCCTCAGTCGTCGCCGGCGGACTCGGCGTGCGCGGGCTCTTCTTCCTCTTCGTCCTCGACCTGCGGCAGCCCGCGGCGATCGCCGTTCCCGCGGAGGGCGGGCCTGGGAATCGCCTCGATCCGGTTCGAACGGCCGGACGGCTGCCCGGCCTCGCGGCGCACGCGCACCGCCTTCGGCCGTCCGTCTCTGCCGGGCCCGATCTCGAACGACACCACATCGCCCGGATCGAGCGAGCGCAGTCCGGTCCCCTCGATATCGCTGTAGTGCACGAAGTAGTTGCGGTTCATCGCGTCACATTCGATGAATCCCCAGCCGTGTTCGAAGCGCGAGACCACGCCCGCATACCGGGCGCCGTTCTCGGCCGGCACCGCCTCGGCGGGCGCGCCGGCGTGTTGTTCGAGTTCGCGGACTCCGAGATGCGCGCAGAGCGCGCGCAGCATCCCTTCGATTCGGTCAAGCTGTCCCGCCATGATGCAAACCCCTCCACCACTAATAAACTGCGGACTCCGGCGCGCGGAGCGTCACGATGAAACGCAACACCGCTGTGGGGACCGGCGCGATCGGCGAGGACTCGCTGAACTTCGCGGGAACTCGCGTGAACTCGCGGTGCGGACGCGTTCCCCGTCAATGAAACTTTGCCCACCACCGGTAATCCACTAACACGTTCGCCGCCCTTTAGTCTACTAGCCTGCGCGGGAACGTCAAGGACATGTACTGGTCCAGTAGATCCGAAAGACTTTGCCTCCTCATGAGCGTGTGGCAGGCTGCGCCGCCTTCCAGCGGCGGATGTACTCGTTCGGAGTCAGGTAGCCGAGCGCCTGGTGCGG
>Ga0070731_10000296_pt1 | contig 78476 bp, 81 predicted proteins | sample Coa_R1_2_FD_66448 | JGI IMG/M metagenome (GOLD analysis project Ga0070731, IMG submission 66448) | Surface soil microbial communities from Centralia Pennsylvania, which are recovering from an underground coalmine fire - Coalmine... | ecosystem: Environmental > Terrestrial > Soil > Unclassified ... | reverse complement strand
GGCCGGGCAAGACGATATTACCCGCTCAGAAGGGAGGCTGAGGCCGCATGAATCAAGAACGATCTCCCGATTTCCCGCCCTATAGAGTATGGAACTTCAGGATTCCCAGCCACACCGAAAAGGAAGAGGGCCTAAGGCCCCTCTTCCTTCATCACGGTTTGTGGCCACGAGGAAGGACGGTGAGGTCACGGAGTAGCTGGAAGGCCTCCGAGGAATTGCCGGGCAGCTTTGACGCATGTCGTCGCAAGCTCAAACGCGTCGATAACTCGCAGCTCAGCGGTCCCCGTATCGATCAAGTACTTCGCCGAGAGCGTCTGCTGATTTATATCAAGACCATAGTGCGCCGACGTGAACTCAGGAATGGCCCCGCTCCGGGGTTCGCGGTCCAGTTTCAGGTGCTTGAGGCCGTTGCAGACGTCCGCGCAAACACTCATGTAGATGTTGTCGTTGATAAACCTTTCGACCACGGTCTTCTTGTTCTCGAAAAGGTCTTGGATGATCCAATCCTTCAGGTGATAGCAGTTTTGAAAGAGAGCGTAGACATCGTCTCGCAGAAATTCCGTGTCCCGCTCGTGCGGCTGTCCGGCGTTAATTTTGGAAAATCGTTCATACCAGCGTTCCACCCGGCGAAGCTGCTCCACATACTTGGCCATGGTTCTACTACACCAGCACCGCGTTCTATTGACAAACCAGGGGTAGCGGCTTTACCGTCGCTCATGCGCAGAAGGAAGGCGTGACCAATGGCGATCTATAAACAGCCCAAGAGCAAGTATTGGTGGTACAAGTTCACCTGGAACGGTGAGGCAATCCGCGAGAGCACCAAGCAAACCAACAAACGGGTTGCCGAACAAATGGAAGCCGCCCACCGAACATCCCTCGCGAAAGGTGAGGTCGGAATACGCGAAAGAAAACAGGCCCCAACCCTCAGGGACTTCGCCCAGAAGGATTTTCTGCCATTCGTCCGCTCGACATTCACCGCCAAGGTGAAGACCAAACAGCATTACGAAAACGGCGTGAAGGCCCTGCTGGCGTTCGACAGACTGGCATCGGTGCGCCTCGACGCAATCACGACGGAGACGATCGGCGCATATGCCGCGATGCGTAAAGAAGCCGACATTCAAATCAGCAGCATCAACCGCGAACTTCAGGCGCTCCGGCGGATGTTCCACCTGGCCTCAGTGGGGCAAGGTCGAGAAGGCCCTTCCGACGGTGCGTATGCTTCCTGGTGAAAACCACCGCGAACGAGTCCTCACAGCCGAGGAGGAATCCCTTTATTTCGCGGGTGCGAAATCGGACGCCATGAAGAAACACGCCGATCCCAGCCTACTGGCCGATGTGGCGAGCATCCTGCTCGACTGTGGGCTGCGACCGGAGGAATGTTTCCGGTTGCGTCAGGAGAACGTCAGAGGATCGAAAATCGAGATTCATTTCGGCAAGACCGACAATGCTCGCCGCCGCATTCCGATGACCTATCGTGTCAGAGCGATTTTGGACATGCGGATTTCCAAAGCAGCCGCTAGCGACTGGATTTTTCCCGCACCCACGAAGAGCGGCCATATTGAACCGTCCAGTCTCAAGAAGCAACACGCGGCTGCGATCGAGATCGCGACGCTTATTCTGCGTAAGAAAAGTAAACGCCTCGATCAGACGTTCAAAGGATTCGATCTGTACACCTTACGCCACACATGTTTAACCCGGTGGGCACCGCACATGGACCCGTGGACGCTTGCCTATCTCGCCGGACATCGGGACATGAACATCACCAAACGCTACGTACATCCACAGGAGCAGACCATACGCGCAGCAATGGACCGCGCTCAGGAGGATCACGGTGGGCATACTTTCAGGCATACCGGGCGTGAAGCGGATAAAAAGAGCACTGCTGCTCTTGTTCCAACAGTCTGATTCTTAGCGAGTTAGTGGTGCGCCCGGCATGACTCGAACATGCGACCTTCTGGTTCGTAGCCACGAACGGACGTCTTTTCTATAACTTAGCAGTGGACACAATGCTTGTTCAGCAGTGCGCATTGTTGCGAGTTATCAAAGATTTCGACGCGATGCAAGTTCTTCGGCGAGCAATGCTGCGTAATGCTTCTATGCGGAAGGTCGTCACAAAACTGGGCACACTCGATTATGCTTCTTACCAAATTCGCCCAGCACGACTCTGTTCCATAAGTTTGAATAATTCTCTGTCGGACTTGCTTGCATACCGTTGTCGTCCAGCCAAGCCCCGGCTTGGCATCGGTTCAACGATACCGGCTTCGAAAACCTAGACTACTAGGAGCCGATGAAAACGATCCCCCTCGCCGATGCTGTTCAACACTTCGAAGACGAGGTCACCAAACCCGTACGCAGCACCCATGTATTCGAGGCTGGTCCTTTTGTCAGTAAACCGTCTTATCAGGTCGTTCTCTTCGGCATTCGTGGCCTGTAAGAATCGTTCGTATTGTTCCAGCAGTTTTCCAATCTGTCCATGCGCATGGGCCAAATACGGTTGGGAAAGGAGCCACTCCAAGCGTTCAGTCGGCGTCATTCTGATCATGGCTACGGCATCGGTTGGACTGACCGTCTTTTGCCTACGATAGACTGCCAGAAGATAAAGAAGACCTGAATAGCACGTCAGTAGTCGACTGTGCTTCAATTTGTAGTTCTTCAGCTTGCCTTTGGCCTTTTCGACGTCGGGCACTCTCGCCGTCCTGGCCTCGTAATTGACGCAGAATGTCCGCCAGAGGCGCAGAATGTCGTTAGCAAGAAACGCCGGCATGAAATCGCTCTTGTGGTCTTCGAAGTCCCTCCAGTATGCCGCTATCACCTCGTCCGTCACGTCGCGGTACACATCTGCTTCTAGAATGGGGCAGCTCTCTAAGAGAAGAAGAAGCCGTGCCGTGAATGTGTTGGTAACGTCATCCTCCGGCGTTCCGAGCGTCTTCGTAAACTCGTGAGCGGAATAGTGCACGAGATAACGGCCGTCGCCGGAAAACTCCGGGATCCCTAGCCCGCGGGTCACCTCGATCAGATCGGCCTTGATGCAGATTTCGTCGAGGCGTTTGAGAAGACTCCCCTCTTTGCCATCGCGGCCCTCCTTTCCGTCCCGCTTGCCAACGATAAAAAGATCCAAATCGCTGTACCCACTTGCTTCACAGCGTCCGAATGACCCTGTCGCGTACGCACAGGCCTTGCCGCGCGCGAGGGTCTCAGCGCTCCCAAGCTCGGCGCGCAGCCGTTCAATGCGTCCTCTAGTCTCGATTCGGCGATCAGCGAGCTCGCCCACCGTTTCCTTCCCATTCAAAAACGTTAGCGAATATCTCTGCCTGTTCAATGGCATCGTCAAGAGCGTGATGAGTGTGAGCGTGATTTGATCGCAAAGAAGGAAGAAGCCTGGAGCGACCCGCTTCTGAAATGGGAATACCAGCCTTGACGGCAAGGGCCGTCTTGATATCGAAACAGCGGGAGTAATCGAAGGGCGAGCCTTCTGAAGAGAATCGAATGAAGTACCAATACAGCCATGTCCAATCAAAGCTCAACGGATAGGCAACCAAAACCGGGCGACCGGGTCCAGCCGCTTCTCGTATCCACCGACAGGCGTCGGTCATTGCTCTCTCGGGAAGCTCGCCTTCCTGGCACAACCGCGATCTGTCGAGCCCGTTTATTCGGAGCGCCTCCAAGTCGAAACCGTCGGAGATCGGCTTCAATTCCTTGTAGAACGTTCGCCCATATCCTGAGGGGCGATTGAAACGCTTGCCGTCAAACGATCCGGCGTAGACGATCGCGAAAGAGAGAATCGAGAACGGTCCGGGGATCGGCCCATCCGTCTCAACGTCGGCTGAAAAGTAAACATCCACGTTGCTTTCCCGGCAGTGGCTCTCGTGATCAAAACCGGAAAGGCCGAGGTCAGTTCTGTCGTCGATCTTGAGATCCATGCCCACTCATAGTACCAGGATGTCTCGTCGGGACTCGCGGATCAAGCGTGCCATTCTGTTACCTCTAATTTGCTGCATCCGGCACACTGAAACGTGAGGAGCTTGAGCATGTAACTGAACGGTGGCTGTGCCGTTCGTGCACAGACTCCTGTGATCCGTATGCCGATTTTGAAACGGCGGATCGTCGAGGGGGATTGGCCGGATTCCGCTCATATGCGAGTCGCTGCGCATCGCTGATTTGCTGAGGGGTCATCTCCGATGCCAGGTCATCTCGCACTTTAGAGTATTTTTCGTAGCCATCCCCGTTCGTTCGGGAAGTCGCCAGGTTGAGCCACATGTGTGCTTTGACATAGTCTCGAGTTAGCCCATGGCCGTTCCAGTACAAAAGACCAAGACCATATTGCGCATCGGCATGGCCCTGTTCGGCGGCCTTGAGCAACCAATGCAAAGCCTTGCCGTAATCGAGGGCTACACCTTGGCCGTTGTGATACATCGCACCGAGGACATACTGCGCATCTATGTGGCCTTGCTGCTTCGGCGTAGTGCTGCGGGACACCCCGTCCTTCGAAATAGGAAGCGCTTAGCCTATATTGGGCTTCAGCATTTCCTGCATCTGCGGCCTTTCGAAACCGAGCAATCGCCTCACCATAGTCCTGCCTTACAGCATTCCCGTTTCCATACATCACGCCCAATTTATACTGGGCCGAAGCATCCCCCTGTTCGGCGGCCGCGAGATACCGCTCGGCGGATTCGGCGTAATCTTCGCTTGCCATATCGGGACCTTGGTCTCTCTTGGAGCGGTTAGGCAGGGTCATCCTTCTAGAAGACCTTCGACGTACCGCAACATTCTCTTAATCTCCCCTTCTCTGTTCTTGAACCAGTCAGTGGACCAAACGCGATGGATCTTCCACCCCAGATTTTCGAGAATTTCTTGGCGAAGTCTGTCGCGGTCGCGCGCCGAACGGCCCGAGTGATAGCTTGCGCCATCGCATTCAATGCCGACTAGGAATGCACCCGCCTTGACTGGATGTTTGACGCCAAGATCGATGAAAAAGCCGCCAACGCCTACCTGAGGAACAATCTCGTACCCACTCTCCTTGAGGACGGTTCCGACCGAACGCTCGAAGTCGTTGGTAGGCTGGTCACCGCCGTCGTCTGCCTGCTGCAGAATGCCGGTACGGGCAAAGATCAGGTATTGCTTCAGTGCGCGGACGCCCCATGGACTGCTGGCAGTGGTCTGGATGCGTTCGGCGTCAAGCGAGCTGAAAACAACCGTTCGCTTCTTGGCCCGTGTGAACAGCACGTTGAGACGGCGATGACCGCTTGGGCCGTTGATCGGGCCGAAGCGCTGATATTGATTTCCTCGCGCGTCGGGCCCGTAGGTCGTCGATATGAAAATCACGTCCCGTTCATCGCCCTGGACATTCTCAAGGTTTTTAATGAACAGGGATTCCTGTCCGCCCGTCATCTTCTCTTGGTAGGCGATCGCGGCCGGATCGTCTCTGAGCTGTCGATCGAGCAACTCTTCAACAAGCTCTCGCTGGTCAAAATTGAGCGTCACAATGCCCAGCGTCTCATCGGGATGTTGGCGCATGTGTTCGAGGGCAGCTTCGACCACTACCGCTGCCTCGCACGGATTTCGGCTGTTCTCAAAGACGCCATCGGGTACGAAATGATACTTCACCCCGAGGGATGGATCGTCGTGATACGCGGATGGGAAGATGATCAGGTCGCGCTGGTAGAACTCATTGTTTGAGAAGGCGATTAGACTGTGATGACGCGAACGATAATGCCAACGCAGGCGCCTCACAGGCTGGAATAAGGTACTCGCTACGTCCAGAATACTCTCGCCTTCTTCAACTGCCGTGCGGTCATCCTCCGTTTCGTCGTCCTCAGTATCGACGGACGTACGTTGGAAGAAAGTCGTTGGTGGCAGCTGCTTGGGGTCACCCACAATCACAATCTGCCCGCCCCGCGCGAGTGCCCCGATGGCGTCTTCCGGCTTGAGCTGGGAAGCCTCGTCCATCACGACCAGATCGAATTTGAGTTGGCCGGGCGCGAGGTACTGCGCGACAGACAAAGGACCCATCATGAAGCAAGGCTTGAGCGCCAGCAGCGCATTAGCTGAACGGTTTACCAGTTGCCGGATGGGGATGTGACGCTTTTGCTTGTTCATTTCATTCGCGACCAGAGCCATCTCAGTCCAGGTGCGTACCGGGCCGCTCTGGTTTCCGTACGGCACTGGGCGCTGGTCAATAATCGCCGCTACCCGCTCGCTGTAAAGGCGGATAGCCTCCCGATCAGCCGTCGCGAACTGATGGCGCAATTGCTCCTGCGTGAGGCCGGTTACTTGTGAAAGCCCCGCATGATTTGTGAATACGCTACGGGCCAGCGTGTTGTAAAAAGTGAAGTGAAATGCGGGCACGAGCTCGTTCGGCTCCAGCGTGCGAACTTCTGCCAGAGTCGTGAGCTTCTCTAGGCCGCTCTCCCTACTCTGGATTCGCAGGCGCAAAAAATGATTCCACGAGTCCAGCTCATCTCGGTTTTGAAGCGAATATTCGGCAAGTGCCTGCAGACTGCCCCAGGCATTGTCGGCGGCACTGCTCCAGAACGCGGCGCCCGATAGTGTCGCCAGGTCGTCCCCGATTGTCCGAATCTTTCCCGCGCAATGCTGGGCCTCGCGAAGCCACTTGCGGAGGTCCGCAAACCGGCTCGCGTATTCAGGACATAACAGCCAGTCAATTGTATTTGGCGGCAGGCTGCCAGAGGAAATGGATTCGGCTAACCGGACGGTAGCCTTGATGGGCCGCACATCCGTGTTGACGCCGTGATAGGCGGAGCCAATAAGCGCGGGCACGTCGGTGGAGGTTTGCGTCGCGGAAATCGCACTGCGGCACTGTTCCGCAGCCGCGAGAAGACTCGTCAGTTCCCGGAGAGCCACATCTTCGCGGATCGCGACGCGCTCGACGCTCAGAAGAGCGCTTTCAACTTCATGAAGCCGTTTCTTCAGACAAGTGGAGATTTCTTCAAATGAAACGGAGAGAATGGGGGAGCCTTGACTCGAAACTATTATTCGCGTCAACTCCGGAGCCGAGGCCACAATCTGCTGAAGCGTTGCGCGATGTTCCTCGGCCGAGGCGAGGTTGGCTTTGATCGTCTTGAAGCGCTCGGTCCGTGCTGTAAACAGCATTCGGCGGAACGGCTCGGAAGGTGCCTGATGCTCCGGCAACGCAACAAAAACCTGTTCGTACCAATCCAGAACCACCTGCAATTCTTCCCACTGGCTTGCAACGCCGCGAAAGTGAACGCCCAACATTTCGCTGTATACGGCGTGATTATTGAACTGGATGCGCTGCTGCTCATAATCGGCAAGTGACGTGAGCGCCCGGCTCATCTTCCGTCGCGGGGCTTTCTTGCGATTACGCACGACACCGCGATAGGCATTGACCGCCTCCCGATACTCATCACCAAGAATCCTGCGCCAGATGGGAGCTTCCTCCAGTACTGAAGCGAATCGGCGTAGCCCAGATGGAGAGTGATTCTTTTCCAACAATGTTAGATCAAAATCTCGCCCGAGAAGCGCTTCTGCGCTTTTGAGGGCGGAAGCCTCTTCCTGCGCCGTTTGCAACAGTGATCTGGCTAGCTCGTGCTCAAATGCTGGCAAGCGGAGATGCAGTAATTCGATAGGCGCAGTTTTCACAAGGCGAATGGTCTCGAGCAGAAAACCTGCACTTGACAAACTTGCAGCCGCGTCGCAGCCAATGAGCGTGAGTAAAACGCGAAAGGAGGAGCGCGCTTCTTCGAGGTGCTTCGCCGTTTCGGCGCTGGCGGATAAAAACTTTCTGACGTCGGCGCTGGCGTGACACTCAAGCCCCCATTGCCGGAAGCAGTCGAGGGCAGCGGAGAGCCCGCTCGCCGTTTGCACGTCGAGAAGAGGAATAACGCTTGCTGTGTATGCCGACACCTTTTCGAAACCGCCACGGAAGGAGTCGACGTGCGCGGCAAAGTCCATGAGCTTCTGACGATTTGCAGGAGACTTGCACGGTTCTAGCAATTGCTCAACAATTGTGTCTTCCGACTCCGGCAGCAATGTGAGCATAGCGCCTGCGTGTTCGAGGCCTCTCAGCGTGCGCGTGAGCGTTATTGCTGCAACTTGTTGGAGACGCTCACAGTAATCGTCCCCTTTTCGAAGCACGTCGAGAAACTCGTTGAGGAGGCCGGTCACGCGATCCTCTGCCTCGAATTGGAGGGGGGCCGCGATCCATCCCCAAGGATGCCCGTCAATCGCATCGCATGGTGCTAGCACGGCAGCGAGATGCTGCGCGTAAACGGATAGAAAGTGCTCCGCCTGCGTAAACTCGGTCCGCGTGAATTGCACAACCACCGGCAAAATAATGTGCCCGAGAGTGCTTAGACGTTTAGCGATGTCCTGGCCGCAGCGATCTCGCGCCCATAGAATCTCGAAACCCGTTGCCCGAAAGGGTTCGATATTTTTATTCACTAATGATGCGTATTCCGTAAGCACCCGTTTCTTTTCGTCGACGATTGAGAGGTGCCGATCGAGATCACGGGGTTCCCTGAAAGTTCCGCGCGCCTTGCAACGCTGCTCGAGATCGGCGAGCAGTGCACCTTTTTTCGTCTTGTGGCTGTGAACCTCCAGGCAGAACACGCCGAGTCCTGCATCATCCAGCCGCCGACGGACCACTTCCAGCGCGGCGAGTTTCTCAGCAACGAAGAGGACGGTCTTACTTTTAGCAAGTGCCGCCGCGATCAGGTTGGTGATGGTCTGCGACTTGCCGGTTCCGGGCGGGCCCTCAATAACGAGATTCTGCCCACGGAGCGCGTGTATGAGAGCGCTGTGCTGTGAGCTGTCAGCATCACGTATGAGGTGTGGGACGTCGTTCACTAGCTCAGGGGCGTCAATCGGATACTCTTCGGCGAGTGCAATCTCTGGGTTCTTTGTGCCTTCAAACAACTCGCGGACCAAAGGGTGGTTGGAAAGGTTCTGATCGGCGGGCCAGTTTTTCGGATCGAGATCCCGATACATGAGGAGCTTGCCGAAGCTCAGGAGCGCGAGGGTGATATGCCGACGGATCTTCCAGGTGTTCTTCGTCTGGAGAATGTCGGCGAATTTCTCGAAATAGATCTCGGGTGAGTCTTCGTCTTCAAGGGTTGGCACCTCGAGCCCGAAGTCCCGACGCATTTTCTCTACGAGAGACAGATTGGTCTCGACGTCCTCTCCGGAATACTCCACGACCGCTTCGACGGCCCTCGCCTTACCCCCCGCGCGCTCAATCGTTACCGGCAGGACCACAAGGGGCGCCAGATGCGGCTGCTCAGAGTCGTCCGACTCGTACCATTCCAGGAATCCGAACACGAGATACAGCATATTCGTGCCGGATTCCTCGATCGCGGTCTTCGCAGCACTGGCGATTTTGCGACTCAACGTGTCGAGGTGTTCGTGGTAGTGAAGCACCGGGAGCGCTTGCGCTTTCCCGTCAGCGTTACGGAGATCAAAAGAGATGTTCCACCCGAGCTCCCGCGCATGATCTGCTGCCGGCGGTAAGTCACGGGCGACGCCGTGCGGTTCCGGAACTGGGCGGAATGAAAGCTTTTCGGTTTCCCGTAGCTGACGGAACACGGTATCGATGGGCACATCCACGACGCGAAGGGACGATGCTGGAGAATGCCGAAAATTGAGAAGTTTGTTGCGGTTGGTTAGATCGAGCAACCGGGTGCGGATGCGCTCCAAGCCTAACTCGGTACTTCCCGTAAAAAAATCAGCGCTAATGCTTGGAGCGGCTTGTTCGACGGGTACCCTATTGGCTGCGTCTGGCATTCTTCGGTGCCTGAATCCGTATAAATCGGCTGTTTTCTGCAAGATCAACAGTTCGCTGTTGATACGAACATTTCTGTTTGCTAATCACTCGCTTGGTATCGATCCGATAGGCCGGTTCGAGGACGGAAAAATCGCCTTTCCTAATGGGTTAATCGACGTAGTGTATCAGAAACCTCGACCCGAATAATTGACAAAGTCGTCTGTATTCCGGGCCTCGCCGGGAGGTCCGTCTTAAGGGATTCGGCCATGATGATGGCGCGTCACTGTCAATGGGGGTTTGGTGAGACTCTACTTCGCTACGTAGTGGGGTTATTTGTGCTGGTCGCCAAGTGGATGTTCCCAAGCGGTAAGGACGCGCCCGACGGAAAAGAGCTTCATTCTCGCGCGGCAACTCTGAAGACGCCGAAGTGATTGACGGAAATAACCGGACGTTAACAGGTCCGGTCACCGGCCCCGGCCCACGCACGACGGCAGGACCGAAAGGCGCATGAGTGCCGCCCTCCCAATACCAGCGCTCAAGCGCATCCGATACTGTCGCAAGCAAAAACCGGTGTCAAGCCCAATGACCGTTGGTTTAGACGTTGGGATCGGACCCCAACGCCCGGACAGACATTTGCGGTTTATAAGACCGCTCCTAGCGACCAGCTAGACGCCCTCCATGAAATCATGGCCGCCTCGGTAGCATCGTCACCAGTCCACCACGCGCCTTCTCTTTTGGTGGATTGGTTCGGGCTGTCCCCTGTAAATCGGCTGGTGAAGCATAGGAAGCGATGATCGGCTTCAACATTTGAGATGGGATTCCCAGTGGATCAGCAACGTCCTTGGTTTCAAAATTTGGGCCGTAGATGGACTCCGCTAGTTTTCGCAGCAGTCTAGGCTTTTCGTCCGGGATCGGAACCGGTTCGTTTCGCTGCCAGTCCTTGGCTGCAAGTTGACGAAAAAGGTAGCGCCGCTGTCCATCTGTGATGATTCCGAGGTTAAAGGCACGCATAACGAGAGCTGAGATTGCAATTCCCCATCGGCTTTTGAGATCAGCGAGTATCATCAGGGTGATTGGGCTGCCCCCCAGGTCTTTTCGGGCTGCTTCCTCTGGAAATAGAAACTCCCCGGCGAATCTGTCTGCTTGACTCTCTAAATCGGACGGCGAACCGGTGTACGTATGATGCATGACCAAATGCGCAAGTTCGTGCGAAGCGCTCCAACGTTGACGATCTCCAGGCTTTCCGCTTGTCATTACAATGACGGGGCGTCTCGGCTCTGTATCGGCCCATACGGAAAAAGCGTCATGGTCTTCGATGTCGTAAGGAATACTGACGATGACAACGCCGTTTTTCTCTAACCGGGTTAGGAGGTGGGTGATGGGGGTGTCAGGGGAGAAGCCCAACGCTGCTCGGGTCATCCTGGCCGCTTCTTCTGGTTCAACGCTATTGATTCGCGGAAGATGGAGATCGATGGGCTTAAAGCGTTCGGACATGTTAGCGATTGCTTCAAAGACAAGTCTACCGGTCTGCCTGACTTTGTCCCGATCTTGACTGCTCATCGATTTCCTTTTTCGATAAAGCAATGATCCCAGTGGGAAATCCGGAGCCTGCTCCCTCTTGAAGAAACTGATTGGGAAGCCCGTCGCTAATGCAATCGATCTTAGAGTGTCATCCTGAGGTTGGCGAAGATTCTGCTCGAAAAGGGCGACGTGGGACTGGTTGATTCCGCACGCTTCACCCAATTCCTCTTGAGTCAATTCCGCGATTTCGCGAGCCTGTCTGATCCTGTCGCCATTAATCATTGCTACCGTCGTCGCCCGATTCCTGAATCTTTCGTCTGGGCTTCAGGTCGATATCATCAACAGACGGTTCCGGAGAGCTAAATTCAGGAGCGGCCGACACTTCGAAAGCGGCATGCTGGAACGGAATGTAGAAATGGCACTCCACGTTGTTCCAGGGGCGCTGTTCGTCGTACTGTTTTGGACAGGCCAGAGACAAAGTCAGTAGCCCGGTTTGAAAGTCGTATTGCCAGACTATAGCGTATCGATACGATCTCGGGTCTTGCGAGAACAGATTGCTCTGGTCGAAAAATGCTTGCTTGGATTTAGATGTTCCGGGGCCTTGCAATTCTCCGCCCTCGTCCGCCTTCCACACCCTGGCTTGGGAACCGTCACAGTGGAACAAGATCCCGTTGTTCGGGAGGCGATTGAATGCGATGCCCTTCGGGAGATTGGACTGCTCCAACCGGCAGCAAGTATGATAGCGAGTGAGATCGGCAAAGACATACCCATCAAATCGCCGACCATTGAGATATGTCCGAGCCTCTTCGACACTTGGCTCCATTGCCCGATGAAGAATTGGCCCCAGCGGTGCCAACATCTTCAGTGATTGTTTAGCAAAATCAGTAGGTTCCAGTGTGTGCTCCAATTGTGTAATAAAATTACACGATTTCGCCCAACATGTCAAGGCCCCAGTTTGGGATGATCGATTTCATGGAGAAAGTTCCAAAACGCCAGTTCGACGCTCTTATATCGAAGCTGGTAGCAACTCCGCCTAAGCCGGTCACTCCGAAGCGGAATCGTCGGAAGAGCACGAAGAAAGTGGCCGAACGTTAGCAACGCCATTGACCTGGACCCTTATTTTCTTCTCGGCGCTCTCCGGCCTTCTGGCGTTGGTCTCGTTTCTGGTATGCAACAACTTTCTGGTACCTGTCAGCGGTGTTGTAGTCGCGCGCTGCCGAAAACAAGTCGGGCAATATCTCCAGGTGCCATCGTCCCATCTCTGCGGCGGACGTTCTCGGAAAGGTTCAACCCCTCGATCTCACGCCATCGATCCTCAATCTCCGCCGTCACGTGATCAGGCTTTCGGAGGTGATTTCGTTGCCGCAGAGATTTATCGGTAATCCCGGCCACAAGAATGTGAGAACGATCGGCCGGTTTCAGATTATGAGACGCAGGCCGTGGAGCGAATCCTCTCGGTGTCATAGCCCACGTCGGCATTTCTTCCGTCGGTCCACCTCGGTGAATCTAGCAGATTCCCGTCCCGCCCGGCGAAGGTTATAGTCCCTTGCGCGGCCCATCGGAGCACCTGCGCGTGAAACTGTGACGGAGGAGCAATTGCGGATCGAGCGCCACGTCAAACTTGAGTTATTCAAGGCTCTGTAGGGGGCGATGCCGTCTTCCGTCGTCCGCCTTCTGATTGCCAAGTCCCCGCCTGACCCGCTCAGAGGATCGAAGACGGCCTACCAGCCGGCGGGAAAGCCGTTTACTCGGTTCATGAGGCCGAGCCAGGCAGGCCGTGGATTTTCTCCAGAAGCTAGCATGAACCGTCGGGAACACGTGCGGAGGGATGTCGTAAGCCGTACGGCAGGCAGGGCAGGTGCTGAACCCGAGCGAACGTCCTCACTCTGAAGGACATGTCCTTGGCTAGCGAGCACGCTGCGCCTCTGCGAAACAGCATCAACCCATTCCGCAACAAATCTTTTAGGCCTGCGGCCGCCCTCGATTCCACGGCGGAACCCGCGGAGCGGAAAAGCTGTCAAATCCTACTCGTAACTTGATTCCATCGTTGGGAGGATGGACTAGATCTTGCCTGGTACCGAGGTAGCGCTCGGTCGTTGGGACGGACGCGTGCCCAAGCAGCAACTGGATCTGCTCAAGTTCACCGCCGGCCGCCCGGCACAGCTTGGCGCACGTACGACGCAGGTCATGCGGCGCAATGCCGGGAATCCCAAGGTCGGCCGCTTGCGCCCGGAGCATCTGCCAGACGACCTTTTCGCCCAGGCGTTCGCCTCGGACACGGTCGGCGCGACTCACCGGCCGGAAAACATTGCCGTCCGTCACTGCGGCCGCCGACGTCCAAGCGTCGATGGCCACCTTTACCCACGTGGGCATGGGCGCGGTTCGGACGCGGCCATGCTTTCCGACAAGATCAACGATGCACCACCGACCATCGCGCTGTTGGACGTGCGCGAACGTCAGCGCTGCCACTTCGGAACGTCGGAGACCGCACCCGAGCAGCACCGCGAGAATCGCGCGATCGCGCAGCCCTCGTACGGTGCTGGTGTCGGGCGCGTTTAGCAGGCTCTGCGCCTGGCGGGCGGACAGCCAGTTGCCGACTCGGATTCCAGTAGATTTCACGCTCTTGACCCGGCTGATCCCAGCCGCCAGTTCAGGCGCGAGCAGCCCGTTGTCCGCCGCCTCGGCCGCCAGCTTGCGGATCGCGGACATCCGGATGATGATCGACGACGACCCAAGTCGGCGCTCTTCGAGGGATACCCGCCACGCGCTGACGGTCGCTTTGGTGAAGCCGGACCGCGGAGCCTGCTGGAACCATGTCATAAACTCGTTCAGCGCCATGTTGTACACGCGTTTCGTGATCGGAGACGAAACGCTATCGAGGACGAGCGCCTTCAATTTCTCCCACTGAGCGATCTTTTCCACTGCAATCAGTTCGTTCATTTTGGTCCTGTTGTTGAGCATTAACGGCCATCTGGACATTACCTCTGAACCGCGGACACATCAAGCAGATTGGAGCCTTAGTCGCGCCTGAACGCTTCGCGGAAACCATCCCTAGCCGAGACATACGCCAATCCCGAAAACGGTTCGCAGGCAGAACAGAACTGGCAATCAAGCGCCACGTGGAGCGTTCATGAGGTCGTGACGACTTCCGTGGTTGATTGGGCAGAGATGATCATCTTCTTAGTAGCAGCGTCGGTGCTGTGGCTGGCGACAGAGTTCTTGTTCAGGCGCAGGAGGTAGACGGGAGCGGGGCTGACGGTTCACACCACCAAGAGAAACGCGCGCGAGACCGTTGCTTGGCCAGTAATACGACCGGATTCCGATGCTTCAACGGGGCGGCTGTTTCGGTTGAGCGAGCAACGGAATTGCGGATTACTCCGAAGTACATCGTGAATTCACGCCCCAAGAGCCTTGGCGGGACTCAATTCGACCGCTACAGTCACAAAATTGCACTGCCGATAGAAGAGTTTGGCAGCATGCTCTGTGGTTCTGTCGCGTTATTCTCAGTATTCGGGCTGCGCTGAAGGCTGTCCACGTTAAAGAGAGCTGAAATCTTTGTGGTCACACAAATGTTTCCAGCGTTTACGATTTCGGGGCATTGCTGAGTCTGGTGCTCGGACAAACGATTATGCGAGACGCAGATCTTCCATCGCTCAACCTTCTCGGACGGGATCTGCTCACAGTTCGAAAGTGGCGCCGTGCGGTGTCGTTGACGACACCGTTCCTGCTGACAATCGCATTTTTCGTTTTCGCAGCCAGTGGCCTGTGGATCGGATCGATCGGCTGTACCATGCTCTTGACGTTCCTCACATACGGGTCGATCTCGCACGATCTCGTGCATCGAACGCTTCGTCTACCGCCCTCCCTGAATGAAGCCCTTCTCTGTGCAATCGAACTGGTTTCATTTCGCAGCGGGCATGCGTATCGGGTTGTCCATCTCAATCATCATGCTCGCTTCCCAGCGCTTGACGATCTCGAAGGATCGGCAGCAGGTATGCCTTGGTGGCGCGCGCTCCTGGACGGCGTCACGCTTCAACCGCGGCTGTGGGTGTTCGCATTCCGGCGCGGCCGGGACCGTTCTTGGATTGTCGGGGAAGGGGTCGGTGTCCTTGTATTCCTCGCGGCGTCAATAGCCGCGATTCCTAGGACGATCGCGCCAATCATTTACGCGGCGCTCATGATCCTCGGAAGCTGGCTTTTTCCGTTCATTACCTCTTACATCCCCCATGATCCGAAAGGGGAAACGGAGCTGAGGCGCACACGTCTCTTTCGGGGTCGGATTCTTTCGATCGTGGCGCTTGAGCATTTGTACCATCTCGAGCATCATCTGTATCCTCAGGTGCCTCATCACAATTGGCCGGAACTAGCGCGCAGGCTCGACCCGCATTTTGCTCGGGCTGGGTTGCGCCCGGTGAGGCTCTTCTTCTGACACACCAGGACCGTGGGTTCCTTGAGACAGGGATTGGAGATGGCAGGCCGCTGCTGATCCTCTCAGCCGTCTTTCTGGTGGCGTGCGGAGCCTTCGCCATTTTTCAGGCGGCGACTGGCCACTTCCTGCCGCATGATGTCGCCTACCTCGGTATGAGTGCGTCCCAGCTCTGCGCCTTTCAAGGCTGCCGTCTCCTGCACTTCATGATTCACGATCGTGTGTCGTTTGGGGGAGTTCTGGTTTCCATCGGCGTGATGTATCTATGGCTGGCATTGTTTCCTCTGCGCCGAAGGGAATCATGGGCATGGTGGACGCTTGCGCTGAGTGGCTTGGCCGGCTTCCTTAGTTTTCTGGCCTATCTTGGGTACGGGTATCTCGACACATGGCATGGCGCGGCTACGCTGGCGCTGTTGCCACTGTTCGTCATTGGCATGGTCCGTACACGGGGGCTGCGTCGCGGCCCGGTCGTGTCCAGGCCGCTGAACCCGCGTTCCGGTCCGGGACTCGGCCGTGTGCTTCTCCTTCTGTCGAGTGTGGGCATCAGCACGGCAGGATTGACCATCATGGCGGTGGGAATGACGAGGGTGTTCGTCCCGCAGGATCTCGAATTCATCGGCGTAACGCGCGAAGCGATCAGTGCGATTAATCCACATCTCGTGCCGCTAATCGCGCACGATCGGGCGGGATTCGGAGGTGCATTGGCAAGCTTCGGCATAGCAATGTATGGATGCCTGCGATATGCCCGACCGTCACGAGCGCTGTGGCAGGCGCTGACGATCGCCGGTGTCGTCGGTTTCGGCACGGCAATTGGTGTTCATCCGGCGATCGGTTATCTGAGCGTCAGTCACCTAGGACCCGCCGTCTTGGGGTGCGCCGTATTCGTAGCGGGTCTAGTACTAGCTGCACAGGAAGCACAGGCGTAGTGCTCCCGTGGTTTACTCTTGAGAGCGCGTAAAGGCCCTTCAGTTACTAGCGAAATATAGCCGCGTTATCGCGCATTATCGGCCAGGGGGGCGTGCGGGGATTGCTCTTGACAAACTCCAGCACTAAGCTTGCCTTGGAGGGACGCGGAATGAGGATTTTAATCGTGGGCCTAGCTTGCATAGTAGCGAGGCTCTGTTGTGCGCAGACGCCGATCGGGAGCATCGATATCAAGAACGATACGGTGACCGTCACGATGCGCCCGCCCACGAGCGGAAGGGCTGTGCGGCCAGTGACCCGCGCACCTTACTCCGCCGATCAGATAACCGAGCAGTTGCAGACTTTGGCGGACGGCACTCATATTACTCAAGGTAGGCGGACCGTGCACTTGTACCGTGATTCTCAGGGCCGAACCCGGACCGAACGGCCATTGGCGATGCGTCAGCAGACGGAGAATTGGACGCCCATTACCGAAGTCCGAGATCCGATGGTGGGTTTCACCTACATTCTGGACGATCAAAACAAGATCGCGCATCGGTTCGCGTTAGCGGTCGTGCCGAGGAAGGCCAGTCCGTGCCTAAGTCCGACACCCGGCGACGCCTCACGGCCGCAGTGTTCGAGCGAAAAACTAGCCACTCAGAATATGGAGGGACTGATCGTTGAAGGCACACGGGAAACGAGAATCTGGCCGATCGGCTCGCAAGGCAATGATCGTTCAATAACGGACACGATTGAAACGTGGATCTCGACTGAGTTGCACGAGATGGTGCTCTCAAGATTCGCTAACCCACGCGATGGCGAAACCCTTATCAGGCTCACGAACGTCAGCCGCGCGGAGCCGGATCAGTCTCTATTCCAACTTCCCGCCGACTACATAGTCGTCGACGAGAAAGACTTGTTCACGATCACACTTAAGCGGCAGTAATCACCTCCACTGAATCCGCGCGGTGAAGTTCAGGGCTGAATCACAAAGCTGTTGCTGATCTAGCTACCAACGACCGCCTGTTGTGACGAATTATCGGATGTTATCGAAGGTGCCTAGACCGAGGGCTGGCGACGGACTTCAAACGGGGGCGCGGCATCGTATTGACTACCTCCAGGAGCGACGAGATTGACCCATCAAATACGCGGTCCACAAATTCCTGCACCATCTCGATCACTACTTCATCTCTGGAACGTACTGGCGCATAGATAAACGCGCTGCCATCACGTCGCCTGCTCAGCCGGTTCTTACGTTCCAGAATATTCATCATCGTCATCACCGTCGTATAGGCGACGCGCCGTCTTGTCCTCATTTCCTCGTACACGTCCCGGACCGTCGCTTCGCGGCACTCCCAAACAATTTTCATGATCTGAAACTCTTGATCCGTCAGGGTCATTCGGATCAATCCCATTTCACCTGATCACCGGGCAGGAGAGGCAATAGAGACGCGTCGGGACCGCGGGGGTCGATTTCGACCGAGGTCAACCGTCCTCCAGAGAGGCGTAAAAGCTCGATGTGCCGAGCACCTGGAGCGACACTTGAAATACGACTGCCCCAGAGGACCGTGCGGGGAGCTCCATTGACGACGATCTCAATGTCGACCGAAACCGTGCAAGCTTCGGGGAAAACCGAACACTGGCGCGATTGGCCACTGCAGACAGTATCCGGCGCAGTCAAGAATTGCCGGCCGAGTCGATCGAGTTCGTCCATTGACCGAGCCCCCAGCAGAATGGAACCCTGTTTCTTCCCTTTCTGATTGAAAACCACGGCGTGGAAGAAGCGATGAAAGCGGTAATGCAGTTGGGACCTTGGGATCAGGTTCTGAACGGGGGGCAGGTCGCCTCGGCGCTGGGTCAGAGTGGACTGAACAGAAACGAGCCGCAATCCTCCCCTCGCGACCACCTGAAAATGAGCAATCTCCGTACCTAGGAAGCCTTCAGATCCGCCCTTCAGAGCGCCCTGCCGATAGTAGGCGTTTTCAACCCGAAGTTGCATCTGCGGGACAAGGTCGACGCCACCGCTCGCTGCCGCGTTGACGCGAAGAGTCTGCACCGATCGAACAGGATGTCGGACGCAGGAAGCAGTAGTTAGCAACACGGACACGAATAGCACATGATCGAGCCAGCGCATCATTCGTATCTCAGCGCGATCATTGGGTCGACGTGCGAAGCACGGCGTGCCGGCAGATAGGCGGCGAGTGCCGCCGCGGCTGAGAGCAATCCGATGGCGACCGCCAGCGTCCAGGGGTCGTGTGGTTTCACGTCGTAAAGCATGCTGGCAACGAAACGTCCCAAAGCGAGCGCGACCGCCGTTCCCAGCGCCAGGCCGCCTACGAGCGTTACCGCCATGCCGCGCATCACCATCGAAATTACACGCCCGCGTTGGGCTCCGAGGGCCATGCGGATACCAATTTCCCGGGTACGCTGCGTGACAGAGTACGCCAGCACCCCGTAGAGGCCAATTGCCGCCATGAGCAGTGCAAGAGCGCCGAAGATCGCGGTGATGGTGGCCATCAGGCGCTCGGAAACGAGAGAGGCCTGGATTTGGCGGTTGAACGTGGTCAGACCAGTGAGCGGAACGTTCGGATTGACGGCGGTAATGGTCTGGCGCAGCGCGGCGGCGGCATGCGCGTCATCGCTGGCGTAGACTTCCACCCATGGAGCCATCCGCGCATCCGTTTGAAGGAGGTTGGCATACATCGTGAGGGGTGCGTGACCGCGCATGTTCGCATATTTTGCGTCTCCGACGACGCCGATGATTTCTGCGCGATGGCTGACGTTCGCTCGGAAAGTTATGATTCGACCGAGGGGATTCGTATCTTTGAAAAATCGCCGCGCGACCGATTCATTGATCAGAACGCGAGGCGTTGCCGGATCGTCGTCGTGCGCGTCAAAGTCGCGCCCAGCGATAATCGGCGTCCCCGTGGTTTCGAAGTAATGCGCAGAGATTTCGTTCAGGGCGACCGCCATTTGCTCCTCCGGCTGGGGAGCGTAGCCTTCGATTTGAATCGGCACGGCGAGAGACATGCCAATCATCGGAGCGATCAGTGAGAGGCTCGCCGAGCGAACTCCGAAGCTTTGGCGAAGACGATCGAGAAATTCGCGATAAAATTCGTTGCGCCGGGCGCCATCATAGCCCGCCTTCTCAGGTTGAATCGTGGCAAGTACGATGTGATCACGGCGAAACCCGGCATCAAGAGTTTCGAGATTGCGTAACGTCGCCAGAAAGAGTCCTGCGCCGGCGACCAGCACCAGCGATACGGCAACTTGCGCGACCAGAAATCCGATTCGAATCCATCGGCTGCCCTGAAACGGCGAGGTCCGGCGCGTCAGGTCGTTCGGCGAGACGCGCGTCGCCCCCAGCGCGGGAACAAGACCGACGATTATTGTCGCGAATGTAGTGAGTGCGAAGGTGAACACGAGTACGCGCGCGTCGAGGTGCAGATCGAGCTCGACGGTTTGCCGGCCGCTGGCGAGCATTCCGGCCAAGCTCGCGCCGATCCATCGCGCGAGCATCATGCCCGCGATTCCTCCTGCCAGACAAAGCGTGAGGGATTCCGTCATGATTTGTGATACGACTCGCGCGCGGCCCGCGCCGAGGCAGAGCCTGACGCCGAACTCGCGCGTCCGGGCTGCCGAGCGGGCCAACAGAAGATTCGTGACATTCACGCAGGCGATCAACAGGACGGCGCCCGCAACCGCAATCAGAATCAGGAACGCGCGGGAGTAGTCGTCGCGTACGCGCGAAATGCCGCTTGCGGCTGACCGTACCGTGATCCAGTCGATGGGGGCGTGCCTGTGCTGAGCCGCGAACTGTGCCACACGATCGGCGAAGATCGGAGCGTAGATGACGTTTAAATTGGCGGCTGCTTGAGAAATGGATCTTCCTGGCTTGAGTCGGGCGACGATTTGAAGCCACGGTGAATTAGGCCCGAATTGTCCGTGACTGACCGCCGAGGTCCCGGAAACTTCGATCGGCACAGTGAAATCGAGCGGTTCGCCTGCGTCGATTCCATCAAACCCCAACGCCGCGACCCCGGCGATGGTGTATGACTTGTCGTCGACGACGAGCGCTCGTCCGATCACGGAGGGGTCTCCGCCATAGACGCGCTCCCAAAACCGGTAATCAAGAACGGCGGTCGACCAGTCGATCGCGAGGCTCCCGATATAGGGACGCACGCCGAGCATTGAATAGAAATTTGCGGAGACGTATGCTCCTTTGCCTGCTTCGGGGTCCGCGCCGATGCGCGCATTTGCGATGCGCCGCGACGCCGCGGCCATATCCGCAAAAACCTGGTTGTTATCTCGGAACAGGGTGAAGTCGGAATAAGTGAAGATCGCCCAGGCCCAACCCGGGTTATATTCCGGCAGCCATTGCTGAACCTGGACCAGTTCGTGTGGACGCTCGACTGCAATAGTGCGTAGCATTACCGCGTCGATCGCACTGAAAATCGCGGTGTTCGCGCCGATGCCGAGAGCCAGTGTGAGCACTGCCGTCGCCGCGAACGCAGGGTTTTTACGCATGGTCCGCAGCGCGAAGCGCAGATCCTTACCGATGGTTTCGAAGAACGCGGCGCTGTGCATACGATAGATCTCCTCCTGAATGAGGCCTGGATTACCGAGCTTCTTCCTCGCCGCTGAGCGTGCTTCGTCAGGCGGCATGCCTCGCGCCACATTGTCTTCGGTTTCCTGATCGAGATAAAACTGGATTTCCTGACCGCTTTCGGCGTGACGTCGTGCGCGACGAAACCAACGAGGCCATCTCATCAGCGTCAATCCGCAGGACGAAGAACTCGGCTGATACCTTTTGCCAATCGATCCCACCTGCCGGTTTCCGTGGCCAGTTGGCGTTTGCCGGTTCGCGTCAGGCGATAATACTTCGCCTTCCGGTTGTTGTCTGACACACCCCAGGAAGCCGCGATCCATCCTCGGTCTTCGAGACGGTAAAGAGCTGGATAAAGGGAGCCGTGCTCCACTTGCAGAATGTCATCGGAGCTTCGCCCGATGGCATGGGCTATCGAGTGCCCGTGAGCAGGTCCGAGCACCAAAGTCCGGAGGATAAGCATATCGAGGGTGCCTTGTAGCATGTCTCCCTCAGGCTTCGCGTTTCGTGCCATTACCCATGGATTGTACTCTATATGAACGTCTAGTGGAAGCAACTTGCCTGCTAACAGTCCATCGCCGTGAAAATATCCTCTCTGAATGAAGTCGTCACGCCCAACAGCGATGCAGTGGGAAACTTGCGCTCTTGAATGCGACGGATAGGACCTGCTGAACCCGCCTGTTGTCCGTCATTAACGTCCACTTCCCCGCGCCTCTGCCCGGTAGTCCCCTCTTCTCAACGATCGTCGAGAAAATGGAATAAAGGACGCCGATGACCCGTCTCATTGGCTGGTAGTTCGTCTGATTGATCGCGAGATCAGCACAGAGATCATCGACGCCTGTCGCGCCGGCGACCGGGACGCCTTTCGTGCACTCTACGGGTTGTACAAGGACCAGGTTTATTCGATTGCACACTACTTTTTTCATGGAGATAGCGGGATCGCAGCCGATATCACGCAGCATGTTTTCTTGAAGCTGATCAACAACGTGAACCAGTTTCACGGGGACGCTGAGTTCTCGACGTGGCTTTATCGCCTGGTGGTGAACGTTTGCCTCGATGCGACTCGACGACACAAGTCAGAACCCATCGCAGCAAACTCCAACTTGGAAGCATTCGCTAGGCCAGGCTCGCAGGAGCAGGACTACGCAAAGGCTCAGGCGGCCCATATCGTCCGGAAGGCCGTTTCGGCACTGCCAGTAAAGTATCGGATGGCGATTCTATTACGCTATTTTGAGGGTCTCTCTTATGAGCAGATGGCGCAGGCACTCGGCTGCTCCCTGGGCACGGTGGCTTCCAGATTAAGCAGGGGGCACCGGATATTGGCGGAACGGCTGAAGGGTTTCGAAGGTGGGAAGTTGTGAGGATATTCAACAGACACGTTTCCGATCGGCTGGCGGCGTATGTCGAAGGGGCAATCGACGCGAATCTGGTCAGGCGCCATCTGGCTCAGTGCGAACGTTGTCGAGCCGAGTACGCTGACGTGCAGAAAGGAATGGCCGCGCTCGAAAATCTTCCGGTCGTCGAAGCGCCGGCTTCGGTTTGGAACTCGATCGAATCCGTTCTCGATGCGCCGAAACGGCCGACGTTCAATCCGTGGAAATTTGGATTCGCGTTGAGCAGCGCAGTGATCGTCGCAAGCTTTGCATATTGGATCGTAATGCGGTCAGGCGCTCCGTGGGATGTCGACGGACTATCAGGTTCACCAGTAGTCGGAACGAGGCACATCAGCCGAGCCGGTCGCGTAGCCCCGGGGGAATGGATCGAAACAGACGCTCGCTCCAGCGCCCGAATCAAGATTGGCCACATCGGATCGGTCGTGCTCGCGCCGAACACGCGTGCACGCGTGGTCGCGACGCGCCCCCAGGAAAACCGTATCGCCCTGGCACATGGAGAGATTCACGCTGAGATCTCCGCGCCGCCAAGGTTGTTTTTCGTCGATACTGCATCTGGGACGGCCGTGGATCTTGGCTGTGAATATTCCCTGTACGCCGAAGAAGATGGATCGGGGTTGATGCGCGTAACCCGGGGGTGGGTTTCTTTTCAGAGGAACGGACGAGAGTCCTTGGTGCCAGCCGGTGCAAGCTGCCGGACCCGAACGCATGCCGGACCAGGAACGCCATACTTTGACGACGCTTCGGACATATTGAAGCGGGCATTGGACACGTTCGACGAGACATCTAGCCTCGATGCATTGGGCGCAATTCTCTCCGCGTCTCGCGTCCGAGACACTCTAACCCTGTGGCACCTGCTCTCGCGCGTTTCCGCGGCCGATCGGGGACGTGTCTATGACCGTATCGCCGTCTTGACGCCGGTCCCGGCGGGAGTTTCGCGAGACCGAGTCTTAAGTCTCGATCGGGAAACGCTAACTCGTTGGAAAGACGAATTGGCCTGGACATGGTGAAAAAAGAAGAAAATCTGTTGGCGTCCGTCTAAGGTTTCGAAAAGGAGTTCCTCTCATGTTGCGAATTGCTGTAGCAACCTCGGTCCTTGCGGTCCTGGCAATGGCCGGCGGCTTTACCTTTGAGATCGGAAGCCCGGTGGCGGCGCAGGCGCCGGCGGCAAAAACGGCCGCGTTCGCTTTTCGCGCCCGAGGCTGTTCGGAACCCTCGAAGTCCCAAATCACAGCAGGTGCTGAAGGAATTGTGCGCGGAACGAGGCGGTCGACCGTGCTCAACGTCGCAGCGATGGAGAAGCCTGGAGTTTACGCTGTCTTTCAGACTTGGGGAGACGAGGGTCGCTGGGTAATTGTGCTCAAAGGTGTGTGCGGACCCGAGACCGCGGGAGCGATCGTGCCCATCGGTCCAAAGGGCTTCATCCGGGAATCTGCAAAATTCTTCTCGCGGCCGGCGACGGCTGCCGAGGTCGATGCCTCGTTAAAGAGTTTGGTTGAAGGAGGATCCAAATGAGATTTCTTGCGTCTCTAATTCCCTTCGGGTGCCTGTTTGGATGGGGGGCGGACAGCAACGCCGTACAGAGCACCTACACCGTGCATGAGTGGGGCACGTTCACCTCTATTGCAGGAACAAACGGTCAGGCGCTCGAATGGCAACCGTTTGGTGGTCCATCGGACCTTCCGTGCTTTGTGCATCGATTCCAGGTCGGTTTTAAAGCCAATCTCGCTGGCAAAGTTCGCATGGAGACTCCGGTCATCTATTTCTACGCGCCACGGGCACTAACCGCCCGCGTCCATGTGACGTTTCCGAACGGGTACATCACCGAGTGGTACCCGCAAGCGAGACAAGTAGCACGCCACCTCGGATCGGGCAGCATTTTCGATTACCCCAACCCGCCTAAACAGGACAAGAACATTCGCGAACCGCGCAACGGCGAACTGGACTCGATCGAGTGGCCGCAGGTGAAGGTCGATCCCCTGGCTGAACCGAAATATGCTTTTCAGTTCGAATCGAGCCGCTATTACGCGGCACGGTCAACAGATTCCGCACCAATAGCGGCCGGAGGCGAGAAAGAGAAGTTTTTGTTCTATCGAGGCGTCGGCCAGTTTCAACCACCAATTGCCGTCGAAAACGCCGCGCCAGGTCGCCTCCATCTTCGGAATCTAGCTAAGAGTGCTCTACCGGCAGTGATCGTTTTTCAGAATGCGAACGGAAAGATCCGATACCGTCTACTTGGCGCCTTGACTGGCGAGGTGACTGCGGATATCCCCGCGACATACGGCGATTCGGCCACGCTCCAGGCCGATCTGGAAAAGATTCTTACCGGTCAGGGTCTGTTTCCGAAAGAAGCGCGCGCGATGGTCGAAACTTGGCGTGATTCCTGGTTTGAAGAGGGCTCCCGCGTATTCTACATTCTGCCGGCGGACGAAATGGAATCGATCCTGCCCCTCCAAGTGGAGCCGCGGCCAGAGCGGATCGCTCGTGTCTTTGTCGGGCGCGTCGAGGTGCTCACCCCGGAAATGCGAACGGTAATCACCAAGGCGATCAAGCAGGGAGATCGGGAGACACTTGAGAAATATGGTCGATTTCTCCAACCGATAACGGCGGGGCTTCCGACGTCGGATTTAGTGCGTAACGTTTTTGAAAAATACGTGAGACTTGACACTGCTTGCGCCCCGGGCGGCGGTTCCTGGTGAGCCGAAACGGGACTGGCGGCGTTGAGGGTGACGTGCCAGTTACAACGCAACAATCGGTCTCCGCGCCGTGAGGTCCGGGCGGAGGCGGGTGAGGATCGGAACGAAGGTTCTCGGCCTGACAATCACCATGTCTGAAAGCGCCGCGAACGTCAAGCGTTTTTTTCGTCCCACCATTGCATAAAATTACTCGTGCGAATACACTACGAACGACCGGAGCGGAGGATAAGCCTCTGCTGGGAAGCAAGCTGAGCGCCGACTCCGGGGCCAAGACCAGGCTGGAGTTCGGTGAAAAGCCGAGTTCCGGCTGGCAAACTGGTTCACTGGGATTGGCACCATCGCGATAAATCCCAGGGGTCCTGGGGACGGAGTCCCCAGATGAGATCCTCCCTTGTTATCGACTCGTTCCGTCCGTTCCGCTCTCGTTTACAGTTCCGCTCTTTCGTCGGACACATGTCTCCGCCCTCAACTTCTGCATGAGCCTATTCCGCTGGTCGGGTGTCGCAATCATTATTCAGCCTCATTTGGGCTAGGTGAATGTACGCGTTTACCCGTGCGTCGACGAAAGAACGTTCCGCGGGCTTTGCGGCTCGCGATAAACCTCCTGCTTAGTGAGGACCCACCAAGCGGCCTCGGCCAAGTGGCGCGCCACGGCGACCACTGCCTTCTGATGATTCTTGCTGCGTTTGATCCGTTGATACAGCCGGACGACGTGCGTTCCCGCGAGCCGGCGCTGGTTGATCACGATCAGATTGCCTGTCTCTACAAATGCCCACTTTAGACTTCGGTTCACGTTTCCGCAGACCTGACCCATCCGTGTGTGACCACCGCTTGAATGCACGCGCGGCACCAAGCCCGCATAGCTGGCAAGATGCGCGGCTGTCGGAAATCGATCTACTCTCCCGATTTCCAGCATTAATACCATACTGAGAATCTTGCCCACGCACGGCAGCGTCTTCAATAGATCGGCTTCTACGCTCACCTTCATAATCGCTTCTAGTCGACGCTCGGCCAACTCGATCTGAGTCTCTAGAAAATCGAGGGTTTTCAACTCTTGCTCCACCGCTTCACGACTGTGCACTGGCAGTTCCGGCAACCGAGCGCCGAGCTGCAAACGAGCTTCGACGCCGAACAGGTCCGCTCCCGGCACCTGCACATTGTGACGCGCTAGCGTGCCGTGGATGCGATTCTTCACTCGCGTGCGCAACCTCACCAGAAAAATGCGAAGGCGAAGCAACTCGCGTTGATCGCGCAACTCGCTCGGCGGTATCCAAACCTCCGGCAGAGTGCCGTTGCGCAGCAGGATCGCCAGCCCTTTGGCGTCCAGCTTGTCCGTCTTGTTGGTCAACCCCATCCGGCGTTTGGCCTCGAACGGGTTGCACAACTTCGGGCAATGGCCCGACAGTTCCATCTCATCCACCAGCCAGGCGTAACTGCCGCTCGCTTCCACCGCGATTGTAGAGCGTGGTGGCAGCCGAGACAGAAACTCGCGGTAAAGCTGTCGATCGTGAGCCACACGCAGGGCTTCGCCCGCATGCCCTCTTTCGTTCACTGCAACGAACACCGAGAACTTCTTGTGTGCGTCACATCCGATAAACTGTTCCATATTGCTGCAGCACCTCCTTAGTGCTTGGAGTTCCGCTCGCAGTCTACGCGAAACCCTGCTGCAGCGCTTTCATAGCATCATTATCGGTATCAATGCCGCCAGCGGGTCTCGGGAAGAGTTTCCTCGATGGATTTTACGATGGTCGGCATCCGACTTACGGCCTGGTATAGCCGTCGGGAATCTGAAATAGCGCAGAATCCGGGTCCGTTGGCGGCGGCCCCATCGACCCGTACGCTTCAGTTCTCGCGCCGTTGAGGCCGAAGCTGCCCGTGCGATCCGGCGCGATTGCATTGCCCGAGCCAGATGAGCCAGTCGTTACGACTGCGTTTGGCCGAAGACTGCGCTAGCGTGCGCGGGATGCCTACCCGTCCTGTTCACTAAATATCCCTCGCTAACGTGATAGCTCACACCTTCCTAGCCCCACACGCAAGCACAACAGCGACTGCCGATAATCAGGCGCTTTGGGCTAAGTTTCCATCCGCTTGGGTCGCAGGCACCGCCGAGGTGGGTTACGGAAAAGTGATCGCCGTCAGAAATTCCACCTGATCCTTAACGGTGCTTAGACCAAACATGGGAACATTTTGATCGCGCGCCCAGCGCAGGTAGCGGAATTGAGGCGCGATCTTGAGCTTCCAGACATGAGCCTCGACCCCTAACCCGGTTGCGACTCCGTGATTGGACGGGTTCGTATGGCTCAGGTTGCCCAAACTCCTAAACGCGGGGCCCGCATCGATAAATGGCCTCACTAGCGGAAGCTGAAAACGGTACTTCAATAGGACGGGGTACTCCCAGGTCACGACATGCTGCTGCAAGGCGCCTCCCCAGTCGGGCGGAGTTTGGCCGAACTGGATCCCCGTTTTGAACCGTAGCTCGTGGTACAAAATATCGGCTTCGACTGAGAGATGCAGCGGCAACCGCCCCTCCACCGTTCCGCCGGCGATCCAGCGCTGCGGAATTGAAGAGCCGACGATGCTGTATGTAGGGGCCACCTGAAAGGGGGGACAACACGGCGGAACGTTGTAATTCTGGAAATCCTGCGTAAGACCTGCACCACCCATTAGGCCAAATGAAAAAGGTTGCGCGTATGCCGAAAGAACTGGCATCACGAGCCAAACGAAAATGGATCTGCCAAGCAAAGCGTTTGGACGTTGCGTTGCGCATTATGGTTGCGAACCTCTTTTGTCTTGAAGCTGTTGGGACAGAACAAAATTCTGTCGTCCAGATGGCATCTGACTGATCCGACCTTGCCCCGTTCACGAGATATACCTCCCTAACGTGAATAGAAATTCAATCCCTACCGGGTGGGATGTCTCGTGAACCAGCCGTCAGGCTGGGGGAGGGGGAACACCTCGTGAACACGTTCACTGCGTCAGCGCAGAGGCAGTATAGTAGTTCCGACCATGCTTGTATGGCTCGGCTTGGTTGCGGGTGCGGTGATCCTGTTGATCATCGTGATCTTGTGGACCTGGCGTAGGTCCCGGTGAATGAGGAACGCGTCGGGGAGTCGTCAAAGAACTTCGTTATCTTAGGATTCCTCTCGCTGTTCGTCCGGCTTGGTGGTTGCTCTGGCATGGACTATTTTTCACGAATGCGATTGACAGCCGAGCGCATTCGGTCGCAACCTCGATCGAGTCGGGGAGCATTCCGGCGATCTTTGTCCGCAAAAAGAATGGATCTTGCGTCTTTTAACCCGCCAACCGCAGCGAAATGGCGCACTTCAAAGCGTCGGATCATTCAACGTACTGATCTTTTAATAGCTTACGCCCGGTGGTCTGCGTGCTACTAACCGTCCCACTGGTGGTATTGCATCAGACGATTACCCACTCCTCCGATGGGTTTTCGACAGGGCTCCGCTCTGGGCAGTCTTGCCAGCTGGTCCTCAGAGGCGTGGATCGGCTGGTGACGGCTGTTTCGTGGGCGGAGTTTCCCTGGTCCGGAAGACAGGATTCTATGAGGTGCACGACCCAAACTAAGCTTGCACAACGGCATGCTGCTGCGGAGCTGGCGTATCGTGAAGCGGTTGCTCGAATGAAGGCACTGCGCGGCACCGATTTTGAGCGAGCTTGGCGGCTCGTCGAACATCGGCGTTCCTTTCTCGATAGCGCGTGGCAAACTCTGCTCGATCACCAACGAGAGCACGAGTGTAGTACGCAAACCGTCACGGCCTAAGTTGTACCCGTCATTTTCGAGATCCAGCCTTGAAAGTAAAGTGCGGGTGTGCGCTGGGGCGTGCGGTAAGTGTGCGATCTTCACGGCTACTGCTGTGGCACCACCAACGGCTTACCCTTGCAGGTCCACCCTGACGCATAATAAGTTCAGCTGCTTTTTCGCCAGTCAACTTACAATTTTGTACTTTGCCATCTTGTAGCGCAGCCGGTCCCGCTTGACGCCGAGTAGCCGAGCTGCCTCGGATTGATTGCCCCCAGCCCGTTTCAGCGCATTCACGATCAGACTCTTCTCGTGATCGTCAAGCGATGAGTGCTGGCCCGGTTTCACCACGAGGTTCGCTTCAATTTCGTACAAGGTGATCAGGACCATCCAGCGGATCTCCGCGCGGGCTGGGACCCATCCTCCGGAGTGTCCCAGCCTCCCATTTGATAAAGATCCAGGCCGGATGGTTGCATCCTTGGAACCGACTAGAAAAAGGCCGTCCGGGTCTCCTCCTTGGAAGTACGACGGTTGCAAAGAGAGTGCCGGATGACGAAAACGAGTGCGGGGATCCTCCGAAATCCATCCCCGCACGCCGGTAGAAATATGTCGGGGGCAACCCCAACCTTGCGGGTTAGATCCACAACAACAAATTTTGTAGCTCAGAGTAACGGTTACTGCGGGGGGCTCGGAGGTACCCCCCGCGAGTACGGAAGTGCGGCCGTGCTCTTCCGCAACTCCCGAAGGCCTTCAGCGAAATTATAAAATTCACAGGGGTACTATTACCACTGTTATTGCCCAAATGAACGGTTACGGGGGGCGGCGCGTATGCGGCAAACAGCTTCCCTGCTAATCGGAAACGAACGACTTCGGAGGGGAGACGGCGCGGGCACGACTCAGCCCCTAACCAAATCCGCCACGAAAACCGCTTGCCAGTGTGGCGCATGCCCCCCATGCAGAGCGGTTCAAGACAAAATGGCTGGCCTGCGGCAGGCAAAGGGGAAGAACTTCTCCGACAGCGAGCCCGGCACTAGCCTGCGCCGTTCACCTTAGCCTGTTCTGACAGGGCGGAGCCACAGATCTGGCCCGCACTTTATGAAGCCACCGCCGAATTGGCCAATGGCCGTTCGCGCTGTGCAACGATTGCGCAGGCAGTTTGCTTACGTGCCGCCTCAATTGTTTCGGAACATTTAAAACAATGGGGCGTGCCGTTTTCATACAGATGCGCTGCCGCACCGCATTTAGCACACTTGCCCATGGGATACTCCTTGGAATTACGCTGTGCGTCGGGTTAGACCGAGGGGGCGTTCAGGCTGTTTCACGTTTTTTGTTGCTGTTGCGCCCGGCGGGGCGATTTGAGATCGCCCGCTTCGCGTCAACCCAACGTTTGCAACGTGAGCGGTATGGGCTGCCCGCCATCGCCGTCAACCACCCCAAATTCCTTCGCAAGTTGGGCCGCGACCAAAACCTTCCCAGATCGTTCGAGTAAATTCGCGTCTATGTTGAGAGCGGCGATAACCTGCCCGATAAACTCGGGGCTCTCACTGTTTGAGAGATCGAGCCATTGCGCCGCCGCCATGACTGCTTCAGTTCTGACCAAGCCAGGATAAAGCGATACAACCGTCACACCGTATGGGCGAAGGTCGTGGGCCATGTCGGACGACATCTTGTCGGTGGCGGCTTTTGAAATTCCGTAGATCGCGTTGCCTAGATACTTTTGAGCTGCCCAGAAGCTGATATTCACGATCAGCCCACGACGTTGGCCGATCATCATCTCCGCAGCCCTAGCGGATGCGAAGAACGCCGTTCTGACACCGCTGTCCATCATGCTCGTCCATCGGTGTGACGGTTGCTGCCAAAATGGAAGGCCCCAAGTGAATTTGCCGTCTTCCATCATCCGTTCGTAGCCGCCCCAGGCGGAGTTGACCAGGATGTCGAGCCCATCGCCCGCTTCCGCGACGCGCTGAAAGGCACGTGCTGTGTCGGCATCCTCGGTGTGGTCACATTGGATGCGTTCTACCGAAGGCGGCAGGTCTGCTGACTCAATACTGCGGCCTGTGGCGAAGACTCTGAAGCCTGCCGCTTCCAACCCGATAGCAACGCCGCGCCCCACACCGCGAGACGCCCCCGTGATAAGTGCAACTGGCATCCACTCATTCTACGCAGCGGGCTGTGCTGACTGGAGGGCCACTTACGTGGCCGCCTTGCTGTGCCCTGGGAAGGTTTTGTCGGATCTTCAAAAAGGGGACCGCGCCGGCAATCAAGCCATCGTTCAAGATCATTGAGGAAGATTGCTTTCGCTGGTTCGGTTTCGGGTCGGGAACACTCCGGCCGTCAATGAGCGCCCGGATAATGACATCACGGACCCGTCACGTCACACCCGCATAGAACTCGTAGTAGGCTCGATCGACTCGAAACACTTCGTACGTGTTAAACCTGCTTAACCCACGGTGAAATACAGAACCATATCGCCATTATCGGCGGCTTCTCGGGAGCGGCTTTCGGTCACTTGTACGGTTGGCGACTGTACTTTCATAGGGGTTGCTTCCGAGTGGCCGACCACTCCCAAACCCGCGAGCGAATGCAGTCCGCGGGTTGGCGGCGACTGTTTAATGACCGCAGGTTGATAGGTAATCATTCAGCACGACACCCGAAGTCAGCGCCGTGTCTTTGCGCGAAGCCAGATCGTAGACTGCGAGCTGCGAGGTCCACACGCTGTGCGCGCTTGCCGGCGCCAGCGGAGTGGTCGCGTAAGGACGTAAATAAAGGACCGTCTCGCCCTGAAGCCACAGCATCCGCCGGGCCGTCATTTCGGGCGTCCAAGTCCGCGAGACAGGATTCAGACGGAAGCAATCGCTTTGCGGATCTCCGGAGCCACCATTCTCACCATAGACGCCGGCCAGCAGGCTGTTGCCATCGGGCGACCAAACGATGTCATCAGGCCCATTCTCCGAATCCCCCGCATTCCAATACTGGTCTCAAGGAGATTCCATCCATGGCCTTTTTGCGAACCTCTCGCCCGGATTCGCGGCCGTTCTCTGGGTCATCGTCGCCCAGGACACGTTCCGCCGAGCCCTCCGCCGCCGAAAATCTCGCTCCTGATTGCCACGGTATCCTTCCCCGCGCCATACCTCACCCTTCTACCCATTCCTCGTCTATCATGTAAAGAGACGTTGAACATGTAGAAGACCGAGGTATCTCTTGCCCCCCAAATCCGATCTCCCGCAAGGCACTCTGGATCTCCTGATCCTCAAAATCGCTGCCCTTGGACCGGTCCACGGCTACGCCATCGCCCAGCGCCTCCAGCAGGTCTCCCGCGACGTGGTTCAAGTCCCGCAGGGCTCCCTTTATCCCGCCCTCCATCGCCTGGAAAACCGCGGCCTCCTCGCCGCCGATTGGAAGGACACGGAAACCGGCCGCGAAGCCAAGTTCTACCGGCTCACCCGCAAAGGCCGAGCCCAACTCGAATCCGAATCCGCAAGCTGGCAGCGCCTCACCCAGGCCGTTACCGCGATTCTCAAACTCGCCGGAGCGAACGAATGAATTGGCTCTCGCGTCTGTTCCGCGGCAGCGCGCTCGAAGACCGCCTCGACAAGGAACTCCGCCATCACGTCGAGCAGCACACTGCCGACTTGATCGCCCGCGGCCTCTCGCCCGAAGAAGCGCGCCGCCAGGCCCGTCTCGCTATCGGCGGACCCGAGCAAGTAAAAGAATCCTGCCGCGACGCCCGCGGCACCCGCTGGCTCACCGATTTCGCGCAGGATTTTCGCTACGCCGTCCGCACTCTCCGCCAGAAACCCGCCTTCGCCGCCGTGACCCTCCTGACCCTCGCTCTCGGCGCCGGCGCGACCACCGTCATGTTCACCGTCATCAACGGCGTGCTTCTGAAGCCGCTGCCCTACGCGCATCCCGAAGCGCTGGTCAACATTCAGGAACGCACCGACTGGAGCACCCAGTTCGGCAACATCTGGGGCCTGACGTACCCGAATTTTCTCGATTGCAAAGCCGGCGCACCCTCGCTCGACATGGCCGCGTTGCACTACGGCGGAGGCATCGTCAGTTCTCCCGGCGCAGCCGAATATGTCGAGAGTTTCAAGGTCTCCGCCGGCCTGTTCGCGACTCTCGGCGTCCCGCTCTTTCGAGGCCGTGAATTCCTTCCCGAAGACGACGGCCCCGGAGCTCCGCCCGTCGCTATCATCAGCCATGATTTCTGGGAGCGTCGCTTCGCCGGGAATCCATCGGCGCTCGGCTCGACTCTCGTCTATGACGGAATCCCGCGTACCATCGTCGGCATCGCGCCGCCCGATTTTCGGATCGACACGGATACATTCGACATCTACACGCCCATCGGCCAGGACGCGTCGCCGATTCTCCACAATCGCAACGCCCACGGCATCGGCGGATGGGCCCGCCTTCGTCCCGGCGCGACCCTCGCGCAAGCCAACGCCGAACTAGCCGCCGTCGGCGTTCATCTCGCCGAGCAGTTCCCAGCCTCCAACAAAGGCCGCACATTCTTCGCCGCCCCTCTGCGTCCCGATGTCGGCGACGTCCGTTCCACGCTGTGGCTCCTGCTCGCCGCCGTCAGCGCCGTGCTCCTGATCGCCTGCGCCAATATCGCGAGCCTTCTTCTCGCCCGCGCCGTCTCCCGCGAACGCGAACTCGCCATGCGCGTAGCCCTCGGAGCCGGCCGCGCCCGCCTCGCCCGTCAATGCTTAACCGAAAGCTTCGTCCTCGGCCTCGCTGGCAGCGCCCTCGGCGTGGTTCTTGCCGCCCTCGGCCTGCGACCCTTCATCACCTTCTGGCCCGGCGATCTCCCGCGCGCCTCCGAAGTCCGTTTCGATTGGCACGTGCTCCTGTTCGCTCTCGCCGTCTCCATCGCCAGCAGCTTCTTGTTCGGTCTCGCCCCCGCGCTGCGCGCCGCCGCGCGCGATCTTGAACAAACCCTTCGTGCCGGAGCCCGTAGCATCGCCGGAGCCAGCCGCCGCCTCCACGCCGCTTTCGTCATCACCGAAATCGCCCTCGCTGTGGTCCTCCTGGTATGCGCCGGCATGCTCGGCCGGACCCTTGTCCGTCTTGCTTCACTCGACCCCGGTGTCAACACGCACAATCTGCTGATCGCCCGCACCGCGATCTCCCCCGCGCTCGCCAACCCCGCCCGCATCCGAGCCGCGTGGAACGAAATTCTGGACCGTGCCCGCGCCGTCCCCGGCGTCGAGGCGATCGCCATCGTCGACACCGTCCCCATGCGCCAGGGCGACAACCGCGTACCCTACTCGACCACTGCCGCCACGAATCCCGACAACCGTCAGCCCCTGGTCCTAGCCAACAGCGTCACGCCCGATTACCTCAAAGTGACCGGCATCCCCCTCCGCCGTGGCCGCTTCCTCACCGAGCAGGACCGCCTCGGCACCCAGCCCGTGATCGTGATCGATGAGGTACTGGCCCAGCAGGCCTTCCCCGGCCAGGACCCCATCGGCAAGCCCATCTGGGTACGCGTAGATCTCAACGGCACTAACGACCCGGCAACCATCGTGGGCATCGTTGGCCACGTGCGCCAATGGGGACTCGCCGGCGACGATGCCGCCCCGGTCCGCGCGCAGGCTTACTATGCGTTCGCGCAAGTCCCCGACCGGAATGTCCGCCGCTGGTCCGAGCTTTCCTCCATCGCCGTCCGCACCGGCGTCGATCCTCTTACTCTGGTCGAATCTCTCCGCCACGAAATCCGCGGCGCGTCGAATGATCAGGTGCTGTATCAGGTCCGCACCATGGAGCAGCTCGCCGCCGCGACCCTCGCCCGCCAGCGATTTCTCTTGCTCGTGTTCGCCGTATTCGCCGGCCTGGCGTTATTGCTCGCCTCGATCGGCATCTACGGAGTCCTGGCCTACCTGACCAGCCGCCGCGTCCCCGAAATCGGCGTCCGGATCGCCCTGGGGGCCACGTCCGCCGAAGTCATGCGCCTGATTCTGCGTCAGAGCCTGGGGATGATCGCTATCGGAGTCCTGGCCGGCCTGTCCGCCGCCCTCGCCGCCGCCCGGATCTTGCAACGCCTCGTCGAAGGCATGCGCCCGCCGGACCCATCGACATTTCTAGCAATGATCGCAGTGCTCGTGCTGGCAGCATTACTAGCCAGCTACATCCCCGCCCGCCGGGCGAGCAGAGTAGATGCGCTAACCGCGCTACGTCAGGACTAGCCGATTCAGCGTAATTCTCGGAGATCACCGACAAGTCGACATAAGACCGGATTATCGGAAGCGGGGACGGCTTTCCACGTGGACGTTCAATGGAGAAATCCGTAAATGCTGAGCGCGATCATGATGAGGCCAATAGCGGTGATCCAAATGATGTTGAAACGAGGGATGTGAACATCAGGGCCGCGCTTGAGATACGCCTCCACGCGCCACCCAGAACGCAAAGAGAGACAAGCAGAACGAGGGTATTGAACTAAGCCTCCGGCGGCCCGAATCGTAATTCAGCCTCGCGGTGGGTTCGGCAGTCCCCGCGATTTGTGAACGCATTCCGTTCCCGCGCCGTCAACGAAAGCTGCCGCTGATCCTCAGCCGGGACGAAGTCAAGGCGTTACTGGAAGCGCCCGCGAAGCTTCGCACGCGCGCCGTGTTAGCTGTACTGTACGGCAGCGGAGTTCGGGTGTCGGAAGCGATACAGCTCAAGCTTGGTGACATTGATGCCCGTCGCCACGTGCTGTGGGTGCGCCAGGGAAAAGGTCACCGCGACCGCCAGACTTTGCTCCCCGCCAAGCTTCTCGATCTGTTGCGTCAGTATTGGAGAGTTGATCGACCGGGCGAGTGGCTGTTTCCGGCGACCGGTCACAAGCGACCCATTTCGCCGAAAACCATCTATCTGGCGTGTCGTAGTGCAGCGCAGGCAGCCGGCATTAAAAAGCCGGTCCATCCGCATTCCCTGCGGCACGCTTTCGCCACGCACTTGCTGGAAGCTGGCACCAATCTTCGCACCATCCAGATCCTGCTCGGTCACGCCCACCTGGAGACGACCGCACGCTATCTGCAGGTCGCCGATGTGGCTGTGCGCTCCACCGCAAGTCCGCTCGATTCGCTTGATCTCACGTTTCCCAGGCCCTTCAGAACCCGCGTCAGATTTACGCCATTCTGTTCCGCACCGCGGCGCAAACTCTGCTTGAAGCCGCTACCGATCCGAGGCTCCTCGGGGCCTCGATTGGCTTTCTCGCCGCATCTCCCTTTCCATGCGATCACGGCTTCACACTCAGCCTCGCCAAACAGGTATTGAGCGGGAAGATGGACTCGGTGATCAAGACGATCGAACGCAACACGCGGCTGGTCTGAGGAGGAAACACCGCCTCAGCGACGCTTCCGGTGCGTTGTTTTCGGAACTGTTTTGATCGCGTTTTCTTCGCGCTCGGGCCCTTTGCGTTTCAAGCGTTCGGCAAGATCCACGTATCGAGCGTCGATGCGCTGTGTGGCGACCAAGTAGGCTTGGTAGTGCTCCAGCGCCCGTATAACAAGCGGAATGTCGTCTTCGGTCAAGGTGGGGAGTGGCATTTGCGACTTGAGTATAGATGGATGTTTCTCGCCCATCAAGTGCGCTCGGCGGGCCGATGTGAACGCCGAAGATGCGAATCACGCGGAGAATTGGCTTGCTTTTCCATCAAATCGGAGTGATCCATGTGGTGACCGCAGTAATCACTGCGAAGGAGCGAACATGAACACATTGATCACGGAAGAACAGGGGACTACGAAGGCCAGCGGCGCGAAGCCCAGCAGGAAGCCCGCTGTAAGAGAACGGCGCGCGAGTGTTGCGCCGACGAAGACTAAGTCGGGAAAGAAGGCCCGCCCGGTGAAGAGCGCGCCCAGGGCCGGGCAAAAGGGCGGTAATGCCAGCGACGGCAGTAAGGCGGCCAAGGTCCTGGGCCTACTACAGCAACCCGGCGGCGTCACCTCCACCGAACTTATGAAAGCGACCGGCTGGCAGGCGCACTCGGTCCGGGGCTTCCTATCGGGCACTGTAGGCAAGAAGATGGGCCTGGCGGTCACATCGAGTAAGGGTGAGGACGGAGAACGCCGCTATTCCGTAAAGGCTTGAGGGCAGTTCCCGCTGTCCCCAGTGGATCGTTACCAGTCTTCCTTCACACGAATTCCAATGTTGAATTCATTTTCGACCGGGCCGCAATACTTCACTTGGCCGAGAATGATCCGGTCCTGAAATCTCACCTGGACTACGGACCCTCGCAAGATAGAACGTTGCGCGCGGACTTTTAGGCCCTTACTCGATGTATTGACGACTCTTCCGGGAAAAGAGGGGCCGAGGGAGAGCATCGGATCAAGCACCTTGATGCGGGCCGGACAATCTTCCGCCACGCGGGCTTCGGTCCTCCGTTCTAGGCCTTGCCACGACGGGCCCACCGTGATATCGACGGCGGAGTCTTCTGGGGTCACCTTGTTGAGATCCATGGCTTACATCTCCTTGTGCAAGAGGACACCGACGCGAAAGTCTTGTCCTGCAGAAATGCAGTACTGCACCTCGCCCGAAATGAAGCGGTTGAACACCTGAATCTGAACCGGCGTCTTCGGCAGGATGAAACCAATCTCAAGTTGAAGTCCACGGAGAGACACGCTGAGAACGCGTCCGCCGATCGACGCGGCAGAACAGTTTGACGAGTTGATCACCTTTAGGCGAGCGGGGGAGTCAATTTGCACGCGAACCGCGCTGCGCTTTTCAGGTCCTGCCCATGGCTCACATTCAGATCGTTGATTGGAAAGGGGTCGTGCCCGCATTTATCCTACGAGTTGCATTTGCTCGTGGCACGATTAGGACCAATTTGTGAAGTTGTTGATGTGAAATGAAATTTGATTAACTGCTTCTGTCACAACATCCGAAACCGAGTATGTTTTCCTTAGGCCGTGCGGGAAGATCTTCGTGGTATTCGCGAGGGTTGAGTACCAGACATTTCAAGTTCAGCACCTATTAGATCGATAGGTCCGGTACCGAGGATTGGTGCGTATGCGTAAACATCGGAGGCACAGTCGCGCGGGACTTGCGGCTTCCGCGATCCGCGATTCCGGTAACGGAATTAAGTCCGCGTTAATTGGCATTATCGGAAAGCGAGGCGCGTCTGGCGCCGCTGTCTCGAAGCCTCGGCTTCATTCGTCTTACCAACTCCTGAACGGCCGTTTGTGGTCCAATTCATCTTCTTCATCCTCTTCGTCCCGCCGAAGTTTCCATCCGACCTTCCGAATTCGCAGTCGCTCCTTTTGTTGACTCTCGAACACAAAGTGATTTTGGGGTGCAAATCGGAGTCCGATGGCTGCCAGAGCCAAAGCTACGACGCAATCATCGTGGCAGCCCGCCTGGTGTTCCTTCTTGCCGTTGGGCTTGATCACGAAAGTACGACACTCCTGAAGCGCCACGGGACTCATGATCGTGATTCCCATGCTCCTGATGGCCGCGTCGGCCGCGTTAACCAGCCACTCGCGCGTCTGCGTCGTTGTCAAGAAGCCTACGTCTTCGGTCCGGCCCGCCCTGCGGTCAGTTGGATCTCTCTGACGTGAATAGATTTGCTGCTGAGGATAACCCGTGCGCAGTATGGCGTCAATGAACCCGGAATCATTCGACTCCGGTACCAAGAACGCCCAGTTGTACCACTTGCCCAGGAAATACAGGTAATCGGCGAATGCCCCTGGTCGAATCCGGTCCCGCAATTGACCGACTTGCATGCCACTGTCCTGGTCAATGACGAATCCGACCGAGTAATCGGGGTTAGATCCCCGGCCGTCACCGGAGACGTCGACACCCCTGGATGGATCGGCGCCTATAACGTATCGGTGTCCAATCTCCGGACGCTTCCAGAACGTGAAGCGGCCGCGGTCTTGAATCTGAAACTGCAGACGACGAACCGGCGTTTCCTCGATGACCTTTAACTCGCCCGAGGTGCCCAGAGAGACCGGATGCCGACTGAGAGCCTTATGGTCAAAAGCCGGCCGGCCGCCGGCTAGAAACGCGTCCTGCGCAGTTGTGGGGAACTCCTGATTGAAAATGTCGAGACTCCCACGACACTCCGTCGCGATCCTCTTCCTGCGCCAGGCCAATTGTTCTAACGTAGCGCGGTGCATCTCCTGGAGTTGGACCTCGTCCCTAGTGAGGGTCCTCTGGAGATGGATGCACTCATCATCGTTTAGAGCAGTCTTATAGAACGGATGCTCAAGCCAACTGAAGAACAGGAACTTCCAGCCTGAATCGTTGGCCGGATCCTGCGCCTTTTGAGCAAGTTCGTAAAACTCGCCACCGATGCCGTTAGCCGTCGATTGGACGATCACCATCGTCTCGGGCAGAAACGGGACCATGTTCAGTACTCCGGTGAGCGTGACGCCGGCGTTACGCCAGAAGGCTACCTCGTCGAGCAGGACGAAATGGCGGCCGCCACCACGAATCTCGCCGCCATCGGCCGACAGAACCTCGAAGGTGGACTCGTTCGCCCATTTCAATTCCTGCTCGGTATCCTTCACGAGACGTGGCAGCATGATTCGTGTCGATCCTCGCGTGAACGGTTTATAGCCCCGCTGAAACTGAAGTAGGTAATCGAACGCCTCTAGCGCTGCGGGCTTGTATTTGTCGGCGATGATCAGGCCGCGCTGCCCTGGGTAGAACGGAACTTGATGAAACATCTCCGCGCAGCTCCCGACTGTGAAGTAGGTGCGGCGGGGCTTAAGAATCACCAGGCGCACGGGCTTTCCAGCGCGTCGCTGTTCTTCGATGGCCCGGTGCTCTTTCAATTGCCCGGGTGAGAGGATCAGGGGGACCTTGCTTCCTCTCAGGTCGCGGATTGGCAAGCACTCCCTGCAGAAGGTTTCGTGATCGCGAAACTCGGCGTGGATCTGGCTGACGTCTTCGAGGGTTAGACTGATGCTCATTTCTTCTTTTCCCTCTGAAGGCTCATAAGCCGGTCCCCTGTGGCCAGCAATTGTTCGAGCGTCATATCGCCATCCTTCATCGTGACCTCGGCTTCCAATCGGTCTCGCTGGCCAAGTAGCTGTTTGCCGAGCCAGATCGAGATCGTCGGATTGCCTTGCTCCAGGAGACGGATCTGCTGACGCCGGACACTGAGCCTGCCCATCGCTTGACCACGTTCGATCGCTGCGCGGAACTTTGGTTCTTTCTGAGCCCGCAATTGGACGGTTCGAACATCTACCCCGAAGTACGCGGCCAGCTCATCCATCGTGCAGTTGAGCCGGCTGAGATTTTCAACTTCTTCGAGGCCCATTTTGACTTTAGGCCGCCCGCCCACGTTTTTCTTCTTGACGCCCACATTTTTCTTCTTAACACCCATGTTTCTCTCCTTTTGAGGGGTGAAAAAACCTACGCGCGCTTCGCGCCCTTGGTCCTCTGTGCTTTTACCTGTTTGAACGTGCGACCGACCCCTTCCAAGGTCGCCTCTTGCCCCGTGAACTCCTGCCACCGCATCACTGCGACGTCGACATAGCGCGGGTCGATATCGATTCCGATGCAGACGCGTTCGGTCAGTTCCGCCGCCAGCATCGTCGTGCCCGATCCGAGGAATGGATCGTAGACGGCATCGCCGCGCTTCGTGTGATTCACGATCGGGCGACGCATCAGCTCAACCGGTTTTTGAGTGCCATGCCCCGTCGCTTTCTCGTTGCGGTCACCGCCCATGGGATTGAGGTTCGGCACCTGCCAAATTGTGGATTGGGTCCGGTCTCCGTTCCAATGGGCGGACCTGCCTTTTCGGACAGCATAGTAGGCGGGCTCGTGACCCCAGTGATAGTGCCCCCGGCTCATCGCGAAATGCTGTTTCATCCAGATAATCTGAGCCCGGATCAAGAAGCCAAGAGTGATCAAATTTGCGGACACTTCGCCGGCGTAGACACCCGCGTGCCAAACGTATGCAACATCTCCGGGAAAATGCTTGTAAGCGGCAGTCCAGTCTGCCTGATCGTCGTTCGCTACCTTGCCCGTCTGCCGTTGTTGACCGAGGCCGGCCTCTTCGCGCCACATTGGGTCGTAGTCGACGCCATACGGTGGGTCGGTCACCATTAGAAACGGCTTTAGCGGCCCACAGGCGCGCGACACGGCGTCGGCGGCGGTGGCGTCGCCGCACAGGACCCTGTGTTTGCCACAAAGCCAGCCGTCGCCGAGTTTTGTGACCGGGTTCTTCGGCAATTCCGGGACGGCGTTTGCGCGGTCTTCCAGTTCGGGATCGGCCAGCAGCTCGTCGATTTCACGAATATCGAAGCCGGTCATCGAAAGGTCCATGCCGAGATTCTTGAGATCCAGAAGTTCGGGCCCCAAGAGATCCAGGTCCCAATCGGTTTCCTGATGGCTTCGGTTGTCCATTAATCGATAAGCCCGGATCTGCGCGGGCGTGAGGTTGCTTGCAACATGAACGGGCACCTCGTTCCAACCCAACTGTCGAGCGGCGAGCCAGCGCGTGTGGCCCGCGACGATGACTCCTTTCTTGTCTACAACGATCGGCTGCCGCCAATCGTACGTTGTCAAGGACAGCGCAACCTTGTCCACCGCCTTCGGAGGAATCTTTCTTTGGTTTTTTTCGTAAGGTTTGATTTTGCTTAGTTGCCGGATCTCGACTTTCATAACGTCTCCGCGATGAGCTGAGGGCCGATTAGCTTCATCCGAGCCCTCGGAATACTCGGTTGGCCAACGGTTGTGTGCAATAAATCCGTCACGGTCTCGTATGGCTAAACCTTAGCCCTTGGCCACTCATAGAAGCTCGATTATACGGATCAGTCGCGATTCTTCAAAACGCAGTAGGATAAGGGATTATCTATTGCTAAGTAGTGCTAACTGAGCCAAGAAAGATCCGCACGAATAATGGTTGGCTTGCCGGCAAATTCGGTCCAGCGGATTGCAGATAGACGACGGCAAGCTGAATCTGAGCTGACGGGGCGCATCTCTGTCATCGAAGAGGCGAATGACCTTGCGCCGTATCTTCTAGCCTTTAGGGCCTTCGTCGTCGCGTTATTTGATTCGGAAGCCGAAGAGCTGCTCCACGTTTGCGAGGATTCGGAATCATACGAACGAATTTTGAGGGACGAAGTCGCGATCCGAATCCTCGAAGGCATCATTGGGGACCGGAGTCGTAAGACCGCGAAGGAACGTCGATCTCCTGAGGTCAGACAGCCGTTCACTGAGCAAGAAATTGGCTGCGAAGCAATATGGGAGACAGGGACAGATGGCCGACGGACGCCAGCAGTCGAGGGAATCCTGGAAGAGCATGCGCAGCACGGTGACTGGGAGCGCTTCATGCCTCGGCACATCGGTTTCTTCATCCGATCCCGAGACAACGGGAGGGTCAGGGAAGAGCTGAGTTGGGTGCTTCGGAAGCGAGTGTTCTATTGGGTGGGACAGTTTCCGGCCAGGGTCAACGAGGAAAGAGGCCGTGTCGAAAGGACCGATGCTATTCCTAGCGACGGGCAGCAACACGAACCCCACCAGGCGTCAAGACTCAACGTGGAGCTCATCAACAAATGGATAGAGGAGGAAGGGTATCAAAACAAAGATCTGGCCGATGCTCTCAAAATCACCGTTCGAGTGGTCTCATCGCTCCGCCGTAACGGCAAATGCCATGGTGCGAAGGCCGTGACAAAGTTGGCGAATCTGATGAAACGCGACGTAAGCGACCTCTACGTGCTCTGAAGCTTCCAGTTCACTTCAGATGAAGCTTCTACCCTTCAAATTGATTAATCCCCGTGTTTGCCTCGGGTTAAGTCCGAGCGTTTGGCCGCCACAGACTTATACGAAAACATTGCGGGATGAACATTTCACAGCGAAACGAGCGTGCGAGCATCGTCGACACTGATTTCGAAACTCTTCTCACCGAACGTGAGTATGCCCAATTAACGAAGCGAAGCGTAGCCAGCGTGCGGCGTGACCGGCTTCTTCGCCAAGGCTGTCCCTACGTCAAATTGGGCGCGCTGGTTCGCTATCGCCCGGAAGACGTTAGAGCCCATCTTGAGAGTAGCCTCCGTCGTCCAGGTTCGATGGTCGAGCACCGTCAAGGTACCCGCGGATGAGCAAGGCGAATGAAGGCGGTTCTTCTGATCGGTCGCCGCGAGGCGGACCTCTACGGGAAGCGGATTACGAAACCTTGGAGCGCTCATGGATCTCGAGGGGGTTGGCGGATCAAGCGCTGCTACGACGGGTGATCAGCGTCGATGGCGCCCAGATCGTTGGGCGTTCCGACAACGGCTCTTATGAGGGAATCGTTTTTCCGTACGTTTGGCCTGGCGAAGATCATATCCGTGAGTACTGGCTTCGGCGCGATCGCCCGGAGATCGAACGCGATGCAGAGGGGAAGCCAAAGGAGAAAAACAAGTATCTTGGTCCTCCCGGACGAGGAAATCGACTTTACATTACGCCAGGTACGCAGCCCGATCTACTCAACGACGTTCGCGTCCCGATCGCGATCACTGAAGGCGCGAAGAAAACAATCGCTCTGCACCGACTCGCACATTATGAGTTAGGCGTCGCCAAGGACCTTCCGCGTTTCTTAACCCTTGGCCTCGGCGGCGTTTGGTCCTTCAAAGGAACAATCGGAAAAACCGACGGGCCAGACGGCTCTCGGCGCGACGAGAGAGGCCTGATTGCAGATCTTCATCGTCTTCGCTGGGATGGCCGACGCGTTTACATCGTCTTCGACTCAAATGTTCACACTAACTCCAAAGTTGCCGCCGCGCGCCGGCAGTTGACGACGGAGCTCGTAAGGCTTGGTGCAGAGGTGTATTGGGTGGATCTGCCACGACCGGATCAAGCGGTCGGCGTCAACGGGATTGACGATCTGCTTTCCACGTGGGGTCCCGAACGTGTCCTGAAGCTTTTCGCGTCCAGCGAGCCCGCGCCCACTGGTGAGATCGAAATGAGTCAAGCGCAAGAGCTTGTTCGACTCTGCGAAGACGCGGGGTTGTTTCGCACTCCTGAGGGCGAGGCTTATGCCCAAGTACCTGTTGGAGAACATCGGGAGACTCTGATGCTGCGCAGTAGGGCCTTCACCAGGTGGCTCTCGCGTCAGTTTCACAAGTCCGCTAACAAACCTCCACGAGCCCAGTCTCTGCAGGAAGCGATCGGGTTGCTCGACGCAAAGGCGCAGTTCGAGTCGCCTGTAATTCCGGTTTGGGTTCGAGTGGCCGAATACGAAGGCAAGATCTACATCGATCTGGGCAATCCCGAATGGGAAGCCGTCGAGATCGGGCCGGACGGGTGGCGGGTAGTCAGAGAAACGCCGGTTCGCTTTCGGCGGACAAAAGGAATGCTAGCACTCCCGCGACCAACAACTGGTGGCTGCGTTACGGTCCTTCGAACCCTAATCAACATCGGTGATGACGGCAACTGGATTCTTTGCTTGGCGTGGCTCGTCGCCGCGCTGCGGCCAAAAGGACCGTATCCCATTCTGTTGCTCCAGGGAGAGCAGGGAACCGCTAAGAGCACGACGGAAAGAATCTTGCGTCGGATCGTTGATCCAGTCGTGGCTCCGGTCCGAACGCCGCCGCGGAGCGATCGTGATCTCCTAATCGCTGCCGTGAACGCATGGGTTATCGCCTACGACAACCTTTCGGGAATTGCGCCTTGGTTGTCCGATGCGATCTGCAGGCTCGCGACGGGCGGTGGATTTTCTACCAGAGAGTTGTACACGGATTCTGACGAAGTGATCTTCGATGCAATGAGACCTGTAATTCTCAACGGGATCGATCATTTAGCCGACCGCGCGGATTTGGCTGACCGCGCCGTAATTCTGCAACTGCCGAGGATCGAAAGCAAAGACCGAAAAGATGAACGGCAGCTCTGTGCCGACTTCGAACGGGAACTTCCCGGAATATTGGGAGCCCTCTATACCGCGGTAAGCACGGCGCTCGCGACAGTCGATCAGGTGTCGATCGATGAGAAACCTCGAATGGCGGACTTCGCAATTTGGGCTGCTGCCGCAATGCGGGCGTTCGATCTTCCAAAGGAAGCTTTTCTAAGTGCCTACAGGAGTAATCGCGCTGAAGCGATACAGGACACATTGGAATCGGACGTCGTCGCTGCGGCGATTTTCGAACTGATTGAAGACATTTCGAAACAGGGCATGGAGCACTGGCATGGGACCTGCAAACAGTTACTGCACGACCTAGACCGCCTGACTGACGAAGGAACTAGAAAATCGTCAGCCTGGCCAAAGACACCGCGTGGTCTGTCGGGACGCCTCCGACGGATCACGACCTTCCTTCGAGAGTCCGGCGTTGAGATTTTCTTTCTTCCCAAGAGCGGGAGGGGACAAAGGCTGTTGAGTATAAGGCGAGCCTCCGAACCAACCGCCGCAACCGCCGCAACCGCCACCGCCGGCCCAAATGTCTAATGCGGTGAATCGGATGCCGACCCAATCCGGTGTGGCGGTTGGCTTCAAAGGGTGGCGGTCGCGCGATCAACCGCCTCCCGACCGCCACATCGGGCTCTGGCCGCAACCCTTTGGATTACCTCTTCAAGGTGTCGGCTGCGGCGGTGCAGGCGGTTACGGCGGTTGGTCGCTTGTAATCCTAAACCGATGTGCGGTTGACTTCTCCGCTCGGACCACGCGACCAATGTCATGCCTCGCTGAAAGGGCGGGCGCGTAGTGGGAGTATACAAGCGCGGCAAGGTCTGGTGGTATAGATTCACGTGGAGGGGTGAGTCGTTCCGAGAGAGTACCAAACAGACGAACAAACGCGTCGCCGAACAGATCGAGGCCGCGCACAAGACGTCCCTCGCCAAGGGCGAAGTGGGCATTCGGGATCGGAAGGCCGCCGCGACGATTCGCCAGTTCGCGGTTAGCGACTTCCTGCCATTCTGCCGATCGACGTTTGTGCCGAAGCCTAAGACGCTTGGCTACTACGAGAATGGAACAGCACGGCTGCTAGAGTATCCTGCAGTCGCGGATGAATCACTCGATACGATCACAAACGAGAAGATCGCGGGGTACGCTCGACGCAGGCAAGATGCCGGCATGAAGGTTGCGACGGTGAATCGCGAGCTTCAAGTTCTGAGACGAATGTTCGCTCTCGCGATGGAGTGGGGCAAGGTGGAACGAGTCCTTCCTCGCGTTCGCATGATCCCGGGTGAAGCGCATCGAGATCGAATCCTGAAAGTCGACGAGGAGAAAAAATACCTTGAGGCCGCTCAGGCGGGCGGTACCGCAACCCTGGACGCGTACCAGGACGCGCTTGTCGGAATCCGAGCGTCGCTGCGCGGTGAAATTCCGATCAAACCACGTGACCCGTTCATGCTTCGCGATGCCGCGACCATCCTCTTGGATTGCGGTATCCGACCCGAGGAGTGTTTCCGGCTACGGTGGGAAAACTATCAGAACGGCGTCATCGAGATCACGCACGGCAAGACCGACAACGCCCGCCGGCGTATTCCGTTGTCCCAACGAGTGCAATCAATTCTGGAAATGCGCCGCGGGCACATTGAAGGGCCGTGGATCTTCCCCGCCCCGACGAAGAGCGGCCACATAGAGCCGTCAAGTCTTCAGCGTAAGCACGCCCAAGCGTGCGCGCTCGGAGAAGTGGAGCACTTCCCGCTCTATACGTTCCGACATACGTGCCTAACGCGCTGGGCGCCGTTCATGGACCCGTGGACACTAGCCTACCTCGCCGGGCACCGCGATATGTCGATCACAAGACGGTACGTACACCCGCAGGAACATAACACCCGCGTAGCGATGGAAAAGGCCCGCGTGGCGTTGAGTGGGCACAGTTCTGGGCACACTCCGATTTTGAACCCGGAAGTACAAATCGCGAATCTGCCGCTAAGTAGCTAACGGCTTTGGAGTTAGTGGTGCGCCCGGCATGACTCGAACATGCGACCTTCTGGTTCGTAGCCAGACGCTCTATCCAACTGAGCTACGGGCGCAGTCGCAGGACTTCTACGTCAGTTTATCATATGGCTACCGCTGGGCAGCCTTCCGCAAAGCGGCGATCTTTGGCGCACGGCTCTTGGGGCTGTCCAAACTGAAGGACCGGGCGTCGCCGAGCTGCTCGCGGACGTACTGCTCGGTGGTGGCAACCGCTCCTTCGAGATCTTTATTTTTCGCAATGAAAGATAGCCACACGATCGACTGCCCTTCCGGATCGTATTCCCAAATGCCCACTAGCCGGCCGCGGTCGAAGATCCCATGACTCGGCAGATCGAGCGGGCCTGACGCGGCGCCTCTGACCAGTTGCTTCAAGTCAGGCGCGTCCGCGAGGCTGGGAAGATCGCGGCGCAGCAGACTTATTCCGTCGATGCTACTTACCAGGGTGTAGTGGGCCTGTTTGGGAATTTTGAACGTCTCGAATTGGTCGCGGTCCCCTGGCAGCATCAGTCGATCGCCGTCCTTGGCTTCGAGTGTTAGGGGTTCGAGTTTTAGGGGTTCGATGACCGCCTTTGCGGACTTGCCGGTGAGCGCGGAAAACCACTGGAATTCGGCGACGGTCGCAGGGCCGGCCCACGCGAAATAGAGGCTCGCAAGTTCGGTCTGGACTTGCTCCGGAGACAGTTTGAATTTTCCACGCGGGTTCGGACTCCAGAGCGCGTAGCGATAGCGCTGCTGATCCAGGCGTCCGTTCACGGGCACTCGGCGGATGTCGCCCGAGGCTTGGAGCTTTCCCAGTGCGAGCGGCAGAGTGGTCGTCAGCCCTTTCTTCTTGCCTTCGTCACCGAGATTTCGCGAGGCTTTGCCGGTGGCGGCGCGTATCTGGTCGGGATCGAGGGCACCCTTTTCGAGAGCCTTGACGACCGCGTCGCAGAGCTTGTCGACTTCTTTATCGGTGACGCCCAGCTTATAGGCCGTTTTCATTTCGGCCGCCCGGAATGTTTCGCCGGCCGTCAACGCAAGAGCAAAGTGCGCGGCGGGGACGACGTAGGTGCATCCGCGCGCAGCGGGCAACTCGTGAATCTCGATTTTCGATACGGCGCCGTCGACTGCCTTGCGTGATGTGCCGGAGCGAGCTAGCAGAGTGAGGTACGGACCGACTCCGCCGACCGACCGCGCCCAGCCCGTTTGTGCAAGGACATCGGCAGGCGACGCGCCGGAAAAGCGGCCGTCAAGCCCCTGCTTATACGACCACCAGGCTCGCAGCTTCTCATTCAGGGAAGGCTTCATATCCCATTAACGATGCGCCCTTCACGATCGAGTTGCAACCGCTGGCCGCGCCAGAGGACGGAATTTCCAAACAGCGCGACGCACCAGACGGCGAATCCAAAAAGGTCCCGGAGCGGGATCGCCCAGACCAGCCGCAGCACTTCGCGGCTGCGCATGACGAACCAACCGGATTCGAGGGCCATGATGATGCGCACGCCAAGCAGGGCGGCGCCGATCTGCCACGCGCCTAGCGAGCACGCGATCAAAGCCCATAGAGTCGCGTTCGTAATCGGCAAGCCGAGGTATCCCCAGAGCTTCGACACCCGGATAGTGCGGGCCCACCGGATCTGGTGATGCCATACATCGCGCCATCCGCCGCCGAGATGAGTTTCGACGATGACGTCCGACAACACGCATTTCAAACCTGCCGAATGTAAACGATGGCCAAGTTGATAATCGTCGGCAAGGAAATCGGCGACCGATACGAAGCCCCCGATGCGATCGAGATCGGGGCGGCGAAAGGCTAGGGTCGAGCCCATCGCGAATTCGTCGACGCCGACCATGCGGGCGACCAGGGTTGATGGCGCGAAGTCCGTGGAGACGCCCAGTCCCTCGAAGCGCGCAGCAAACGTCGCACCGCGCGGGCGGTAGAGACATGTGACCAATCCGACGCGAGGATCCGCGAGCGGAGCCGTTACGCGGGCGAGATAGTCGGGATCGACGCGAATGTCGGCATCATTCACGACGATGACCGGGAAGCGCGCGGCGGCGGCCAGGTCCATCAGGACGCCGGCTTTTCCGTTGGGCGTTTTCGTGGAACATTGAATGACGCGAACCGAGGGGAATTCGCGAAGAGCGGCGATGGCCGGATCATCCAGGCTGCTGACGCCGCAGAGGAGTTCGAAATCGCCGTGGAGCGCGACGTGAGACGCGATTGCGTCTCGAAAGCCGGCGTCCAGTCCGCGAACCGGCTTCAGAATTGAGGCAGGCTGCGGCTGGCTTCGCGGTGCGGGCATTTGCTTTCGCATCAGGCATGCCAGGATGGCGAACATCTGGTATCCGGCAGCGGCGAAAGCTACCGCATAGAAGAGGATCACTTGGCCAGCAGGGCCACGCCACAGGCCACCAGGCAGGCTCCTAGCCAGCGGCGCGAGTCGACATGTTCCTTCAATACGATTCTGGCCAGAATGGTTTCGAGGACCAGAGAGGCCGCGGAAGCGGGCACGGCGAAACTCAGATCGGCGCCTTCGAGCAACGTCATGAAGGCGAAGAAGGAGACCGCCATGAATCCGACGCCGAGGATCAGGAATTTCTTTCGCGCCAGCGTCGCCAGAACCTTTCCAATGCCGCGCGGATGGAATTCGCGGATCTCTCCGTGGCGCTTCATTTCGAGGCTTTGGAGAATATCGCCCATGACCGTGCTGCCGACAATGACACCCACCAAAAGCCACGATCTCATAATTCGGTTTTCGAATGCGGGCTGCCGCGGCCCACAAGGACCGTTCCGGCCACGATGAGAGCCGTACCGGCCCAGCGCACTGGCGTGATCTGCTCGCTCAGGAAAAATCGCCCGATGACGGCGCTGGCAACGTAGCCGAGCGAGGTGACGGGCAAGACGTAGCTCAGATCCGCCCAACTCATCAGCGCCATGCGCGAGAGCAGCCACAGGATCAGAAGGACGATTCCGGTCATCACCCAGGGCGTGAAAATCGCGGTCAGATAATCGAGCACGGAGACGGTGGAGCGCCCGCGCATGCCGCAGGCCAGCGCAAAATTGCCCAGGGCGTTCGACAGCACGACAATCACTGTGAAGATTCGCGTCTTCCAGTGCAGCCGGGCGTCAGGATTCATGCACGATTTTGTTGGCCGCGTGACTATCCGGCGGCGCGTTCTTCGCTAAGAGCACGTCCGGCCTTTCGGTCGGCAACGTATTTCTTGCGTTTGTGGCGCAGGCTCAGGTAAGCCTTCGCCTCTTTATACAACCGGCTGCGCTCGTGGTTGTCGAAGATCGATTTCCGCACGATGCGCCAGGCGGCTTTCGGGCGGAAATAATATTCGCCGTAGAAGCGCTCCACCCAATCGACCAGCTCTTCTTTTTCTAAGATCCCCGGATACACGACGTTGGGCAGTTGATGACCTTCGTCGTCGGCCATATTGATCTGCACCAGGTTATTCTTCTTGGCGAAATCGTAAAATTCGGTGCCCGGAAATGCGTGGGCGATGGAGACCTGAATCGTTTCGACGTCCAGGCGCTTGGCGAAATCGATGGTGTTGCGCAGGGTATCGCGCGTCTCGCCGGGCAGCCCGACGATGAAATCGCCGTGGATCACCAGGCCGAGCTTGTGGCAGTTTTCCGTGAAGCGCCTCGCCATGTCGATGGTCGCGCCTTTTTTGATGTTTCGGAGAATCTGCTCATCGCCGGACTCGTAGCCGACGATCAGCAGGCGGCAGCCGGCATCCTTCATCGCCTTAAGGGTTTCGTAATCCGTGGTGACGCGGGACGTGCAGCTCCAGGTGAACTTGATCTTTTTCAGTTCGGCGCACAGTTCAAGAGTGCGGGCCTTGCGGTAATTGAAGGTGTCGTCGTCGAAAAAGATTTCCTTGAGGCCGGGGAAATTCTCCAGGACGTAGCGGCATTCGTTCGCGATATCGACGCTCGAACGCAGGCGCCAGCGATGGCCGGAATGCGTCTGGGGCCACAGGCAGAACGTGCACATGGCCGGGCATCCGCGCGTGGTGTAGAAAGAAATGTACGGATTCAGAAGAAACGGGACGTTGTACTTGCGAAAATCTAGGTCGCGCTTGTAGACTTTCGAGACCCAGGGCAGCTCGTCCAGATTTTCGATGTAGCCGCCTTCGGGGTTATGAACGTTTTCGCCGTTCTTGCGATAGCTGACGCCCGGCAAGTCTTCAAGCTTCGCGCCTTTGGCGTAATTGGCGATCTGGTGATCGAACTCGCGGCGGACAATGAAATCGATGGCTTTGGAAGCATTCAGGACTTTGTCGGGTTCGATCGTAACCGGGGGCCCGACGAAGGCGACCTTGAGTTTCGGATTCTGGTCCTTCATCATCTCGGCGATCTTGACGTCGACGTGAAACCCGGGTGATGACGTGAACAGGACCAGCATCTCGTAAAGCTTGGCCTGGGCCACCGTTTCTTCGATGGAAACATGGTGCGGAGGCGCGTCGAGAACCTTGCTGCCCTCCAGCATCCCGGCGGGATAACACAACCACACCGGATACCAATAGGATTCGATTTCGCGCGTGGACGGCCAGCGCGAACCAGCGCCGCCGTCGAAGCCTTCAAACGAAGGCGGGTTGAGGAACAGGGTCTTCATAGGCACAGGGGCGCAGTCTCCTTACCGGTTCGAGGCGTTGGCGATTTCTTCCTCGGCAGCGTGCTGCCTCGTGAAGTTGCTGAATTCGATACTTAATTCGGCGCGGCCAACCAGACGCATATCCGCCGTGCCTTCAAAATGTTTGGGGATGGCGACACCGTCCTGGAGTTCGTAGTCTTCCACGAACTCGACCTTTTTCAGAAAAACGGACGGGGTTTTGACGAACCGGCCGGCTTGACGGACAGGCATCGCAGTAGCCGCATCGAGCCAAAGCTCTCCACGGAATAATCCAACGGCTTTCCGCCGCGGCGTAACCTGAAAGAGATACATTGGGCGGCCGTCGCGGCTGCTCAGGCCTTTGTACTTAAACTTGTAGTTAGCCGGCGTGATGGCGGCGTCGTTACCCTCGGCGTCGATCGTGAGGTAGCGGGCGATCACTTCGTTCTTGATCATGTTGTCGCCGGAGAATCCCAGCGCTTTGTAAGTGATCTTGCCGAAGTTGGAAATGCGGCGCAGCGCCAGGAGGACGCCCTGCTTGTCCAGGCGGGGGAGCTTGGCGTTCATCTTGACTTCCATTTGACCGCCGCGCAGAACAGACTGCTGGGTGCGGGAAGCTTCCAGGTATTTCTGGACGATTTCCTGACTGGCAACATCTTCCGGCTCACCGACTGGTACTGCAACCGCATGAAATGGAACGGCAAGTACTAGGAGTGCGCCCACACGCAAGCCTACGCCACGACCTAAGACAGTTCGACCCATCTGCAATGACTCAGTGTATCAGATGCACTAGGGGCAACGGAGGTTCCGCCAGTTGTCCGTTGATTCTAAAGGATTCTTACAACGTTTCGCTCGCCGGTTAGTGAGACGGCCAATGGAAGGAATGCTCGCCAGTCCACCATGGGGAGACGCCTTGTGTGGTCATAGTATCAGACCAGATTCTCCGGCCGTCCGTGCGGACCGTAACCAATCCGTTAAGATCGGTCCGGAAGATCGCAGTGTGGCGGACGTTGAGTCTTCCGAGCACATCCCGATGCGGGTGGCCGAAAGAGTTCTCGAATCCAGCGGAAATGATCGCGACGGAGGGTGACACCAGATCGAGAAACGGTTGCGTGGTCGACGTCTTCGAACCGTGATGGCCCACCTTGAGAACGTCAGAGTGGAACGGTTGTCCAAGAAGGATCGCTTCCATGGGCTTTTCCATATCCCCGGTGAGCAGAAAGCTTCGGGAGCCGTAACTGATCCGGAAGGCCAGGGAATCGTTGTTTCCGGGACTGCGGGGGGCGTAATCGGACGGCGGGGAAACGACCTCGATGGTAGCCCCGGAAAATTGGACAGGCGGCGCCGCGCGTTTTTCGATCACGGGCACGTGAAAGCGGGCGGCACGTTCGACGACCCGCGGCAGAGGGCTCGCGCCGGTCCATAGCTCGCGCGGATGAAAATTCTCGATCAGGGCGGCGATGCCGCCAGAATAATCCTCGTGGGCGTGCGTCGCCACCAGCACGTCAATGCGAGCCATCCGGCGATTCCACAGGTACGGCGAAACCACATCCTCGCCCGTATCGAGATTGGAGCGCCGCCGCATACGGCCGAATTGAAGAACTCCACCGCCGTCGACAACCATGGTTTTACCTTCAGGAAAAACGACCAGAAGACTATCCCCCTGTCCAACGCCTATGGCGGTTAGTTCGAGAATGCCTGGTTCGACCAGGGGCGACCAGGGATGCGATAACAATAGGGCAAACGAACCCACGACGATGGCGAGAGCAGGCCAGCGCCAGACGCGCTGGCGGGCGAGAACCGCCATAGTGATCAAGGCGATCACGAACCCCAACGCAAGCCAGACCGGTGGATCGGGGACTCGCCAGTTTGGCTCGATGGAAGCGTGCCAATCCGCCAGCTTGGCCGACCACCGGAGCAGCAGCCCGGCGAAAGCGGCCACGGAACGGGATCCGGTGAGAATCGCGATGAATCCGAGCGGGACAACGGCGTTCAACAGCGGAACGATTAGCAGATTTGCTGTCAGCCCGGAGAACGAAACTCGATGGAAATATTCGACCATGGGGAGCGCGAGGCCGATCTGGATGACGGTCGAGACCAGGGCCATTCCAAAGGCGAAGAGGATCAATCGGCTGATAAACGCGACGACAGCGGCGGTCCAGGAAATCGGCAGATGCAACCACATCGACACAGTCTCGGCGATGAGCCGAAGTTCCACCCGAAACTGGGCGACTCGCGGATCGAGGTGTGGATCGACGGCAGTGTTTGGAAGGGACCGGGTTCCGAATGCCAAGCCGCCCGAGGTCATTTCGATGATGGGCGCAGCCAACGCGCCGATCGCAGCGACGCAGAGGAAGGAAAGCTGAAAACTGGCGTCGAACATCGCGCCTGGGTCGATCAGCAGGTATACAATCGCGACGGCGGCCAGCAGGTTCATCACGCGGCCCCGGCGGAAGAAGAACCGCGCGATCAGGTAAAGAGTGAAACCACCGGCGGCGCGGACGACGGGTGCTGAAAAACCGGATACCAGAGCGTACAGCCAGGCTCCACCGCCGTGACCGCCAACGCGGCAATTTCGGGAACAGCGCAGATTCTCAGAGCAAAGAGCACAACACCGGCGAGCACCGTTACGTGCACTCCGGAAATCACCAGGGCGTGGAACGTGCCGGTGCGCCGAAAATTGTCGGTCCAGACTTTTTCCAGCCTGGAAGTTTCTCCGATCAGGGTCGCCTCCATCATGCCTGTCGCATAGGCATCGTTTTCATAGAGCCGTTCGATGCGATCGAGCGCGGCGACGCGGAGGGCGAAGACCATCGCCATGAACCGCGATCCGCAGCGGCCTCCAAGAACGCGTGCGCGTGAACCGGCGGACACGGTCGCGGTCCAAAAGATCTTTTGGCGGGCGAGATAGGCCGCGTAAGCAAAGGAACCGGGATTATTGTAATTGTGCGGACGGCGTACGCGAGCTTCGATTTCGATGTGCTCGCCGTATTCGAGACCCTGCGGCGGGTCCCCGTCGCGGAGGCTCAGGCTGACGCGGGCGCGGGCGTTGCGGTCGAGTTCCAGCGTAAACTGTGCTCGCGGTCGGGGGAAAGAACCGAGGGTTCGACCACACAGCCTTCGAGAATCAGAGTCTCACGAGAACTCGCGTCGATTTCGGGAGGCGAGCCGGGCCGGTGCCAGGCCTCGGCGAAGATCGCGATGAAGAAAAGAGCGAGCCCGATGGATATGGGACGGGGGCGCCTAGCGGAGGGAATCGCGGCGAGAATTGGAAAACGCACAGATGGGCCAGGCCGCTTCATGGGTGGTGAACGTGAACAGCTTCCCAGCGAGAATGCCGCCTGCGATTGCGAGGAGAGGAAAGATCAACGGGTCGCGCCTAGCGGCTACGGGCGTAGTCGTTACGGCCACTGAAAAATCTCAAGGTTTCGGCTGTTAGGGGTGCTTCTGATGACCAATCACGACCCGCTCACTGGCGTGCGCGGTTCAGTCCGGGGCGACGCAGAACCGCGCGCGGAAACGAGCGGATTTCAGTGTCTCCGTAAAATGCTGGTCTACGACTTTTTGTCGACGTCCACGGTTTCCGAGGCGTTCTTGATGGCTTCCTTGAATCCGCGGATTCCTTCGCCCAGACCCTTGCCGAGTTCGGGAATCTTCTTCGGCCCGAACACGAGTACCCCCACGGCCAGGATCACCAGCAAATGCATTGGTTGGAACAAACCTTCAAACATAATGTCCTCTTCAGTATCCCACAGTTCGGGCTACGCTCTCGTCACATCCATCATGCATTATAGTCCCGTTCGCCCGGAATCGATCGGACGATCTTGTGGAAATCTTTCGCGAGTGCTAAGGTAGTTGTGTTTCAATATGTTACGGGGCGTTAAATGAAACGGAATATCATCACCGTTCCGATTCAGAAGGTGGATCGCGGGGCCATGACCCCGGCGCAGGACCTGCTAGCGGTCGAGGAACCGCTGGAGATCCGGCTGGGAGACCGCAATGTCGCGATCACCATGCGGACCCCGGGAAACGATGAGGAACTGGCCGCTGGATTTCTATTCACGGAAGGGATCCTGCGGGATCGGACCGACATTGCGGATATTTCGTTAGGGGACCGGAATCGGGTCTCTGTCACCCTGAAGGATGAATCCGGCGTCGACTTCGAACGGCTGGAGCGGAACTTTTATGTCAGTTCGAGCTGCGGGGTTTGTGGAAAGGCCTCGATTCAAGCCGTGGAAGCCATCGGGTGTCCTGTGTTGATGCGCAACGCGCCGCGGATTTCGGAGGAATTGATTCACACGCTACCCGAGAAGCTGCGGTCGAGCCAAATGGTTTTCGATCGGACCGGCGGACTCCATGCCGCGGGTTTGTTCGATGCGTCCGGAAGATTCATCAACGCCCGAGAAGACGTCGGCCGGCACAACGCAGTGGACAAACTGATCGGCGCGGCGTTTCTGACAGGAATTGTGCCGCTGAACGAGCATGTCCTCATGGTCAGCGGAAGGGCCAGTTTCGAATTGGTGCAAAAAGCGCTGATGGCGGGGATCGCGGCAATGGCGGCGGTGGGCGCTCCCTCAAGTTTGGCTGTCGAGTTGGCGTTGCGCTACGGGATGACTTTGATCGGGTTTGTCCGGGATCGGAGATTCAACGTTTACTCGGGGGCGTCGAGGTTTGGGCCGCAAATAAACGCGGCGGCTCAGGAGCGTTAGCTCTTGTGCTTTTCGAGCATCTGCTCGGCTGAGCTTTTCACGAACATCAGTACGATCGTGGCAACCAGACATTTCCAAAACGGCGGAGTCGCGCTGAAGAAGAGGGACGCGACGGTCATGGTGGCCGACAAAATGAAAACGATCTTGCTGACCAAGACGAAGCGCTCCGCTACGGCCGCGCCGGAGTCCTTTTTCCCAATCGCAATGCCGCAGCCGAAACAGACCGTTTCGCCGCTCTTAATGCTGGAGTTACACGCGCGGCATCGTTCCATAAGTCTTGCTCAGTCTAACCTCTTGTTAGAAAGCCTACCATCAGGCTTATACCTCAGGGCGACTCCTCTTGAGTCCCAGGATGGTAAGCCAGAACCGGCCCGGGAATCGCACGAGAATCCTAGCTTTCGGGCTGAAACGCTTGCCGCAGATTCGGAGGCGGGACGACGCGCCCGAAGCCACGGACGGCATCCCGAGCGCGACGCCTTGCGGAAGGATGGGCTTAAGGTTGGTGATCTCACCGATGGCGTCACGAACATCTGAAGGAGTCGACCAAGAGGTCAGTGGGTACGTGTGTCCGTTTCTGTCGTGGACGGCTTCGGTTTGGCAGGGCTGTCGGTGTTGGCGGTACATGTCGACGACGGACGAGACTTGCCCAATTGATCTGCGCGGACGGTGAGCCGTTCCCAATGGTGGCGCCAGACGTTGCGGACGCACATCTCTAGCTCGCCACAGCGGGCGAGGCGGGCGAGCGCCTGATGATCCTGATTCGCTTCGGGCGGCCAGAATTGGCCCGCGGTCGACTTGTCGCAGGCGGGTTTTTGAGGTTCGTCCGGCAACGCCAGCGGAGCCACCGCGATCAAAGCGAATCCGATTTTGGCTAACAGCACGCCCGATTATGGTTCCGGGGATTTCGCCGGGCAACGAACTTCGAGGATTATCCTTACCAGTACTTTGTGGGTTTACCACGGCGAATCGAAGCGGCTAAGTGACTGAATGTGGGCGAGATGAGGCCGCGTTAACGGATTCATCGGTTTCCGCCGAATTCACGAGTGGATTCATGATTCTCCCTCTCGTGGTCGTCGTATGGGCAGGCTTGTTCGCGAGCCTGACGCTGTTCCAGATTTATCGTCCGGCAGGGAAGACGCCGAGAGCCCGCTGGATCACGGCGCTCGAACTGCCTCCCGACGCGCTCACCGGTTCATGGTGGCAGCTTCTGGTGATCAGCATCGCCGGGCTGTTTCTGGAACTGCTGATGATCCGGTGGATCTCCTCCGAGATCACGATTTTCGCGTATTTCAAGAACTTCGTCCTGATCGCCTGCTTTCTCGGATTCGGCTTGGGCGCGCATCTGTGCCGTCAACCGATCAATCTGCTGGCATTGCTCGGGCCGCTGAGCTATTGCGCGCTGCTGATCAAGTTGCCTTGGCCTGAATTGCGCGAGATGGTGAAACGGCTTACGCTGCTGCTGGGCGCGACCACCGAAGTCGACGTCTGGGGCGTGCCATCGCTGCCGCTGAACGCGGAAACGCTGGGCGGACTCGCATGCATGCTGGCGGTTCTGATCCCGCTATTCGCGATGTTGTCGCTGGTGTTCGTTCCCGTGGGCCAGGCGACCGCGCGGATCATGGAGACGACGCGGGACGGAATCGGCGGCTATTCGATCAACATTCTGGGCAGTTTGATCGGGGTGCTGGCATACACGGCGCTGTGCCTGTTCTATCAGCCGCCGCCGGTGTGGTTTCTGGTCGCGGGAGTGCTTTTGCTGGTTGCGTTCGGGAGTTCGCCGCGGCTGCGGATCGCGACCATCGTTTCAATCGGGTTGTGTGTCGCGATGACCAGCATCCCCGATTCGAACAGCTCGGTCCGCGAAACTGCACAGGACCTGGAAACCGGCGGCGGAAGCACGATGTGGTCGCCATACCAGAAACTGCATTGGGCCGAGACGCGGAAAGACGGCGAGCTGGTCGCGTATCAATTGATGACCAACGATAGCTGGTATCAGCACACGGTTAATCTGTCCGACAGTTTCATCCTGTCGCACCAGGAGATCTTCGAAGGCGTGAAGCCGGCCTGGAACGCGTACAACATGCCCTATCATTTCTATCCCAATCCGCCGGCGGTGCTGGTGCTGGGATCGGGCATGGGGAACGATGTGGCCGCGGCGCTGCGGAATGGAGCCGGGCGGGTAACGGCGGTCGAGATCGACCCGATGATCCTGAAACTGGGCCGGGCGCTGCACTTCGAGCAGCCGTACTTGAACCCGCGCGTAACCATCGTCAACGACGACGCGCGCAGCTACATGCAAAATTCTAAGGATCGCTTCGATTTGATTACATTCTCGCTGCTCGATTCCCATACGACGAGTTCGCACTATTCGAATATCCGCATCGACAACTATGTCTACACCCGCGAAGCGATGACTGCCGCAAGGAAGCTGCTGACACCGACCGGCGTTATGGTCGTGAAGTTCCAAGTAGGAAAGCCATTTATTGCAGGACGCCTGAAGGCCACTTTGGCCGAAGTCTTCGAGCAGACCCCGGTTCAGTTCAGCGTCGACCGGTCCTTCACGGTTTCGCCGGGTACGTTTTTCGTCGCAGGGGACCAGTCGCGCATTGCGACTGCACTACAAGAGCCCGGGCTGCGCCATCATCTGGAAACACACGCCAACTTCCCGATTGAGGCGGCTCCCATCACCACCGACGACTGGCCGTTCTTCTATCAACATCTGCCGGGTCTGCCCAGCAGCGTGATTCTGATTTCGCTCGTTTTGGTCGGCGTGAGCTGGTTCCTGATGAAACGGACGGCCGTCCCGGTGCGCGAAATCGAATGGCCTTTCTTCTTCCTGGGCGCGGGGTTCATGTTGATGGAGTCGCAGATCGTCAGCCGGATGGCGCTTTTGTTCGGCACGACGTGGCTGGTCAACTCCGTCACGATCTCCGGTCTGCTGCTGCTGATTGTCGGCGCCAATATGCTGGAGCGAGGCGGGCTGCGGATTCCGACGAGCGTGGCGTATCAGGCCCTCTTCGGTACCATCCTGGTGGCGTACTTCGTACCGGTCTCGGCTCTGCTGACGGAATCGCGGGCGACCCGAATCGCGGGCGCCATTGTGGTGCTGTGCAGTCCGGTCTTCTTCGCGAGCATCGTGTTCATCCGGACGTTCGCCGCCGCGCGATTCAGCGGCGCCTCGCTGGGATCGAACCTGCTTGGCGCGCTGGTCGGCGGTCTGTTGGAATCGTTGTCGCTGTGGATCGGATTGCGATCTCTGCTATTCATCGCATTGTTTCTTTATGCCGCGGCCTATCTGGTTTCTCTGCGGCAGCAGCCCTCGATGGCACGCGTTCAAGCACAACCCGTTTCGCTTTAGCTTATAGCGAAACCTAAAGTTCTCGTAAGAAGAATGCTCTAATCCATGTAGGAGAAATGGATTATAGTGATTCTATGCCATCCGATCGCCAGCTTCTCAACTTCATTGTTGAGAAGGACTTATTGAATCGTCTCGACGATTTCCGATTTCAGAACCGATTCGCTACTCGGGCAGGAGCGATCAAATGGCTATTGGACTGGGCCTTAGAACAAGGAGCGAAACCGGATCGTATTCACGTGCATGTTACTGCGCCGGCGCCCGCGCTTCCAGCTCGTGAAGAGCTAAAACTCGAGGCTTTGCCGGCGGTCGCTCCGGCGCCTCCTGTGGTTTCCAACGGCAAGGCGGAACCTTCCCATGAATCCGTGATCCAGGCTCTGAAAGCACAAGGCTACGAGGTTGGGGAAACAGCCGTCCAGGAGGGCCAGGTCCGGATCGTAGTCCGGTCCACGGACTGTTCGGCTTTGGTAACAGTCGGCAAGGAACTCCATGAGCTGGCTGCCGGCCGTCTTTCACTGAGCCAGCTCGCCGCCCGCAGACGAGGCGCATAGCTAGGGCAGATCCCGATCTGCCAGCTTTTAGCGCGGAACCTTCCCGGAGCGCGATCGTCTACAGTCTGCAAGGAGCGGTCGATGGACACCCTGCTCAAGGACTTGAAGCATTCCCTCCGCATGTTCTGGCAGAGCCGCGGATTTACCGCCGCCGCGGTGGCTGCGCTGGCGCTGGGGATCGGCGCGAACACGGCGATCTTCTCCGTCGTCAACGCGGTTCTCCTGAAACCGGTGCCGTTTCCTGGCCCGGATCGCCTTGTGATGCTCATGAACGTTTCGCCGCAAGGCTCGGGCGGAGGCGGATCGCCCGCCAAATTCCAGCATTGGCATGAACAATCGAGCGTCCTGCAGGATGTCTCGGCGTTTCGAACCGGCGTGATCAACTATAGCGGCGGAGGATTCCCGGAACAGTTCCAATCGAGCCAGGTCAGCGCCGACTATTTTCGGCTGTTCGGCGCTCCGGTGGTCCTGGGACGCACGTTTACGGCGCAAGAAGACCTGCCCGACGGCGAGCGGGTCGTGGTGCTGAGCGACGGCTTCTGGAAACGCCGTTTCGGCGCCGATCCGAGCGTCATCGGAAAGACGATCTCACTGAGTGGGAATCCGACCGTCGTCATCGGTGTGATCGGACCAACCTTCGATATGCGCGAGTTCGGTCCCGCCCCGGATTTGTGGGTCCCATTTCAACTGGACCCGGGAACCAAGGATCAGGGGCACTATTTTCAGGTCGCCGGCCGTTTGAAACCGGGCGTGACTCTCGAGCAGGCCAGGGCGCGATTGAAAATTTCGGCTCAGGAGTTTGAGCGCAAATTTCCGGGCGCGAACGGGAACCAGTGGTTTAGCGTCGACCCGATCCGTGACGCGGTCGTCAGCAACGTGCGGACATCCTTGCTAGTGCTCTTGGGCGCCGTTGCGTTCGTTTTGCTGATCGCCTGCGCCAACGTCGCGAATTTGTTGCTGGCCCGCGCGGTGGGCCGCCGGCGTGAGATTGCGATTCGCGCTGCGGTGGGCGCGGGGCGCAGCCGGATTATCCGGCAACTGCTTACCGAAAGCATAATGCTATCGCTGGCGGGCGCCGGCGTCGGCTTGGTTGCCGGAATCGTGGGGATTCGCGCGCTGTTATCGGTGAACACCGCGAATCTTCCGCGCGTAGGGAGAGAAGGATCGCTGGTGGCCCTTGACTGGCGAGTCCTCGCCTTCACGGTTGGCATTGCCGTGCTAACCGGAATCGTATTCGGACTGATTCCGGCGCTGCAAGCCTCGCGTCCGGATCTAAGCGCCACGCTGAAGGAAAGTAGCGGACGATCGGGCACTGGCCTGCGTCAGAACAAAGCGCGCACACTGTTGGTGATCGTCGAAGTCGCCCTGGCCGTCGTCTTACTGGTGGGTTCGGCGCTGCTGATCCGGACATCGATGGCATTACGCGAAGTGAATCCTGGCTTTAGCGCGGACCACGTGCTGACCATGCAAATGTCGTTGACAGGACCGCGTTTCGAGAAGTCGGCGGCTGTCGATCAACTGGTACGGGACGGCGTGCAGCGGCTGCGAACGCTCCCTGGCGTGCAGATCGCCGGAGCGGCGTGTTGTGTCCCGCTCGAGGGCGGTTACGGTTTGCCATTCCGGATCATCGGGCGGCCGCTCGATGACAAGAGTCCTTTTCACGGCGGGGGACAGTGGCTGACCATCTCCCCTGAATACTTCGATGTATTCCGCATTCCAGTGATCCGTGGACGCGCATTCAATGAACGAGATTACGCCAACTCCGAGCCAGTGGTGATCATTAATCAGTCCATGGCGCAGAAGTTCTGGCCGAAGCAGGACGCCTTCGGTGAGAAGATTTTGATCGGCAAAGGAGTAATGCCGGCGCTCGAAACCGAGGTTCCGCGCCAGATCGTCGGCATCGTAAGCGACGTTCGCGACAATGCGCTGAATCGCAATCCGCAGCCGACGATGTATGTCGCAAATGCGCAGGTTCCAGATGCCCTTAATGCCCTAAATGTGCGCATCACACCGATCGCCTGGGTGGTGCGTACACGTGTTGAGCCGTTCTCGGTGAGTTCCGCGATTCAAGAGCAGTTGCGCCAGGTGAGTGGGCTTCCGGTCTCCGACGTTCGCACCATGGACCAAGTGATTTCGCGATCCATTTCCCGGCAGCGATTCAACATGTGGCTGATGACGGTCTTCGGAGCCGCGGCGCTGTTGCTCGCGGCAATCGGGATTTACGGGTTGATGGCATATTCGGTAACGCAGCGGACCCAGGAGATCGGGATCCGGCTCGCGCTGGGCGCCGAAGCGGGGGCAGTGCGGAACATGGTGGTGGGGCAGGGGATGCTGCTAGCGGTGATCGGAGTGGTGGTGGGCGTCGCCACTGCATTCGGCCTCAGCCGATTGATCGCTAGTCTGCTGTTCGGAGTGAAGGCATCGGACCCGACGGTGTTTATTGCTGTGCCGGTGGTGCTGAGCGCGGTCGCGCTGCTGGCCGTGTGGCTGCCTGCCCGACGGGCAAGCCGGATCGACCCCATTGTGGCGCTGAGATATGAGTAAACTCCAACAAGGTCTAAACGGCAAGCCCTGCGCATACCGCTATAATCAACGTTTTCGACTCTTCCGTTGATGTTCAGAAGATGACGGCTTCGTCGCTAGAAGCAGAACACCGCCCACGCGGGAAGCGCGTGGCGATTTCTCAGTCGAATTACATCCCGTGGAAAGGCTATTTTGATCTGATCAACAGCGTCGACGAGTTCGTTCTGTTCGACGACATGCAATACACGCGACGTGATTGGAGGAATCGGAATCGGATCAAAACTCCGCAGGGGACGTGCTGGCTTACCATTCCGACAGACGTGAAGGGAAGATATTTTCAGAAGATCTGTGAAACCAGGGTGAGCGATTCACGCTGGGCCGCTGATCATTGGAAGAGCATTCGGCAGTTTTATTCGCGAGCTCGCTATTTTCAGGAGTACAGCGAGGTCCTGGAAGAACTCTATCTGGGTTGCGCCGACGCGTCGCTCAGCTCGATCAACTACCGGTTCCTAAAGGCCTTTTGCGATCTGCTGGGAATACGAACGACCTTGACGTGGTCCATGCAGTATTCGATGCCCGAAGGCAAGACCGAAAGGCTGGTGGGCATCTGCAAACAAGCCGGCGCAACGAGCTATCTTTCCGGTCCTGCGGCTAAAGATTACATTCAACCGGAGTTATTTGCGAACGAAGGGATCGAATTGACCTACTTCGACTACAGCGGATACCCGGCGTACAACCAGTTGTACCCTCCATTTGTTCACGAGGTGAGTATGGTCGATCTGTTGCTCAACGAGGGGCCGGACGCACCAAGATTCATGAAGAGTTTTCAGCCCGCGGCTCTGAGTTGATTTCGTCGCGGACCCAAGCTCCGCGTTTCGTTGACAAATGACGGTCCGCTTAGGCATATTGGGGCTTATGTTGAGCGGCCGGGAAGGCGAAGAATCGATTGACGCATAACGTGCAGGAATGGATGGCGGACATGTTCATGTGCACGCCGGAAACTCTACCGCCCGCGCAGACGCGCTTGAACGAGATCGAGGGCTGGGACTCGCTGCGACACGTCAGCCTGATTCTTGGGCTGGAGCGAGCGCTCGATCAAAAGCTCACGGCCGAGCAGATTCAGGGCATGACGACACTTGGCGACGTCGCCGGCATGCTCGGACAAAAAGTCGTCGATGAATGAACGCTCCATTCTCGTTACGGGAGCATCCGGAGAAATCGGTCGAGCGTTGGTGGACGAGTTTTCGAATGATGCCTGGAGAGTCTGTGGGCTCGATCGAGTATCGCCGCAAAACATCGAATGGCCGGGCTTTTCATTTCAAGAGTGCGACCTCGCCAACGGGGCCGAAGTTGAGGCAAAGATCGGCATTTTTCACGAAAAAGGCCCTTTTGACGCCGTCGTCAACTGTGCCGGCCTGATCGCAAATTCTCCGTTGATTTCGTTCGTTGAAGGGCGGCTCGTTCATCACGATTTCGGACTTTGGGAACGCGTTCTTTCCTCCTGTTTGTCTTCCGCATTCCATGTGACAGCGTGCACTGTCTTGAAAATGGCGGAATCCGGGAAGCGCGGCGTGATTGTAAATATCAGCTCCATTTGCAGCCGTGGAAATGCCGGCCAGGTCGCGTACTCGGCTGCGAAAGCCGGGTTGAACGGCATGACAAAAGCTTTGGCGAAGGAATTGGGGGCCTTCGGGATCCGTACCGTCGCGGTGGCTCCTGGTTATATCGACACTGCTTCGACCAGGGAGCATGTGGCTGCCGCAAAGCTCAAGGAAATCCGGGCTTCGGTGCCGCTGAAGCGACTCGGCAAAATCGAGGAAGTGGTATCGGCCGTGAAATTCGCGCTCGCGAATGAATTCGTGAACGGAACGGTTATTGAGCTGGACGGAGGGCAGGTCCTTTGACCTCGTACCCGCTGACCTCGTACCCGCACAACGTCGCCGACAATTTTCAGTATATTGTCGGAAGATATCGTGATCGGGTAGCCCTCTCGTGGTCCAATGGCTCGACCACGACGTTTGCTGAACTGGCGCAACTTTCCGACAAGGTTGCGCATTTCCTACGGCGGGAGGGAGTACAGAAAGGCGACCGAGTCTGTATCCGGCTGGAGAAAACGCCGCTCGCCTACGCGCTCATCTTTGGTTGTTTAAAGCTGGGCGCCCCTTACTTCGTCGTGGACCCGTCTAATCCGGTCTCGCGCGTCGAGCATATCCTCAACAAATGTCTGCCGACATTGATCTTCTCCGCTTCGGAGCCCTCTCTCAACTTAGGGGGTTGCCGGCTCATCGCTGTTGATCACGACGATCAGTTCGCGGCCCTTGAAGGAGTCACGGACGAGTCCTTCGAACATGCGGACATCAATGGAACGGACCCGGCTTACATTATGTTCACGTCGGGATCAACCGGATTCCCGAAGGGTGCGGTGATGTCTCATGCCAACCTGCTGAACTTCATTCAATGGGCCAAGCAGGAGTTCTCTATTACTCCTGACGACGTGTTTACCAGCGTGAATCCGTTGTATTTCGACAATTCAGTTTTTGACCTTTACGCAAGCCTCATGAATGGCGCGTCACTGGCCCCCTTCGATTCGGTCGCGATGAAGGATCCTTACCGGGTTCTCCGCCAGATCGACGAGCTGCGCTGCACGATCTACTTCTCCGTGCCGTCGCTGTTGATTTACTTCCAGACGCTCAAGATGATCACGCCCTCTGCGTTCAGCCACGTCCGGACGATCATTTTCGGCGGCGAAGGGTATCCGAAGACCAAGCTGAAGGATTTGTACGATTGTTTTCACGCGCGGGCTGAGCTAGTCAACGTCTACGGCCCGACTGAGTGCACGTGCATCTGTTCAACCTACCGCCTGACCAGCGCAGATTTCGACAATTTCGAGGGCTATCCGCCGCTGGGGGGGCCGATTCCGAATTTTTCCTTCACAATTCTCAGCGAACGCGACGAAGCGGTTATCCCGGGCGAGGTAGGAGAACTGTACTTAGGTGGCCCGTGCGTCGGTCTGGGATATTTCAACGATGCGGAACTAACCCAGCTAGCGTTTCGGCAGAACCCTCTAAACCTTCATTATCACGAGCGTCTTTATCGGACTGGCGATCTGGTTCGCGTCTCTCCGGAAGATCGCAAGGTCCATTTCGTCGGCCGCCGGGACACTCAAATCAAACACCAGGGCTACCGTGTGGAATTGGGGGAGATCGAGCACGCTCTGTGCCGCATATCAGGTGTGGACGAGGCGGCGGTGCTCCACACCGTTCGCGACGGTGTGAGCGTTATCGTCGGAGTGGTTGCCTCCCGCGACGGCCTGACCCCTGAGGCTCTTAGAAAGGAAGTTGCGAGGCTGGTGCCGGCGTACATGGTTCCGAGCCGTGTTGACGTTCTGGAGCGACTGCCCAAGAACGACAATGGCAAAATAGACCGGAGACTGCTTCAAACGCGGTACGCCTGAGGCCATGAAAATCTCGGTAGTGACGACACTCTATCGGTCCGCTCCCTACCTACGCGAATTCCTGGAACGCATGCGGGCAGAGTTGAAGAAAAATACTGGCGATCACGAACTGATTCTTGTGGATGACGGATCGCCTGACGATTCTCTGCGGACTGCGCTGGCACTCATCGATGACGAGCCGAACCTCAAGGTCATCGAGCTATCGCGAAATTTCGGCCATCACAAAGCCATGATGACCGGGCTCGAACATGCCACCGGCGATCTTGTGTTTCTCATTGATGTGGACCTGGAAGAACCCCCCGAACTACTGAGTCCATTCCTCGCAAAGTTACGAGATGAGGACCTCGATGTCGTCTACGGTTTTCAAAAGGCGCGGAAGGGCGGGTTGATCGAAAAGTTCGGCGGGCAGATCGCCTGGGGGCTGCTGAACCTGATGCTTCCGGTCAAGATCCCTCACAACCACAGTACTGTTCGTCTTATGACGCGCGACTACGTGGACGCGCTGGTTCGCCACAAGGAGCAGAAAACTGCGATTGGCGGCCTCTGGGTGTTGACGGGATTCCGTCAGAAAGGAATACCGTTCGATAAAGGTATCCGACGAGGATCCAGTTATACGATGGGGCGGCGGCTGGTAGTCCTGCTTGACAGCGTGACGTCGTTTAGCGAGCTGCCTCTATTTCTCATTTTTTATATCGGATGTGCGGTATTGCTCGCCTCAGGCATTGTCGGAGTGTATCTGATCTTCAGGCGCTTGACTGGATTCATGTCGGAGGGCTGGGCCTCGACGATCGTGACGATCGCCTTTTTCGGAGGTCTGATCGTTTTCTCAGTTGGGGTCGTGGGCCTGTACGTTTCGAGAATCTTTATTGAGACCAAGGGCCGGCCGTATACGTTGATTCGGAGGATTCATGGTCAACGCTGAGGGAGACGTCCTGGATTGCAACGGTCTCGCGGTTCGTGCGAATCTGGCGTGGGGGTGGCGCGTTGCCTAGCGGTAAGACGGAACCGGCAATTGAGGCGCTTTACGGCGACTACTATTCGCACAGGAATCCGGAAAAAGTCTACGCGGTAGAATTCGTGGTACGGACGCTGTTGGGAACCTATCCGGGCCTGAAGCTCGATCGCTCCTCGTATCCGGGCGCCAGGATCCTCGACCTCGGATTTGGCGACGGGCGGAACATGCCGCTTCTGCACGACCTGGGATTTGAGATCTCGGGCGTCGAAATATCTGAGGAGATCTGCCGGCTGACGCGAAGCCGTATGGAGCGGCTCGGCGTTCCCGCTGCGCTCAAAACAGGAGACAATTCGCACATTCCTTTCGGCGATGGAGTGTTTGACTTTTTGCTGGCCTGTCACGCCTGCTACTACGTGGCGCCCGGCGAGACCTTTGCGGATAATCTGCGCGAGATGGCGCGGGTCCTGCGCGTTGGAGGACGCTTTATTTTCTCCCTGCCGAAGACCGACACGTACATCCTAAAGGACGCCGAGCCACTGAATAACGGCCACTATCGAATCACGCACGACCCTTACGGAGTTCGGAACGGCGGAGTTTTTCGCGCTTTCGCCTCACGGCAGGAGATCCTCGACGAACTCGGGAGCCGCTTCGAGGATTTCGCACTGGGCCTCTGCGAGAACGACTTCTACGGGACGTATGAGAAAGTCTGGATCGGGACTTGCGTGAAGAAGGGCTCCGGGGAATAGCGCAAGCATGTCGAAGATCGTGATTTTTGGAACCGGTCGCGGCGCGGACGTGGCCACGCGCTATTTCCGTGATGATAGTCCCCACGAGATCGCCGCTTACACGGTTGACGATGCTTACGCGGACCGCAAAGAATTTATGGGTCGTCCGGTGATTCCGTTCTCGATGATCGAGAAGGAGATGCCGCCAACCGAGTGCCGGATGTTCGCCCTGATGGGCTTTCAGGGCATGAACTCGGTGCGCGCCGAAAAGTTCGCGCAAGCCAAGGCTAAGGGCTACTCTCTGGAGAGTTACGTCAGCTCGCGCATTCTGAGCTGGGAAAACCCCAAACACGGCGAGAACTGTTTCATTCTCGAGGGGAACGTCTTTAATTACGACGTGACCATTGGCAACAATGTAGTCATGTGGTCGAGCAACCACGTGGGTGATCTTTCCGTGATCGAAGATCACGTTTTTGTGTCCTCCCAAGTCGTGCTTTCGGGCGAGGTCACAATCGGCGCAAGCTCATTTCTCGGTGTTAATGCGACCATTTCGAATCACGTGCGCGTCGGCGGAGGCTGTTACATCGGCGCCAATACGCTTATCTCGCAGGACACCCCGCCGGGAAGCGTTTACGTGACCAAGGGAACACCGAAGCTGGAACAGATTGACAGTCTTCGCTTTCTCCAGTTGATCAAGTCGTGAGTTGTAGGATAAAGGAACTGAGATGAAGCGAGACCTCCTGAATATCTATGTCTGTCCGGTAAGTCATTCAGCATTAACCGCGACCGCCGCGGGAGCGGCGGATTTGGACGACGGCGAACTCGTCTCCGGGGCTGGTCTGCATTACGCGATCCGGCAAGGGATTCCCGTATTCTTGCCGCCCGCCATGCTCACTCCGACCGAGCAAGAGACTCAGACGGAGTACGACGCGTCGGCTGACCAGAAATACGACGTCGCCCTCGACTGGCAGTTCAGGAGCTTCTATGAAAACGAGGACGACGTACGGGAACGCATGCTCAGCCTGCTGGCACTCGACGCCGGATCAAGGGTGCTTGAGATTGGCTGCGGTACGGGACGAGATTCTTTTCGTATCGCGCGTAAGCTGGGCCCGCGCGGCGAATTCTTCCTGCAGGATTTATCAGAGCGAATGGTTCTGAAAACACGTCAGCGTTTTCAAGAGAACAACGAACAGAGGCTTCCGCGAATTGAATATTTCGTATCCACGGCGCGTTTCTTGCCTTTTCCGGACGGCTACTTCGATGCCGTCTTTCACTTCGGCGGATTCAATAATTTCAGCGAGCCGAAGAAGACCCTGGGAGAAATGACGCGCATTGTTAAGCAGAACGGCCATGTCGTGTTCGGCGACGAGGCGCTCCCGCCCTGGCTGGAGGGCACCGAATATGGTGAAGTGATCGTGACCAACAATCCGCTCTTCAAGAATAAAGTTCCCCTCGATTGTCTTCCGCAGAATGCGCGGGACGTCTCGCTTCGCTGGATCCTGGGGGGCTGCTTTTACGTGATCGATTTCAAGGTAGGCGATGGGCCTCCCCCAGTCGATATGGATCTGCCACACAAAGGTTGGCGCGGCGGGACGATGAGATCTCGATATTACGGGCGCCTGGAAGGCGTCACGCCAGAAGCGCGCAAGATGGCCATCGACGCGGCGAAGGCACGAGGCGTCAGTGTACATGCCTGGTTGGATGAACTGGTGCGCCGTGCGGCTGCATCAGATCTCGATCTCGCTTCAGGGAGCGGAAAGAAAAGCTAATCATGGCGTGGCGAAAATTGGGCCGGATCTTTCAACCGTCGGGCGAGTTCGACTGGGCGCGTTCTCACGCGGCGAATCCGATTCCCGAGCACGTGGAGGGCGATATCTTCCGGATCTACTTCAGCGCGCGCGACGAGAAGAACCGGTCGAGCATCGGGTATATAGTCGTGGACTTGGCTGCCCATGGTCGGGTTCTTGAAGTCCCGAGCGAACCGGTGCTGCGTCCGGGCGACCTAGGCATGTTCGATGATTGCGGAGCGTCGATCGGTTGCATCCTAAAGGTCGGCGACAAGCGCTACCTGTATTACATGGGTTGGAATCTGGCGGTCACGGTGCCATGGAAGAATGCGATCGGGCTGGCTGTAAGCGATTCGGCTGATGGCACCTTCCGGCGGCGGTCGCGATTTCCGGTTGTGCCGCTCGACGAGACTGATCCCTACACGATTTCCTATCCATGGGTGATGCAGGATGGCGACCGATACCGGATGTGGTACGGTTCGAACCTGCGTTGGGGACCGGAAAAGAAGGACATGTTCCACGTCATTAAATACGCGGAGTCGACGGATGCCGTGCACTGGGACCGGCAAGATCGGATTGTCATCGATTCTGAGTCGGCCGATGAGAACGCCATCTGCAAACCTTGCGTCGTGAAGGACGTCAACGGCTACCACATGTGGTTCTGTAGCCGGGGCGAGAAGTATCGTATTCACCGTGCCGTGTCCTCAGATGGCTCCACTTGGACGCGACTCGGGAAGGATCAGGGCATTGACATATCGACCGAAGGGTGGGACTCGGACATGATTGAGTATCCTTGCGTCTTCGATCACGCTGGCCAGCGGTTTCTGCTCTATGCCGGTGACGGGTTCGGCGCGACCGGCTTCGGTCTTGCGGTATTGGAGAAATAAGCCGCTTTCGTCTTTTAAGGTTGGTTAACCGTGGACATACTCATCGAGAAGAATGAGCCCTTGACTGATGAAGACAAGAAGTTATTCGGCAGTTTTGGCGTCGGCGCGAAGATTCGGCCACCTTTTCGAATATTGAACCCACAGCGAATTTTTATAGGGGACTATGTGAGCATACGCGAAGAAGCTTACTTACATGCCTATGAGGATTTGACCAGGCTGCACGACTTCATTGAGGACCGCTACAAGAGCGATTTCGATCTTTCGGAATACAGGTACGACTCCCGCATTACGATCGACCGGGAAGTGCAAATTGGGAGAAACTTCTTTATCTCGTGCACGCGATCCGTCGAGATCGGGCGTAATGTAACCATTTCAGAACGTGTTTTCATCGGCGACAACAATCACTCCTTCTCGCATCCTGAAGTGCCGATCATGCAGCAGCCCAACAAGTCCGGCATCCCCGTGGTCGTCGGCCGCGGTTCCTGGATCGGAGCAGGCGCCTCTCTTTTGCCGGGTACGCGCCTCGGCAGGAACAGCGTCGTTGGTACCCTTTCTGTCGTGAAGGGTGAGTTTCCGGATCACGCGGTCATCGGACCCGAGCCAGCTAAACTTCTCTTCATCAAAGGCGATACCTCTGCGATATGAAATATCGCTTCTAGATGAAAAAGTGCTTGTCCTGCGCCTGCGACTTCGATGCGCCGCTGTGGCGCTGCCCCTCCTGTTCCTGGCAACCCGCGCTGATTGACGGACGCCCGGCATTTGCGGTGGCCCTGGCTGAACAGAATTCGGGATTTTCCTCTGAGTACTTCGCCCGTCTCTCTGAAGTGGAAAGCGGCCATTTCTGGTTTGAATCGCGAAACCAGCTCCTGATGTGGGCTTTGAAGAAGTACTTTCCTGGTATGCACAGTTTGCTCGAAATCGGTTGTGGCACGGCCTTCGTGCTTACCGGAGTCGGCAGAATGTTCCCGGATGTTCGGCTGGCCGGCAGTGAGGTGTTCCGGGAGGGTTTGAGCTTCGCGGCGACTCGAGTGCCAACGGCGGAGTTGTTCCAAATGGACGCGCGAGAGATCCCTTTTGTCGATGAATTTGACGTGATCGGGGCATTCGATGTGATCGAACACATTGAAGAAGACGAGGACGTCCTACGGCAGATGCATCACGCAGTGAAGCCTGGAGGCGGGATCATCCTCACCGTCCCCCAACACCGGTGGCTATGGAGCGCCGTGGACGATTATTCGTATCACAAGCGTCGCTATACGCGACGCGAGTTGACGGAAAAGGTGGAACGGGCGGGCTTTCGCATCGTTTGCGTTACTTCTTTTATTACGCTTCTGCTGCCCCTCTTCATGGCCTCTCGTTACCGGTATAAACGCGCCAAGAGTTTCGATTCAGAGTCCGAAGTGAGACTCGGCGCGGCGCTGAATCGAGTTCTTACTGCCGTGCTCTCGTTCGAGCGGCTGTTGATCCGGATTGGTGTCTCGATGCCAGCGGGCGGGTCGCTTTTGTTGGTTGCGCGGCGGGAGTAGGCGGCGCGTTCGTGGTGAAAGCTGGTTTCGTTCAATGTTAGACTGGTCCCTGCCGACATGCCCGGTTTCCCGACAATGAGGGGTGTATTTTGGTCGAGTCCGGCGCGTGGTCCGGCGTCTGGCGCTCCGGTGTCGCAAGATGAGGGGAAAAGCGCCGTGAGGGGCACCTTTCTCAGCTCAACCGTCCGCGATCCGGCGAAGTGGCTCCTGTTGTTTTTGCCGGTCTTGCTCGCGGCGGCGAACTCAGCCTGGATATTCACTGGCCCTGGATGGATCGATGCGTGGGTCTACTTTGGCTATTTTCAGCATCTGGCGACCTATAAGGCAGTTCTATTTCCAAATTTATATTACGGCAGCCGGTTACCGTGGATCCTCCCCGGCGCGTTGGCATATCATCTGTTTACGCCGAGAACCGCAAATTTCGTCCTTCATTTTGCGTTCTATTATGTCGCAATATTCTCGTTTTACTCGTTGATGAAACGGGCCGTGGGTTCCCGAAGCGCGGTGCTCGCGACGGTGCTGTTCGGCTCATATGCACCGTTCCTTTCCGCGATTGGGTGGGACTACGTGGATGGCGCAGGCGCCACTTACTTCCTGCTGGCGCTGGCTGCGGCAGCACGCGCGACAGAAACATCGCCGCGACTGTGGTTGCTGGTTGCGGGAATGGCGGGAATGGCAATGTGCTACACGAACATGTTCTTGTTCACTTTCATGCCATTTGTTTGCGGAATCTATCTCTTCCGCGGACTGACGGGATTGAACCGGAGTTCAGTGCGGGCAGTCATCAACTTGTGCGTTTGGTTTGGAGCCGGGGCAGTCCTGGTGACGGTAGTGTTAGGCGCGATCAACCGTCTGCTGGATGGAAATTTTTGGTTCTACTCGCCGTCCATTGGTTTTTTTCTCGCGATGCGCGCCCAACGAAATCCATGGGTCGTCCAAGGGTGGACCTGGCTGCGGCAGGCTTACTGGCTGGGGATTCCGGCGGCTGCGGCAGTAGCCTGCGTGGTATTCGCGATTCGCGAACTGTGGCGGCGCAACCTGAAGTTCGGCGATTTCCGAACGTTTTTTGTACTTCAATTTCTTGCGATCGCAGGCGGAATGATTGCATGGCAGGTTGTCGGAGCCACCGGGTTGTACTTGACCTGGTACGCGTCCTACATGATCCCTTCCGTCTTTCTGGCAATCGGTTGTGTAATGGCCGGCGAGTGGAAGAATCGCTCGACCAAAGTCTGGTGGGCTGTGCTATTTGGTACCGTCGCCTTGTTTCTTTTGTCGCTCCGAATGGCGAATGGCGAATGGGTCCAGGCCTTGCGACGGGTGACGGGATTCCCGGTTGTGACTGCGCTCGCCGCAGCCGGACTGCTTTGCAGCGTTGTCTTTCAAAGAAAGTGGTACGCAATTGTGGCGGCTGTCGCAGGGCTCGGATATTATCAGATCGGCTATAGCGGATTTGATCGCCCGTCGGACCAGTACGAGCTTGAGTGGCGCCACGTAGTGGACGGGGCCGATGCGATCTGGCCCTACGAGCAGAAGCAGCGGGTATCGTTTTGGTACGACAAGACGGCACTGCACGGCAGCGATTTCTACAGCATCAACTCCGTCTATTTATGGGGATACAGCTATGTGGGGACCGACTTTCCGAAGATCGAAGTTCCGTCCCGCCTGTCAGCCGGGGCAACGATCGCAATGCCGATCGAATCGCGCGATTGGTTGGAGCGTACCAACCAGGCGCTCCGCGAAAGTCATTTTCGGGGCTCATTGATGGGAATCCGCTCCGTTGGCCACGACACCCATTCCTTTCAGATTGGAATTCTCAAAATCGAGCCGCTTCCGCCGGGCTAGACCTTACGATTTGCCGCTGGCGGTTTGGGACAATGCAAAGTCGTGGATCGCTTCGATCACCTGATCCTGAGCATTGGTATCCAATTCATTGTAGAAAGGTAGTCTCACCAGGCGATCGCTGACGGATTCGGTCACTGGGCAATCGCCGGCGTGGCCTCCGAATTTTGTCCCCATCTCGGACATATGCAACGGCTGATAATGAAAAACAGCGGCGATCCCGTGCTGCAGCAGGTGACTGATCAGGGCATCGCGCAGTTGGAGCGACGGCAGAAGCAAATAGAACATGTGATACGCCTGGTCGCAATGCGACGGTACCACCGGCAACCCTACGCCTCTTTCCTGAGCCCAGGAGTCTAGAAGCCCGTAATATCGTTCCCAAATGGCTCGACGACGCGCTTGAATGCTTTCCCGCCCTTCGAGTTGGGCAAACAGAAACGCTGCAAGAATATCCGAGGGAAGATAGCTGGAGCCGATGTCGACCCATGTATATTTATCCACTTGACCCCGAAAAAACCGGCTGCGATTCGTACCTTTTTCGCGAATAATTTCGGCGCGTTCTTCAAGCTCGGGCGAATTGATCAATAGGGCGCCGCCCTCGCCGCATGTGCAGTTCTTGGTCTCGTGGAAGCTCAGCGAGGACAGACTCCCGAAGCTCCCGAGAGGCCGTCCTCGGTAGCGGCCGAACAGGCCGTGTGCGTTATCTTCGACAACTGCGAGGCCGTGTTTCTCGGCCATCGGCATAATCGCGTCCATTTCGCATCCGACGCCCGCGTAATGGACGATCACGATCGCCTTGGTCCGCGGACCGATCGCCTTCTCGATCAGATTTTCGTCCAGGTTAAGGGTGTCCGGGCGGACGTCCACAAAGACGGGTCGGGCGCCTCGGAGTGCGAACGCATTCGCCGTGGAGACAAAGGTAAACGAGGGCAGAATCACCTCGTCGCCCGGCTCCAGGTTGAGCAGCAACGCAGCCATTTCGAGAGCGTGCGTGCACGACGTGGTCAATAACGCCTTACGGGACCCAACCTCATTTTGAAGGATTTCCTGGCACTTCCGGCTGAAGGGGCCGTCGCCGGCTGTGTGCATCTGGTTGATGGCCTGGCGGACGTAATCAAACTCCATACCGACCGTGCACAATCGATTGAAAGGTATCGAAATCACCTGTATCTCAATAAAAAGTAACACGAGTTGATGGGTTCACGCAGTTGCGTCATAATCGCACGCCTAGGCTTTGTAAACGGCGGTGACGGCCAGAATGAATTGTTAGATTCCACTGTGGTCGCTTTCAAGAAGTTGCCGATAATTAGGCGGTTCGGGTTCCCGTCAGGTTGGTTGTTCTAGTTTCGTTGGCCGCCTGCTTGCGTTGTCCCGTTAAGCGGTGAGCATCATCGACTTGACTCGCATGAATTGGACAGTCGTCGCGATCCATGCGGTCTTTGATCCCGTCATATTTGCATTCGCAAATGACCGGCTCTTCGGGTTCTCGAAAGCTATAGCTCACGGGAGATCGCGGTAGTGTTGATGCTTTTCTGCTGTTCTTCGCGAGGCGGGAGAAGTGGGGTACCGCTCCAGCATTCTTGAAGTTCCGAGACGACCTCCGGGGCGAGGCGGTTTTCGCCGCAAGCCTTTCGCACGTTGCTAATCGCAGCCGCGATTCCGTTTGATACTCTCCCGACTCGATACGCCTGCCCCTCCAGATGTGCCACGAACATACCCCCTTCGATTCGCACCGTCGGCTTCATGTTCAGTCTCCGGACCATCCCATGAATGTCCAGGTTGTGCGTTTGTGCGAACTGGCGAGCGCCGAGCCGGTGATAGCTGTCCTTGCCGGTTCGATGGTGCATCGCACACAACGGAATTGCAGAGTAGTCTGACGACTTCTGCCCTAGCCCGCGCAGTCCGGTGTGGGCGGCTTCGATCCACCTAGTGCGTCCGCATACTACGCACGGTTGCGTCCGGATCCAGGCCAGATAGACTGCGCTTCGTGCAGGTTTCATGTCTCAGGTACCTTGCCCCCCCATTTCTCTTCACAGTGCCGCCAAAACGCGCAGTTTCGCCGGCTGCACATCATGGACTGGCGATTCGGAACGTAGATCCCGGCGCGCATCAGCCGTTGCGCAAGGGGATAGAGCGCCTCCGTCGCCCGCAATTCCTGTTCGGTAATCGAGAACGACTGCTGAATCAGTTGAGGTGATTTTGTCTTGACCAGCGTATCGATTCGCGCCGTGCCGATGGTTCTGGGAAGGAGACGACTATAGGTCGCGACCTGGAACTTGTGCATCGGGTTGACGCTGGCCGTCTTCGCTTTTGCGGTCTTGATCTCGATCACGCACCCGTCGACATCCAGGACGTCTAGGAAACCTTGGACCTCCACACCGTTAATCACGCCTTGGACGTGCAGCTCGACAGCTGCGGGCTCGATGCGGGGTGCGGCTTCGTCCATGTACTTCGCGACCAGGATTTCGCCTATCCGCGCAAGTTCCCGTGGTTCCTCGTCGTCCCGAAACTCGATTTGCTCGGCTTCGAGGTTCCAATCTTTACGAAATAGCGCCACGACGGCGATGACCGGAAGATCAACCTTGGTTTCGCACTTTTGATTGAAATTGGCAGCCAGTGCCGAGTGAACGGCTCTCCCTAAAACCTGGTTACCAGTTGGCGGGTCTGGCAAGTCCAGGACGTACTTTCCATACCAGCGATAGGCGCAGTCCATCAGATTGGTGACCTGAGACGGTGACAGTACATCGCCGGGAACAAATTTGAAACGGTGGGATCGGGCGCTCATTTCAGTTGCGGAGCCTCTGCTGCATGCCGATCAGGAGGGTGATACCCATGCTTCGGACGTCATCGGTTGTAAAGCGGATGTTATAGTCGAGGGTCTTGGCGAACTTCTCTGCCTCGACGGCTGCCGCGATCGCGGTCTTGAGTGCGTGAGCGAGCTGTGTATCGGGTGGTAGCTGCTTCGCGTCATCGGATCCGCATGGAAGCGACGTTGGTGAATGGCCATTTACAAAGCCGTTGACCGGCGTCTTCGCTTTCGGCTGCAAGCCTGAAGTTGTTGTCACCCGCAGGGGAAGTGCAATGACCGGGCCTGGAGGGCTCGACGCTGGGGACGCGGGCCCAGAATTCTCGTTTCGCGAATTCACCGCGTCGATTGACGCTTGCAGATCCCGTTCAAGCTGCGTTTCACCATCTGCATCAAGGCGCTCGACGAGCCAGGAAACAGTTTTGCTCCGTCCGTTCTTCACGTGGCACTTACATATTTTGAAAGGCTCCCCCGCGCGGATTCCCAGCTCGTTTATGCGTTTCGCAACAAACGGTGCGACGTAGATCCTCTGGTTGTCCTCGAGTGTGTACATCACCCGATCCGAGTAGCGGCCCGGTACGGTAATGCCGGTTTCATTTTGGAGCGCGATCTCAACCGGGACGTTGGTTTCAAAGCGGAAGATGGCTGGCATGTCGATTATCCTGCGATCGCGTAAACGCGGTCCCCATCTCGCTTGAACGATTGAACCGTGAGGCCGAGTTTCTTTTTCAAGTGGCCGCTGACGAATCCCCGAATGGTGTGGGCTTGCCAGCCGGTTACGCGAATCAGACTTTGAAGTGTCGCCCCTTTCGGCTTCTTGAGAAGCGTGATCACAAGTGCGGCCTTATTTCCCGGATTGGAGGGCTGTTTTGCGTTTGTGGCCGGTACCTTGCCCGTGCCGGTCGCAAGGCCCACGGTGCGCGTCGGTGGCCCGCTGACAGGCTTCAGGTGCTGGATCGCCTCCCAGATCCGGCGGACCGCAACGGCGCGGCTTGTGAACCTCTGTACTGGCCTTACACCGGGCAGGCCATTCCAAATCCCGACGAGGCGAGCGTTGGGCCATTTCGTCGCGAGAGCACTAAGGTTCTTTTGGTTGCTAAACGATTCGGCTTCTGCCCAGCTCTGCTCCCTCTCGTTTAAGGAAGCAAAGACTGTGATGTTATCTTCGGTATCGATCGTGAAGGTTTTCATGAATCTCGTCCTCTGAAATTTGCTCGGCGGTCATGACATTCATGCCTCTGTGCGGGACACAATGCAAGCGAAATGTGCGAGAAATCCGGCACATCCTGGCGACGAAATGCTGAGCCGGCCTGGGCTGCCCCAAGCCGGCCGCGCCCATCTTTTTACATGCGCTGAGTTGACTCTTTTGGTGCGCTGAGCCATTGATGTCTGGGACGAGAACCTCTACTTGGGGTCTCCTGATGGAGACCCGGTTAACGCACGGTGTTGGGACATATGAACTTTCGATTGATTTGGATGGGATCGGACGAGGACCCGGACAAACATCTCCCGGTAGGACAGCCAAGTATTGCCGCCCCCCGCATTCCGCCAAGCTCCGTTCAATACGAGCGACAGGGGAGCGCGTTGGTTCGCCGCCGTCAGCTCCCGGATGGTCGTCTGAAATTCACAACGTTGACCAACTTCACTGCGAGAATCGTACGCGATATGGTTCTGGACGATGACGCGGAACGGCGGCGCCTATTTGAAGTGGAAGCCGAGGTCGACGGGCAAAAAATCGCTTTTGTAGTGCCCTCAGCCGACTTCGGCCAGATGGCGTGGATCCTGAATTGTCTCGGCCCACAAGCAGTCGTGTATCCCGGTCAGCAACAGCACGCGCGCGCGGCCATCCAGCACTTATCCGGCTCCATTCGGCAACAACGAATCTTTAC
>Ga0070731_10000295_pt1 | contig 78616 bp, 73 predicted proteins | sample Coa_R1_2_FD_66448 | JGI IMG/M metagenome (GOLD analysis project Ga0070731, IMG submission 66448) | Surface soil microbial communities from Centralia Pennsylvania, which are recovering from an underground coalmine fire - Coalmine... | ecosystem: Environmental > Terrestrial > Soil > Unclassified ... | reverse complement strand
TTTCGTGCAATCCCCTCGGTACGGCGCTGGCAGCCGATAACAAGCTCGTCATCAAAGCGCTCGCGGAGAAGCAGGTCGCGACATTGCCCGCGGGACCTCTCGTTTGGCGTATCGAAACCTTTGCAACGCCCGCGCAGGCGCAAGCGGCCGCCGGCGAGTGGTCGCTCGTTGCGCAAGCGGCGGACAAGGTGTGGCTCTTCACCCTCGGGTCGGCCGGTGGATCGACGCCGGGAGGTCAGAAGATCGCCGAGGTCGGACCCATCGTGCGCTTCGATGCACCGCGTTATCTCCTTCGGATCAACGAGGCGACCGGCGCGCCGGGGAGTACGACGCCGGTGCACGTCCATCCGGGATCGGAAGCGTTTTACGTGCTTGCCGGGGAACAGGTGATCCATACGAAGGACGGCGTCATGCACTTGAAGGCCGGTCAAGCCGAACCCGGCCAGGCCGCCAACGCTCCGATGGAGGTATCGGTCGGCGGCAGCACCGATGTCCACGCGCTGGTGATGTTCGTGGTCGATGCGACGAAGCCGTTCTCGTCGCACGCCAGTTTTCAGTAACCAGGGCCTGTTGGCAGGTCCTCGATCCGCTTCGAACGATCGTCAGGCAGGTTCTCCCGGGACCGTTCCGCTCACCGGTGTCAGCCGCTTCTGCGCGCGCTGCTGGTCGAGAAGCTGGGCGAGCGTCTGCTGCTGTGCCGCGTATTGCGGGACGTTGTAGAGGTTCGCCAACTCCATCGGGTCCGCCGTCACGTTGTACATCTCGAATTCCTCGGGATGCGCGGGCGTCTTCTTGACGGTTCGCGTGTACAGGATGGGCGTGGTTCCGGGGTCATCGCTCGGCGGCAACGGACTTGCAGGCGCGAGAATCACGTCCTCGGCCGGCGGATCGGCGTTCGGATCGTTCGGGTCGTTCGGCGTCGACCAGAACTGCGGATTGTCGAAGTAGCGCGAATATTTCCATACCTGGCCGCTCAGCATCGCGATCACCGTCTCGATGTGATTCGGCTGGTTCACCGAGTTGTAGGCGATGCCGGTCCAATTGTCCTGATCAAGCCCCCGGCTCGGATCGTCGTCGGTCATGAAATAGAGCGGGTCGGTCAACGTCGTGTCGGACACCGCGCCCGTTACGACTTTGCTCAGGTCGCGGCCGACGAGCGGGAGCACATCGCTGTGGTCGACCGACAGCAGCGGGCGCAGCGCCGCCTGGTTCGCGCCCGCGAGCCCGAGCATCGTCGGCAGCACGTCGACATGGCTCGTCAGCGCGTTGATCGTGCGCGGTTGCGGGAACATCGCCGGATTCGAGATGATGAACGGAACGTGGATGGACTCCTCGTACGCCTGGTACCACTTCTGGTGCATGCCGCCGTGCGCGTTCAGCAGGTCGCCGTGGTCGGAAGTGAAGATAACGATCGTGTTGCTCGCGAAGCGCGAGTTCATGAGCGCCTGGTAGACCGCGTACATCTGCTGGTCGACGTTTTTGTGCAGCTGGTAATAGAAGCGCTGGTACTGCTTGATATCCAGCACCGGCTGCATCCATAACGCGTAGCTCTTCTGATAAGCCTTCTGGCAGGAAGGCTTCGTGATCAGCGTTTCCTGCTCGGAGAGTTGGGCATCGGGCGTGAAGAGATTCGTCGGCACGATCGATTCGACGCTGAAGTCGAATGCCGGCGTCGTGTTCGGATTTTTGGCGAGCAGATTGCTCCAGAGGCCATAGAGCGTGATGTCGTGCGGATTGACGAACGATACGACGGCGAGCCACGGCTTGGTGCTGTTGTCGTGGTTCAGTTGCCCGAGCAGGTCCTGTCCATACGAGGCGAACGCGGCGTCGCGGCCCGGAGCGTCCTTCGCCGACGAGCCGCTGTTGAACGGCGACTTTCCATGCGGCTCGGGTCCGATCCAGTCGGAAAATCCGTAACGATCGAGTCGTTGCCCGGCGAGATAGAGCGCCTCGCGTTCGGGGTCGCGCTGCCCCGTGTTCGGATCGTAGCTGGTGAGCTGCGAATGAGTCCCGGGAATCAGCATGTCCGCGTCGGACGCGTGCCATTTGCCTTTCCAGAATGTCGTGTAGCCGGCAGCCCGGAAGTAGTCGCCCATCGTCGGCACGCTGTTCGGGTCCAGCCAGAATACGTCCGGGTCGAACGATTCCTTCGCGGCGCCGGTGGTCTGCGTCACGCCATGCAGCGACGGATACTGCCCGGTGTAGAGCGTCGCGCGTCCAGGCGTGCACGCGACCGAACCGGCATAGTGCCGCTGGAACTCGACACCCGTGGCGCGTAGCGCATTCTGCGTTTTCAGATACGTCGCGCGAAATGCCTTGAGGTCATCCGATTCGTAGACCGGCGGATGGCGCATCTCGTCGACCATGAGAAAGAGGAAGTTCGGCCTGTTGCCCTTGCCGGCCTTCGTGTCGCTTGCGGCGGCCGCGACGCTGGCAATCGGGGGCAACCCCAACGCGCCAATCGTCGCCGCCGTGGCCGCAAGGAAATCGCGCCGCGCAGGCTGAGCGGGGTTCTTTTCCTCGCCGCTTTTCATCTGTTCTCCCCCTTGCACAAAAGTTCAAGAGGATACCTATGCCCCGGACGATTTTCACCTGCCTTTCGTCGGAAGCGCGGTGCGCGCGCTGCGGCTGGTTGTGCGCGTTCGGCTCAGCCCGCGCATGCGATGTTCGCGAGCCACAATTCGTGGGTGGTGCCCGCGCGCGAGCCGACGACGCGCACTCCCTGGTTCGCGATCAGCGGCCGTATGACCGCAGCCACGACATCATCGGGGACGCGCAGCGCGATGTCGTTCGCCTGCGCGATGCGATCGCCGGCCTTGAGACCCAGCATCGCGCTGAAGCCTCCGTCCTCGCGCACGACGAGTCCGCCGGCGGCCGGCGCGAGCAGCGTTCGCCACGGACCGGAATCATCGGTGAGACCGCCCAGCAATTCGGCATTGAGACGCACGACGTTGCCGCGGAATCCGGGCGGCGGTCCACAAGTCGCCCGCTTGCCATTCGACGCGGCCGATGTCGGCACGAGTGTCGAAGACGATGTCGTCTTGCTCGGCGCCAACAAAAAACGACGCTCGCCGCCGCCGTCGCGAATCGTGATGGCGAACGGCTCGACCGAGACGAGTTTGACACCGGGCGAGATCTCCTGCCCTTGGCCGACGATGACCGGACCGCTCGGCAAGCGAAACACCGCGTAGCCCTGCTTCGACGGCTCGGCAACGATGCCGAGCAGGCGCGCGTCGCCGGACAGCATTGCACCAGACGCGTCCGGCGATTTTGTCGAAGCGTCGCCGCCGAAAAGACTCGCCGCGACGAGCGTTCCCACGGGATCGGCCGGCGGAGGCGTTGCAATCTGCACGGGCGCGGGACCGAAGATGACCCATCCGAAATGCGCGACGACGAGCGCGAGCGCACAACCGGCGATGAGCGTCGCAAGGGCGGACAGAAGCTTCATGGGACCAACGAGGGAACCGAGGGCCGTTTCACAACGAGCAAACCGTGCCGATCGCTATAATCGTCCTCGCTTCCGCCGCGCCGCCTTCCCCGCATGAATCCTTTGCTGCGCCGATTGCAGCCGTATCCGTTCGAGCGCCTTCGCGCCATCACCGCGCCCATCGTGCCGAACGCCTCGCGGCGCGCGATCAATCTGTCGATCGGCGAGCCGCGGCATCCGACGCCGGCAATCGTCATCAATGCGCTCGCACACGCCGCGGCGAGCGGGCTCGCGAATTATCCCACGACGTCCGGCTCGACAGCGTTGCGCGAGGCGATCGCGCAATGGCTTTGCCGGCGCCACGGACTGAAAGCGCTCGATCCGGCGACGCAGGTGCTGCCGGTGCTCGGAAGTCGCGAGGCGCTTTTCGCGTTCGGACAGACGGTGATCGACGGCAGTCGCGTCGGCGCGACCGTCGCCGTATCCAATCCGTTCTACCAGATCTACGAAGGCGCCGCGCTGCTTGCCGGTGCGCGGGTTCACTGCGTCAATGCAGATGCAAACGACGGCTTCGCACATCGATTCGCCGACGTTCCTCCGGAAGTCTGGGCGCGCACGCAACTGCTCTATGTCTGCTCGCCCGACAATCCAACCGGGCGCGTGATGCCGCAAGGCGAGTGGCGCGAGCTTTTCGCCTTGTCCGATCGCTACGGCTTCGTCATCGCATCCGACGAATGCTATTCGGAAATCTACTTCGACGAAACGAAACCGCCGCTCGGCGCGCTCGCCGCCGCGCAAATACTTGGACGCGACGGCTTTCCGAATCTCGTCGTGTTCGGCAGCCTTTCGAAGCGCTCGAACGCGCCGGGGCTGCGCTCGGGCTACGTCGCGGGCGATGCGGCGCTGGTCAAGGCGTTCCTGACGTACCGCACTTATCACGGCTCGGCAATGTCGGGCGCGGTCGCGCAGGCGAGCATCGCGGCGTGGGGTGACGAAGCGCACGTCGTTCGCAACCGTGCCGAATACGCGGCGAAGTTCGAGGCCATGACGCCGATGCTCGCGCGCGTGCTTGCCTGCAGCATGCCCGAGGCGGCGTTTTATCTGTGGGCACAAACGCCGGGCGACGACATCGCGTTCGCGTGCCGCCTTCTGGCCGAAGAGAACGTCGCGGTGCTTCCCGGAAGCCTGCTCGCGCGCGAAGCGAACGGCATCAATCCGGGCGTCGGTCGCGTTCGCATCGCACTCGTCGATGATCTTTCGCGTTGCCTCGAAGCAGCCGAACGCATCGTCGCCTGCGTGAAACGCGGCTGAACGGCTACGCCCTCGTAGCGGCGCGGCGCGCTTCGTCGCAGGGCTTCGCCATTCATCCGTGCGGGCCGCGTTTCGTCGCCGCCGCGCCGTGGCTCGGCTGACATCTCTAGAATGCGCGGCATGCCGATGACGCCCTCGCACGCCGTGCGCGCCCTGCGCGATGGATTTCGCTTCAGTTGGATCACGCTGCTTCTGATCCTCGCGATCGACACCGCGATTGCGCTCGTCCTGTGGATCGACGATCCGCGGCCATTCTGGCAGCCGCTTTTGACCGTGCAGCTCTTCGGCTTGTCGATCGCCTATTGCGTGAACATCGCCGCACCCTGGGACCACGACCATCCGCTGCGAAGGCTCGTCGTCGCGACCTTCATCGGCTCGCTGATCGGCGTCACGCTCGTGATCTTCATCAAGGGCTACGGGCTGTCGGCCGTGCGCGAGAAGCCGGTCTTCTTCCTGCTCAACCTCGCGAGCGGCTTCGGCAACGGCCTGCTGATCTGCCTGATCTTCTTCGTGAAGCGGCGCGAGGCGCGCGCGGCGGCCGAGTTGCACAAGGCCGAGGCGGAGCGGCACCTCCTCTCGAAGCAGGCAGTCGAGGCTGACCTTGCGCTGATGCAAGCGCAAGTGGAACCGCACTTCCTGTTCAACACGCTCGCATCGGTGCAATACCTGATCGAGACCGATCCCGGCAAGGCGGGCGCGTTGCTGGGCCACCTGATCGAATATCTGCGTGCGGCACTGCCGCAGCTTCGCGTGCGATCGTCGACGCTCGCGCGTGAAATGGCGCTCGCGCAGGCTTACTTGAGCATCCTCGCGTTTCGCCTCGGGCCCCGCCTTCGCTTCGCGATCGACGTTCCCGGCGACTTGCGCGATCATTCGTTTCCGCCCAATCTCCTGATCTCGCTCGTGGAGAACGCCATCAAGCATGGCATCGAGCCCTCCGCCGACGGCGGGTCGGTCACGGTCGCGGCGCGATGCGCGAACGATGCACTCGTCGTCAGCGTTTCGGATACCGGCGCCGGCAACGGGGCGGTCGTCGAAAGCGGCAAGGGTGTGGGCCTTTCCAACATCCGCGAGCGGCTTGCGGCCTTGTACGGTGAGCGTGGCCGGTTCAGGCTCGAGCCGTTGTCGCCGCGCGGCACGCGCGCGACGATCGAGTTGCCCCTTGCGGCCGAGTTCTCGAACAACGTAGCGCAGACCGCGCACGTGTGAAGCGCGAAACGACGCCGTGACGCGCGCGCTGATCGCCGAGGACGAGCCGATGCTGCGCGCACAGCTTCGCGCGCGCCTCACGGATGCATGGCCCGATCTCGCCGAGATTGTCGAGGCGGAAAACGGCGAGCAGGCGCTCGCGCTCGTCGCCGAACGCGCGCCAGACGTCGTTTTTCTCGACATTCGCATGCCACGCAAATCGGGCCTCGACGTCGCGCGCGCGATCGGCGGACGCTGTCACGTCGTATTCGTGACGGCGTACGACGAATATGCGATCGCCGCCTTCGACGAGGGCGCCGTCGACTACCTGCTGAAACCCGTTGCCGCGGAACGGATGGCAAAGGTGGTCACGCGCGTCAAGGCGCGCCTCGCCTCGCGTCCGCTTGACCTTGACGGACTGCTGCGAAGGCTTGCCGAGCGCGACGATGCCGGCGGCCCGCTCAAGTGGATCCGCGCCTCGCTCGGCAACGCGATGCAGATGATCGCAATCGCGGACGTCGTTTACTTCCGCGCCGAGGACAAATACACGAAGGTCGTCACGCGCGACGGCGAAACGCTGATCCGAAAGCCGATCAAGGATCTGTACGAAGAGCTCGACCAGGAAGCGTTCTGGCAGATCCATCGCGCGACGATCGTCAACCTGAACGCGATCGCGCGCATCGAGCGCGACTTTCGGGACCAGCCCGTGATCACGCTCAAATCGCGACCCGAAAAACTCGTTGTGTCGCGAACGTTTGCACATCGCTTCAAGTCGATGTGACATCGTTCGGGCAGTTCGTCTGCCCGGCCGAACATCGGCGCACGCCGATCGGTCAAAGGTCGGATCATGGCTGCCCGAAGCGCGCGCCACCTGTCGACGCTGATCCTCGTTGCCGCCGCAATGGCGGGCTGTGCGCAGGCGCCGGCCACCCGCGGGTCGCCGGCCCATTTCGACCCGGCGACGCTCGCGAAAGGCGCCGAGTTGTCGGCGCTCGGCGACTGTCGCGGCTGCCACACCGTCGATGGCGCTGCCGCATTCGCGGGCGGTCGTCCGTTGACAACACCGTTCGGCACCCTCTATTCGACGAACATCACGCCCCATGCAGAGACCGGCATCGGCCGATGGAGCCTGGACGATTTCCGTCGCGCGCTGCACGAGGGCATCGATCGCGAGGGCCATCGTCTCTATCCGGCCTTTCCCTACGATCACTTCACGCGGATGACCGACGCTGACATCGATGCGCTCTACGCGTTCATCATGACCCGCGAACCGGCGAAGGCGCGCGCACCGCGCAACCATCTGGTCTTTCCGGCGAACGTCCGGCCCCTTCTCGTCCTGTGGGACGCGCTGTTTCTCGATGATCGCCGGTATGCGCCCGATGCGACGCAAAACGCCCAATGGAACCGCGGCGCTTATCTGGTCGAAGGCGTCGGTCATTGCGGCGCATGTCATACGCCACGCAACATCGCGGGCGCGGAAAAGAGGTCGGATCGCTTCGCAGGCGGCGAGGCCGAAGGCTGGCATGCGCCTGCGCTCGGCACTCGCTCGTCCGCACCGATTCCCTGGACGAGCGACGCGCTCTTCCACTACCTGCGCCACGGCTTCGATCCCGACCACGGGCTTGCCGCGGGTCCGATGTCGGAAGTGATCGACGGTCTCGGGACCGTTCCCGAAGACGACGTGCGGGCGATCGTCGCGTACCTGACGAGCCTGCCGGCGCAGTCGCCACCCAATGCGCGCGATACTGTTGCCGCCGCGGAACAGCGCGAGTTCGACGCCGCCGGGCATCATGCGCGCGATCGTGCGAGCGAAACGGGCGCGAGCGCGGCGAAGACGCAGGATGCCGGCGAGGCGATCTTCGAAGGCGCCTGCGCAATCTGTCACTACGCAGGCAACGCGCTGCCCGCGCAAAAGCCGGTGCCGCTCGCGCTCGCCACGAGCGTCAATGCGACGACACCGCGCGATGTCGTCCGGATCGTCGCCAATGGCCTGCATCCCGAACCCGGCGAATCGGGCGTTATCATGCCGGGCTTCCGGGACGCATTGACCGACGCGCAACTCATCGCGGTGGTCGAGTATGTTCGCGCGCGTTTCAGCGATCGCACGCCGTGGAGCGATGTCGAGAGCACGGTTCGCGGTGTCACGCAGGAGACGTCCCCATGATCGACCTTGTCGTCAACGATCAGCGGCACGCGGTCGACGCCGATCCCGATACGCCGCTTCTTTACGTGCTGCGGGACCATCTGCAGTTGAACGGCGCGAAGTTCGGCTGCGGCCTCGGTCAATGCGGCGCGTGCACGGTCATCGTCGACGGCAAGGCTGTGCTCTCGTGCGTCACGCCGATCTCGGTGCTCGGCGGGCGCGCGATTCGCACGATCGAGGCGCTGGGCAGCGTGGACAATCCGAATCCGCTGCAGCGCGCGTTCCTCGACGAGCAGGCGGCGCAATGCGGCTATTGCATCGCCGGCATGATCATGCGCGCGCAGGCGCTGCTCGACACGAATCCCTCGCCGAGCGACGCCGAGATTCGCCGCCACATGGCGCCGAACCTCTGCCGTTGCGGCACGCACATGCGGATTCTGCGCGCAATCCGTCGCGTGGCGCAGCGCAATCCGAGCGCCACCGCGCATTCGCGGGCCAAGCCCACATGAAGCCAGGCTGCGCGCTCGGCGATCCGGCACGCCGCGCGTTCCTCGCGCGAAGCGGCGCACTGGTGGTCACGTTCTCGCTTGGTCCGCTCGAGGCGATCGCGCAGGCGAACGACAGCGCGCAACGGCTTCCGGGAAGCCTCGCCAAGGCGCCGCTGCTCGATTCGTGGATGCGCGTGGCGTCCGACGGCAGCATCACCGTCTTCACGGGCAAGGCCGAGCTCGGCCAGGGCGTGAAAACGGCGCTGATCGCGCTCGCTGCCGAGGAGCTCGGCGTCGCGCCGGCAAGCATCGCCCTTGTCACCGCCGATACGCGTCGCACGCCAAACGAAGGCTACACGGCGGGCAGCAACTCCATGAAGGACAGCGGGACGGCGATCCGCGATGCCGCGGCGCAGGTGCGCGAGCTTCTGATCGAGCGCGCATCGGCAAAGCTCCGCGTACCGCCCGAACAACTGCATGCGCGTGACGGGAGCGTCGTCGCGAACGATGGACGACGGATCGGCTTCGGTGAGCTCGCCTTCGGCGGTTATTCGGAAGTGCGCGCGCAACCGGCGTCGAAGCTCAAGGATTCGCGCAGCTACACGATTGTTGGCAAAACGCTGCCGCGCGTCGACATTCCGGCGAAAGTGACCGGGGGCATCGCTTACGTGCAGGACCTGCGGCTGCCGGACATGCTGCATGCGCGGGTCGTACTGCCGCCGCGTTACGGCGCACGGTTGCGCGACGCAGACATCGAGCGTGTGGCGAAAAGGCCTGGCGTCGTGAAGGTCGTGCGCGACGGCAGCGTGCTCGGCGTGATCGCGGCGCGCGAATTCGAGGCGATACGCGCGATGCGGGCGCTCGGCGCGAGCGCGCAGTGGGAAGGCGGCAGGGCGCTGCCGCAAGGCGACTTGTTCGCGGCGCTGCAGGCGCTTCCTTCGGAGCTCATCATCGACGCGGATCGCCACGGCGATGCGGCGCCCGCGGCGCATGCGCTCGAGGCCACGTACACGCGTGCCTATCAGATGCACGGCGCGATCGGCCCGTCGTGCGCAATCGCGCTGTGGAAAGATGATGCACTGACCGTGTGGACGCATACGCAGGGCGTCTATCCGCTGCGCGCGTCGATCGCGGAAATGCTTCGGCTGCCGGTCGATCGCGTGCAGTGCATCCATGCCGAAGGGTCGGGATGCTACGGCCATAACGCTGCCGACGACGCCGCGGCGCACGCGGCGCTTCTCGCGCGCGCCTTGCCCGATCGCCCGATTCGCGTGCAATGGATGCGCGAGCAGGAGCACACGTTCGAGCCGTACGGGCCGGCGATGATCGCGAAGCTCGCCGGTGCAGTCGATGCGCAGGGCAATATCGTGGAGATGCGCGTCGAAGGCTGGAGCAACTCGCACAGCACACGGCCCGGCGGCGCCGGCAACCTGATGCCGGCGTGGTGCCTGGAGTCGCCATTCACGCAGCCCGTGCCGAAGCCGATTCCGATGCCGGAGGGCGGCGGCGACCGCAATTCGGTGCCGTATTACACGGTTCCGGACCTGCGCGCCGTGCATCACTTCATTCCCGACATGCCGATCCGCGTGTCGGCGCTGCGCTCGCTCGGCGCGTACGTCAACGTGTTCGCGATCGAAAGCTTCGTCGACGAGCTCGCGAAAGCGGCAAGTGCCGATCCCGTCGCGTTTCGCCTTCGTCATCTCACCGATCGCCGCGCACGCGACGCGGTCGCCGCGGCGGCCACGCGTTTCGGCTGGGAAGGCTTCAACCGCCATCGCAACCGCGGGCGCGGATTCGCGTTCGCGCGCTACAAGAATCTCGCGGCGTATTGCGCGGTCGCTGTCGAGGTGTTGGTCGACCACGAGACGGGACGCGCCCGCATCGTACGCGCCGCGGCCGCCATCGACAGCGGACAGGCGGTGAGCCCGGACGGACTGCGCAATCAGATCGAAGGCGGCATCGTTCAGGCGATGAGCTGGACGCTCTTCGAGGCGGTATCGTTCGATGCGTCACGCATTCTGAGCGTCGATTGGGGCAGCTATCCGATCGCTCGCTTCGCCGACATTCCGGATCGCATTGACGTCGAGGTGATCGATCGACCGGGCGAGCCGTTTCTCGGTACTGGCGAAGCCGCGCAGGGGCCGACGGCCGCGGCCATCGCCAACGCGATCGCCGATGCAACCGGCGTACGGCTGCGTGACGTGCCGTTCACGCGCCAACGGATCAAGGCCGCGATCGGCGTGTGAGACCAATATAGGGTCAGAGACGAAACTCAGCGGTGAGGCCAGTGGCAACGGTACTGACCGTCTGCGAGTTTCGTCTCTGACCCTGAACTCGTCGTCGCCGCTTGCAGCGGCGTGTAAAATTTCGCCCTTTCGGGCGCTTCGATGGCAAGCCTGCAATCCACGATCGACGCGGCATGGGACGCGCGCGACACGCTGTCGCCATCGTCCTCACCCGCCGAGGTTCGCGAAGCCGTTGCGTGCGTACTCGACGAGTTGGACGCAGGACGGCTGCGCGTTGCCGAGAAATTCGCCGGCGAGTGGACCACGCACCAGTGGATCAAGAAGGCGGTGCTGCTGTCGTTTCGTCTCGCCGAGAACGCGCCGATCGGCATCGCGGCTCCGCAGGCGCCGTTCCGCTTCTACGACAAGGTGCCGACGAAGTTCGCATCGTTCGACGCCGCGCGATTCGCCGAAGCGGGCGTACGGGTCGTTCCGCCGGCGGTAGCGCGCCGCGGCGCGTTCATCGGGCGCAACGTCGTGCTGATGCCCTCGTACGTCAACGTGGGCGCCTACGTCGACGAAGGCACGATGGTCGACACGTGGGCGACCGTCGGCTCGTGCGCGCAGATCGGCCGCAACGTTCACCTGTCCGGTGGCGTGGGCATCGGCGGCGTGCTTGAACCGCTGCAGGCGAACCCCACCATCATCGAGGACAACTGCTTCATCGGCGCTCGCTCCGAGGTGGTCGAGGGCGTGATCGTCGAGGAGAACTCGGTATTGGGTATGGGCGTATTCCTCGGGCAGAGCACGAAGATTCTCGATCGGGCGAGCGGCGCGGTCAGCTACGGCCGCGTTCCGGCAGGCTCGGTCGTGGTGGCCGGCAGCCTGCCGGCGGCCGACGGAACGCATTCGCTCTACTGCGCGGTCATCGTGAAGAAGGTCGACGCGAAAACGCGCGCAAAGACGAGCATCAACGAGTTGTTGCGAGAATAGCGATGTCGGTGCACCTCAAAACCGAAGCCGACATCGCCGGCATGCGCATCGCCGGACGCCTCGCCGGGGAACTGCTCGATTACCTGACGCCGATGGTCAAGCCCGGCGTCACGACGAAGGAAATCGACCGCGCCGCGCACGAGTACATGCTCGAGGTGCAACACACCGTCCCCGCTACGCTCAACTACGCACCGCCGGGACATTCGCCTTATCCCGCATCGCTTTGCACGTCGGTCAACCACGTCGTCTGCCATGGGATCCCGGGCGAGAAGAAGCTCAGGGACGGCGACATCATCAACATCGATGTGACCGTGATCAAGGACAGCTATCACGGCGACACGAGCCGGATGTTCTTCGTCGGCAAGCCGTCGATCCAGGCGCGGCGACTGGTCGATGTCACCTACGAGGCGATGTGGCGTGGCATTCGGGTCGTGCGCGCCGGTGCGCATCTGGGCGACATCGGCGCGACGATCCAGAGCTTCGCCGAAGGCCACGGCTTTTCGGTCGTGCGCGAGTTCTGCGGCCATGGCATCGGCAACCAGTTTCACGAGGACCCGCAGGTGCTCCATTACGGACGCCACGGCACAGGCCTCAAGCTCCTGCCCGGCATGATCTTCACGATCGAGCCGATGATCAACGCGGGGCGTCCAGGCATTCGCAGCCTTGCCGACGGCTGGACGATCGTCACCGCCGACCACTCGCTGTCGGCGCAGTGGGAACACACGGTGCTCGTCACGCACGACGGCTACGAGATCCTGACGCTGTCCCACGGCACGCCGCCGCCTCCACCGCTGCAGTAACTGCTCGAAGCGGCGCGTCGCATCTCATGTCGACTGCAACCGCCGAGGCACCGAACGTTTCGTCGCGCGACTGCGGCGAAGCGCGCTGGCGCACGTCGCTGACCGACGGGCGAGCGCGCATTCGCGAGGCTTATTTCGCGCGCCCCAATCCCGCCAAAGTCCTGCGTGGTCTCGCGCGCCTCACGGACGCAATCGTCGTCGATGCGTTCGCGCATGCGCGATTGCCGCGTTCGACGGCGCTCGTCGCCGTAGGCGGCTATGGACGAGGCGAGCTCTTTCCGCACTCCGACGTAGACCTCCTCGTCCTTCTTCCCGACACCGCCGATCGCGACTGCGCCGCAGCCGTCGAGCGTCTTCTAACCTCGCTCTGGGATGCCGGCATCGAGCTTTCGCACGCGGTGCGAACGGTCGCTGAATGCGAGGTCGAGATGGCCGGCGATGCGACGGTCGCAACTAGCCTGCTCGAGCATCGACTGCTGGCCGGAGCGGGGGCGCTTTATGCGACGTTCGCGCAAATGCACGAGGCGCGCCTCGACGCGCGAACGTTTTACGACGCGAAGTCGCTCGAGCAACAGCAGCGTCATCTCAAGTATCACGATGCAGCGTACGATCTCGAGCCGAACGTCAAGGAAAGCCCCGGAGGCTTGCGCGATCTGCAGACGGTGATCTGGGTCGCGCGCGCGGCGAAGCTCGGTCGCTCGTGGCGCGAGCTCGCGCGAAACGGCCTCGTCACCGCTACGGAGGCGCGAGCGCTCGCACGCGAAGAGCGCACGATCGCCGATCTGCGCATCCGCCTGCATTATCTCGCGCGCCGGCGCGAGGATCGACTCGTGTTCGACCTGCAATCGGCACTCGCCGCCGAGCTTGGTCTCGTCGACACGCCATCGAAACGCGCGAGCGAGCAGTTGATGCAGCGCTACTACCGTGCCGCCAAGGGTGTTCGGCAGCTCAACACGCTGCTGCTGCAAAACGTCCATGCGCGCCTTTATCCGGCGGCAACGTCGCCGGTTCCGATCGATGAGCGCTTTTCGCGCGTCGACGAGCTCCTCGACATTCGCGACGATGCATTGTTCGAGCGCGAGCCGTCGGCCATGCTCGACGCGTTCCTGACGGTGCAGCGCCATCCCGAGCTTCGCGGGATGAGCGCGCGCACGCTGCGCGCACTGTGGCGCAATCGCCACCGTATCGACGCGCGATTTCGTCGCGATCCGGACAATCGCGCGCGTTTCATCGCGATCTTCCGCGAGCCGCGCGGCCTCACGCACGAGCTTCGGCGGATGAACTTGTACGGAGTCCTCGGCCAGTACTTGCCGGCGTTCGGCGCGATCGTCGGGCAGATGCAGCACGACCTCTTCCACGTCTACACGGTGGACGAGCACATCCTGATGGTGATCCGCAACCTGCGCCGCTTCACCGAAGCGCAGCACGCGCACGAGTATCCACTGTGCTCGCGGCTCATCGGCGATTTCGAACGCAAGGAGGTGCTCTACCTTGCCGCGCTCTTCCACGACATCGCGAAGGGGCGAAACGGCGATCACTCGACGCTCGGCGCGTGCGATGCGAAGCGCTTTTGCGTGCAGCACGGGCTCGCGAAGGAAGACGCCGATCTCGTCGGCTGGCTCGTCACCGAGCACCTGACGATGTCGCTGACCGCGCAAAAGCAGGACATCGCCAACGCGTCGGTGGTCGAGGCGTTCGCCGTGAAAGTCGGCGACGAGCGGCGGCTCGTCGCGCTCTACCTGTTGACGGTCGCCGACATCCGCGGCACGAGCCCGAAGGTGTGGAACGCATGGAAGGGCAAGCTCATCGAGGATCTCTTCCACGCGACGCGCGTCGTGCTGACCGGCAACGCGAGCGAACGTGCGAGCCGCGACAGCGTCGCGTTGCGCCAGCAGGAGGCGCGCAGGCTGCTGCGCCTGTACGCGGTTCCCGAAGGCGCGGAAGCGCGGTTATGGCGTGAACTCGACACGCCGTATTTTCAGCGGCACACCGCCGACGAGATCGCCTGGCATGCGCGCCACCTCTACTGGCGCGTCGATCGCGAAGCGCCGGTCATCAAGGCGCGGCTGTCCGAGGGCGGCGCGGGCTTGACGGTGCTCGTCTACCTGCCCGACCAGCCCGCGCTCTTCGCGCGCCTCTGCGGTTTTTTCGGGCGCGTCGGGCTTTCGATCCTCGACGCGAAAATCCATACGACGCGCCATGGCTACGCGCTCGACACCTTCACGGTTCACGATCCCTTCAATGCGTCGCCCGCGTATCGCGACACGATCCAGTTCGTCGAATACGAGTTGATGCAGGCATTGTCGGCGCCCGGTCCGCTCGCGCCGCCGCGCGAAGGGCGGATATCGCGCCAACTCCGCCACTTCCCTCTTACGCCCGAAGTGCAGATCTTTCCCGACGACAAGGGCACACATTTCATTCTCGAACTCGTCGCCGGCGACCGACCCGGCCTGCTCGCGCGGATCGCCTACGTGCTCGCGCAAGCGAACGTCAATGTCGCGAGCGCCCGGATCAACACGCTGGGCGAGCGCGCGGAGGACGTGTTCCTGATCGACGGCGCGCGCCTGCATGACGAGCAGGCATTGCTGCGCCTCGAGACGACGTTGTACGAGCAGCTCCGGTTGCCGGAGCGCGAGGGACCGCAAGCAACGTAGCGTCGTCGCGGGCATTGGACAACGTCACGCACACGCTGATAGGCGCGCTGCTCGGCGAGACCGCGGATCGCATTGCTCCGCACGCCGGGAGCGAAACGCAAGCGAGAGCGCGCCGAACGCTGTTCCTGTCGGTGATGGTCGTCGGAAGCAATCTGCCTGACTGCGACATCCTCTATTCCTGGTGGACCGGCAACAAGCTCGACTATCTCCTCGAGCACCGCGGCTACACGCACACGGTGATCGGCGCGTTGATCGGGTCCGCGTCGATGCTCGTGGCATGCGAGGCGTGGCAGCGCTGGCGACGGATGGATCTTTCGGCCCGCGACCGCGGTTGGCTCGTTGGGCTCGCGATTCTCGCGCCGCTTTTGCACATCGCGATGGATTCATTCAACACGTACGGCGTGCATCCGTGGTGGCCGATCGACAATCGATGGCACTACGGCGATGCGGTGCTCATCGTCGAGCCCCTCTTCTGGGCGGCTGCGGCTCCGCTTGCTTTCTCGCTTCGAAGCCTTGTGACGCGCTGGTTTGTCGTGCTCCCGCTTGTCGCGGCCATCTATCTTGCCGTGGTCACGCAAATCGTGACCGTCGCTTCGATCGCGGTTTTCGGCGTGCTCGCGATTGCGATGCTCGCGTTGGGACGCTACGCAAGACCGGTCGTGGCACTTGTCTGCGGCATCGGTGTCTGGCTCGTCACGACCGCGGCATTCACGATCGAGAGCGGACTTGCACGCGCACGCGTCGACGCATATGCCACGGCGCAGTGGACGCACTGGACGACGCTCGATCGCGTGCTGACGCCGATGCCGATAAATCCGTTCTGCTGGGAGCTGATCCTGATTCAGGTCGATGGCGACGCCTATGCGTTGCGTCGTGCGATCCTGTCGACGGCCCCGGCGTCAATGCTTCGGTTTCAATGTCCGATGCGCGGCATGGCCCGCGACATCACCGCGCTGCTTCGACCCGTCGACGCGCCCGACGCGCCGTTTCTGCACTGGCATGGAGAGATCGTGTTGGCGCGCGAACGACTTCGCGAGCTTGCGGCGAGCTCGTGCGAAGTGCAAGCGTTGATGCGTTTCGCGCGTGCGCCGTGGTTCACCGACCGCGTAGTCGGCGATCTGCGCTACGATCGCGAGCCGGGCCTCGGCTTCGCCGAGCTCGATCTGACGCGCTTGCCGCCGTGCCCCGCTTACATGCCGCCGTGGGTTCCACCGCGCTCGGATCTGTTGAGTCGATAGCGCGCTCGTTGCATGATCCCCCCACGCTCGCAGCTTCGCTGTCCCCGCGGGGGCGCAATTCGCGCTTTGGGGCCGGCCCGGCAGCGCTCATTCTTCGACCGCCGCGACCTCGGGAAAAAGGATGTCGGTGTAGCCGAAACGCGTGAAATCGCGAATGCGCATCGGATAGAGGATGCCGTCGAGGTGATCGCATTCGTGCTGGACGACGCGCGCGTGAAAGCCTTCGACTTCACGCTCGATCTTCGCGCCATCCGGCGCAAGACCGCGATAGCGGACCTTGCGATAACGCGGCACGACGCCGCGCAGACCGGGCACCGACAGGCAACCCTCCCAGCCGTCCTCGAGCTCGTCGGTGAGCGGCGTGATGACGGGATTGACGAGCTCGGTGTACGGCACTTCCTCGGCGTCCGGATAGCGCGGATTGCGCGCTATGCCGAAGATCACGACGCGCAGGCTCACGCCGATCTGCGGCGCGGCCAGTCCCGCACCGCTTTGCGCATGCATCGTGTCGCGCATGTCGGCGAGAAGCTCGATCAAGTCGAGCGTGCCGACGTGCTCGACCTCCAGGGACCGCTCGAAAAGTCGCGGGTCGCCCATGCGCAAGACGTCTCGGATCATGAGCGTTGCACCTCGCGACACCACCGATCGTGCCGACGCGTCATTTCGCCTCCACGCCGATGATCGGGCCGCGTCCGAATGCTTCGATGTCGCGCGGGGCCGGCGGCACGCGCGGCACCACGTGCGCGATGAGCGCGCGCACATCGTCCATCGCCGCCTCTAGCACGTTGGCGATGCCCGCCATCGAGACGGACGCCCTGCTGTCACCGCGACCCGCGGCATGATTGACGACAACGCATACGGACGCGTATTCGACGCCGAGCTCGCGCGCGAGCCCCGCCTCCGGCATGCCGGTCATGCCGACGAGCGTCGCGCCGTCGCGATCCAGGCGATCGATCTCCGCTGCCGTTTCAAGGCGCGGCCCGGACACGGCGCCATAGACGCCGCCGTCGCATAGCGCGATCGCTCCCGCCTTTGCCGCCGACAGGCAGATTTCGCGCAGGCGCTGCGAATAGGGATGCGTGAAGTCGACGTGGACCACCTGCTGGTCTTCGCCGTCGAAGAAGGTATTCGGACGACCGGACGTGTAGTCGATGAGCTGGTGCGGCAGCACGAGATCGCCGGGCGCACAGCCGCGTATGCCGCCAACCGACGCAATTGCGAGGATTGCCGCGGCGCCCTGCTCCCGCAGCGCCCACAAATTCGCGCGGTAGTTGACGCGGTGCGGCGGAATTGTGTGCCCGTGACCGTGGCGGGCAAGAAATACCGCGCGGTGGCCGGCGAGCTCACCGAACACCAACGCGGCGGAAGGCTCGCCGTAGGGTGTGCGGATCACTTGGCGATGCGTGACGGCCAGCGTCGACAGGCGCGTCAAGCCGGAACCGCCGATGATGGCGAGCATGAAAGTTGCTTAGTCGTGGGGTCGCACCTGAGACGAGATCGCGTCCGGCGCCGCATAGTGGCGCTTCGCGCCGCACGGTGGCAGCCCGACGCGACTCATGACACTATCACAGCCCGTCGCGGAGCGAGTTCGCATTCCGGCCGGAAAGGCAGCCCATGTACCTCGACCGACTCTTCAAGCTGATGGCCGACAAGCAGGCGTCGGACCTTTACATCTCGTGTGGCGCGCCGATCAACATCAAGGTCAACGGCATCGTGCATCCGGTGTCGAGCCAGTCGATGGACGTCGAGACCGTGCGCCGCATCGCGTACGACCTGATGAGCAAGGAGCAGGCGCGCGAGTTCGAGAATGAACGCGAGATGAACCTCTCGCACCTCGACAAGGCTGTCGGCAACTTCCGGATCAACATCTTCCGTCAGCGCGGCTCGATCGCGCTCGCTATCCGCTACGTGCGGAGCACCGTGCCGCCGTTCGAGGCGCTCCATCTTCCGCCGGTACTGCTCGATCTCGTGATGGAAAAGCGCGGGCTTGTCCTGATCGCAGGGGCGACGGGCTCGGGCAAGTCGACGACGCTCGCGGCGATGATCGACCATCGCAACAACAACCGCACCGGTCACATCCTGACCGTCGAGGACCCGATCGAATACCTGTTCGAGCACCGGCAGAGCATCGTCAACCAACGCGAGATCGGCGTCGACACGCACAACTACCACATGGCGTTGCAAAGCGCGCTGCGCGAGTCGCCCGACCTCATCATGGTCGGCGAGATCCGCGACAAGGAAACGATGCAGGCGGCGCTTCTGCACACGCTCACGGGACACCTGTGTCTGTCGACGATCCATGCGAACAACAGCTATCACGCGCTGTCGCGGATCATCAATCTGTTTCCGCACGACTCGCGCTCGGCGGTCCTGTCCGACCTTTCGATCGGACTTCGCGCGATCGTGTCGCAGCGGCTCGTCCGCAATCTCGAAGGCGCGCTGCAGCCGGCGGTGGAGATTCTGCTCAATTCCACGCTGATCGCCGAGCTCGTCAAGAGCGGTGAGTTCGCGCAGATCAAGGAAGCGATGGAGCAGTCGCTCTATCCCGGGTCGCAGACGTTCGAGCAGGCGCTATGCAAGCTCTATCTCGGCGAGAAGATCAGCTACGACGAAGCGATGATCGCGGCGGATTCGTCGACGAACCTGGCGTGGCTCATCAACCAGAGCTCGCCGTCGTCGCGGATCGAGATGAGCGACGACGAGCCGAGGGTCGCGAAGGTGCGGCCGGCCGCCGACTTCGCGAACATGACCATCAATCCGGAGTTGCTCGAACGCTGACCCGCACTCCGATCCTGGCCGGAGTATCTTGTCGGCCGTGCAAGCACACCCCGACCGCGATCGTTCGCAAAGTGCCGTTCTCGATCTCGCGCGCGCGCTGATCGCGCGCCGATCGGTGACGCCCGACGACGCGGGCTGCCAGGCGCTGATCGCCGAACGCCTCGCGCCGCTTGGTTTCCATTGCGAATCGCTCGTCGTCAATGGCGTTACCAATCTGTGGGCGCGTCATGGCGATTCACATCCGCTCGTCTGCCTGGCGGGCCACACCGACGTCGTACCGACCGGTCCACTGGACGAATGGTCGAGCGATCCGTTCACGCCGACGATCCGTGACGGCTACTTGTACGGCCGCGGTGCCGCCGACATGAAATCGTCGCTCGCCGCGTTCGTCGTGGCGGTCGAGCGGCTGCTCGCGCAACGCGATGCGCCGGGATCGGTCGCGCTGCTCGTCACATCGGACGAGGAAGGTCCTTCGGTCGATGGCACCGCGAAAGTGATCGAGCGCCTGCAAGCCGAGCGCACGACGATCGACTACTGCATCGTCGGCGAACCGTCGTCGTCCGCACGCCTCGGCGACATGATCAAGAACGGTCGCCGCGGCACGTTGTCGGGCACGCTGATCATCAAGGGCGTACAAGGCCACGTCGCGTATCCGCATCTCGCGAAGAATCCGATCCACGCGGTCGCCCCCGCGATCGCCGAGCTTGCGAGTACGCATTGGGACGATGGCAACGAGTACTTTCCGCCGACGTCGTTCCAGTGCTCGAACGTCCGCGCTGGCACCGGTGCGACAAACGTGATTCCCGGATCGCTCGAGCTGCTGTTCAACTTCCGCTATTCAACCGCGAGCTCGCGCGAGTCGCTCGGATCGCGCCTCGAGGCGATCCTTCGCCGGCATGGTCTCGACTACGCGCTCACGTTCACCGCGCAGGGCGACCCGTTTCTCACGAAGAAGGGCCGGCTCGTCGACATCGCGAGCGCGGCGATTCGCGACTTGGTCGGCGTCGAGCCCGTGCTGTCGTGTGAAGGCGGCACGTCGGACGGTCGCTATATCGCGCGCATCTGTCCCGAAGTCGTCGAGATCGGACCGGTGAACGCGACGATCCACAAGCTGAACGAGCGCATCGCGGTCGCAGATCTGGAGCCACTGGCCGAGGTCTACGCGAGCATCCTCGCGCGACTCCTGACAGAGACGACATGAATGTCCCACCCGAGCTCGAGACGCTGCGCGATGTGCTGCGCTTCGCGGTGTCGCGATTCGCCGCGGTGGGCTTGTCGTTCGGGCACGGCTTCGCCAACGCGTATGACGAGGCGAGCTACCTCATCCTGCATGCGCTGCATTTGCCGCTCGATCATGCCGAGCTCTTTCTCGACGCGAGGCTTACGCAGGCCGAGCGTAACGACCTCGCGACCCTTCTCACGCGACGCGTCGACGAGCGCGTTCCGGCGGCGTATCTCACGCATGAAGCATGGCTCGGCGAATTCCGCTTCCACGTCGACGAGCGCGTGCTGATCCCGCGTTCGTTCATCGCCGAGTTGCTGCCGGACGGCCTCGCGCCGTACATCCCCGATGCATCGTCGATCAAATCGGCGCTCGACCTTTGCACGGGCTCGGGATGCCTTGCCGTGCTGCTCGCGCACGCGTTCCCGGCTGCGGACATCGATGCGGCCGACGTCTCGTCGGACGCGCTCGCGGTCGCGCAGCGCAACGTGCGCGACTACGGCCTCGCCGGACGCATCAATTTGATTCGCTCGGATCTCTTCGACAACCTGCCGCAGAAGTCGTACGACCTCATCATCAGCAATCCGCCGTACGTGACGACGAGCGCGATGGACGAATTGCCGCGCGAGTACCAGCACGAGCCCAAGCTCGCGCTTGCCGGCGGCGACGACGGCCTCGACGCGGTGTGCGTCATCCTCAAGGAAGGGCCGCGCTTCCTCTCGCCCGACGGCTTGCTTGTGGTCGAGGTGGGCCACAATCGTGAGGCGGCGGAATCGGCGTTCCCGCGGATGCCGTTCCTGTGGCTCGCGACGCGATCGTCGACGGATAGCGTGTTTCTGCTGTCGCGAAACGACCTCGTCGCGGGACGATAATTTACTTTAGTCCGCCGGCGATAGCGTCGGTGCCTGAAGCGGCCTCACGGCCGCAACGCCGTGCGTGTCGATGCTGCCGCGCGCCTTAGGCGGCCGCGCCCACGCTCGCCAGAAAGAAGATATGAACGGGCGCGTCCGGCTGACCCGCAAGGTCAGGGCGATTCGAAATCGACATCCTCGATTGCAACGCCCTCACCGCGAGGCAGGCTTTCGCGAGCTGCGGCGATCTGCTGGCGGAAATCGCCCTCGAGCCGGTATTCGAGCCCGTCATTCTCCGAGGCAAAGCCGGACGCGTACTCCGGGGCGCTTGCCGTGGCGAGTGATCAATAGGCCTTAGATTTGCGCATGATCGCGAGAACTTCGACGGCTTGTTCAGCGACCATAGAAGATCCGACCGCGAATACGATGTCGAGCGGCATTCCGGCTAAACCCTAGCCAGATTTGGCGAATGCGGCTAGTGGCGCGGTGCGGAAGCGCCATATCAACGTTGCAGGTAACCGGCGCGCCGCGCGGACGCTCGCCAAGTTGAAACCATGTTTGGGCCCCAAGAGTTATGCGACGCGGCGCAATTCTTCCCGGATCAGCTTGCGCAAGGCCCGCTCGAGCCCTTGTTGTTGAATATGACTCTTCGGCGCCTCATTGATGAGGCTCTGGTAGTTTCCGCCGCCTGCTTCGTTTACCCGGGACTTGAACCAGTCCACGATATCGTTATCCAGGCGAATCGTGATGCGTGTCTTGCCTGCGGCGGCTGGAACCACTGCGCCACGACGAGCCCTGGAAAAGTCATATTCCGGTTTCATAAGCTTTTCGCTCCTGCTTCGTGGCAGGGGCGCGCAAAGACAATACGAATATGCGCGCCCCGCTCAGTGAATCTGACAGGCAACTTCCCCGTTTGCGTCCGCACGCGCGCCTGAGGACCTTCATGCCGCGAGACCGAAGAACTGCTGTATCCGCCGCATCAGATCGGTCGTACGATTGGTGCCGGGCCGTGCGAGCACGTGCGCGTCGAGCGCTTGCAGCATCGCTTCGTTCGCGGTCTGCCGCTCGCCGAGGATTTGCGCGAGCATCTCGGCCAACTCCGGCCGCGCGCGAATCACCGCATCGAAGCCTTCCTTGTCGAGGCGGTAGCACAGCGCTTCACCGACGGCGACCACGGTCGCCGTGCGCGGCTGGCCGAGCAGAAGGCCCATCTCGCCGAAATATGCAGGCGCGACGAGCGTGGCGAGCTTGTGCCGCGTGCCGTTGCCGGGATCTGACAGCACGTCGACGCGTCCCTGCGCGAGCAGATAGAGCGAATCGGCCGGCTCACCCGTCCTGAACACGATCTCGTCGGAGACGTACGCGCACGTCGTGAGCTTGTGCGCAAGGGCGGCGCGCTCAGCGTCGGTGAGCGACGAGAACAGATCCATCGTGCGAAGCGCGGCGATCCGATGATCGACCTCGCGCTGCACGAGATGCGGCCGCTCGTCGTGGCGGACTTCGATCACGCGACGCGGAAACGGAATGCCGAGGCCCTGGCGCATGAGCGCCGCATAGACGTGCACGCGCACGAGCGAATCGATGTGCCAGTATTGCGACGCATCGGTCAGGTCGTAGGCGACCGAGTATTCGATGCCGCTGTCCTTGAAGCCCGTACATGCCACCGAAGGCCGCGGCTGCTGCAAGACGTTCGGGATTTGCGCGTGCGCGAGCGCGCGCTCGACCTCGGCGATCACGCGAGCGGGCGTGTGTTCGTATTCGACTTCGAACGGCACGTAGCGGCGCCACGCCCCCCGCTCCTCGCCGCGGCGGCCGAGCACCGTCAGTCGGTTTTGCATCACGACGCCGTTCGGAATCACGATCGTCTCGTTGTTGATGGTCGCGATCGCCATGTAACGCCAGCGGATGCTGACGATCTGGCCGGTCACCGTGTCGACGCGCACCCAGTCGCCGATCCGGCAGGTTTTCTCGAGCTGGATCGCGATGCCGCCCCACAGATTGCCGAGCGTCTCCTTCGCGGAGAACGCGAGCGCACCGGACACGACGGCGGACGTCGTGATGAGCCCCGCGAGATTGACGCCGATCGCATTGAGCCGATAGATCGCGTAGCCGATCAGCGAGAGCGCGACGACGAACTCGTTCAGGATGCGCGGCAACCGCCGCCGCGCGAACACCGTCTGGAACACGAACAGCACGGTGATCTGAATCACGCCGAAGGCGATTAGCACCAGCAGCGCCTCGCGCGCCATCGTCGACGCTGTCGGCGACTTCATGCCAGCGGCGTTGCTCTCGTAGACCCACAGGCCGAGAACGCCGATCGCGACGACGACAATCATCGCGATCATCGCGTTTCGCGCGGACGAGCGCGCGAGCGTCGCGATCAGCACCAGTGCCAGCGCGTAGGCGCCGAAGAGCAGCGCGTCGTGGAGGTTCGAGCCGAGCGGAATCACGAGGAACGCGGCGGTGACGGGTGGGCGCGATTATAGGACGCTCGCGTAGAATCGGCCGAGTTTCCCACCGGCGACACCCAGGAGCGAAGAGCCGATGGCAACGCGCACGGGCGGCGAGATTCTCGTCGCCAATCTGCTCGCGCAGCGAGCGACGCACGCGTTCGGCGTTCCCGGTGAGAGCTATCTTCCGGTGCTCGACGCGCTGTACGACGTCGCCGATCGACTGCCCTTCATCGTCTGCCGCCAGGAAGGCGGTGCCGCGTACATGGCCGAGGCGCACGGCAAGCTCACGGGCCGGCCGGGGATCATATTCGTCACGCGCGGGCCCGGAGCCTCGAACGCGTCAGTCGGCATCCACACGGCGAGGCAGGACTCGACACCGCTCGTCGCATTCGTCGGCCAGGTCGCCGCCGACACGGTCGACCGCGAGGCGTTCCAGGAAATCGACTACCGGCGGATGTTCGGCGACGTCGCGAAATGGGCCGCGCAGATCGACCGCGCGAAGCGCGTACCCGAATACGTCGCGCATGCATTTCGCGTCGCGATGTCAGGACGCCCGGGACCGGTCGTGCTCGCGTTGCCGGAGGACGTTCTCGAAGCGAGCGCCGATGTGGCCGACGCGCCGTTCGTCGAGGCGATCGGCGCATCGGCGTCGACCGATGACATCGAGCGCGCGCAGACGCTGCTTCGGGATGCCGCGCGTCCGCTGGCGATCGTCGGCGGCAGCCGATGGGACCGCGATGCGCGCGAGGCGCTCGTTCGATTCGCCGAAGCCTGGCAGGTCCCGGTCGCATGCGCATTTCGCCGACAGGACCTGTTCGACAATCGCCATCGACTTTACGCGGGCGACGTCGGCATAGGGATCAATCCGGTGCTTGCGAAGCGCGTGCGCGAAGCCGATGTGCTCGTCGTCATCGGCGAACGCTTGGGCGAGATGACGACATCCGGATACTCGCTGCTCGACGTTCCCGTGCCGTCGCAAACGCTCGTGCACGTGCACCCCGACGACGGCGAGCTCGGCCGCGTCTACCAGCCCGCGCTCGCGATCGCTGCGACGCCGGGATCGTTCCTCGCGCAATTCAACGAACGCGTCGCTCCTGTCGGCGAGCGGCATGCGACGCACGCCCACGACGAATACGAAGCGTGGCGCGCGCCCCGCGACGTGCCGGGCGATGTCGATTTGTGGAGGATCGTCGGCTGGCTCGACCAGCGGCTTCCGCGTGACGCGATCGTCACCAATGGCGCCGGCAACTACACGACGTGGATGCATCGCATATTTCGCTACGGCGGCGGTCGGCTGCAGCTCGCGCCGTATTCGGGCTCGATGGGCTACGGCGTCCCGTCCGCGATCGCGGCGAAGCTCGTCCATCCCGGGCGCGTCGTCGTCTCGTGGAACGGCGACGGCTGCTTTCTCATGAACGGCCAGGAGCTCGCAACGGCGATGCAATATGGACTTGCCGTCGTGTTCGTCGTTGTCGACAACGGCATGTACGGCACGATCAGGATGCACCAGGAGCGGAAGCACCCGGCCCGTGTGCTCGGCACGGATCTCGTGAATCCCGATTTCGCCCGGCTCGCGCAAGCCTACGGCGCGCATGCGGAAACGGTGGCGACGACCGACGACTTCGCGCCGGCCTTCGAGCGTGCGCTTGCGACAAGCCGTCCCGCCCTCTTGCACGTGAAGCTCGAGCGGCAGGCCCTGACGATGAACGCGTCGCTCGACGCGTTGCGTGCGCAGGGTTTCCGGGACCATCGAGCCGTCTGAGGTCGGGTGCCTTTGGTCGCGCGTTAAACGCCGCACGTCGCGGCTTTCATCGAAGGTCATGAAACGCCGACGATTTGCGTTGCATAAGCGCCCGCCGTGTTGCATAGTCGCGGCCACGATTGTCACGCCCGGCGAAAAAAGCCGCACGTCCGAGCACCGGTCGATTTCGCCATCACGAGGGAGCTACGCATGCGCAACACCGTCGTTTCCGTCATCGCTGTTTCGTGCTTTGCCGCGCTGGCGAGCAGCGCCGTACACGCCGTTGCGCCGAGTCCCGATGGCGAGGATGACGAGCTGGCGCCGACCGGCAAGGGTTGGGGTCACCGGCTGGAAAACGGCAACGGCGACAACGGTCGCGCACGCGCGGGCAGGACGAAAGGCGGCGGCGCCAATGGAATCAGCTATCACGGCGGCCCGGTCATGCTGCCCAACAAGTTAGGCGCTCCGAACGTTTACTACATCTGGTACGGCAACTGGTCGGGGAATACGGCGACGAGCATCCTGACCGATCTCGTGAACAACATCGGCGGCTCGCCGTACTTCGACATCAATACGACCTATTACAACGGCTCGGGTCAGCACGTCGCGAACGCAGTTCAATACAAGGGATCGACCAACGACAACTACTCGCATGGCACGTCGCTCGGCGATGCGACCGTGCAGGCAGTCGTTGCCAGCGCGATCTCGTCCGGAAAGCTTCCACTCGACTCTAACGGCGTCTACTTCGTTTTGACATCCGCCGACGTCAACGAAAACTCGGGCTTCTGCACGCAGTATTGCGGCTGGCACACGCACGGGACGATCACCGGGACCGACATCAAGTTCGCGTTCGTCGGCAATCCAGATCGCTGTCCGAGCGCGTGCGCAGCGCAGACCGTAGGCCCGAATGGCAACGCCGGCGCCGACGGCATGGCGAGCATCGTCTCGCACGAGCTCGAGGAAAGCATTACCGATCCGGACCTGAATGCGTGGTACGACGGGCGCGGCCAGGAAAATGCGGACAAGTGCGCGTGGACGTTCGGCACGACGTCGCAGGCGGCCAACGGCGCCGTGTACAACATGACGCTCGGCTCCCGCCCGTTCCTGATTCAGCAGAACTGGGTGAACGCCTCGGGCGGCTACTGCGCGAAGAGCTATCCGTGAGATAGCGCAACGGGCACCGAACGATTTGCCGCCGTGGCCGCTCGAAAGCGTTGATGAGCGGTCGCACTACTCTCCTCCTCTTGGCCGCGCTCCTCGCGCTGCCGGTGCTCGCGCAATCGCCGTCGCAATCGCGCATCCAGACCGTCACACGGCTCGTCAAGACGTTCCACGTGCTCGAGACGAAGCTCGCAGCCGAGGCAGCGGCGAACGATACGAAGTCGCTCGATGCTACGCTGGATCCCGCCTTCGAGATGCGTACCGCGGACGCGCCCGGCGCTCCGATTCCGCGGGACGAATGGATTCGCAACGCTCACGCGTCGCATCCCGGCGCGCTGACGATCGCGCAAATCGCCGTGCACGATTTCGGCGATGTCGCTGTCGTCAGCTTTCAGGAAACGTCGAGCAAGCCCGCCCGCTTCGTCGTCGATTGCTGGAAGCGGGATGGCGCGGGATGGAAGCTCGCCGTGCGCTATCGAAGCAACGTTGCACCGGTCAGCGCAAAACCGTCGCGGGCACCCGGCACGCTCGACAAGCGCTACTGAACCGGCGCTACGAAACCGCGACGAGCCGGTGCAGCAGTTCCGGCGCGTCGAGCAGCTCACGGCTTGGGCAACGGTGCACGACGCGCCCGCGATCGAGCACGATAGCGTGCTGCGTGAGGGCAAGCGCGAGCTTCGCGTGCTGTTCGACGATGACCACCGCCATGCCGCTGTCGCTCACCAGTGCGCGAATGATCTTCACGAGATCCTGCACGATGATCGGCGCGAGGCCCTCCATCGGCTCGTCGAGGAGCAAAAGCGCCGGGTTGAGCACGAGCGCGCGCGCGATCGCAAGCATCTGCTGCTCGCCGCCCGAAAGCTGGCTGCCGAAATTCCCGCGGCGCTCGGCGAGGCGCGGGAAGATCTCGTACGCTTTCACGCGTGAAAACCGGCCCGGGCGCGCCACCGCGCTCAAGTGCTCATCGACGGTGAGCGAGGGCCACATGTAGCGCTCCTGCGGCACCCAGCCGATGCCGGACTGCGCGCGTCGATGTGTCGAAACGCCGGTCAGTGGCGCGCCGCGAAATGTCATCGCGCCGCGATGAAGGCGCGACAGCCCCATCAGCGTCACGAGCAGCGTCGTCTTGCCAACGCCGTTGCGGCCGAGCAGCGCGAGGCTGTCGCCTTCGCGCAACGACAGCGAGACGTCCTCGAGAACGACCGACGCGCCGTACCCGGCGGTGACGTGCTCGACGGCAAGCAGTTCACGCATGCTGCGCCTCGCCGAGATAAACCTCCTTGACGCGCGCATCTGTGGCCACTTCGGCGGGCGTTGCTTCGGTCAGCACCTTTCCGCCGACGAGCACGGTAATCCGCTCGGCGAAGCGGAATACGAGGTCCATGTCGTGCTCGATGAAAACGATGGTCACCTCGCGTGGCAGGCTTGCGATCACGCCGAAAAGCTCGGCGCTTTCGCCCGATGGAATGCCGGCGGCTGGCTCGTCGAGCAGAAGGATCGAAGGCCGCGTCGCGAGCGCGAGCGCGATTTCGAGCAGGCGCTGCTTGCCGTACGCGAGATTGCGTGTCACGACGTTGCGCTCGCCGGCGAGGCGCAGCGATCCGAGCAGTTCGAGCGCTTCGTCGATCAACGCCTGCTGCTGAGATACGGTTCTGCGCCACACCCCCCCCTGCCCCTCGCGCTCGCAGATCGCGAGCACGACCGATTCGAGCACGGTGAGCCCGGGAAACAGCGTATTGATCTGGAACGTGCGCGTCATGCCGTTCTTGACGCGCTCGTGCTGCCGCAACGACGTGATGTCGCGATTGCCCAGGAACACCTGTCCCGACGTCGGCGGAAACACGCCGGTCAGAAGATTGATGAGCGTCGTCTTGCCGGCGCCGTTGGGGCCGATCAGGGCATGGCGCGCACCCGGCGCGAACGACAGCGTCACGTCGCTCACCGCGGCAAAGGCATTGAAGCGCTTCGACAGCGCTTCCGTGCGAAGCGCGGGCGTGGGGGGACCCGCATCGCTCATTGCTTACGCCTCAGCATGCGCTCGCGCAGCGCCTCGAGGCCGCCGAGAATGCCACCGCGCGCGAACAGCACGATGACGACGAGGAAGAAACCGATCCAGAACTGCCAGTAGACCGGATCGATGCCGGACAGGTAATCCTGCGCGACGATGAAGATCGCCGCGCCGACGAGACCGCCGTAGAGCCGTCCCGTGCCGCCGAGGATCAGCATGATCATGAGGTCCGCCGAGCGCGGAAAGCCGAGCGTGTCGATGCCGACGAACTGTGTCGTCTGCGCGATCAGTGCACCGGCGATGCCCGCCACCGCCGCGCCGAGCGTGAACATCGCGCGCAGTCTTCGCGCGACCGGTGCACCGATCGCGGGCATCCGTCGACCGCCTTCGCGAATGCCGCGCACGGAAAGGCCGAATGGCGAATGCACGATCCGGCGCAGCACGACGAAGACGAGGAATACGACGACGAGCGCGTAGATGTAGGCAGTGCGCCCGCCGATGTCGAAATTGAAGCGTCCCAGAATCGGCGCGATCGTTACGCCGGATAGACCATCGACGCCGCCGCTGATGAACGCGGCTTTGTTCGCAACTTCCCACAGCATGAGCCCGATGCCAAGCGTGACCATGAGCCGCGTGAGATCGCCACCGCGCACGACGAGAAAGCTCGTGAGGTAGCCGACGATCGCGGCCGCGATCGCGGCAACGACAAGTCCGGAGATCGGCTCGTGAAAGCCGTGCACGGCAAGCAGGCCCGCGGTATATGCGCCGACACCGAAGAAGGCCGCGTGACCGAGCGACACGATGCCCGCGTAACCAAGCACGAGGTCGAGCGACACGGCGAATAGCCCGATGATGAGCACTTGGCTTCCGAGCAGGCGATAGCTCGGGAATGCGAAGAAGCACGCGACCGGGAGCAGCCAGAAGACGATTTCGAGCGGGCGAAAGCGGTCGCTCGGAAGCGCATCGCGATGTCCGCTTCCGAGCGGCGCTACGACGGCGGGCGCGCTCGGCGTCGCCACTAGCCGCGTCGCCCGTACAAGCCGGCGGGAAAGACGAGCAGCAGCACGACCATCAGCGCGTAGATGACGAACGCGCCGAACTGCGGCACGTAGTACTTGCCGGCCACGTCGAACACGCCAAGGATCAACGCCGCGACGAGCGGTCCCTTGATCGTGCCCGAGCCGCCGACGGTGACGACCAGCAGGAAGTACACCATGTACTTGAGCGGAAACGTGGGATCGAGACCAAGCACGTCGATGCCGAGGCCGCCACCAAGGCCTGCAAGACCGCTCCCCAGCGCGAACGTCAGCGCGAACACACGATTGACGTTGATCCCGAGGCCTGCCGCGGCGATCGCGTTGTCGACGCTCGCGCGCACCTGGCTGCCGAAACGTGTGTGGTCGAGCATGTACTGCAGCGTGAGCGTGAGCAGCGCGACGACGACGATCAGGAACAGTCGATAGACGCCGAGGTCAAGTCCCGCGACGTGCACCTGCCCGCGCAGGTACGATGGCAGCGACACCGGCTGCTGCGACGAACCGAAGACGTACGTCGCCGCCGCGATCGACATGAATACGATGCCGATCGAGAACAGCACCTGATCGAGCGGACTTGCACGATAAAGTCGCCGGTACAGCGTCCATTCGAACACCAGCCCCACGAGCGCCGCGACGACGAACGCCACCGGCAGCGTCGCGAGAAACGGCACGCCGGCGCGCGTCATCAGCACGACGCAGGCGTAGCCGCCCACCATTGCGAACGCGCCGTGCGCGAGGTTGACGAAATTCATCAGCCCGAGCGTCACCGACAGGCCGACGGCAATGATGAACAGCAGGCTGCCGTACGCCACGCCGTCGAACAGCACGCCGATCAGGTTGGCGATCACGGCGTTCTACGCGGGTACGTAGCGAAAGTGCGGCAGCGAAGGCCTTTGCACGGGCCTTCGCGCGTTTCGATGCCGCGTCGGGGGATCAACCCTCCTTGCCGGGGTCCTTGACGTTCGGGATCTTGTCGAACTCGATGTTTTCGAGCTTGTCGCCGACCTTCTCGACCTTGCGGATGTAAACGGTCTGGTCGATGTCGCGCGTCTGCGGATCGATCTCGACCGGACCGCGCGGGCTCGTCCATTTCATGCCCTTGATCGCCTCCATTGCCTTGTCGCCATCGATCTTGCCGCCGAGCTTCTTCGACACTTCGTAGATCACGTGCATCGTGTCGTAGCCGGCCGCGGCCATGAAGTTAGGCGCGCCGATCTTCGGATCGTTCGCGGCGTGGTAGGCCTTCAGGAACGCCTCGTTCTCGGGCGACTTGTGCGCTGCCGAATAATGGAATGCCGTGATCATGCCGATGGTCGGATCGCCCATCGCCTGCAACACGTGATCATCGGTGATGTCGCCAGTCGCGATCACCTTGATGCCTGCGGCCGCGAGGCCGCGTTCGTTGAATTCCTTCATCAACGACACGCCTTGCTGGCCGGCCGGCAGGAACACGAACAGCGCGTGCGGCTTCGCGTCCTTGATGCGCTGGATCGCGGCGGAGAAGTCGGGATTCTGCAGCGGCGTGCGCAGCGAACCGACGATGGTTCCTCCACCGGCGGTGAACGTCTTCGTGAACTGCTTCTCGGCGTCGATGCCCGGCCCGTAGTCGGCGACGAGCGTGTACACCTGCTTGATGCCGTTCTTCAGCGCCCATTGCGCGAGCGGCTCGGCGATCTGCGGAATGGTCATCGACACGCGCGTGATGTACGGCGACTTCGTCGTGATGATCGACGTTGCGGCATTCGAGATGACCATCGGCACCTTCGCTTCCGAGGCGACCGACGCGACCGCCAGCGCATTCGGCGTGAGGCCGAACCCGGCGAGAAACTGAACGTGATCGCGGGTGACGAGCTCCTGCGCGAGCCGCTTCGCGACCTCGGGTGCCGGCCCCTTGGTGTCACGCGTGATGAGCTCGACCTTCCTGCCCGCTACGGTGTCGCCTTGCTGCTTCATGTACGCCTTCATCCCGGCTTCGATCTGCTCGCCGTAGGCAGCGAACGGACCGGAGAAAGCCGCGATGACGCCGACCTTGATGGTGTCCTGCGCGTAGGCAGCGAGTGACAGCGCGAAAAGCGCGCCGGCCACGAGAGCGCGCGCGATGACCTTGACCATGAATGCTCCTCCTCGTGGTGTTTCGCGCCTCGTTGTGCCAAGGCGCCTGCGGTGGATGGCGATTATGCCTGACGTGTCCCAAGGAAGGGTCAGGGACGACGCTCGCCGCGGAGCTGGTCTCCGGCCTGCTGCGTCACCAGGATCGCGCGAAAATCGTTGACGTTCGTGCGCGTGGGACCCGTGACGACGCTATCGCCGATCGCCTCGAAGAATGCATGCGCGTCGTGACGCGCAAGGTCGGCCGCAGCGTTGCGAATGCGCTCGCGAGCACGCGCGATCGTGTCGGGTGTCGCGACCGCGCCGGCGATCTCCTCGGTGCCATCGACGCCGTCGGTGTCCGCGGCAAGTGCGTAAATGCTCGCGCGACCCGCGACAGCGATCGCCAAGGCGAGCAGCCACTCGACGTTGCGGCCGCCGCGGCCGCCTTCAACCCGAACGGTCACGGTAGTCTCGCCACCCGAGAGCAACACGCAGGGCGGCGCGATCGGTTGTGCATGCGTCGACACCTGAAGCGCGATCGCGGCGAGCGCCTTGCCAACGTCGCGCGCCTCGCCTTCGATCCGGTCGGAAAGGATCAGCGGTGCAATGCCCGCCTCCTGCGCGACGCGCGCCGCCGCTTCGAGCGCTTTCTGCGGTGTCGCGATCAGCCGGTATTCCGCACGCGCCAATCGCGGATCGCCCGGCTTGACGCTTTCGGCCGCATCGCTTGCGAGAACCTCGCGAAGCGCCGGCGCCGGTTCGACCGCATATTTGCGCAACACCGCGCGCGCATCGTCGACCGTCGTCGGATCGGCGACCGTCGGTCCCGACGCGATATCGATCGAATCGTCACCGGGCACATCGGAGATGGCGAGCGTGACGACGCGTGCGGGATGACATGCGGCGGCGAGCCGACCGCCCTTGATCGCCGAAAGATGCCGCCGCACGCAGTTGATCTCCGAAATGCTCGCACCGGACGCAAGGAGCGCCCGATTGATCGCCTGTTTGTCGGCAAGCGCGGCGCCCGGCAGCGGCAACGTGAGCAGCGAGGACCCGCCGCCCGAGATCAATGCGATGACGAGATCGTCGCGCGTCAGGCCTCGAACGCTCGCGAGTATCCGTCGTGCCGCATCGATTGCGGCATCGTCCGGCACCGGGTGCGCCGCTTCGACGATCTTGATCCGGTCACAGTCGACCGCGTGCCCATAGCGCGTGACGACGAGCCCCGAAAGCGGATGCGGCCAGTGCGTCTCGAGGGCGCGCGCCATCGCCGCGGACGCCTTGCCCGCGCCAACGACGATCGTGCGGCCCGGCGGCGCCTGCGGAAGAAAAGGCGGAAGCGCGTGCGACGGCTGCGCCGCTTCGACGGCCGCGTCGAACATGCGCGACAGAAGCGCGCGCGCCTGTTCGTCGTTCAACGTTCCATCGCGCCGTCGACGGCGACGCGCGCAGCCTGCCCATCCCGGCGCACCGACGATGGTCGCGGCGCGCTGCCCGCATCCCAATCGGGCGTCGGACCGAAACGCGCGACGAGATAGTCGACGAAGACGCGCACCTTCGCGGCGAGATAGCGATTGGGCAAATACGTCGCGAACAGCGTGGCTTCGGGCGCCCTGCATTGCGGCAGCAGCGGTCGAAGCACGTTCGCCTGCAGGTCGGCGCCGACGATATAAGTCGGCAGGAGCGCGACTCCGCATCCCGCGAGTGCCGCTTGCCGGACCGCGTTCTCGTTATCCAGGCGAAGCGCGCCACGCACTTCGATGCTCGTGCCGCCTTCCGCGCTTTCGAACTGCCACGAGTGCTCCGCGCCGTGCGTGTGCAGAATGCAATCGTGGCGCGCGAGATCGCCGAGCGTCGCCGGAACGCCGCGCTTTTTCAGATACGAAGGCGCCGCGCAAAGGCTCTGGCGGATGGGCGCGAGCTTCCGCGCAACGAGCGTCGGTCGCGCCTCGCCGGCGATGACCAGCGCGGCGTCGTAGCCTTCCTCGGCGAGATGCACGTCGCGATCGTTGAACGTCATGTCGATGCGCAACTCGGGGTAGGCCGCGAGCAACCCCTCGAGCGCGGGCGCAACGTGCAAAACGCCGAAGGACACCGGCACGTTCACCTTGAGCTTGCCGCGCGGCGTCGATTGCATGCCGGCCGTCATCGCTTCGGCTTCCTCGGCGGCGGCGACGATGTGCGCGCAACGCGCGTAAAACGCCTGGCCGATCTCGGTCAGGCTGATGCTTCGCGTCGTGCGATTGAGAAGGCGTACGCCGAGGGCTTGCTCCATCCGCGTCACGCATTTGCTGACGACGGACGTCGACACGTTGAGCCGGCGCGCCGCGCCGGAAAAGCTTCGCGCCTCGACCACGCGCGCGAAGATTTCCATCCCTGCAAGATCCATGATCGCATCACGTGAGAAAACGCCAACAATCTTATTCCAGATCGCAACCGAAAGCGACCGAACGCCGCCGCTGTTTCCCCATCGAAGCTTGAGAGAAATGGGCGCAACACGGCCCATTCGCAGAGAGTCCGGCGATTTTTCAATTTGTCGGAGCCGTCCCACAGCGGTAGACGCGAAACGCGCCAATGACTTTCATCGCAAGCAGGCGGAAGCTTCTCAAGGCAGCGCTCGTCCCATCCGCCGCGACGATCGCGCCGCTTCGTTTCATCCCGAAGGCGTCGGCCGATTCGGTCGCGACGCCCGGGCAGTTCGCCTATTTCACGCCGGTCGAATTCACGTGGGTCGAAGCCGCGGTCGCGCGGTTGATTCCCAGGGATGACCTCGGTCCGGGCGCGAAGGAAGCCGGCGTCGCGACTTTCATCGATCGCCAACTCGCGGGGCCTTATGGCCGCGCCGAGACCTGGTACATGCAAGGCCCGTGGAAACAAGGCACGGAGGAGCAGGGATACCAGCTCAAGCTAACGCCCGCGCAGCTCTATCGCACGGCGATCGCCGACGTCAACGCGTGGTGCGACAAGAATGGCAAGCGTCCATTCGCGGAGCTTGGTGCATCGGATCAGGACGCTATGCTGCACCAGCTCGAAGAGGGCAAGATCGATCTCGCGCGTGCGCCCGCGAAGGACTTCTTCGACATGCTGCTGCAGAACACCGTCGAGGGATTTTTCGCCGATCCCATGTACGGCGGCAACCGCGATTTCACCGGCTGGAAGCTGATTGGCTTCCCGGGGCCGCGCTACAACTACATCGCGGAAATCGATCAATACGGCAAGCGCTACACGATGCCGACGGTGGGACTCCTCGGGCGCGACGGAACCAGAGTGAAGGAAAGCTGATGGCGACCAAGCTTCCCCACGTCGACGTCGTACTGGTCGGTTTCGGATGGACCGCCGCGATTCTCGGTCAGGAGCTGACGGATGCGGGCTTGCAGGTGCTCGCGCTCGAACGCGGCGCATTTCGCGACACGGTGCCCGATTTCGCGACGACGCAGATTCAGGACGAGCTTCGCTATGCGGTGCGAAACGAATTGTTCGAGGAGCCCGAGCGCGAAACGTTGACGTTTCGCAATTCGATGGACCAGACGGCGTTGCCGATGCGCCATCTCGGATCGTTCAAGCCTGCCGCCGGCGCGGGCGGCGCGGGCGTGCACTGGAACGGGCAGAACTGGCGCTTTCTGCCGACCGACTTCGTCATTCGCTCGCATACCGAGCAACGATACGGCAAGTCGTTCATTCCCGCAGAGATGACGATCCAGGACTGGGGCGTCACCTACGACGATCTCGAGCCGTTCTACGACAAGTTCGAATACCTCTGCGGAATCTCCGGGGAGGCCGGCAACATCGACGGCAAGATTCAGGACGGCGGCAATCCGTTCGAGGGACCGCGCAAGCGCGGCTTTCCGCTGCCGCCGCTCAAGCGCAGCTACGGAACCGTGCTTTTCGACAAGGCGGCGAAGGAAGTCGGCTACAAGCCGTTCCCCTGCCCCGCGGCGAATACATCGAAACCGTACAAGAACATCTACGGCGTGCAGATGGGCGAATGCACGTACTGCGGCTATTGTGAGTGGTTCGGTTGCGGCAACTACTCGAAGTCGAGTCCGCAGACGACGATCTTTCCGGTGCTGCTGCACAAGGACAATTTCAAGCTGCGCACGCATGCGAGCGTGACGCGTGTGCTGAAGGATTCCACCGGCAAGCGCGCGACCGGCGTGATGTTCGTCGATTTGCAGGGGCGCGAGTACGAGCAGCCGGCCGATCTCGTGATCCTCACGGCGTTCGCGCAGCACAACGTGCATCTGCTGCTGCTCTCCGGGATCGGCAAGCCGTACGACCCGAAGACGAACCAGGGCGTCGTCGGCCGCAACTACGCGTACCAGATCACGTCGTCGGTCGACGTCTTCCTGAACGACATCGTCAATCCATTCATGGGCGCGGGCGCGCTCGGACAGGCGATCGACGAGTTCAACGGCGACAACTTCGATCACGGTCCCGAGAAGTTCGTCGGCGGCGGCTACATCGTGCTGTGGACGACCGGCGGACGACCGATCCTCCAGCACCATCTGCCGAAGGACGCGCCGAAATGGGGAAGCGGCTGGAAGAAGGCGATGCAGGATAACTACCTGCGCACGGTCAGCGTGGCGACGCACGGCAGCGTGATGAGCTACCGCGACGCGTACCTCGATCTCGACCCGACGTACCGCGACGTGTACGGCAATCCGCTTCTGCGGCTCACGTTCGACTTCCATGACAACGAGCATCGGATGTCGAACTTCCTGACGGAAAAAGCAGCCGGCATTGCGAAGGCGATGAAGCCGCGCGACATGCACGTCAACCAACGCAAGGGTCACTACACGATCATTCCCTACCAGACGACGCACAACACCGGCGGTGCGATCATGGGCGCCGATCCGCGCACGAGCGTCGTCAACCGCTATCTGCAATGCTGGGACGTGCCGAATCTTTTCGTTGTCGGCTCGTGCGCATTTCCCCAAAACGCCGGCTACAACCCGACCGGCACCGTCGGCGCGCTTGCGTACTGGACCGCGAACGCAATCCGTACGCAGTATCTCGACAAACCGGGTGCGCTGATCTCTGCATGAAAAGCAAACGATCATTCGTCGTCGCGGCCGCGCTTGTCGCCGGCGGTTTCCTCGCCGTAGCGCCGACGCTCTTCGCGCGCGAAAGCTCGCATGCCGAGCTCGAGCGGGGGCGCTATCTGACGCAGGCGGGCGACTGCGCCGCGTGCCACACCGCGCAGGACGGCCAGCCGTTCGCGGGCGGACGCGCGGTTCCGACGCCGTTCGGCACGATCTATTCGACGAACATCACGCCCGACGGGCCGACGGGCATCGGCAACTGGACGTCGGATGATTTCTATCGCGCGATGCACGAAGGCGTCGCACCGGGTGGGAAAAATCTCTATCCGGCGTTTCCGTACCCGTGGTACACGAAGCTCTCGCGCGCCGACGTCGACGCGATTCGCAGCTACCTCGCGACGCTTACGCCCGTGCGCCAGCAGAACCGGTCTCCGGAGCTGCCGTGGCCGTTCAGCGTGCGCGAGGTGATGAAAGGCTGGAACGCGCTGTACTTCAAGCCCGGCACGTATCAATCGAATGCGCAGAAGTCCGCGCAATGGAATCTCGGCGCCTATCTTGTGCAAGGTCTCGAGCACTGCGGCGCCTGCCACAGCCCGAAGAATTTCGCCGGCGCGCCGAACCAATCGAAGGCGTTCCAGGGCGGCTACGGCGAGCATTGGTACGCGACGAGCCTCGGCGGCGACTTGCGCGACGGCCTCGGCGAGTGGACGACCGACGACATCGTTTCGTACCTGAAGACCGGTGCGAATCGTCGCGCGGCCGCGTTCGGACCGATGGCCGAAGTCGTGCACGACTCGACCCAATACCTGAACGACGACGATCTGCGCGCGATCGCGGTCTATCTCAAGGATCTGCCACCGCATGAAAAAGCGCCCGCGAACGCGCCGAGCGCGCAGAACGCGTCGAACGAAGATAAGGCGCGCATCGCGCGCGGCCGCGGCGTCTACATCGACGACTGCGCGGGTTGCCACATGGAAAACGGCGAAGGCATAGCCGGTGTCTTCCCGCCGCTCAAGGGGAACAACGTCGTGCAATCGAAGGACCCGGAAACGGTCGTGCACATCATCCTGTCAGGGCAGAAAACCGCCGTGACGCAGGAGAACCCGACCGGTCTTGCGATGCCGGCCTTCGATTGGAAGCTCAACGACACCCAGATCGCGGACCTCGTCACCTATCTGCGAAGCGCCTGGGGCAACAAGGGCGACGCGATCGACGCGAACAAGGTGGCCGACACGCGCAGGACGCTGGTCGCGGCGCGCACGCGATAAGTCGGCCTCAGCCGACGTATTTCTCGACGATGTCCGGCGGGCGGATGTGCGCCTGCTCGGGGTCGCCGCCGGTCTCGCGAAGCGCCCGGCGCTGGCGCAGCAAATCCCAGCACTGATCGAGCTCGACCTGGACGTGCGCGAGCCGATCGTGCTCGACGGGCGCGAGCTCGGTTTGCCCGAGCAACCGATGCTCTTCGGCAACGAGATCCTGAATGTGGGCCAGCACCTTGTGCTCCGACTGGCGCTCCGGGGTCGATTTGTCCATGATCGCGGTCTCCCATGTTCGTGGATCGCGCGTTCGACTTGGATCGGACCCCGAAGATTCCCGGGAGCATCCCCGCCGCTTCCGGCGGCGAGCGCCTCCCTGCGGCCGACAAACCGTGAGAGGGGCATCGCTTCGCGCGTTGCTCACCGCGCGGGCGCTGCGCGCATTCGGCGACGGCTTCGTCAGCCTGATCCTGCCGCTGTACCTGCTCGACCTCGGCATGACGCCGTTCGACGTCGGCGTCATCGCGACGGCGACGCTGCTTGGTTCGGGGGGCCTCACGCTCATCGTTGGTTATCGCGCGCACCGCTATCGCCTTCGCACGATGCTCGTCGCTGCCGCGGCGCTGATGACGGCGACTGGTGCGGGCTTCGCGCTTGTGCGCGACTTCTGGCCGCTCTTCGCGATCGCCGTCGTCGGCACGCTGAATCCGTCGAGCGGCGATGTCAGCGTGTTCCTGCCGCTCGAGCACGCGCTCGTGGCGAAGCTTGCGCCGCAAGCGCGGCGTACGTCGTGGTTCGCGCGGTATAGCCTCGTCGGCTCGCTGTCCGCGTCGGCGGGCGCGCTCGCGGCCGGCGTGCCGCAACTCGTCTCCCAAGCGGGCGGCGTGTCGCTTCACGTCGCGTTGCAGGCGATGTTCGGCGTCTATGCACTTCTCGGCGTCGCGTCCGGTCTCGTCTATCGGCGGCTGCCCGGAGACGCGACGCAAACGCAACAGGCGACCGAGCCTCTTCGCGCAAGCCGCAAGATCGTCTACACGCTTGCGGCGCTGTTCAGCCTCGATGCGCTGGGCGGCGGGCTCATCGTGCAGTCGATGGTCGCGTTGTGGCTTTTCGAGCGCTTCGCGCTTTCGACCGCGACCGCGGGCGTGATCTTCTTCTGGACCGGTGTGCTATCCGCGCTGTCGTATCTCGTCGCCGCGAGAATCGCGTCCCGCATCGGGCTCGTCTATACGATGGTGTTCACGCATCTGCCATCGAACGTGCTCTTGTTGCTCGTGCCCTTCGCGCCGAATCTCGCGACAAGCATCGCGCTTCTGCTGTTGCGAAGTGCGCTGTCGCAAATGGACGTGCCAACGCGAAACTCGTTCGTGATGGCCGTCGTGCCTGCGGCCGAGCGTCCTGCGGCAGCGAGCGTCACGTCGGTACCGCGAAGCCTCGCCGCGGCCGTGAGTCCGCTTGCCGCGGGGTACCTGCTTGGCGTATCGACCTTCGGCTGGCCGCTCGTTGTTGCGGGCGTCATCAAGATCGCGTACGACCTCGCGTTCCTTGCGATTTTTCGCGGGCATGCACTACGCCGCTAAAGTGCGTTGCCCGTCGGCGAAATTGCCACGCAGGAACGCCGGCTTGTCGCGGTTCATCCAATGGTCCGGCTCACAGCCCATACGGGAGGTCTCAATGCGTACGCCTGTCAACATCGCCGGGCATCCGATCCACCCGATGCTCGAGACGATTCCGATCGGCTTGCGGGTTTTCTCGTTCATCTGCGATCTGTTCTTCGTCTTCGGCGGCGGTGCACCTGTCGTTGCCGCCCGCGCCGTGCAAAACGGCGCTCGTGCACATGGCGATCAACCTGGCGATCGTTGTGCTTTACATCATCAACTTCTGGCAGCGGTCGGGCACGCCCGATAACCCCGGTGGCTGGGTATGGTTGTCGCTGGCAACGATCCTGATGGTGCTCGTTTCCGGCTGGCTCGGAGGACGCATGGTGTACGTGCTCGGCATTGCGGTTACGCCGGCGCCGACACCACAGGACTCGTAAGGCTACGCGGCGTTCGGCGCCGACGCATCGCTTGCTTCGTCGAGCTCGCGCATGTCGACTTCGTCGAGCGCGAGGCGCGTGGCCCCGATGAGCTCGCGAAGCTGAGCCACCGACGTCGCGCTTGCGATCGCCGCGGTGACCCCCGGGCGCGCCATCAGCCAGGCGAGCGCGACCTGCGCGGGCCTGGCGTGCACGCGCGAAGCGACGCTGTCGAGCGCATCGAGAATTCTCATGCCGCGCGGGTTCAGGTACTTCTTGACGATGCCTTCGCCACGCGCACTCTTGCTCGCGTCGGCCGCGCTGCGGTACTTACCCGTGAGGAATCCTGCGGCGAGCGAGAAATAGGTGATGACGCCCACGTCTTCGCGCAGGCAAAGCTCGCAAAGCGGTCCTTCGAATTCGTCGCGCGAGTACATGTTGTAGAGCGGCTGCAGCGTCTGATAGCGCGGCAGCCCTTCGCGCGCACTGACTTCGAGTGCCTGCGAAAGCCGTGCGGCCGAAAGGTTCGACGCGCCGATCGCCCTCACCTTGCCCTGCTCGATCAATCGCGCGTACGCGTCGAGCGTCTCGTCGAATGGCGTCTTCTCGTCGTCCCAGTGCGATTGGTAGACGTCGATCGCATCGACGTGAAGTCGCGAAAGCGACTGCTCGGCGCTGCGAAGAATGTAGTCGCGACGCAGGCACTTGCCCTGTCCCATGTCGGAACCGACTTTCGTCGCGATGACGACGTCGTCGTGGCGTCCTCGCCCCGCGATCCAGCGGCCGATCACCGTTTCCGATTCGCCGCCGGCGTGGCCCGCCGCCCAGCGCGAGTAGGAATCGGCCGTGTCGATCAGGTTGCCGCCTGCGTCGACAAACGCATCAAGAACGCGAAACGACGTCGCCTCGTCGGCTGTCCACCCGAAAACGTTGCCCCCGAGGGCGAGCGGCGCGACGTCGAATCCCGTTCGGCCCAGCTTTTGTCGTTCCATGCTCTGGCGCTCCATCGTTGACAAACCGTCAGGCTAACGACTTCCGTCCAACGACAAAGGTTCAGCGCGCTGCGACGCGCCTGGCGGCGTAGAGCGTAGCACCTGCGGCAAGCACCGCGCCGGCGACGATGATCGCATCACGCGGCAGCATCGCGGCAAGCAAAGCGCATCCTGCGACGCCCACGATCGCCGTTGCGGTCAAAAACCGCTGTTCGCCCTCGCGCAGTGTAAGTGCGGCAGCGTTCGCGATCCCATAGTAGACGAGCACAGCGAACGAGCTCGCGCCAATCGCCGCTCGGGCGTCGGTTGCGAGCACGACGATGACCACGAGCGCGCCGACGACGAGCTCCGCCCGATCGGGAACGCGATAACGCGGGTGCACGCAGGCGAGGCGCTTCGGCAGATCGCCGTTGCCCGCCATCGCGAATGCCGTCCGGCTGACGCCCGCGAGAAGCGACAGCAGCGCGCCGAGCGACGCGACGGCCGCACCGGCGCGCACGATCGGCGCGAGCGCCGCGAGGCCACCGCCGGCAACGATCTGCACGAGCGGCGCCGACGTCGATGCAAGCGACGGCGCGTCGACCGCGACGAGCGCCGTCACGCATACGACGGCATAGACCACGAGGGTCAGCAAAAGCGCAAACCGGATCGCGCGTGGAATCGTACGCGCCGGATCGATCACCTCCTCGCCGAGCGTCGCGATGCGCGCATAGCCGGCGAACGCGAAGAACAGAAAGCCTGCCGATTCGAGCACGCCGCGCACGCCTTTCCACGTCGACGGTGCAAGTCGCGCGACATCCGCCGTGCCCCCGAAGGCGCCGGCAAGCACGACGACGGCAAGGCACGCGAGCACGACGCCCACGACGATCCTCGTGACGAAAAGCGTCTTCGATACGCCGAAGTAATTGATCGCCGTCAGCACTGTCACCGCGGCGACCGCGAGCGGCCGCGCAAGCGTCGGCGCCGCATACGCGCCGAAAGTGAGCGCCATCGCCGCGCAGCTCGCGATCTTGCCGGTGACGAACGCGAATCCCGCGATGAACCCGGGGAATGGACCGAGGCGCTTTCGACCGTAGACATAAGCGCCGCCGGATTCGGGATAGAGCGCAGCGAGCGATGCCGACGACGCAGCGTTGCAATACGCGACGACGCCGGCGATGACGAGACCCGCGAGGAGTCCCGAGCCAGCAACGGCGGCGGCAGGCGCCGGCGCGGCAAAAATGCCTGCACCGATCATGGCGCCAAGACCAATGAACACCGCATCGCCGACGCCGAGCTTGCGCGCAAGCCGTGTCGCCGGTTCGCGGTCGCTAGCAGTCACCATCGCCAATCGGTCATACTCCGGCATTGCATTCGCGCTTCACCAACCGTCGCAACGCGGCACGTGCCGCGCCACCGAAACACCGCCGCATCTGACAACTGTCAACTGACCCCTGTCACCTGATGTGCCGCCACTGAGATCACCGGCGTATCCGACAACTGCCAACTGCCAACTGACTACTGACAACTGAAAATGATCGCTCTCGTCATCGAGTCGCGCAGCCGCGATCTCGGCGGATTCACCGTCGGCCGCGTCCTTCCGTTCGCGACGCGCAGAAGCATCGGCCCGTTCGTGTTCTTCGATCACTTCGGCCCGCTCGTTTTCGCGCCGGGAATTCCGAGAAGCGTCGACGTGCGGCCGCATCCGCACATCGGGCTGTCGACGCTTTCGTATCTGTTCGAGGGCGAGATCATGCATCGCGACAGCCTCGGCTCCGAGCAGCCGATTCGCCCGGGCGAGGTCAACTGGATGACGGCCGGGCGCGGCATCACGCATTCCGAGCGCTTCGAGCGTGCGCGCGCCGAAGGCGGGCCGATGCATGGCATCCAGGCGTGGGTCGCGCTTCCAGTCGAGCACGAGGAGGTTGCGCCGTCGTTTGCGCATTTCGACGCCGACGCGCTTCCGTCGTACGAGGGCAACGGCCTCGTCGCGCGTCTCGTCGCGGGCGAAGCGTTCGGCGCGAAGGCGAACGTGCCGACGTATTCGCCGATTTTCTACGTGCACTGGCGTCTTGAGAAGGACGCCCGCGCGCAATTGCCGGCTGAATATCCGGAGCGCGCCGCGTTCGTCGCGAACGGTACCGTCGAAGTGGAAGGACGGCGTTTCGATGCCGGTGCGATGATCGTATTCGCGCCGGGCGCGCCGATCACGTTCACCGCGACGACGGATGCAACGGTGATGCTCCTTGGCGGCGAACCGATCGGCGAGCGCTTCATCGAGTGGAATTTCGTCTCGTCGTCGAAGGAGCGCATCGAGCAGGCGAAGGCCGATTGGCGCGCCGGCCGCATGAAGCTCCCGGTTCACGACGACAAGGAATTCATCCCGCTCCCCGGCGAGCCGGCGCCCCCCAATCCGATGTCGTAAGCCGTGCCCGCAGCGACCGCAGCTTCGCGTCGATCGCTGCGCCGCTACGCGGCCTTCTCCATCGCCGGCGTCCACTTGCCGGTGCGCGCGAGGCTGTTCATGCGCAGTCGATGCGCGAAGGCCTGTTGCGCGGCCGCGACGTTGTCGGCCTTGCCCTTCCAGATGTGCATCACGGGATCCTGCAACGCGCGCGCATAGGAGAACGACAGCACCCACGGCGCGCGCGGATCCTTCGCGTTCATTGCATTCAGGTTCGCCGTCGCTTCCTCGGGGCTTTGACCGCCCGACAGGAAGTTGATCGTCGGGACTGCGGCCGGCACGGTCCTGCGCAGCACTTCGAGCGTCGCGCTCGCGACTTCGTCGGGCGTCGCCTTGCGCGGGCTCGCCTTGCCGGGCAGCACCATGCTGGGCTTCAGGATGATCCCCTCGTACGCGACGCCGTGGCGGTAGAGCGCGCCGAACACCGCGTGCAGCACCGCCTCGGAAACCTGATGGCAGCGCTCGATCGTATGATCGCCATCGATCAGGACTTCAGGCTCGACGATCGGCACGAGCCCTTGCGACTGGCATATCGCCGCGTAGCGCGCGAGAACTTCGGCGTTCGCCGTGATCCCGAGCGGCGTCGGATTGCGGTCGGTGATTCCGTAGACTTCGCGCCACTTCGTGAAGCGCGCGCCCTGTCCCTTGTACGTCGCGAGGCGCTCGGCGAGCCCGTCGAGGCCCTGGGTGATGAGATCGCCCGGCGCGCCGGTGAGCGCCGTCGTGCCCTTGTCGACCTTGATGCCCGGCACGATGCCGCGCTTGTCGAGAAGCTTCGGCAGCGGCGTGCCGTCATCCGCGTTCTGCGACAGCGTTTCCTCGAACAGGATGACGCCGGCGAGATATTCGTCCGCGTGCGGCGCGTTCGCAAGCAAGGTGCGATATGCACGCCGGGTTTCGGCCGTCGATTCGATGCCGACGGCGCCGAAGCGCTTCGTAATCGTGGGCGTGCTCTCGTCGGCGGCGAGAATGCCCTTGCCCGGCGCGATGATGCGCTCGATCGTCGCGCGAAGCTCCGTTGCCTGGCTCATTCCTACACTCCTTGGGCTCGTGTGCGAGGTTGATAACTAAAAGCTCGTTCGTTAATGAATCACGTGATGCGTTTGACGCGAATGCCATGGGATACGTTAAGGCCGGCGAAGCGCGTGGTAGGCCCCACGCGCCACCCGGCCGACAAAGTAGACCGCGCATTTGCGTCAAACCCTTCGGGAACGGGCAGGTTGGGCCGATTGCTTTGGCGCGCGGCTTGCCTTGGGGCCCACCCACGGCGGCGCCCTGCTTCGCGCACTCGGCCCAACCGCCGCGTTCGCACACGCGATTCATTAACGGACAAGCTCTAAGTTTACGCGCCCGACGCGCGTACGCCTTTTGACCCGACGCTTTACACTTCCCGTCGTGGCTGCTGCGCGACTGCCCTCGTTCGTCTCCCGCTCGTTCGCATCGTCGCCGCTTCGCAACGCGGTCTTTCGCAATTTCTACGTCGGCTCCATCGGCGCAGCGCTCGGCTACACGATGCAGGCGACGATCTCGGCGTGGCTCATGGCGACGCTCACGACGTCGGCGTTGATGGTCGCCCTCGTGCAAAGCGCAAGCACCGGCCCGACGCTTCTGTTCGGCCTGTTCGCCGGCACGCTCGCCGACATCGTCGATCGTCGTCGCGTGATCCTCGCCACACAGGTCGTGCTGTTCGCGGCGAGCCTGTTGCTCGGCCTCGCGGCGCTCACCGGCGTCGTGGGTCCGGTCTCGCTTCTCTTCCTCACGTTCGCGGTCGGGGCCGGCTTCACGTTCTATCTGCCCGCGCAGCAGGCGAGCATCAACGAGATGGTGGCGCGAAGCGAGCTCTCGCGCGCCGTCGCGCTCGGGTCGGTGGCGTTCAACGTCGCGCGCGCCGTGGGTCCCGCCGCGGCCGGTGCGATCGCGGCCGCGCTGAGCTCGGGCGCAACGCTCGTGCTCGGCGCCTTCTTCTTCGTGCCGATGTTCGTCGCCATGCGCACGACGACGCCGAAGGAGGTCGCGCTGCCCGGCGTCCCGGAACGGCTTTTGTCGGGCGCGATGAGCGGGCTGCGCTTTGTTCGGCATTCGGCGCCGATGCGCGCATTCGTCATTCGCAATCTTTCGTTCAGCGTGTGCGCGAGCGCGTTCTGGGCGCTCTTGCCGGTGATCGCCCGCGACCAGCTCGGGCTCGGCGCCGGTGGCTTCGGTCTTCTGTCGGCGAGCTTCGGCATCGGCGCGATCGTCGGCGCGGTATCGATTCCGAACCTGTTGACGCGACAGTCGATGAACAAGGTCGTCACGTCCGGCGGACATCTGTGGGCGTTCGCGATCCTCATGCTGGCGCTGACCGGCATCACCGGCATCGCGTTGATCGGTGCGTTCTGTGCCGGCATGGCATGGGTCTGCGTGTTCGCGACCTTGTCGGCGGGAACGCAAAGCAGCGCACCGGGTTGGGTGCGTGCACGCGCAGTGTCGATGAATCTCGTCGCCACGCAAGGCTGTCTCGCGATCGGAAGCGCCGTCTGGGGCGCGATCGCGAACGGTGTCGGCACGCACTGGGCGCTCGGCGCGTCGGCCGCCGCGGTGTTCGCGTTGCAATGGCTTTATCGCCGCGTACGTGTCGAGATGGGACAGGAGGCCGATGTCGTGCCCGGAGCGCGTCTTCCCGACCTCACACTATCGGCCGAGCCGTTGCCCGACGACGGTCCGGTGCTGATCCAGATCGAGTACCGCATCGATCCCTCGAACCGCGATTCGTTCCTGAAGGGCATCCAGAAAGTGGGACCGACGCGAAGACGCAACGGCGCGACGAGCTGGCGCGTGTTTCGCGACCTCGGCGAAGAAGGTCGTTTCGTCGAGCGCTACGTGATCGCGTCGTGGGCCGAGTACGTGCGGCTTCGCGCGCGGATGACGATGGCCGACAGTCGGTTGCAGCAGGCCGTCGCCGAGCTGCAACGACCCGACGTTCCGATTCGCGTATCCCGCCTGATCGGAGTAACGACGACGGCGTGACCCACCCGGGCGCTGACCGTCGCCGCACGATATGATTCAGTAATGAACAGCCCCTCGATGCCGGCGATCTTCTTCGGCCACGGCAATCCGATGAACGCGCTTTCACGCAATGCGTTCACCGAGTCATGGTCGACGATCGGCCGCTCGATCCCGCGTCCGAACGCGATCCTGAGCATCTCCGCGCACTGGTACGGTCCGGGGACGAGCGTCACCGTTTCCGATGCGCCGGCGACGATCCACGATTTCGGCGGCTTTCCCCGCGCGCTCTACGAGGTGCAGTATCCGGCGAAGGGCTCCGCCGCGCTTTGCGAGCGTGTGCGCGATCTGCTCGCGCCCGTTCGCGTGCAGATGGACGAGCGCTGGGGACTCGATCACGGCACGTGGTCCGTGCTCGTGCACGTCTATCCGGACGCCGACGTGCCCGCCGTGCAGCTTTCGATCGACGAGACGCGCGAAGCATCGTGGCACTACGAGATCGCGAAGCAACTGCGGCCGCTCCGCGACGAGGGCGTGCTCATCATGGGCAGCGGCAACCTCGTGCACAACCTGCACGCGTATTCGTGGGGCAATCGCGCGCAAGGGCCGTACGATTGGGCCGCGCGCTTCGAGCAGCAGGCGCGCGCGCTGTTGTCCGCGCACGATTTCGCGCCGCTCGTCGATTACGAATCGCTCGGCCGCGATGCGATGCTGTCCGCGCCCACGCCCGAGCACTATCTTCCGCTGATCTACGTGCTCGCGCAGCATCGCGAAGGCGATCGCATCTCGTTCCCCGTCGAAGGTTTCGACGGTGGCTCGATCTCGATGCTGTCCGTCGCGATCGGCTGACCGCGACTAACTTCGGTGATCGGCATTCCGGAGATCGCGTCGATCGCGGTCTGCGTCGCTGCCTTCTGGTTCGTCTGGAACCAGATGAAGACGCGCGAGATCGCCAACGATGCGATGCGGGAAGCGTGCGAGCTGCGAGGCTTCCTGTTTCTCGACGATACCGTGTCGCTGCGCTCGATCCGGCCGAGACGAGACAACGAAGGCCGCGTGCGGCTCGCGCGGCTTTACACGTTCCAGTACAGCGACACCGGGCACAATCGTCGCAGCGGGTGGATCGCGCTTTTGGGCGCGACCGTCACCGCGCTCACGCTCCAATAGCAATCGGGCTTCGCAAGCACCTATCTCAAAATTGGGCGAACGGGCCGAGAGCCCGAAGGCCCGCAGCGAGCTCCGAGATAGTACTAAGACGTACGGCGAGGGACGAGCGAGGACACGACAACATCTATCGGCCCGCGCCGCCCATTTTGCGATAGGTTCAAGGGTGATTACGCCGCTGTCACGCGCAAGGCGTGCAGCGGCCGCGAATCGTATTGGGGCGAACTACCAGTTCGCGAACAGCGCTCCGACGATGGTCGCGCAACCAAAGGCGAGCATCGCGACGAGCGACAGAACCTCCGTCGTCACGCCAACCAGCGCGAGAATGCCGAGCACGATGCCGGCGACGCCGACAAGCGCACCGACAACGCTCATCACTTCGCTGTCGACCGCCGTCTTCACCGCGGTCCTGATCGCACTGTAACCCATCTGCTGGCGCTCGACCTCGACCGAGTTCTCGAGTTCGAGGGTGGTGAGCCGCGGCAAAACGCCGCTGCCAAGCAGGAAGCCCGCACCGAGGACGATCGCGGCGATCGCCAGCAGGATCGGCGGCACGACGCCGAGCAGGGCTAGCGCACCGAGCACGATCGCGCCGATGCCGGCGAGTCCTTCCGCGCTCAGTCCGCCACCGACCGCAGGCGTCATCGCAACGGGCCTCATGAGCCCAAGTGTGCGAATCCTGGAGAAGCCGGCTGCCGCAAGACCGCCTTCCAGCAGCAGACCCACGCCGAGCACGATCGCCGAAATCCCGAGCATGTACGGGCTCGCCACGCCGGCCAGGCCGATGATCGAAAGTACGACCGCGGCAAAGCCGGTGATCGCCGCTCCGGCGTAGCCGCCCGTCAAGAAGCCATCTGCGCCCGGTGCATGAGATGAAAGGGATGTTTCCTGGACAATTGTCGCCATATCTGCCTCCGCAAAAAAGTCTGTCAAGTATTTGATTTGACTATCGCGGAGACGCAGAATTCCCCTGAGCGATATCGATTCGCGGGGTGCCGTTGAACGTTACGGCAAACGAACGTCGAGCATGCAAAACTCGCGTGTTGGCGTGCAGGAATTCACGAACTGCAAACGTGCGAAGCCTAGATCGGCGGCACCGACCCGTTCTTGCCGACGCTGATACGCTGCGCCCCGAGCTTGCCGTCGGCGCCGCGCGTCGCATAGACGATCACGTGCGCGCCGGCGGTCAGGGAATCGCGGTTGCCTGGCTCGACGATGACGACCGGCGTACCTGGCGGCACGACGATCGTCTGTTCGCCCCCCTTGTACGTGAGCTTCATCGTGCGCGCGCCGCGCGCCGCGTCAACGCTCGTCACGGTGGCATTGGTCTTCGTGCGCTGCGACGATGGAGCGCTCGATACTTCTGAAACGGTTGCGTTCGTCATCGTTTTGCCGGGCATACCGGTCATTGGCCGATGGCCTTCCCCGGTGCCGCGCATCGATTCGGGAAAAATATGCACCTCGCTGGCGACGAGGATGCCCTTCGCGCCGGGCTTCGCGGTCGCGCCGAGAAATGCGCCTTGCTTGATCGCATCGAGACTTGACGGAACCCGCAGGCTCACGCGCACATCGCTCGGCAACTCGATGGCGATGTTTCGTCCGGTCGACGATTTGAGATCCAGCTTGCTGTCGTTGACTGACACGATGTCACCGCGAATTTGCTGCGGTACCGCCGCAAGCGCAATGCCTGCAATGCCAAGTTCGCACGCGACGAGGACGAGGCGAAACGAGTTGCGCAAGATCGATCGATGCAATTTTTTCTCCGTCAGGAAGTGGAGACGCGAGTCGTTCGCGAGCCCTCGCGCCACGCGATGATGCCCATGCAAAACGGCAACAACGACAACGCGAGGCAAACACCGACGATGCCCGGCCAGCCGAAGCGCGCGTAGGCGTTGCCGCCCGCGGCAATGCCAGCGGCGCCGCCGAGATAGTAGAACAACGTATAGAGTGCGTTGGCCTTGCCGCGTTCGCCGGAAAGCGCACGATTGAGGCCGCCGATCGCTGCCGCATGCACCGCGAAAAAGCCGATGCAAAGCACGACGAGGCTTACGACCAGAACGGCCATCATTTTGATCAGCGAGGCCAACAATGCGACCGCGATGATGACGGCACCGACGCTCATCACGACACCGTTGCCGAAGCGATTGGCAAGGCGGCCCGCGATCGGACCTGATGCAAGCCCGGCGACGTAGGCCAGGTAGAGCGAGGTGATCGTCGGCGTCGAAAAGCTCCATGGCGGCGTCGACAGGTAGAACGGGAAATAGTTGAAAGCGGTCGAGAAGGCGCCGAATGCACCAAAGGCCGCCGCCTGCGCGAGCACCTGCGGACGCCTGGCCACGAGGCGAACGAACGGAATGTGCGCGGTTGTACGAACGTTGCCGTGCGGAGGGTCGACAATGCGCATCGCGACGAGGAGCGCGACGATGACGAGCGCAAAGGCCACCGTGAAGAACGCATCGCGCCAATGCGATGGCGCGAATGCCCAGCCGGCGAGAAGGCGGCCGCCGAGGCCACCGGCCACGGTGGCCGACACGTATGTCCCCATCGCGACATTGAGCGCCCTGGTCGGCAGGGAGCGGGAAAGCCATGTGGCGACGACGGTGGTCAGCATGGGAATGAACGCGCCCTGGACGCCGCGCATGGCGACGAGCGTCGGGAAGCGCGACGTCGTTGCACACACGAGACCCGCGCCGGCGACAGCGCACGCGCCAATGATCATCAAACGCCTTGCCGGATAGCGATCGGCGAGCACGCCGACCGGCAGCGTCGAGACCGCCATGCCGATGATCACCGCGGACACGGAGAGCGACGCCGTCGCCGGCGATACGCCAAACTGGGCCTCGAGGATCGGCAGCACCGGCTGCGTGATGTAAATTGTCGCGATCGCGCAAGTGACGAGCGCGAAGATGAGCGCAAGGAGCGACCGGTCAGGCGAGGCCGCCGGCCGATCGCCTTGCCGGGAATGCCAAGAACGAGGGCCGCGACGCGATGTCACGGCAGACGATGGAGGGACGAAGATGAGGACAGCCGCATGTTACGCCGCCGCGCTCGCACTTCTGGCAGCGGCGAGAATCGCCAACGCCGATCCGAGAAGCGACTATTACCAGCGGGCCGCTGCCCGCGACGAGGCGACATTTCGCGCGCTCGACGTCAACAATCGGGGCTACGTCACGCGCCAGGAAGCCGCGGGCGACAACGATTTCACCGCGCGCTTCCGCGACATGGACATGAACGGCGACGGCGTGATCACGCGCGCCGAACTCGCGCGTTACATCAGCGAGCACTACGGCATCGACATACCCGATGCCGGGAAGCCGACCGCGGTGACGCAGCAGGTCGAGGCCGGGACGGGGGGCTGAAGCCGTAGCGCCAGAATCGCTGCCAGAGGTGTATTTCCTGGACGGAAAATCGGTGCCAGAGATGTATTTCCCGAATGATTGCGACGACGCGCCACAACAGCGCCGGGAAATACATCTCTGGCACCGATTTTCGTAGCTAATCCGGTGGCAGCGAATTCGCCGTCGTATCGCCGGTGGCGGGAATCATCGGCGTCTCCACGATCGGCGCGCGCGGCAAGCCCGTAACGGCGAGGATCTGCTCCTCGTTCAGCGTTTCGTGCTCGAGCAGCGCCTTCGCGAGCGCATCGAGCGACTTGCGATGCCTGCGCAGCAGGCGCAGCGCTTCCGCGTGGCTGTCGCCGATGATCTTGCGCACCTCCTCGTCGATCGCCTCGGCGGTCTCTTCGCTGAAGGGCTTCGTTCCGCCGTAGCTTTCGAGCGCGCTGAGGTACGGGTTCTCCCGCGGCGCAAGCTGCACCATGCCGACGCGCTCGCTCATCCCCCAGCGCGTCACCATCCGGCGCGCGAGTCCGGTCGCCTGCTCGATGTCGTTCTCGGCGCCGGTCGTCTTCGTGCCGTAGACGATCTCCTCGGCGGCACGTCCGCCAAGCATGCCGACGATTCGCGCGCGAAGATACGATTCCGGATAGTTGTAGCGATCGCTGTCGGGTCGCTGGTAGGTGACGCCGAGCGCCTGTCCGCGCGGCACGATCGTGACGCGATGGACGGGATCGGCCCCGGGAACGACGAGACCCAAAATCGCGTGCCCGCCCTCGTGGAAGGCGATCCGCTCGCGATCCGCCTGCGATAGAAGAATCGGGCGCGCGGGTCCGAGCACGATCTTTTCGAGCGCGTCGAGAAAGTCCTTTTGGTCGACCTTCTGCTCGTTGCGTCGCGCCGCGAGCAGGGCCGCCTCATTGACGAGATTCTTCAACTCGGCGCCCGAGAAACCCGGGGTCGATGCGGCGAGATCGCCGAGGCTCGCGTCGGGCGCAAGGGGAACGTGCCGCACATGGACGGCGAGAATCGCCTCGCGGCCCTTGCGGTCCGGAAGATTGACGACGACCCGCCGATCGAAGCGGCCGGGGCGAAGCAGCGCGCGGTCGAGCACATCGGGCTGGTTCGTCGCCGCCAGCACGATGATGCCCTCGCGGCTCGAGAAACCATCCATCTCGGTCAGGATCTGATTGAGCGTTTGCTCCTGCTCGCTCGCCCCGCCGATGGCGGTCGGGCCGCGCGCGCGTCCGATCGCGTCGAGTTCGTCGATGAAGATGATCGCGGGCGCGTTCTCGCGCGCCTGCTTGAAAAGGTCGCGCACACGCGCAGCGCCGACGCCGACGATCATCTCGACGAACTCGGCGGCGCTCATCGAGAAGAACGGCACGTTCGCCTCGCCCGCGACCGCCTTGGCGAGCAGCGTCTTGCCGGTGCCAGGCGCGCCGACCAACAGCACGCCCTTCGGCGCCGCGCCGCCGAGACGCGTGTACTTCGGCGGGTCGCGCAGGAAGTCGACGATCTCGATGAGCTCGTTTTCCGCCTCGTCGATGCCGGCGACGTCGTCGAAGGTCACTTTCGTGTCCTTGTCCTGATCGTAGCGGCGCGCGCGGCTCTTGCCGATGCCGAGCAAGCCTCCGCCGAGTCCTCCGCCCTGCTGTGCCGTGCGGCGAAACAGCCAGACGTAGAACGCGATCAGGAGCAGCGCGGGGCCGAAGCCGAAGAGCAGCGTCGACAGCGGGCTCGATCCCTGGGCGATCGGTTCGGCGCTGATCTCGACGTGGTGATCGAGGAGCAACTGCTCGAGATCGTGACCGGCGAACGCGGGCACCGTCGTCTCGAAGAACGTCGACGTGCGCGGCGGGCCGCGCCTCGGGATCCCCCGCGACTTCGGCGGCGGAACCGGCGGCGGCGCCGTCTGGCCCTTCGGTTCGGGCGGAGGGTACGTGATCGCCTTCGCGAAGCGCCCGGTCATCGTCTCGCCACGGCTGAAGATCGCTTCGACGTTGTTCTTTGCAACCTCGTCGCGGAACAGCGTGTAGGGAATGGTCAGCGGCGTCTCGCCGCCGGGCAAGAGGTAGCGCGCGAGCAGGAAGTTCAGGATCAGCGCGATGGCGAACCACCACCACATTCGTCGCGGCGGTATCCGCGGCGGCGTCTGTGGCGGTTGCGGCGGCGGCGTGCTCGGGTGCCGCTCGGGCGGCTTGACGCCGCGGGGCGCCCCCACGTCCGTGCGGCGGGCGATCAGCCAGTCGGGCAGGTTCAAACGTTCTCCTCGTTCACGGATCTAAAGTCCCCCCACGCTCGCGGCTCCGCCGCGTCGCTGCCCCCGAGGGGGCGCAATTCGCGCTTGGGGCGGCCCTGCGCACTCATCTTCCCTTAACCAAGACCGCCTCCCGGGCGCGACGTTTCCGCGGCGGACGCTTTCCGGCATCGCTCCGGCACGCCGCGGAGTGGCCGTGGTTCATACTCTCTTTCCTGTCGATCACGATAAAGGAGCTGCCATGAGGAACGCGACCGGTAAGGCCGATGCGCGCGAACGTGCGCGCGACGTTCGTCTCGCCACGCGAACCGATCTGCCGGATGCGGCCACCCGCGACATCGCCGGCGCGCTGAACGCGCTTCTTGCCGACACGTTCACGCTCTACGTCAAGACGAAGAATTTCCATTGGCACATGAGCGGACCGCATTTTCGCGACTACCACCTGCTGCTCGACGAACAGGCCGACCAGATCTACGCGATGACCGACCCGATCGCCGAGCGTGTGCGAAAGCTCGGCCACACGACGATCACATCGATCGGACACGTCGCGCGCCTTGCTCGCGTCAGCGACAACGATGCGGGATACGTCGAGCCGCTCGACATGCTCGCCGAGCTTCGCGAGGACAACAAGTCGCTTGCCGCGCGAATGCGCGAGACGCACGGCCTTTGCGACGAGCACGGCGACGTCGCGACTGCGAGCCTGCTTGAAGTGTGGATCGACGAGGCCGAGCGGCGCACGTGGTTCCTGTTCGAAGCGAGCCGGCGCGGCGATCCCACGGGGCACTGAGCGGTCGGCCGACGCGCCGACCGGAAGCGCGCCTCCGCCCCCGTTGCGCTTCAACGCTCACCGGCGGGATTCCAGTTGCCAGGCAGATCGAAGACGAGCACTTCGGCGCGACGGCCGTTCGCAAGCGCCATGTCGCCACCGTCGGAAAGAAGCGCATCGCCGGCGCGAAGCGCATGGCCGTTGATCGTCAGCGCGCCGCGGACGACGTGCGCGTAACCGTTGCGTCCCGGCGCGAGCGGGTAATGCGCGAGCTCGTCACCGTCGAACAGGCCCGCGAGAATCGCGGCATCCTGGCGGATCGACACCGATCCTTCACGTCCGTCGAGCGAGGCAATCGTGCGGAACCGGCCGCGTTTCTCGTCGTCGGCGAAATGCTTCTGCTCGTATGACGGCGCGATGCCGAGTGCGTCGGGCTCTATCCAGATCTGCAGGAAGTGCGTGACCCCGAGCGGATCGTCGTTGAACTCGCTGTGCAGGATGCCCGTGCCTGCCGAGAGACGCTGCACGTCGCCTGGGCGGATCGTCGAGCCGTTGCCCATCGAATCGCGATGCGCGAGCGCGCCTTCGAGCACGTAGGTCACGATCTCCATGTCGCGGTGACCGTGCGTGCCGAAGCCGCGCCCCGGCTGCACGCGATCCTCGTTGATCACGCGAAGCACGCTCCACCCCATGTATCGCGGATCGTAGTAGTCCGCGAACGAGAAGCTGTGGTACGAGTCGAGCCAGCCATGGTTTGCATGGCCGCGCTCGTTTGAAAGTCGCAGTCGATCCATCCGCTTGCCTTCGTTAGGATTCAGCCTCGAACCATCGATCCGGAGGGGAAAGAACATGCCCGACGCCTTGTTCACGGCCCGGCGGGACGCCGGCGCCGTCCACGACATCGCGCTCTTGCTTTTGCGTTTGATCCTCGGCGTACTGATCCTGTTGCATGGCGTCGCGAAGATCGCCGGCGGAGCTGATGCCATTCTGGGCGCCGTCGCGAACACGGGCCTCCCCGCCCCGCTCGGCTATCTCGTCTATATCGGCGAGGTCCTCGCGCCGATTCTCGTGATCGTCGGCCTGTGGACGCGCGCCGCCGCGATCGTGATCGCGATCAACATGATCGTCGCGATACTGCTCGTACATGCGTCGCAGGTCCTTTCACTCGCGAAAACGGGCGGCTGGGCGCTCGAATTGCAGGGACTCTACCTGATCGTCGCGATCTGCGTCGCGCTTCTCGGTGCGGGACGCTACAGCCTGGGCGGAAGGTTCGGTCCCTGGAACTGATGTTGCGCATCCGGTCACTGCAATCGAACGCGCCCATGACAGAAGTCAGTTGACCAGGTAATCCGGATACCGCGCGCGGATCGCATCGACGTGCGCAAGCGTTCCGGACAGATGCTCGCGCACGCGCCGTTGCGCGCGATCGGCATCGCGCTTCGCGACCGCATCGGCGATCCGCGCATGATCGCGCAGGATGGTTTCGCCCTTTCCGGCGACCGGCAGATGCAAACGCCGCAGGCGATCGATATGGCCACTGCGCCTTCGCACTTCGTCCCAGAGACCGGGAACGCCGGCGGCTTCGTACATCTGCCGGTGGAACGTTTGGTCGCACGCGACGAACTCGGGATAGTCGCCTTCGGCGAGCGCGGTTCGCTGGCGCTCGATCGTGGCGCGGAGGCGCTTGACGAGTGCCGGATCGTGGCGCGCCGCGAGCGTGCGAACCACCTCGAGCTCGATCGCGCGTCGCAGAAAATGCGCCTGCGTCGCCCGCGCCACGTCGATGCGGCTCACGACGGTCTGGTGTTGCGGGAAGACGTCGACCAACCCTTCTTCCTCGAGGCGCATGAGCGCGTCGCGCACCGGCGTCTGGCTGATTCCGAAAGTCGCCGCGAGCTCGGCGCGCGAGAGCACGATACCGGGCGGCAGGTCGAGCGCGACGATACGCTCGCGCAGCCGGTCGAGCACTTGCGGCGCGGCGTGGCGCGAACGCTCGAGACGCTGCACAGCCGCGTCCGAAGACCGCCCGCCGTCCGAAGGCTTGCGAATGAGAGATGGCGCTCGCATGGTTGACGCTGATATTCTAGTGCTTTACTTCACCGACGCGGCGAAACCCGTCCGCCACCCGTTCGAGGAGGAAACCCTTGATGCGATCCCTTGCCTCGCTCGCCGTCACGGCGTGCTGCGCCGCGCTTCTCACCACGCCGCTGCTCGCGAACGCGCAGCAGAAGACCGAGATCACGATCACGCGCCAGCCCGGCATTCTTTACCTGCCGTCGCACGTGATGGAAAAGCAGCATCTGATCGAGCAGGAGGCCGCGAGACGTGGCATGCCGAATCTCGAGGTGGCCTGGGCGAATCTATCGGGTGGCGGCGCGCAGACCGACGCCCTCCTCGCCGGCAGCGTCGACGTTGTCAACACCGGCGTCGGCAATCTGCTGCTGCTTTGGGACAGGACGAAGGGCGGCGTGAAGGGCATTGTCGCGAATTCGGCGCTGCCGCTCACGCTCATCACGCGCAATCCGAACATCAAGACGCTGAAGGACTACGGGCCGAAGGACCGGATCGCCGTGCCGACGCTGAAAGTATCGACGCAGGCGATCCTCCTGCAGATGGCGGCCGAAAAGCTGTGGGGGCCAGACCAGATGACGAAGCTCGATCCGTTGACGGTGCAACTCGGGCATCCGGACGCGGCCACGATGATGGCGAATCCGAGGGGCGAGATCACGAGCCACTTCGCGGCGCCGCCTTACTCGTACTTCGAGCTCAGGAACGTTGCCGGTGCGCACGTCGTCATCGACTCGCCCGAGATCATCGGCGGTCCGCTCACGCAATCGCAGTTCTTCACGACGACGAAGTTCGCCGACGCCAACCCGAAGATCGTCGAGGCCATCAAGGCCGCGACATTCGACGCGATCGCGTTCATCAAAAGGGACACCCCGGCGGCGGTCGACATCTACAAGGAGATCACGCACGACAAGATGCCGAAGGACGAAATCCTCGGCATGCTGAAGCAGCCGGGCATGATGGAATGGACCGCGGCGCCGCAGGGAACGATGAAATTCGCCGCGCACCTGCACAAGGTCGGCACGCTGAAAACGATGCCGGCGAAGTGGACCGACTACTATCTGCCGATCACCGCCGATCTGCCGGGTAACTGATGAACGAAGCGACGCGGAAGAAGCTCGCGACGGTCAGCGTGGCCACGCTGACGACGGCATTGTTCAAGCGCGGATTGCGCAACCAGTTCATCCAGGACGTGCATCCGCTCAACCCTGCGCTTTGCAACATGGTCGGCGAGGCGTTCACGCTGCGCTACATTCCGGCGCGCGAGGACCTGAATCCGATCGGCGTGTTCAAGGACCGCGCGCACCCGCAGCGCAAGGCGATCGAGGAATGCCCGCCCGGCGCGGTGATGGTGATCGACAGCCGCAAGGACGCGCGCGCGGCGTCCGCGGGATCGATTCTCGTCGCGCGATTGATGAAGCGGGGCTGCGCCGGCATCGTCACCGACGGCGGCTTTCGCGATTCGCCCGAGATCGCAAGACTGACGATTCCCGCCTACCATCAGCGGCCGTCGTCGCCGACGAACCTCACGCGCCATCAGGCGCTCGACATCAACGTGCCGATCGGATGCGGCGATGCGCCGGTGTTTCCAGGCGACGTGATCGTGGGCGACGCGGAAGGCGTCGTGGTTATCCCGGCGCACATCGCCGACGAGCTCGCAGGAGAAGCAGTCGAGATGACCGCGTTCGAGGATTTCGTGACCGAGGAAGTGCTGAAGGGCCGATCGATCCTCGGCCTCTATCCCGCCACCGATCCGCAGACGGAACGCGACTTCGCCCAATGGCGCAAAGCCAACGGACGATAGGAAGCGAAAAAGCGACTCAGGACGCCGTGCGCGCTTCGGCGTTCGCGATGCGGCAAAGCGCCTCGTCGAGCGCGCCGACGGTGCGATCGACGTTGCCGAGCTTGTCCAGCCCGAAAAGACCGATGCGGAATGTCGAGAAATCGGCGGGCTCGTCGCATTGCAGCGGCACGCCGGCGGCGGTCTGCAATCCGGCGTCGATGAAGCGCGCGCCCGAGCGAATGGCAGGATCGTCGGTGTAGCTCACGACGACGGTGGGTGCCTCGAAGCCGGGCGCAGCGACGCTTCGCATGTCGTGCGCGGCGAGGAGCTTGCGCACCTTGTCCCCGAGCACCTGCTGCGCGCGCTTCGCGTTGTCGAAGCCGAAGCGCGAAAGCTCGTCGATCGCGCCGGCAAGGCGTGCGAGCGCATCGGTCGGCATCGTCGCGTGATAGGCATGTGATCCGCCTTCGTAGGTTTCCATGATCGACAGCCACTTGCGAAGGTCGCAGGCGAAGCTCGTGCTCGTCGTATGGTCGATCGTCTCGCGTGCGCGCTCGCCGAGCATCACGAGCGCGAAGCCCGCCGAGCTGCTCCAGCCTTTCTGCGGCGCGCTGATCAGGATGTCGACGCAAAGCGCCTTCATGTCGACCCACAGCGCGCCCGAGGCGATGCAGTCGAGCACGAACATGCCGCCTTCCGCGTGTGTCGCGCGCGCGACGTCCCGGACGTACGCATCGGGCAAGAGAATCCCCGACGCGGTCTCGACGTGCGGGGCGAACACGAAGTCGGGCTTCTGCTCGCGAATCGCGGCAATCACTTCGTCGATCGGGGGTGGCGCGAACGGCGCCTGCCTTGTTCCGCTCGTGCGGCGCGCCTTCAGCACGGTCGTCGACGAAGGAATGCTCCCCATGTCGAAGATCTGCGACCAGCGGTAGCTGAACCAGCCGATGCGAATGACGAGGCAGCGCTTCCCGGTAGCGAACTGACGAGCGACCGCCTCCATGCCGAACGTGCCGCTGCCCGGCACGACGACCGCCGAGCGCGCCGCGTAGACCTGCTCGACCGTGCGCGCGATCTTCACCATCGAGCGCTGGAACGCGCGCGACATGTGATTCAGCGCACGGTCGGAGAAGACGACGGAATACTCGAGCAGACCGTCGGGATCGACGTTCGCAAGAAGGCCAGGCACGCTCGACTCCGGCAAAGGGGATGGATCGACAGGATACCGCGTGAGCGGCCAGGTCGCCGTCAGGTGCTTGCCGCGGCGGGTTCCGTGCGGCGGTTACGCGCGAGCCAGTGATCGACGAGCGCGACGATGCGGTCGACGGCATCGAGACGCAGCGCCTTCTGCGCGCCGATCGATTGCACCAGGCGATCCACCCGCTCGATATTGCGTGCTCCGTTCGCCAAGGCACGCGCAGCAGACGACGGCCGGTCGAGCGACAGCGCGGCCTTCGCGTATTTGTCGAACGGCACGAGATCGGCATCGGCCGCGCCGAGCGCCTTGCAGACGCGCGCGACCCAGTCGTACACGGCGCGCGACGCGGGGACATCGTCGTGCACCGCATCGCGAATCGAACGCACCGAATCGGTCTCGACGCAGCGGTAGTTGCCGGTCAACAGCATGCTCCATTTGGCGAGCGGAACGAAGATCGAGTCGTGCACCTTGAGCTTCACCGGCAGCTCGACCGGCCCGTTTCGGGTCGGAAGGCGACTCGCTTCGATGTCGGCTTCGAGCGTTCGCAGGATCGCGGTATTCGTGGCCGACTCGAAGCGCGCGGCCTTGAAGTTCGTCGGCAGGCTCACCTGCAGCACGTTCACCTTGCTGCCCGGAGGACGAAACGCCTGTGGATCGGGGCTGCACAGCGTCACCAGCGCGGGATCGAACGCGTCCCATACCAAGGCATCGGTGTAGCAATCGCGAAGCGTCGCCGTGTCGATCTGCGGAATCCGCGCGAGATACGGCAACGGCGGCATGTTCATGATCGACATGCAGGGCACTTTCGCGTGCGCGATCGTTTGCAGCAGGTCGCGCACGTCGCGCGACGCGTATTGCGGCTCCTGCATCGCGAGCGCGACGAGATCATAACGGCTCGGGTCGACGCCTTCGGCGCCGCTGGCGGAAACCTTCCCCGGCAACGTTCGCGAATCGATCTCGACTTCACTGCCCGAGCCCTTCGCGTGCAGGCGGACGCGGAAGCCCTCGGCGTTGATCAGCTTCGCTTCGGCGGGCAGGCAGACCAGCCGCACGTCGTGACCGGCGAGCAACACGCGTGCGCCGAGCAGCGAGCCGTATGACGCGCCCAGGATCAAAAGGTTGTACTTGCGTTGCATCTTGACAGCCACTCCTTCGCGCGAATCGAGCGAATCAACCGAGACCGCTCACCGGCAGCGCCGCACCGTGGATCGCGCGGGCGGCGGGCGACGCAAGAAAGACGATGACGCGCGCGAGATCGTCGGGCGCGACCCAGCGGGTCGGATCGGCATTCGGCATCGCACGCCGGTTTTCGGGCGTATCGATGACCGTTGGCAGCACGCAATTGACACTGATGCCGTGCTCGCGCAACTCGGCCGCCATCGCTTCGGTGAGACGGACCACCACTGACTTGGACGCCGCGTACGCGCCCATGTTCGCGGACGCCTTCAGCGCCGCGTACGCAGCCACGTTGACGATCGCGCCGCCCCCAGCGTCGAGCATCTTCGGCACGATGGCGCGCGCCATGTCGAGCACGCTTCGCGCGTTCAGGTCGAACAGAAACTGCCACGTCGCGTCCGACGTTCGGTGCACCGGCTCGCCCATCCGAAAGCCGCCGACGATGTTGCAAAGGACATCGATGCGACCGAACTTCGCGATCGCGTCATTCGCGACCGCGTCAGCGTCCGCCTGCCGTCCGAGGTCGGCCGAGATGAAAAGCCGCCGCGCATCCTCGTCCCCGAAGCGCCGCGCAAGACTCTCCCGATCGTGGCCGACGAGCACGCAGTTCGCGCCGCGCTCGGCAAACGCGTTCGCCACCGCGAAGCCGAGGTTTCCCGCGGCGCCCGTGACGACGACGGTGCGCTGATCGAATTCCATGACGAGGCGCCTCCTCGCGGCAAAGGCGGTCGTATATACCCGTTCCGGGCGGTTGGCAATGTGCGCCCGGGACCGCCCCAGGCGCGATTCGGGGCTTTTTGCTATTGTGGCCGTTGAAAGTCTCGATCAGCCGACCGATGTCCGTCGACACGAACGCTTCGCCGCGACGCCCCGATACTTTGGGCGTCCATTCGCTCGACCGGTTCGTCTTCAGCGTGCCCGATATCGGGATCGCCGAGCGCTTCTATCGCGCGTTCGGCCTCGACGTTCAGCGCGACGGCAAGCGCCTCGACCTTCGCGCCGCCGAAAGCACGCATTGCTGGGGCAGCGTGTTCGAGACCGGTTCGCGCAAGAAGCTCGAATACCTGACTTTCTCGGCGTACGACGAAGATTTCGAGCGGCTCGCGATGCGCATGCGACAGGCAGGCGCCTGCGAGCCGCATCCGCTCTCGGACGGTCGCGGCGCATGGACGCGCGACGCGGACGGGACGCCGGTCCAGCTCGTCGTCGGAGCCAAGGTATCGCCTCGCGCGCCTTCGCGCGCCGCCGAGGCGCTTCCGGTGCGCGAGGGCAACGGCGCCGCGCCAAGCCGCAGCGCCGCTTCCCCGGTACGACCGCGGCGGCTGTCGCACGTGTTGTTGTTCACGCGCGACGTGCAGCGGCAGATCGACTTCTACACGCGAACGCTCGGTCTGCGTTTGTCGGACCGGTCGGGCGACGTCATCGCGTTCCTGCACGGGCCGCACGCGAGCGATCACCACGTGATCGCGTTCGCGAAATCGCATGCGCCGGGCTTGCATCATTCGAGCTGGGACGTCGCGAGCGTCGACGAAGTGGGCTTCGGCGCGGAGACAATGCGCGGCCACGGTCACGCGAAGGGTTGGGGCGTCGGGCGGCACGTGCTCGGATCGAACTATTTCCACTATGTGCAGGACCCCTGGGGCAGCTTCGCCGAGTATTCGCACGGGATCGACTTCGTGGCTGCCGACGTCGAATGGTCCGTCGGCGACCACCTGCCCGAGGATTCGTTCTACGTGTGGGGACCGCCGGTTCCCGACGACTTCGTCGTGAACCATGAGGCGCCGAAACCTTGAATCGGGGAGGAAGCATGTCGATCGCAGCACGCATCGCACGTGATGCCGGCGCATTGCTCTTCGCGGTGCTTGCATCCGCCGGCATCACCTTCGCGCAGTCGCCGCAGCAGCCGCCGATCCGCATCGGCAGCACGCTTGCGCTGACCGGCCCGCTCGCCGCAACGAGCCTCATCCACAAGGTGGTGGGCGAGATCTACGTCGAGGAGCTCAACAAGCGGGGTGGCCTGCTCGGCCGCAAGGTCGAATGGATCATCCGCGACGACCAGTCGAAGCCGGACCTCGCGCGGACACTCTACGAGCAGCTCGTCACGTCGGACAAGGTCGACCTTCTGATGGGGCCGTACGCGACCGGCGCGATCCTCTCCGCGATGGGCGTGGCGCAGCGCTACCACAAGGTGCTCGTCCATCATACGTTCGGCATCCCGTCGATGGCCAGGTACGACATGCAGTTTCCGGCATGGTCGCTCGGCCCGCATCCCGAGACGAGCGTGCCGAACACGGTGCTCGACGCACTGGCGGGCTCGCCCGCGCCGCCGAAGACGATCGCGATCGTGACGAGCAAATTCCCGTCGGTCCACTTCATGTCGCTCGGTGCGCGCGAGGTCGCGAAGAAGCGCGGCCTGACCGAGGTGCTGTTCCTCGAATGGGAGTTCGGCAATCTCGATTACGGACCAATCGCCGCGCGGATCAAGGACGCGAAGCCCGATTTCCTGTGGGTCGGGGCGCTCGGGCTCGAAGGCAACCAGCTCCTCGAAGCGATGCACAAGATCGACTACGCGCCGAAGGAGCACTTCTACATGTATCCGGCCCCGGGGCCGATGTCGAAGTCGCCGCTCGCCAACAACGCTTTGTCGATGACGATGTTCGAGGAGCATCCACCGTTCACCAACGCGCCGGGCGCCGCGCAGTTCATCGCGCTCTATCACGAGCGCGCGGCAAAAGCCGGCATTCCCGATACGTCGGTCGAAGTGCAGGCAGCCGCGTCATATTCGGCGTGGCAGATCCTCGAAGCCGGCGTGCGCGGCGCCGGAAGCCTAGACGATGCGGCGATTGCCGCGTATCTCGAGAAGAACGGCGCCGACACGATCCAGGGACATCTGCGCTTCGACGGACCCAACAACTACGGCGACGACCTGATGCGCGTCAAGCAGGTGCAGGAGGGGCATTGGGTGACCGTTTATCCGAAGCCCTATGCAGCGCCCGGCGCGACGTTGCGCGTGCAGTGACGATGCTCCCCTTACCCGCCTCGCTTGCGCTCGGTTGGGGTGAGGGACGGTGACGCTGCCGAGCGCGACGCTGCTCGCCCAGTCGGCGCTTTCCGGCGTGTTCATCGGCGGCCTGTACGGGCTGCTGGGTCTCGGGCTCGGGCTCGCGTGGGGCCTTCTGCACGTCATCAACCTCGCGCATTTCGGCTTCGCGTTCCTCGCCGCGTATCTCTGCTATCAGCTCGCGAGCGTCGGCGGCGTTGATCCGCTCGCCACGCTGCTTCTGATCGTGCCGTTGATGGCGGCGCTCGGTGTTCTGGTTCAGTGGCTGCTCGCGCGCTTCTCGGTGTCGCCGCTCAATTCGCTGCTAGCGACGTTCGGCCTCACGGCGATCATCGAGGCGGGAATCCAGGCGTATTGGACCGCCGACTTTCGCAAGCTTGAATCGTCTTACGCCGCGGAGAAGTTTCGCGTCGGCATGCTGTTCGTTCCGGTCCCCGAGCTTCTCACGTTCGCGTTCGCGGTCGCGCTGTCGTTTGGCGTGTGGGCCGCGCTGCGTTACACGTTCGCAGGCCGCGCGCTTCGCGCGCTCGCCGAGGATCCACCGATCGCAGCGGCATTCGGCATCAATGCCCGCGCGCATGCGCTGATGCTCGCCGGCGTTTGCGGCGCGCTCGCCGGTGTCGCAGGCGTCTGCCTCGCGCTGTCGTTCACGCTGACGCCTTCGTCGATCTATGCATGGGTCGGCGTCGTCTTCGCGGCCGTCATGCTGGGCGGCCTCGGCTCGGCGCTCGGGCCGCTTGCAGCCGGCATCGCCATCGGCCTTTCGGAAGCGCTGACGATGGCATTCGCGTCGCCATCGTGGGCGCCGATCGTCTCGTTCACGCTTCTGATCGCGCTTCTGCTGCTGCGCCCGGGACGAGCCTGAGACGCGATCTCACGATCCCCGGCATCGTCGTCGCGGGCGTGGCGCTCGCGACGATCCCGTTCCTTCGGCTGCCGGCGTTCTACGAATCGTTCCTCTATCTCGTTCTGCACTGGATCGTTCTCGCGACATCCTGGAACATCCTTTCCGGCTACTCCGGCTACTTCTCCTTCGGCCATGGCGCGTTCTACGGCGCCGGCGTCTATACGACGGCGGTGCTTGCCGGCACGCTCGGCGTTCCCTTCGGTTGGACGCTTCCGGCCGCCGCCTCATCGGGGGCGCTCCTTGGCCTGGCGCTGGGCGCCGTCGTATTTCGCGTGCGCCGCGTCCGCGGGGAGCTCTTCGCGCTCCTGACGCTCGCCGTCACGTTCGTGCTCGCGACGATCGTCTCGAACACGCCGATCGATGGCGGGCCCGGCGTCTATCTTTCGACGGTTGCCGTGCCTGCGCTGGCGCCGACGACGTCGGGTGCCCTCTACCTGATGGCGCTCGCGCTCGCGGTCGTCACGCTCGTGCTCGCCCGCGCCATCGCAACCGGTCGACTCGGACTTGCGCTCTTCGCGATTCACGACGACGAAGATGTCGCCGAAGTCGTCGGCGTACCGACCTATGCATGCAAGCTCGCCGCGTTCGGCGTGTCGTGCGCGCTCGCCGCGGCCGCCGGAGGCATCCAGGCGCTCTATGTGTCGTATGTCACGGCGAACGACACGTTCAACATCACGGTGCCGCTGACGGTCGTGCTGATGTCGGTACTCGGCAGCACGCGCCATTGGGCGGGCCCCGCGCTCGGCGCGACGCTCGTCACGCTGTTGCTGTACGCATCGACGGCCGCGGATCACGCGGTCGCGGGAAAGGCGGTCATCGGTGCGATTCTCGTCGTCGCCGTGCTCGCGATGCCCGACGGCATTCTGGGCCGCCGACGACAATTCGAAGATCATCGGCAGCGCGCGTTCGCCAGACCGGGCGATGGCGAGGCGCCGCTGATCCCCGACACCGCGCGACCGGCTTCGGGTCGCGTCGCGTCAACCACCGCGCCGCCGCTGCTCGCGATTCGCGGCCTGCGTAAATCGTTTCGCGGCGTGCGTGCGCTCGACGGCATCGATCTCGACGTGCGAGAAGGCGAGATCGTCGGCATCCTCGGACCCAACGGCTCGGGCAAGTCGACGCTCGTCAATGTCGTCAGCGGCCACATGGGCGCGGATGCAGGCAGCATCCGTTTCGCCGGCACGGATCTCGTCGGGATGCCGGCGCATCGGATCGCGCGCACCGGGATCGCGCGCACGTACCAGATCCCGCGGCCATTCACGCATCTGAGCCTGTTCGACAACGTCGCCCTTGCTGCCATTTTCGGCGGGGCGCGGCTTCCCAACGAAGCAGCACGCGACGCCGCACTGCGCTGGCTTGCCTTCACCGGACTTGCGTCGCGCGCGTTCGCTCGCCCGGACGCGCTCAATCTGCACCAGACGAAGTTCCTGGAGCTCGCGCGTGCGTTGGCCGCGCGGCCGCGCCTGCTGTTGCTCGACGAGGTGCTGTCGGGTCTGACACCGGGCGAGATCGACGAAGCGGTCGCGCTGATCCGCGACATTCGGGACCGTGGAACGACTGTCGTCCTCGTCGAGCACGTGATGCGGATCGTCACGGCGCTTTCGGACCGCATCATCGTGCTCGATCAGGGACGCGTGCTTGCGGAAGGACGCGCGGCCGATGTGATGACGCGAAGCGATGTGGCCGTCGCGTATCTCGGCGTCGCGCATGCTTGAGGTTTGCGGGCTTTGCGCACGTTACGGCAGCGCGCCGGCGCTCGTCGACGTGTCGCTCGCCGTGGCCGAGTCGGAACTCGTATGCGTGGTCGGGCCGAACGGCGCCGGAAAGACGACGCTCATCAACACGATCGCGGGGCTCCGCAAGGCGAGCGCCGGCGCGATGTCGATCGACGGCGTCGACCTGACCGTTCTTCCTCCGCATCGCTTCTGCGCGTGCGGCATCGCGCTCGTGCCGGAAGGAAGGCGCCTCTTCGCACGGATGAGCGTGCGCGAAAACCTCGACATCGGACGCCGCGCCGCGCGGACAGATTCTCGTGGCTCGAGCGGCGAATCCGCGCTCGAGGCGGCGCTCGAGCTGTTCCCTGATCTTCGCGACAAGCTCGACGCGCCCGCCTCGTCGCTGTCGGGCGGTCAGCAGCAGATGGTGGCGATCGCGCGCGCACTGATGGCGAAGCCGCGCCTTTTGCTGCTCGACGAGCCGTCCCTCGGCCTTTCGCCGCGCATGGTGAGCGCGATGTTTCGCGCCATTCGCGACGTGCATGCGTCGGGCACGTCGGTGCTGCTCGTCGAGCAGAACGTTGCCGCGGCCCTCCAGCTCGCCGATCGCGCCTATCTGCTCGAGGAGGGCCGCATCGTCGCTCAGGGCGGCGCCGACGAGATGATGCGCCATCCCGATTTGCGCCGCGCATACCTCGGCATCGCGAGCGAAGGCTGAGTCGTTCGGGCGCCGCTCGTACGCCGACACACTAGCCGCCCCGATCCTCCCGTCGCAACGGTGGTCGCGTTCCGAGCGCCACCTGCACGCTGCGATGCCCGTCATCGCGAACGATGTCGAGCGTAACGTGCGTTCCCGGTTCTAGCTCGAGCGTCGCGCCTGCAAGATCGTCAGGCTTCGCGATTTTCCTGTCGTTGAAGCCGACGATCACGTCGCCCGGCACGATGCCGGCCCGGTCGGCCGGCGCGCCGCGCTGAACCGCCATCACCAACGCGCCGGGATGTCCCGGTCCTGCCGACGCCGTCGAAATACCGAGCCACCCGCGCGCGACGCGGCCGTTCTTCTGGAGGCTCGCGATCACCTTCTGCGCGAGATCGATCGGAATCGCGAAGCCGATGCCTTCCGAGCCGCCGCCACGCGACAGGATCGCCGTGTTGATGCCGATCAGGCGGCCCGATGTGTCGACGAGCGCGCCGCCCGAGTTGCCGGGATTGATCGCCGCATCGGTCTGGATGAAGTTCTCGATCGGATTGATGCCGATGCCCTTGCGCCCGAGCGCGCTGATGATCCCCTGCGTGACCGTTTCGCCGACACCAAGCGGATTGCCGACCGCGAGCACGACGTCGCCGACGGCGACGCTCGAGATATCACCGATGGCGATCGGACGCAGGCCCTTCGCGTCGATCTTCAGGAGCGCGAGATCCGAGTATGGATCGACGCCGATGAGCTTCGTCGGACGAAGGGTCCCGTTCGGCAGCGCTACTTCGAGCACGTTCGCGTTCTCGACGACATGATTGTTCGTCACGACGTAACCGTCGTTGTCGATCAACACGCCGGAGCCCAATCCTTCGCGCAGCACCGCGCGCCCGCCGAGCCCGAGCGGTCCGCGCGCGACGGTCTCCGCTGAATGCACGGTCAGCACCGACGGTGCGGCACGCTCGACCGCGCTTCGAAAGCTGATGCTGAGCGCTGCACCGGTTTCACTGGCGGCGGATGCGGGCACCGGCGCAGCGCTCGGCGGCGCCGGTGCGGGCGCCGTCGGAGTCGAAGCAGGCGGCGCCGCGGGCTGCGCCTGCTCGCTTCGACCGTAGTGTCCCGCGACGTAACCGACGATCGCCGCAAGGATCAGTTGCATCAGGACGACGGGGAATCTCATGGCGGATCCTTCGGGTTACACGACGATGTGGGCAATCAGCGGCAGGTGATCCGACGCGATGCGCGCGAGCGGGCTCGCATGTCGCGCAAGCGCACGAAGAGACCCCGCCGGCGACACCCAGATGCGATCCAGCGCGAACATCGGCCGGCGCGCGGGGAACGTGCGCGGCCCGGCCGGCATCTCGCGAAAGTGCGAATGCAGCCAGCGCAACGGGCGTCCCCACAGATACCACTCGTTCAGGTCGCCCAGGAGAAGGGTCGGATGGGGGCTGTCGCGCTCGACCTTCGCAAGAATGCGTCGCACCTGCTCGCGGCGTTCGCCCGGACGAAGACCAAGATGCGTCGCGATCACGCGCAACACCGGTCGCAGGCCGAGGTCGACGCATACATCGAGCGCACCGCGCGGCTCGTAGCGATCGACCGCGAGATCGAGATGCTCGACGCTGCGCACGGGAAATCGCGACAGTACCGCATTGCCGAAATCCGAACCGTGCGACTGCTTCAACAGGCCGGCGACGACGCGATAGCCGGTCTCGCGCTCGAGATCGGCAAGGAAGCTCTCGTGCGCCTCTTGCGACGCGACTTCCTGCAACGCGACGATGTCGGCGTCGATCTCCTTCAGCACGCCGACGATCCGCTGCGGTGCATAGCGGCGATCGGCACCGACGCCGCCGTGGATGTTCCACGTCGCGACGCGAAGCGGGTGAGCCAATGCCGCGCGGCCGATCGCGTTGCGTTCGACGCGATCAGTCTTCATGGCGGGCCGGCGTGCGGCTTTCCGCACGTGCGCTTCCACGCAACAACCGCCGAAGCACGTACACGAGCGCGATGATCAACGCGAGCGCGACGCCGAGAAGGCCGAGCGTATCGGGACCCGGCTCGCGCACGGCGGCGATCGCGCGGTCGACGAAGAACGTCATCGTGACGATGCCCGGCAAAAGCCCGATGACCGTGCCGAGCAGGAAATCGCTCCAGCGGATGTGCGACGCGCCGGCAACGATGTTGACGATCGAAAACGGCGCGATCGGCAGCATCCGCACGAATGCGATCGCGAGAAGTCCCCGCTTTGCAAGCCGGCGCGAGAGGTCGTTGACGCGTGCGCCCGCGAGTTTTCGCACGGTTTCGCGGCCGAGCCTTCTGCCGATGCCGAACGTCAACGCCGCGGACAGCAGCGCACCGACGATCGTGTAGAGCGGCCCGAGCCAGGGTCCGAACACGATCGCGGCCACGGCGATCAATGCGAGCAGCGGAAACGCGACGAGCCCTCCGGCGACGAACGCGAGCAGCGCGGCGATCGGCGCCCACGGCTCGTCGCTGATGCTGGCGCCGATGTCCACCAGGCGCCCGACCGCGAGCCATTGCGAAAGCGGCGTGAAATGCCACGCTGCGGCCATGCAGCTCAGGGCGACGACGCCGAGCGCGATGCCGATCAGCCGCGTCCGCGTTCCCCTGCGCACGCCTTCGGGCGCGAGGTCGTCGGCGATGCGTTCGGGATCGAGCGGCTGCTCGGGATCGAACACGTGCTGGTCGGGCATCAGCGCATCGAGCGCCGGATCGAAGCGTGGCTCGATCTTGACGAGCGCGCGCGGGCCCTCGCCTGAAAGCGTCGCGATCGTCCGATGCAGGCTGGCGGTGCGATCGAGCTTTCGCGCAACCTCTTCGGGGCTGGTGCCGAGATGCTCGGCAAGCAGGCGGTTGCGAAGCCCCGCGATGACGGCGGCGATGCGTGCATTCCCGCGCGATTCGATCGCGAGATTGCATTCGGTGTCGGTGCAAAGCGAGCGTTCGGACAGATTCGCCGAGCCGACCGTCAATACCGCGTCGTCGACGATCATCACCTTGCTGTGAACGTTGAGACAGCCGTTCTTGTGGCGCAGCCATTCGAGCGAAGGACAATAAAGGCGATACCGGTCGTGCCGATCGACCTCGCGGAGCTTGCGATGAATGCGTGCGCGAAGCGCGCCCATCGTCGAAATTTCGATCCAGCCGCTTTGCGTGAGCGGCGAGATCACGGCGATCTCGGGGCTGCCGTCGGCGGCGAGCCGCTCGATGAACGCGTCGGCAATCGTGCGCGACGTGAAGTACTGGTTCTCGGCGAATATGTAGCGATGGGCATGGGCAATGGCATCGAGATGCAGCGCGCGAACCTCGGTGACGGCGGCGCGTCCGGCGAACGCGGGCTCGGTGCGTGCGATCGCGACGTCGATGTCGCGCGCAACCGCCGCGATGTCGCTCGGCCACACGTCCGACTCGCTGCCCGTATCGGACTGCGCAATGTACTCGCCGGTCGCGCGAAACCATCGCTCGCGCGCAAGATCGCCGAGCGCCCGCGCGCACGGGCCGGTCACCATCATGCCGACGTCGTGGAATGGCGGATACCGCTCGCCGCGATGATCGACGCGTCGTGGATCGTCCGGCAGGTGCGCACTCGTGTCGAACCGGCAGCGCGTGAGGTCGTAGCCGCTGACCAACGCGATGGCGTCGTCGACGACGATCACCTTCTGATGATGCGACGCACCGACCGGATGTCGGTCGTCGAGTCGGAACTTGAGGCGCCGATGCGTTCGCCAGTCGAGCTTGTAGATCGGCAACCACTCGCGCTCCATCGCATAGAGCATCGCGAAGTCCCATGACAGCACGTAGCCGCACAGGCCGGGTTCGCGCGCGACGATCGCATTCAGGAACTCGCCGAGTGGTTCGGGCAGGCCATCGTGCGCGCCTTCGGGAACCAGGCGCATTCGGCTGTCGATGTCCCAGCCGACGATCAGGATCGAATGGCGCGCGTTCGCGAGCGCATGGCGGACGGCGCCGAAGTATTCCTCGCCATCGATGAGGAAGGCGAGCCGCGCAGCGCGCTCGATGCGCCAGCAATTGCGCCCGGGAACGAGCATCGGCGACGTGCGCATCGCGCGTTGCGCGATGGTCGATTCAAGGCTGGTCGTGACGTCGCAAGACTCGTTCGGCACGCGTAGCATCTGCGATGGCTCGGCGTATCGAGCCTTCACCTCGCATTCTCCAAAGATGCCGGAGGTGCGTCTGTCGGCCGATTCCCACAGTTTTGGTCGGATGTCGCATTGCGCGGGAACCAAAAGTGGACTAAAATGGTCCAGTATTAAGAGACGTCATGCTACGCGTAAGCAAGCTCGCCGATTACGGGACGGTCGTGATGGCCGCGATGGCGCGCGAGCCGCAACGCGTGCATAGCGCGGCGGAAGTGGCGACCCGAATCGGCCTTGCGATACCGACGGTCAGCAAAATCCTGAAGACGCTCGCGCGAAGTGGGCTCGTGACGTCGACGCGCGGCGTCAAAGGCGGTTACCGGTTGCTGCGCGCGCCGGCGGAAATCTCGATCGCGCAGATCATCGGCGCGGTCGACGGGCCGATCGGCGTGACGGAATGCAGCACGATGCGCGGGATGTGCATGCAGGAAGGCGCGTGCGCGCTTCGCGGCAATTGGCTCACGATCAACCACATCGTGCTGGAGGCGCTCGAGGGCGTAACGCTCGAGCAGATGACGCACTCGCTTGCGCGCACGCTGCCGCGGCCAGTTGCGCGTCGCGCGGTCGGCGATGCCAAAGCAATCGGGTAACCCGAAAGGGAAGGACGGAGAGCAATCGGATGGCACGGGCAGCAACGAGACTGGACGACCTCCTGAGTCGCGAATATCGGCACGGCTTCGTCTCCGACGTCGCTACCGATGCGTTGCCGCGCGGCTTGAGCGAGGACGTGATCCGGCTGATCTCGCAGAAGAAGAACGAGCCGCCGTTCATGCTCGAATGGCGGCTTGCGGCGTATCGCCATTGGAAGACGATGACCGAGCCGCGCTGGTCGACCGTTCGCCATCCGCCGATCGATTACCAGGACATCAGCTACTACGCGGCGCCGAAGTCGAGCGCGTCGGCGCCGAAAAGCCTCGACGAGGTCGATCCGGAGCTTTTGCGCGTCTACGAAAAGCTCGGCGTGCCGCTCGCGGAGCGGGAGATCCTCGCCGGCGTGGCGGTCGACGCCGTCTTCGACAGCGTCTCGGTCGGCACGACGTTCAAGGAGAAGCTCGGCAAGCTTGGCATCATCTTCTGCTCGTTCTCCGAAGCGGTGCATGAGCATCCGGAGCTCGTGCGCCGGTACCTCGGAAGCGTCGTCCCCTACACCGACAACTTCTTCGCGGCGCTCAATTCGGCGGTGTTCAGTGACGGCTCGTTCTGCTACATCCCGCGCGGCGTCCGCTGTCCGATGGAGCTTTCGACGTACTTCCGCATCAACGCGAAGAATACCGGTCAGTTCGAGCGCACGCTGATCATCGCCGAGGAAGACGCGTACGTGAGCTACCTCGAAGGCTGCACGGCGCCGATGCGCGACGAGAATCAGCTTCACGCGGCGGTCGTCGAGTTGATCGCGCTCGATCGCGCGCGGATCAAGTACTCGACGGTGCAGAACTGGTATCCGGGCGACAAGGAAGGACGCGGCGGCATTTACAACTTCGTCACCAAGCGCGGCGATTGCCGCGGCGCACGCTCGCGCATCTCGTGGACGCAGGTGGAAACGGGCTCGGCGATCACATGGAAGTATCCGAGCTGCATTTTGCGGGGCGACGACTCGGTCGGCGAGTTCTACTCGGTTGCGCTGACCAACAATTATCAGCAGGCCGATACCGGCACGAAGATGATCCACATCGGCCGCAACACGAAGAGCACGATCGTCTCGAAGGGCATCTCGGCGGGTCGCGGGCAAAACGCGTATCGGGGCCTCGTGCGCATTCTCAAATCGGCGGACGGCGCACGCAACTATTCGCAATGCGATTCGCTGCTGCTCGGCGATCGCTGCGGTGCGCACACGTTCCCGTATCTCGAAGTGAAGAACCCGACGGCGACGGTCGAGCACGAGGCGTCGACGTCGCGCATCGGCGAGGACCAGCTCTTCTATTGCCGCCAGCGCGGTCTTTCGGCCGAGGATGCCGTATCGATGATCGTCAACGGCTTCTGCAAGGAAGTGTTCAAGGAGCTGCCGATGGAATTCGCCGTCGAGGCGCAGAAGCTCCTCGGCGTGAGCCTGGAAGGGAGTGTCGGGTGATGGAGCCGTTGCTTACGATCCGCGACCTCTCCGTTCGCGTCGACGACAAGTCGATCCTGCGCGACCTCGAGCTCACGGTGAATGCAGGCGAGGTGCACGCGATCATGGGTCCGAACGGCTCGGGCAAGAGCACGCTCGCGCAGGTGCTTGCCGGCCGCGAGACGTTCACCGTCGAAAGCGGCGAGGTGCGCTACGCAGGCCGCGATTTGCTGTCGCTCTCGCCCGAGGATCGTGCCCGCGAAGGCGTCTTCCTCGCGTTCCAGTATCCGGTCGAGATTCCCGGCGTCGGCAACGTGTACCTGCTGAAGGCGGCGCTCAACAACGTGCGCAAGCATCGCGGCCTGCCGGAGCTCGACGCGATGGAGTTCCTGTCCTTCGTGCGCGAGAAGATGAAGCTCGTCGGCATGGACGACGAGCTCTTGTATCGCTCGGTGAACGAAGGTTTCTCCGGCGGCGAGAAGAAGCGCAACGAGATCCTGCAGATGGCGGTGCTCGAGCCGAGGCTCGCGATCCTCGACGAGACCGACTCGGGACTCGACATCGACGCTCTGCAGGCGGTCGCCAACGGCATCACCACGCTGCGCGCGCCCGAGCGCGCGATGATTCTCGTCACGCACTATCAGCGGCTGCTCGACTTCGTCGTGCCGGACTTCGTTCACGTGCTCGCGCAGGGACGCATCGTGCGCTCCGGTGGCAAGGAGCTCGCGCAGGAGCTGGAGCGGCGTGGCTACGGCTGGCTCGAAGCGGAATCGGGAAATGCGGATTCCGCGGAGGCCTCACGATGAGCCGCGAGGCAATCGACCGTTTCGCCGCCGATTTCGCCGCGCACGCGAGCTCTCTTCCGGGGGCGCGCGTGCCGTGGCTCGCACGGCTGCGCCGGCAATCGCTGGAAGAGTTCGCCGAGCACGGCTTGCCGAGCGCGCGCGACGAGGATTGGAAGTACACGAGCGTTGCCGCGCTCGCCAACCGCAAGCTCGCGCTGCCCGACGCAGCGCCGCTCGACGTAACGGCGTTGCCGCTCACGTTCGACGATGTCGGCGCCCGTCGACTCGTCTTTGTCAATGGCCACCATGCGCCGGCGCTTTCGAGTACGCAAGCGTTGCCCGCGGGCGTCGCCGTCGAAAGCCTTGGCGAAGCGCTCGACCGCGATCCCGAAGCCTTCACGGAGTTTTTCGCCTCGAAGCGCCACGAGACGACCTTCGCGGCGCTGAACGCCGCCTTCATGGCCGACGGCGTTCATCTGCACGTTCCGCGTGGCGTCGCGATCGCCGAGCCGATTCACCTGTACTTCGTCGCCACGCTCGCCGACGCGGCGATCCATCCGCGCAACGTCCTCGTCCTGGATGAGGGCGCGCAAGCGACAGTCGTCGAGCACTACGTCGGGCTCGACGGTGCCGCGTCGTTCACGAATGCGATCACGCAGGCGTTCGTCGGCGACGGCGCGTCGCTCGCGCACTACAAGGTGCAGCAGGAGACGACGCGGGCGCTGCATATCGCCGGCATCCACGTCGCGCAGGCGCATGGCAGCCGTTTCGAGTCGCACTCGATCGCGCAAGGCGCGGCGCTCTCGCGCAACGACATCACGACGTCGTTCGATGGCGAAGGTTGCGAAGCGGCGCTCGACGGCCTGTTCGTCGCCGGTGGCCGCCAGCACGTCGATCACCACACGCGCATCGACCATGCGAAGCCGCGCGGCACCAGCCGCGAGTACTACAAGGGCATTCTCGACGGCGGCGCGCGCGGCGTCTTCAACGGCAAGGTCATCGTGCATCCGGGTGCGCAGAAATCGGACGCGCACCTCGTGAGCCGCAACCTGCTCCTGTCGAAGACCGCGGAGGTCGATGCGAAACCCGAGCTGACGATCGACGCCGACGACGTCAAATGCTCGCATGGCGCCACCGTCGGGCAGCTCGACCTCGACGCCCTCTTCTACCTGCGCTCGCGCGGGCTGCCGGAAGCGCTTGCGCGCGCACTGCTGATCTACGCGTTCGCGCGCGAGATCGTCGATCGCATTCGCGTCGTGCCGCTTCGCGGTGCGCTGGAACGCGTCCTTCTCGCGCGGTTGCCGGAGGGCGACCGGATCCGGGAGGCCGCATGAAGATCGAACGCGAGGCACTGTTCGTTCCTGGCGACGCGCGCCTCGATGTCGAGCGCATACGCGCCGATTTCCCGATTCTTGGCGAGCAGGTCAACGGCAAGCCGCTTGTCTATCTGGACAACGCTGCGACGACGCAAAAGCCGCAGGTCGTGATCGACGCGGAGACCGCGTACTACGAGCATGGCAACGCGAACGTGCATCGCGGCGTCCATGCGCTTTCGCAACGTGCGACGGATGCGTACGAAGCGTCGCGCGCGAGCGTCGCGCGCTTCATCGGCGCGCATTCCCCCGACGAGATCGTGTTCACGCGCGGCACCACGGACGGAATCAACCTCGTCGCGCAAAGCTTCGCGCGCCCGCGGTTGCGCGAAGGCGACGAGATCCTGATCAGCGCAATGGAGCATCACTCGAACATCGTGCCCTGGCAGCTCGTCTGCGAGGCGACCGGTGCTGCGCTCGCCGTCGTGCCGATCGGCGACGACGGCACGCTCGATTTCGACGCGTACCAACGGATGCTCGGACCGCGCACGAAGCTGGTCGCGATGACGCACGTCTCGAACGCGCTCGGCACGATCACGCCGATCGAACGCATCGTCGCGCTCGCGCACGAGGCGAACGTGCCGGTGCTCGTCGACGGCGCGCAGGCGATCGCGCATATCGGTGCCGACGTGCGGGCCATCGATTGCGACTTCTACGCATTCTCCGGCCACAAGATTCTCGGCCCCACCGGCAGCGGCGCCCTCTACGGCAAGGCGGCGCTGCTCGACGCCATGCCGCCTTATCAGGGCGGCGGCGACATGATTCGCTCGGTCACGTTCGCCAAGACCGAGTACAACGACATCCCGTACAAGTTCGAGGCCGGCACGCCGAACATCGCCGGCGCGATCGGCATGGGCGAGGCCATCGAATACGTGCGGCGCGTCGGCATCGATGCGATCGATCGCCACGAGCGCGAGCTTCTCCGCTACGCGACCGAGCGCGTGTCGGGGATCAAGGGCTTGCGCATCGTCGGCACGGCGGCCGAGAAGGCGGCGATCGTCTCGTTCACGCTCGAAGGCATTCATGCGCACGACGTCGGCACGATCCTCGACCACGAAGGCATCGCCATCCGGGCCGGCCACCACTGCGCGATGCCGGTGATGGAGCGTTTCGGCATTACGGGAACCGCGCGCGCGTCGTTCGCCCTTTACAACACGCGCGAAGAGATCGATGCACTGGTTGCGGGCATCGAGCGCGCGCAAAGGATCTTCCGATGAACGACCCCCATGCTCGCTCCGCTCGCTGCCCCCGAAGGGGGCGCAGTCAGTGGCTTGGCGCGGCCCGGCGCCACGACCCATGAGCGGCGACCTGCGCGACCTCTATCAGGAGGTCATCTTCGACCACTACCGCCGACCGCGGAACAAAGGCGCGCTGACCGACGCGAGCCATCGCGCCGAAGGCCACAATCCGCTGTGCGGCGATCGCGTGACGATCTATCTGCGCGTGGAAGACGGCATCGTGAAGGACGTGTCGTTCGAGGGCGCAGGCTGCGCGATCGCGACCGCGTCGGCGTCACTGATGACCGATACGCTGAAGGGTCGCAGGATCGAGGACGTCGAAGGACTGTTTCGCGGCTTCCATGCGATGGTGACCGACGCGCCGTCGAGCGCTGCGCCCGACTTGGGCAAGCTCGAAGTGCTTGCCGGCGTGCGCGAATTTCCGGCGCGCGTCAAATGCGCGACGCTCGCGTGGCATACGCTCAACGCGGCGCTCAAGCGTCGCGGCGAACCGGTGACAACCGAATGAACGATCAGTCGAGCGCCGATTCGACGCCTGCCAAGCCTGTCGACCGGGCGCAAATCGAGGCGAACGTCATCGCCGCAATGCGCACGATCTACGACCCCGAGATTCCGGTGAACATCTACGATCTCGGGCTCGTCTACGGCCTCGACGTCGATGCCGATGGCAAGGTCGACGTTCGCATGACGCTCACCACGCCCGGCTGTCCGGTCGCAGCCAGTTTTCCGACGACCGTCGAGCAGCGCCTCTCCGAGGTTCCCGGGGTCACCGAAGTGCGCGTGGAGCTCGTGTGGGAGCCGCCGTGGACGATGGACCGGCTCTCCGAAGACACGAAGCTTTCGCTCGGCCTTCTGTAGCGAGTCATTCGCCGGTATGTCCGATTGGGTCGATGTCGCAAGCGAAGCGTCGTTCGCGCCTGGAACATGGCACGACGTGGACGTTGAAGGCACAGCAATCGCGGTGTTCAATCTCGACGGGCACTACTATGCGATCGAGAACGTCTGCACGCACGATGGCGGCATCCTGACCGGCGGCAGCATCGACGGCGACGTGATCGTGTGCCCGCGCCACGGTGCGCGCTTCTCGATCAGGACCGGGCAGGTGCTGTCGCCGCCCGCGTACGAAGACGTGCCGACGTTTCCGGTGCGCGTGGAAAATGGCGTGGTTCAGGTACGGGATGCGCGCTGGAATTGACTGCGTGCCACCTGCCCCTCGTAAATCGCCCGCACCGTCTCCATCGTGTCCGCATCCTCGACACCCTTGTCGCTTCGGTAGCGCTTGATCCGCGCGAAGCGCAGCGCGAGACCACCCGGATAACGCGGACTCGCCTGCAAGTCGTTGAAGGCGACTTCGACGACGAGCTCGGGACGAACGTAGACGGCAAACCGATCATGATGCGTCTCGCGCGCAAGCAGCGCCTGCGTCTGCCACGCGAGGATCTCGTCGGTCATGCCCTTGAACGTCTTGCCGAGCATCACGAAGCCTCCACTCGCGACATCTCGGGCGCCGAGATGAAGGTTCGACAGAAAGCCGCTGCGCCGTCCGTGCCCCCATTCGGCAGCGAGCACGAGGAGGTCGAGCGTGTGCAGGCGCTTGATCTTGAGCCACGAGGGCGCTCGCCGTCCCGCCTCGTACGGCGCCGAAAGCGCTTTCGCCATCACACCTTCGTGGCCGCGCGCCAAGGCATCGTCGTAGAACGCTTCGGCGTCGCTCGCATCCGCGGTGACGATGCGCGGCATCAAAAGCTGCGTAGGTAGCGCACGCGAAAGTGCATCGAAACGCTCGGTCGCGGGACGCGCGGTCAGCGCATCGTCGTCGAGTCGCAGGCAGTCGAAGAAGAACACGGACAGCGGCAACGTGCGGCGCATCTCGTCGACGTCGACAATGCGTCCGAAGCGACGCATCGAGTCCTGGAACGGCTGCGGCGCGCCGCTTGCAGTGAGCGCGATCGCTTCGCCGTCGAGAATCAGTGTCTGCGCCGGCAGCGCAGTCACGACTTCGGCGATTTCCGGCGCCGACGCCGTCACGTCGTTGCGATTGCGAGTGAAGATGCGCACCTCCCCCTGCACCTTGTGGACCTGCACGCGCGCGCCGTCGACTTTCCACTCGAACGCCGCGGTGCCGAACGCGTCGAGCGCTTCGCCGATGTCGCTCGCCGGTTGCGCGAGCATCGGCGCGATCGGTTGCATCGGCGACAAGGCGTAACGCCGAAGGCCGCTCTCGCCTTCGGTCAACGCGGCGTGCGCGACGCTCGCGATGCCGTGCGCCACCATCGCCGCTTCGCGCACGAGCGCCACCCGCAGCGCGGCTGCCGCTGCGACCGCATC